>Ga0187815_10000113_pt1 | contig 39264 bp, 35 predicted proteins | sample NC_S_5_FD_132962 | JGI IMG/M metagenome (GOLD analysis project Ga0187815, IMG submission 132962) | Wetland sediment microbial communities from Neuse River Estuary, North Carolina, USA - ASW-S_5 | ecosystem: Environmental > Aquatic > Freshwater > Wetlands > Sediment | place: USA: North Carolina... | reverse complement strand
GATGTACTGCGAAGCGGGCGGCGGCGGCGTGGTGACCCAGTACGACAAGGACGACGTGGAAGCCGTCGGCCTGGTGAAGTTCGACTTCCTCGGCCTGCGCACGCTCACCATCATCGACTGGGCGGTGAAGGCGATCAACGCGCGCCGCGCGCAGAGCGGCGAGGAGCCGCTGGACATCGCCAAGCTGCCGCTGGACGACGCCACCACCTACGCCCAGATCTTCGCCAAGGCGAAGACGGTGGCGATCTTCCAGTTCGAATCCTCGGGCATGCAGCGCATGCTGAAGGACGCCAGGCCCGACCGCTTCGACGACCTCATCGCGCTGGGCGCGCTGTACCGCCCCGGCCCGATGGACCTGATCCCCACCTTCGTGGCGCGCAAGCACGGCCGCGAGGAAGTGGTGTATCCCGACCCGCGCACCGAGTCTGTCCTGAAAGAGACCTACGGCATCATGGTCTATCAGGAGCAGGTGATGCAGATGGCGCAGATCGTGGGCGGCTACACGCTCGGTGGCGCCGACCTGCTGCGCCGCGCGATGGGCAAGAAGAAGGTCGAGGAGATGGCGAAGGAACGCGCCAAGTTCCGCGAGGGCGCGGCGAAGGACGGCCTGAGCAGCAGCAAGGCCGACGAAATCTTCGACCTGATGGAGAAGTTCGCCGGCTACGGCTTCAACAAGTCGCACGCCGCCGCGTATGCGCTGGTCTCCTACCAGACCGCGTGGCTGAAGGCGCACTATCCCGCCGAGTTCATGGCCGCGACGATCTCGTCGGACATGGACAACACCGACAAGGCGGTGACTTTCATCGACGAGTCCAAGGCGATCGGCCTCACCGTGCTGCCGCCGGACGTGAACGCCTCGGACTACATGTTCGTCGCGGTGGAGCCGAGGGTGATCCGCTACGGGCTCGGCGCGATCAAGGGCGTGGGCCAGGGCGCCTGCGAGTCCATCGTCGCCGAACGCCAGCGTGGCGGCGCGTACAAGGATCTCGCCGACTTCTGCCGCCGCGTCGACCCCACCAAACTCAACCGGCGCGTGCTCGAAGCGCTGATCCTCTCCGGCGCGCTCGACGCGCTGGCGCCCAACCGCGCCAGCCTGATGCTGCAGCTGCCCGACGCGATCAAGGCCGCCGAGCAGCACCTGCGCGACCGCCAGTCCGGCCAGAACGACATGTTCGGCGCCGCCATGGGCCTGGCCGCACCGGTGGTGCAGATCGAACTGCCCACCGCGCCCGACTGGCCGCTGGAGCAGAAGCTGCAGGGCGAGCGCGACACGCTGGGCCACTACCTCTCCGGCCACCCCGTCGATCCCTGGCGCGAGGAACTCGCCCAGCTCGCCACCTGCCCGCTGGGCGAGATCGCCGAGCGCTACCAGCCGCCCCGCCCGCGCAAGAGCGACGGCGAAGACGGCAACCGCTTCCGCCGCGGCCCCGACACGCCGTGGACGGCGGCCGGCATGGTGGTGGCGGTGCGCAAGCGCGGCGACAGCGACGCCTTCGTGCGCCTGGAAGACGGCACCGGCGCCATCGAGGTGAGCTTCTTCGGCGAGCTGTACCAGCAGGTGGCGCCACTGCTGGTGCGCGACGAGATGCTGATCGTCGAGGGCGGCCTGCGCATCGACGAATTCTCCGGCGGCGGCTTCCAGCTGCGCGCCCGCGGCGCCACCACCCTGGCCGACGCCTGCCGCCGCCACGCGCGCCTGCTGCAGGTGAAACTCAACGGCATCGGCCCCGGCTTCCCCGAGCAGCTGCGCCATGCCCTGGCCGGCTACCGCGGCGGCCGCACCAGCATCAGCCTGCACGGCTACCACAACGCCATCGCCCAGGCCGACCTGGAGTTGGGCGAGGACTGGCGGGTGGAGGCCATTCCCGACCTGCTGCGGGCGGTGCGGGCGTTGCCGGGGGTGCAGGCGGCGCGCTTGCGGATGGTGAAGGGGGATTGAGGCGCATGGTACGTAGTCGCTCGTCATTCCTGCGAAAGCAGGAATCCGGTGCCTTTGCTTCAGTCCGCGGATCTGCACCAGAGCAAAGCCTTTACTGACCTCGAAAACCGCCTTCCTGGCGGCTTTCGAGTCGGCAGGGCCGGCAAAGCCGACCCTGCCTCCGCCGCGCAGGCGCATGGCGCCTGCGCGCGGGCGGCACATCCTTGTGCCGCGCGTATGAGCTCCGCGCCATGCGCGGAGCCCATACGCGCCCGTTCCCCCGTTTTTTGCGCGCCCGGTATACTGCCGGACTTCCGTGTCACCAAGTGCGGCGAATGAATCCCAACTTCCTCGATTTCGAACAACCCATTGCCGAGCTCGAGGCGAAGATCGAGGAGCTGCGCCATACCAGTAATGGCCAGGCGCTGAACATCGACGAGGAAGTCGGCCGGCTGCGCGAGAAGCTCAAACTCAAGACCAACGACATCTTCAAGAACCTCAGCTCGTGGCAGGTCGCCCAGCTGTCGCGCCATCCCGCGCGGCCGTACACGCTGGACTACATCGGCGTGATGTGCGAGGAGTTCCACGAGCTGGCCGGCGACCGCATGTACGCGGACGACGGCGCCATCGTGGGCGGCCTGGGCCGGATCAACGGCCGCGCGGTGATGATCGTGGGCCACCAGAAGGCGCGCGACACCAAGGGCAAGCTCAAGCGCAACTTCGGCATGCCGCGCCCCGAGGGCTACCGCAAGGCGCTGCGCCTGATGAAGCTGGCCGAGCGCTCCGGCCTGCCTGTGCTCACCCTTATCGACACCATGGGCGCCTACCCCGGCATCGGTGCCGAGGAACGCGGCCAGAGCGAGGCGATTGCGCGCAACCTGCTGGAGATGGCCGACCTGAAGACGCCGATCATCTGCACCGTGATCGGCGAGGGCGGTTCCGGCGGAGCGCTGGCGATCGGCGTGGGCGACCGCACCAACATGCTGCAGTACTCGACCTATTCCGTGATCACCCCGGAAGGCTGCGCCACCATCCTCTGGCGCAGCGCCGAGCGCGCCAAGGACGCCGCCGAGGCGCTGGGCCTCACCGCCCCGCGCCTGCTGGAACTGGGCCTGATCGACAAGATGATCCGCGAGCCGCTGGGCGGCGCCCACCGCAACCCGCGCTCGATGGCGATCCGCCTCAAGGCCGTGCTGATGAACCAGCTCGACGAGCTGCAGGCGATGCCCACGGCGGACCTGCTGGAGCAGCGCTACCGGCGTCTGCGCGGCCATGGCGCGTTCCAGGAATAAGTACCTGTACTGAGGGCCACGGCCCTCGGCACGACAGCGCGCCCGGCGTTACCATCGGCCGCATGATCCGGCTGCCGGGAACCGCCATGGCCCATGACAAGCTCGCCGTACTCATCGACGCCGACAACGCGCGTCCAGCCATCGTCGAAGGCCTGCTCGCCGAAGTCGCCAAGTACGGCACCGCGCACGTCAAGCGCATCTACGGTGACTGGACCAAGCCGGATCTCAATGGCTGGAAGGACGCGCTGCTGCGCCACTCGATCCAGCCGATCCAGCAGTTCCGTTATACCGTGGGCAAGAACGCTACCGACTCGGCGATGATCATCGATGCGATGGATCTGCTCTACGGCAGCCGCTTCGACGGCTTCTGCATCGTCTCCAGCGACAGCGACTTCACCCGGCTCGCCTCCCGCATCCGCGAATCGGGGCTCACCGTCTACGGCTTCGGCGAGAAGAAGACGCCCGAACCGTTCCGCACCGCCTGCGACAAGTTCATCTACACCGAGGTGCTGGCCGGCATCGCCGAGGCCGAACCCGCCAGCGCGCCGAAGCCGCGCTCGGCGAAGGAGCTGCGCGGCGACACCCGCCTGGTGAACTTGCTGCGCAACGCGATTGAAGCCACCTCGGACGACGACACCGGCTGGGCGCAGCTGGCCCGCATCGGCCAGATCATCAGCAAGCAATCGCCCGACTTCGACTCGCGCAACTACGGTTACGCCAAGCTCAGCGGCTTGATCAAGGGCATCGGCCTGTTCGAGACCGAAGAGCGCCAGATCGGCAACGGCAAGCACCTCTACGTGCGTCCACGCACCGGCAAAAAGTGAGCGACACACTGCGCGCGCACCTGTGCTCCGCCTTGGCCGGCGCGCCGCCGGGACCGCTGTGCGTGGCATACAGCGGCGGGCCGGATTCCAGCGCCCTGTTGCACGCGCTGGCGCGACTGCCCGAGGCGCGCGTCCGCGGCCTGCGCGCGCTGCACGTCGACCACGGCCTGCACGCGGACAGCGCGGCATGGGCGCGACATTGCCGCCGCTTCTGCGCCAGCCTCGACCTGCCCTGCGAAGTCGCGCGCGTGCAGGTGGAGAGGCGGCGCGGCGAAGGCCTTGAAGCCGCCGCCCGCCACGCCCGCTACGCCGCCTTCGCCACGCATCTGCGTCCCGGTGAAGCCCTGCTGCTGGCCCATCATCGCGACGACCAGGCCGAGACCGTGCTGCTGAAGCTGCTGCGCGGCGCTGGCCCGGAGGGCCTGGGCGGCATGCGCGAGGGTCGCCCGCTGGGCAGCGGCCAGCTGTGGCGGCCGCTGCTGCACGGCATCTCACGTGCCCAACTGCGTGACTACATCGCCGTGCACCGGCTGGATTGCATCGACGATCCTGCCAACGCCGACACGCGGCTCGTGCGCAACCAGCTACGCCACGAAATCCTGCCGCGCCTCGCCGCGCACTGGCCTCAGGCGGTGGACTCGATCCTGCACAGCGCCCGGCTCAACCGCGCTGCCGCCGAGGCCTTGCGCGAGCAGTGGTTGGCGGCGTTCGACGCGCTGCACGACGACGCCAGCGGCAGCCTCGACGCCAGCGGCTGGCTGGCGCTCCTCCCCGCGTTGCGCGCCCCCCTGCTCGACCACTGGCTGCACGCCCGCGGCCTCGCTGCCCCCACCACGGCGCAGCGCGCACAGATCGAACGCCAATGCGCCGCCCGTCCGGGCCAGTCGCCCTGCATCCGCTGGCGGGACACCGAACTGCATGTGTGGAAGGGGCGACTGTGGGCACGCGCATTGCCGCTCCCGCTCGATCCGGCCTGGCGGACGGACTGGCTGGGCGAACCGCTCGCGCTGCCCGATGGCGGCCGGCTCACGCTGCACGACCAACACGCACGCCTGCCCACATCGCTCAGCGTGTGCCTGCGCCGGGGCGGCGAGCGCATCAAGCCCGCGGGCGACGTGCATACCCGCGAACTGCGCGACCTGCTCCAGCAGGCAGGGCTGCCGCCGTGGCAACGCCGCGCCTGTCCGCTGCTGTACGAAAACGACGCATTGGTCGCCGTGGCCGACCGCTGGATCAGCGCCCGCGGGCGGCAACTGTTCGAAGCCGCCGGCAGCCTGCCATGCTGGCAACCCGGCTCGTGAAACCCGTCGAAACGCCCGCAAAACGACACTGCGGCCGCTGTCCCGACGGCCTGTCGCATTGATTCCCGACCGCCGCTGCGCTAGCTTTGCTCGCCATGGCCAAGACCGCTTCCCCCGCCGCCGAGACGCCGCCCGCCGCCGACTTCGAACACTCGCTGGACGAGCTCGAACAGCTGGTGGCCAAGATGGAAGGCGGCGAGCTGAGCCTGGACGAGTCGCTGGCCTCCTTCGAGCGCGGTGTCGGCCTGTACCGCCACTGCCAGCAGGCGCTGGAGCAGGCCGAACTTCGCGTGCGCCTGCTGCTCGACCCCGAAGCCCCCGACAGCGCCGCGCCGTTTGAACCCGAACACTGAACTGGGGCCTGCACTGCAAGCACTGATTCGCCGCGCCGACCGGGCGCTCGAAGCCTGCCTGCCACCCGCCGACCAAGCCCCCGTCGAACTGCACCGCGCGATGCGCTACGCCGTGCTGGGCGGCGGCAAGCGCCTGCGCCCGCTGCAGGTCTACGCGACCGCCCATGCACTGGGCCACGACGAGGCCGCGCTCGACGCCGCCGCCTGCGCGGTGGAACTGATCCACGCCTACTCGCTGGTGCACGACGACCTGCCCGCAATGGACGACGACGCACTGCGCCGCGGCCGTCCGACCTGCCACATCGTGTTCGGCGAGGCCATGGCGATACTCGCTGGCGACGCCTTGCAGGCGCTGGCTTTCGGAATCCTTGCCGCGCCGGGCGCGGCGCCGGATCCCGTCACCGGCATGCGCATGCTGCAGGCGCTGGGCCGCGCCTGCGGTGCGGAGGGCATGGCCGGTGGCCAGGCGCTGGACCTCGCCGCGGTGGGCGAACGGCTCTCGCTCGCCGAGCTCGAGCGCATGCACGCCTGCAAGACCGGTGCGTTGATCCGCGCCTCGGTGCAACTGGGCGCGCTGGCCGCCGGCGCGGACGAGGCCACGCTGGCCACGCTGGACCGCTACGCCGCCGCGGTCGGCCTGGCCTTCCAGGTGCGCGACGACATCCTCGACGTGGAAGGCGAATCCGCGGTGATTGGCAAGACCGCCGGCAAGGATGCCGCCGCCGACAAGCCCACCTTCCCTTCGATCATCGGCCTCGACGCCTCGCAGGCACGGCTGGCCGAACTCACCGCGACCGCGCTCGACGCCATCGCGCCGCTGGGGCCGGGCGGCGGCCTGCTGGCCGAACTGGCCCGGTACGCCGCGCAGCGCCAACGCTGACGCAACGGGGAGGGCCCGCCGAAGCGTGCCCTTCCGCGCCGGTCCGACCGCGATTCAGTTCACCAGCCGCAACGCGAACGGATAACGGTAGCTGCCGTCCGAGCTGACCCTGACCGCGGCGACGATGCACAAGATCAGGTTTGCCAGCCACAACAGCCAGGTCAGCAGGACACCGATCACGATGATGGTGAGGATCCAGCAGATCACGTAGCCGATCAGCACGGTGATCTGGAAGTTCAGCGCCTCCCTGGCCTCTTTCACCAGATAGGCCTTGTCGGCGCGGTCCTTGTGCATCAGCCACACGATCAGCGGCACGATCACGCTGAAGATGAAACCCGACAGGTGGGTGAGCATGGCCAGGTTGCGATCGTCGCTGCTCGCCTCGGTGGCGACGGGTGGCGGCGGCGGCATCTGGTCCGACGGTGTACTCATGGGCAATCCTCCCGGTGAATGGACCGCGCGCCGCGACCGGCCATGCGCGGACGGTTCGAACGTCCGGCACAGCATGCCGCAGGAATCACTCGCCCGCCACTGTCATCCGGCCCAGCAGGATCGAGCCGCAGAGGATGTGCGAGCGCGGGTCGATGTCCGCGCCGGTCGCCACGATGCCGGCGTACATGTCACGCAGGTTCGCGGCGATGGTGATCTCCTCCACCGGATGCACGATGGCGCCGTTCTCCACCCAGAAGCCGGCCGCTCCCCGCGAATAGTCGCCGGTGATCGTGTTCACGCCCTGCCCCATCACCTCGGTGACCAGCAGGCCCGTGCCCAGCCGGCGCAACATGCCGGCGAAATCGCTGGCTTCGCCGTCGGCGGCGCCCGGCGCCACGCGCAGGTTGTGGATGCCGCCGGCGTTGCCGGTGGATTCGAGCCCCAGCTTGCGCGCCGAATAGCTGCCCAGCACGTAGCGCGCCAGCACGCCGGCTTCCACCAGCGCGCTGTCGCGCGTGGCCACGCCTTCCGCGTCGAAGTTGCCGGAGCCGTGGCCGCGCCTGAGATGCGGCCGTTCGTCGATATGCAGCCACGCGGGCATGATCGCCTTGCCTGCATGGTCGAGCAGGAAACTGGCGCGGCGATACAGTGCGCCGCCGCTCACCGCACCCACCAGATGGCCGATCAGGCCGCGCGCGATCTCCGGCGCGAACAGCACCGGGCATTCGCGGGTGCCGAGGCCGCGCGCACCCAGCCGCGCCAGCGTGCGTTCGGCGGCCTTGTCGCCCAGCGCCTCGGCGCGCATGAAATCGCCGGCGCTGCGCACGCTGTCATACCAGTAGTCGCGCTGCATGCGCTCGCCCTCGCCCGCGATCAGCGACAGCGACAGCGAGTGCCGGGTGCCGCGCTCGCGGCCCACGAAGCCGTGCGAGTTCGCGTACACCGACAGGCTCTCGCCCGCCTGCACGCCGGCGCCATCGGAATTCGTGATGCCGGCGTGCGCACGGCCCGCTTCCTCGATACGCCGGCCCAGCTCGATCGCATCCGCGGTGTCGATGGCCCACGGGTGCCACAGGTCGAGATCGGGGAATTCGGTCGCCATGCGCCCGGCATCGGCCAGTCCGGCGCAGGGGTCTTCCTCGGTGAACCTCGCGATGGCGCAAGCCTGGTCCAATGTGGCCTGGATCGAATCGGGGTGGAGGTCGGCGGTGCTGGCCGAGCCCTTGCGCCGGCCGAAATAGACAGTGAGGCCGAAGCCGCGGTCGCGCGTGTGTTCTACCGTCTCCACCTCGCCCAGCCGCACGTTCACGCTGAGCCCGGTGTCGATGCTGGCGGCCACCTCGGCGGCGCTGGCGCCGGCCACGCCGGCGCGGCGGATGACCTCCTCGGCCAGTTCGGCGAGGCGATCCAGTTCGGAAAGGCTGTGTTCGGCGGCGGCAATGTCGCTCACGTGGGGCATCCGGGCAAGTCAACGGGCAAGATTCAAACAGGTAGAATGCACGATCCGCACCGTGCCGTCTCCAGATGGGGGCGCCGCGGCCCACCCGCAACGCCTCGCGGAGCCAAGCGCATGCCGGTCGTCCCCGGGCTCTACCGCCATTACAAGGGCCAGCGCTACCGGGTGCTGGGCATCGCCCGCCACAGCGAGACCGGCGAGCTGCAGGTGGTCTACCGCGCGCTGTACGGCGAGCACGGCCTGTGGGTGCGCCCCGCGGCGATGTTCGCCGGGAGCGTGCTGGTGGATGGCCGGCCGCAGCCGCGCTTCGCGCTGGAACAGGCCGACACCGATTTCCAGGAAAACCCGTGAACCGCAACTACACCGACGATCCCGACCACGACTACGGCCCCACCCGCACCCAGCAGCGCCGCGACGCGCTGGCGGTGCTGGAGCTGGCCGGGCAGCTGGTCGAGCTGCCGCCGGCGCGGCTGGCAAAGCTGGAGCTGCCCGACGATGTCCGCGACGAGATCGCCCACGTGCGCCGCATCACTTCGCACATCGCGCGCAAGCGCGAACTGGCCTTCCTCGCCAAGCTGATGCGCCGCCACGACAGCACGGCCTTCGACGCGGTGCGCGCCGCGCTGGGCGAGAACCGCGACCGCCAACGCCAGGAAACGGCCGCGATGCACCGGCTGGAAGCGCTGCGCGAGCGCCTGCTGGGCGAGGACGGCGACGAGGCGACTTCCGCGCTGATCGAGCAGCATCCCGCCATCGATCGCCAGCACCTGCGCGCGCTGATCCGTCAGGCGCGTGTCGAGAAGGCCGCGCCGAACAAGCCGCCCCGCGCCTATCGCGAACTGTTCCAGTTGCTGAAATCGCTGCAGGGCGACGAAGCGTAGGAGCGCGCCCCGTGCGCGAATGCTCCGGCGCTTGACCGAAGCGAAAAACGTTCGCGCACAGGGTGTGCTCCTACAGCGCGGGCCAGAAACCGCGTATTCCCGCCACGCCTTGCGCGCCCTTCGCCTGCGCCTGCCCCAGTCGTGCCGGCGCCATGCCGCCCAGCGCGTACACCGGCATGGCGGCTGCCTCCGCCAGGGCCTGGAAAGCCGTCCAGCCCAGCGGCTGCGCCTGCGGATGGCTGGCGGTGGCCATTACCGGCGACACGGTGGCGAAATCCGCTCCCAACCGCAGCGCCTGCGCCAGTTGCGGGGCATCGTGGCAGCTGGCGCCGACGACTTGTTGCGGCGGGAGCGGCCGCTCTTCCAGCGAAGCCAGTTGCGCGCCGGTCAGGTGCACCCCGATGCCGAGTGCCTGCGCACCCTCGACATCCGCATGGAGCAACAGCTGTGCGCCGCGCTTGCGCGCCAGCGGCAGCAGCGACTCGGCGAGCCTGCGCACTTCGTCGCGCGGCCAATGCGGCAGGCGCAGCTGCAGCAGCCGCTCGCCCGCTTCGATCGCGCGGGCGATCCGCCCGAACCACGACCCGCGCTCCGCCGGCAACACATCGGCCGGCGTGACGAGGTAATGCGGCGGCAGGCGCAACGCCTGCAGGATCGCGCGGTCGGCCGGCGCCAGCGTGGCCGGGTCCGCCTGCATCGGCAGGCACCACTGCAGCCCCTGCCCTTCGAGCGGACGCGGCTCGCCGCGCCACCGTGTCACGCGCCAGGCATCCAGCAGCAACTCGCGTTCGCGATAGCGCCAGGGCACGCGGATCAGCGGTGCAGCCTCGACCAGCGCGATGCCCAGCTCCTCGTCGAGTTCGCGGGCCAGCGCCGCCAGCGACGCCTCGCCGGGCTCGCGCTTGCCACCGGGGAACTCCCAGAGGCCCGCGAGGTGCTTGCCCGCGGGGCGCTCTGCCAGCAGCATGCGTCCCTCGCCGTCGAGCAGCGCGCCGGCCAGTACGTGCAGCGGCGCGGCGCTCACCGGGGAATCCTGGAACAGGCACCCGGGCTCAACTGCCGCGCACGTACTCGACCATGTCGAAATCGTAGGCGTGCTCGGCGTCCCTCTTGTGGTGCACGCGCGAGACCTCGGTCCAGTCGCTGAAATGCACGCCGGGGAAGAAGGTATCCGCGCCGTCGATCGCCGCACTGACCCAGGTGAGGTACAGCCGGCGCGCCATCGGCAGCGCTTCGCGGAACACCTGGCCGCCGCCGATCACCATCAGGCCCGTGTGGTCGCAGCGCGCCTGCGCCTCGTCGATCGAGCGCACGGTGACCTGGCCGGGAAACGGCGCCTCGTGCCGGCGCGACAACACCAGGTTGGTGCGATCCGGCAACGCACGGCCAATCGACACCGCGGTGTTGTAGCCCATCAGCACGTACTTGCCCGTGGTGAGCTGCTTGAACCAGCGCAGGTCGTCCGGCAAGTGCCAGGGCAGCTGCCCCTTGCGGCCGATGGCGAAATTCTCGTCGAGCGCGGCGATCAGCGAAATGGCCATCTTGGCTCCAGGCAGGAAGTCACGGGATCTAACGGCATATGCGGCGGCGCGGCGCGGCAGCTCACAATACCGCCTATTGTAGCGATTCGCGGGGATGACGAGCATGGCTATCGCAGCAGAACTCCTCGCCGCGGCGGCGCTGGCCGCCGGTCCGGGGGCCACGGCAGCCACCGCGCCCCAAGTGATGCCGACCGTGTATGAAGCCGGGCACTTCTATGCGGTGCCCGAAACCCGGGACGGCCAGCGGCTGAAGCTGGTGGTCGACACCGGTGGCGGCGGTGGCGGCGGCCTGTACTGGATCAGCGGAGCTGCGGCGAACCGGCTGCACCTGCGAACCCGCGATTGCGCCGCGGATGGCAGCCACCTGACCGTGGCCCCGCTCCCCGACTATCGCCCCGGCCGCGCCCTGCCGCCGCCGGATTCCGATTTCTGTGGCGCCGTGGTGCTGGTGAACCCGCACGGCGACGTCACCCCCGACGACGGCCAGCTCGGCGCCGGCTATCTCCCCAGCCATGTGTGGACGTTCGACTATCCCGCCGAGCGCCTCACGCTGCAAGGCTCGGCCTGGCGTCCGGATCCCGCCGCACATCCCGTTCCACTCGGTTTTCCGCGCGACGGCGACGGTCGGCCAACCGACGGCTTTGCCCGCGTCGTCATCCGGGTGGACGGGCAGCCGCTGGATATGCTGCTCGATACCGGCGCCACTGCGCATCCCACTGCTGCGGGCAAGCAAGCCAGCGGGACGCCAACGGTCAACGGCTACGGCGTCGCCAGCTACATCACCCGCAGCGTGCTGGAACGCTGGCACAAGGCACATCCAGGCTGGCGCGTGGTGGAAGGAGGCGACGACCTGCTCGGCCCGAAACCCGCCTCGCGCATGATCGAGGTGCCGGATGTGGAGATCGGCGGCTGGTCGGTGGGCCCGGTCTGGTTCACCGAGCGTCCCGACCGCAATTTCGGCGCCAAGGGCATGTCGAGGTACATGGACCGCGCCGTGACGGGAGCCGTCGGCGGCAACGTCTTCGAGCACTTCGTGATGACCATCGACTACCCGCACGCCACCGCTTACCTCGGTTGCGCACGAGGCTGCAAGGCCGTCGCTATACCGCCACCGGCGCCTTGATCGCCGGATGCGGGTCGTAGCCCTCGATGGCGATGTCTCCGTAGCGGAAATCCTCCAGCGCGCGCACCTCGGGATTCAGCGCGAGCCGCGGCAGCGGTCGCGGTTCGCGCGAGAGCTGCAGCCGCGCCTGCGCCACGTGGTTGTTGTACAGGTGCGCATCGCCCAGCGTGTGCACGAAATCGCCCACGCCCAGCCCGCAGACCTGCGCCACCATGTGGGTGAGCAGTGCGTAACTGGCGATGTTGAATGGCACGCCGAGGAAGATGTCGCCCGACCGCTGGTAGAGCTGGCAACTGAGCTTTCCGTCCGCCACGTAGAACTGGAACAGCGTGTGGCAGGGCATCAGCGCCATCTTCGGCAGCTCGCCGACGTTCCAGGCGCTGACGATCAGGCGTCGCGAATCGGGGTTGCGGCGGATCTCGTCCACCACCCAGCGGATCTGGTCCACCGCGCCGCCGTCGGCCGTGGGCCAAGCGCGCCATTGCTTGCCGTAGACGGGGCCGAGGTCACCGTGCGCGTCGGCCCATTCGTCCCAGATGCTGACGCCGTGCTCCTTGAGGTAGGCGATGTTGGTGTCGCCCCGCAGGAACCAGATCAGCTCGTGGACGATGGACTTGATGTGCAGCTTCTTGGTGGTGACCAGCGGGAAGCCTTCGGCGAGGTCGAAGCGCATCTGCCAGCCGAACACGCTGCGCGTGCCCGTGCCGGTGCGGTCGGCCTTCTCCGTGCCGTGCTCCAGCACGTGGCGCAGCAGGTCGAGATAAGCCTTCATTTCCCGTCCTTGACCGGCATCGCCACTTCGTACAGGCGCAAGGTGGGCGCACGGCGCGACAGCCACAGCAGCCATATACCCACGGCAATCAGCGGCAGCGACAGGATCTGCCCCATTGTGAGCCAGCCGAAGGCGAGGTAGCCGAGCTGGATGTCGGGCAGGCGCACGAACTCCACGCCGAAGCGGAAGCAGCCGTACATCAGCGCGAACAGTCCGGAGACCAGGTAACGCGGCCGCGGTTTCATCGACACCAGCCACAGCACGGCGAACATCACCACGCCTTCCAGTGCCATCTCGTACAGCTGCGAAGGTTGGCGCACCAGGCCACCGAGTTGCGCCAACTGTGCCTGCCAGGCCGGATGCGCGGCCACGTAAGTCACGTCCTCGCCATGCGAGTGGGGAAAGATCATGCCCCACGGCAGCCGCGTGGGCTTGCCCCACAGCTCGCCATTGATGAAGTTGCCCAGCCTGCCGAGGCCCAGGCCGATCGGCACCAGCGGCGCCACGAAATCCACCGTGTCGAAAAAGTGCAGCTGCTGCCGGCGCGACCACCACAATCCCGCCACCAACACGCCGAGCAGGCCGCCATGGAAGCTCATGCCGCCGTCCCATACCTTGAACAGCGCCAGCGGATCGGTCCAGATCCAGCGCAGGCCGCCGGCGTAATAGAACAGCATGTAGCCGATCCGGCCGCCCGCGATCACGCCCATCATGCCGTAGAAAAACAGGTCGCCCAGCGCATCGCGCGTCACCGGCAGGCGGCCCTTGCGTCGCCGGTACTCACCCAGCGCCGCGGCGCTGAAGAATCCCACCAGGTACATCAACCCGTACCAGTGCACCTGCACCGGGCCGAGATGGAATGCGATCGGGTTGATATCGACGACGAGGGGCTGCGTCATGCGGTCAGGGGTCAGGCAGGCAAGGCCGCCAGTGTACCGGGACAAGGCGCGGCAGGGCGGCTACACTGCCGCGGGCCCGGTCAGCCAAGGTGCAGGGGAGCATCCGCCACGACCGGGCCATGCCAACAGGGGGAGCAAGGATGATGTCTTTGCGCACGTTGGGCGCCGCGCTGCTCGCGGCTTGCCTGGGGTTGCCCGCCGCCGCGGCAACCGACCTGATTCCGGTGGAAAGTTTCGCCCGCCACGCCAACATGTCGATGCCGCGGCTGTCGCCCGACGGCCGGCACATCGCGCTGCGCCTGGACGACGGCAGCAGCCATGCGCTGGTGATCTTCGATGTCACCGACATGAGCCGGCCGGTCAGCATATTGCGCATGCCCATAAACGAGGTACCGGCCAACGTGGCGTGGGTCAGCGCGACGCGGCTGATCGTGGAAAAGGGCAAGCTGTTCGGCTCCATCGACAAGCCGCAGCTCACCGGCGAGATCCTCGCCACCAACGTGGACGGCACCCGCCAGGACTACCTGTTCGGCTACCAGGCCGGCTACGGCAGCCGCGGCGACACCCGGCAGGCCGACGACGGCTGGGGCTCCGTGGATGGCCTGCCGGCGAAGGCCAACGGCCATTTCTATCTCGGCGCCCACAACTGGATCGAGCGTAACCGCAGCGTGCTGTACGACGTCGACGCCATGAAGAACGTGCGCCACCTGATCGGCGACATTGGCGTGGGCCAGCTCGACTTCCTGGTCGGCCCCGACGGCAAGGCGGAGTTCGCCTTCGGCACGAACACCAGCTTCGAGTACGTGGCGTACCAAAGCATTAACGGCCGCTGGGCGCGACTGGACCGTGCACAGGCCGGCAAGCTCTTTGCCCCGTTCGCCATGGCTCCGGACGGTCAGCACGTCTACGCGAAGTACAGCGCCACGGGCGGGCCCACCGAACTGGTGGAGCAGCGCCTGGATCGCGCCGACCGCAAACTGCTGGCGAAGGACGACTTCGGCAGCATCGGCAACACGCAGTGGACCGCGCCGCCGCTGCAACCGTTCGCGGTCATCACCGCAACCGGCACCCCACGCGCGATCTACGTCGACCCCGCCCTGCCGGCCGCGAAGCTGTACATGGCGATCAGCCAGAAATTTCCCGGCGAGTTCGTCGACTTCATCAACTACAGCGAGGACGGTCGCGAGCTGCTGTTCTCCGTAAGCAGCGACCGCGATCCGGGCACCTGGTACCTGATCGACACCCAGCAATACAAGGTGCGCAAGCTGTTCGCGGCGGCGCCGTGGATCGATCCGGCGAAGATGGCCGAGCGCGTGCCGATGCGCTTCAAGGCCAGCGACGGCATGGAACTGGAGGCCATCCTCACCGTGCCCAACGGCGTGCCGATAGACAAGCTGCCGATGGTGCTGTTGCCGCACGGCGGCCCGCACGGCGTCAGCGACGATTGGTTCTTCGACTGGGACGCGCAATTCCTTGCCAGCCGCGGCTACCTGGTGCTGCAGGTGAACTACCGGGGCTCCAGCGGCCGCGGCGTGAACTTCGAGCAGGACGGCTACCTCAAGTGGGGCACACGCATCCAGCAGGATCTGATCGACGGCGTGAAGTGGGCCGAGCAGCAGCAATACGCCGACCCCGGCCGGGTCTGCGTGTACGGCGGCAGCTTCGGCGGCTACTCCGCATTGATGTCGGTGATCCGCGCACCGAAGCTGTTCAAGTGCGCGATCGGCTACGCCGGCATCTACGACCTGGCGATGATGTACAAGAAAGGCGACATCCGGGAGCAGGCCTCCGGCAGGAACTACCTCGCCAACGTGATCGGCAAGGACGATGCCGCGCTCGCCGCCAACTCGCCCGACCAGCTCGCGGCACAGATCGACGTGCCGGTGCTGCTGATCCACGGCGAGGCCGACCAGCGCGCCCCGTTCGCCCAGGCCAAGGCGATGCGTGCCGCACTGGATGCCGCCCACAAGCCCTACGAATGGATGGCCAAACCCAACGAAGGCCACGGTTTCTATACCGAAGCCAACAACGTGGAACGCCTGAACCGCATCCAGGACTTCCTGGCCAGGTACATCGGCAAAGGCGCCACCCCGCCCTGATCCCGCTCCCGTCCTGATCCGCGACAGGAAGGCGCTTCGGCGCCTTCCTTTGCTGCGCGCGCCCGCGTGGCGCCGGGACGCGCCGCCGTGCGGTCGTCCGGCCCGCCCTCATCCACCGTTTGCCGCGCATATCGAGACATCGTGTGACGCTGCCGCGCGCGTCCGGCCGCACGCGAATGCAATGAGAGAACGGGCAAGCGCAGGCGAGCCGAAGCCGGACGCAATCTCCCGTGATCGTCGATGGTGGCTGCGACCCGGTGTCCGCGGCAACGCGCGATGCCGCGATCACTTGCCTTCGATCCGCGCGCTCCCGCCGCGCAGCCAGTCGCCGCCTGCTCCCGGTAAGCCTCCGCTGCGCGCATGGCGAATGCCGCCGGGCGGTGAACTGCTCAGAGCGGCAGCCCAGGCCCGGCGCAAGGCGCAATTACATACGCAGGCGAATCGCAAGATATTGTTGAATCTTCGTTACGGCCAAGTTATGTTGCGATGACGACGCAAGAACATGCGTCTTTTTCAGCTTTGGGGAAGCTCTCCGGCCTTGCCGGAACCACTTGGGGAGTACGTACTAAATGAGCAATTGCACTACCTTCTCGACCCACCAGCTGCGTCGCACGACCTTGGCGCTGAGCCTCGGTCTGGGGCTGGGCGTGGTCGGCACCTCCGCGCTGGCGCAGAACGTCACCGGCGCCATCTTCGGCCAGGTCTCGGGTCAGCACGGCGACACCGTGACCATCCGCAACGTCAACACCGGCTTCGAGCGCTCGATCCCTGTGGACAGCGCTGGCCGTTACCGCATCAGCTCGCTGCCGGTCGGCGACTATACGGTCACGCTGCAGAACAGCGGCCAGGCCGTCAGCTCGCGCGACCATGTCATGGTGACCATCGCAGGCGGTACGGAAGTTTCGTTCGGCGCACCAGCCAGCGCCGCCAGGACGCTGGAGGGCGTCTCGGTGGTGGCTTCCGCGCTGCCGGCAATCGACGTTTCCTCGGTCGACACCCGCACGGTGATGACGGCGGAGCAGCTGTCGAAGCTTGCAGTGGGTCGCGACATCTCGTCCGTCGCCCTGCTGGCGCCCGGCGTCATCCAGGGCTCCAGCTACGCCGCCGCTCCCAGCTTCGGTGGCTCGGCCGCATCCGAGAACGCCTACTACATCAACGGCTATCCGACTACCAACCCGCTCAGTTCGATCGGCTTTTCGAACCTGCCGTTCGATGCCATCGACCAGGAACAGGTGTTGACCGGCGGCTATGGCGCTGAGTTCGGCCGTTCCACCGGCGGCGTGATCAACATCGTGACCAAGCGCGGCACAAACAAATGGAAGGCCGGCGTCTATTCGGTCTGGTCACCGGAATCGCTGCGCTCCACCCCGAAAAACATCAACTTCGCGAATACCGGTTTCTATGGCCCCGGCAACAAGACACCGACCGACGGCACGCTCTATCTGAACCGCGCGCATGCGCAGTACTGGACGTCCACGGTAGGCGTCTATGTCAGCGGACCGCTGATCCAGGACAAGCTGTTCTTCTACGCCGACCTGGAAATGAACCGCCAGGAAGGCACCAGCGTCCGTTACTACTCGAACTCTTCGGCCCCCCAGCTCGCCCAAGGCTGGAACGACTACGCCTACAAGAAGCCGCGCTGGACGGCGAAGATCGACTGGAACATCAACGACAGCAACATCCTCGAGCTGACGGGTGTCTCCGACAAGACACAGTACGACGCCAAGTACTCGCCCTACAGCTATGCCACCAACTCCCATACCGACACGCAGACCGCCGGTTCGTACACCAAGGACGGCGGCGAGCTGTACGTCGGCAAGTACACCGGCTACGTCACCGACGACCTGACGGTGACCGCGCTGTACGGCACGCAGCGAATCGACCACTACAACGCCCCCTGGCACTACGATGCGAGCTGCCCGTACATCTCCTCCAGCTCGCTGACGCAGGCGCCTGGCCTGAACTACACCAGCTGCCAGCTGACCACCGCCAAGGTGCTGGTGCCGAAGGCACACGACAAGACCTACGGCGGCCGCTTCGACGTCGAGTACCGCCTTGGCGACCACGACATCCGCGTCGGCCTGGACAAGCAGACTGCGCTGTCGCTGACCGGCAGCGCTTATCCCGGAGGTTACGGCTGGATCTACGGCTGGCAGGCCAATCCGAACAACCCGATCGATGCGGGCCACGGCGTGGGTTCGCCGGCCTCGGCGGGCGGCCTCGGTACGCAGGGCTACTATGCCGAACGCTACTACAGCACCCAGCTCGCCAACGTGAAGACCCAGCAATCCGCACAGTACATCGAGGACCGCTGGCAGGTGAACGATCGCGTGCTGCTGTCGCTCGGCCTGCGCAACGAACAGTTCACCAACTACAACGGCAACAACCAGTCATTCGCATCCCAGCGCCACCAGCTGGCGCCTCGCCTGGGTGTGTCGTGGGATGTGTTCGGCGATTCCACTCTCAAGGTGTTCGCCAACGCCGGCCGCTACCACCTGGCCATGCCGAACAACGTCGCCGTGCGAGGCGCCTCCGGCTCGCTGATCACCAGCGAATACTTCACTTACACCGGTATCGACCCGAAGACCGGAGCGCCCACGGGTCTCAGTCCGGTCACCGTGAACCACAGCGCGGGCTACACCTGCGGCAATACCAATGCGATCTCGTCCAACCTCGAGTGCGGCGAAGCACCGGATCCGCGCACGGTGGCTGCCAAGGGCATGAAGTCGCACTTCCAGGACGAGTACATCCTGGGTGCGGAGTACCAGCTGTCGCCGTCTTACGTGGTCGGCGCCAAGGCCACGGTGCGCAAGCTGCGCAGCGCGATCGACGACACCTGCACGCCAGCACTTGGCGGCGCGTGCTTCCTGTTCAACCCGGGCCAGGCGAACACCTTCCTGGAAGAACAGGACGACGGCAGCTTCAAGGAAGTGACCTACTCCAATGCCCAGTTGGGCTTCCCCCGGCTGAAGCGCAAGTACGCCGCGCTGGATCTTTTCGTGGAGCACACGTTTGCCGACAACTGGTACGGCAAGCTCGAGTACACGTTCTCGCACAACTACGGCAACACCGAGGGTCAGCTCAGCTCCGACCTTGATACCGGCAGCGGTGGTCAATCGGACGTGTCGACCACCCAGGACTGGGACTTGCCGCAGCTGATGGTGGGCTCCAATGGCACACTGCCGAATGATCGCCGTCACCAGATCCGCGCGTTCGGCTACTACCAGCTCAGCAAGGAATGGCGTTTCGGCGCCACTGCGCAAATCGCCTCCGGCCGCCCGCTCAGCTGCACCAGCTTCTGGCCGGATCCGACGGCCAAGGTCTACAACAGCTCGACCTACCACTACTGCGGCCTGCCGATCGCCGGCTCCACGGGCTATGTGTTCACGCCGCGCGGTACCAGTGGCCATACGCCGTGGACCTACAAGCTGGATCTGAACGTGGCGTACTCGCCGGCGTGGGCGGACAACAAGCTCACCTTGCAGATGGACGTGTTCAACATCCTCAACAAGCAGACGCCGCTGTACTACAACACTCGCTACGCCAGCAATCGCTCGACGGTGAACCCGCTGTACATGCGTGTGCTGGATTACTCCAGCCCGCGTACGGTTCGCTTCACGGCGCGCTACGACTTCTAAGCTGTCGTCACGGAAGAACCCGCACCCGGCCGGCCCATCTTGCCGGGTGCACTCCCTTAAGCCGCCGAAGTAATTCGGCGGCTTTTCTGTTCATTGCATGTGGAGATATCGGTGCCGACCCGTCCGCGCCGACCGGCGCAAGGCTGCAGGCTCTCCTGATCGGCGACCCGCCCGGCCAACGTCACAGCAACACCGGCCGATCCGGCAACTCGTCGGGACGCGGCGTGCCGTCACCGGGGAAGTGTCGCCGCAGCAGCGCATGCACGTCGGCGATGCCCCGCAGGCTCCCTTCGCGCCATTGGCCGCGCGCATAGGCGTCGCGCATGTGGGCGCAGACTTCCGCCCATTCGTCGGATGCCACTCGGCGGGCGATGCCGCGGTCGGCGACGACTTCGATGCGGTGCTCGGCCAGCAGCACGTAGAGCAGCACGCCGTTGTTGTGTTCGGTATCCCAGATGCCGAACTGGCCGAAGAGCTGGCGCGCGCGGGTTGGCGAATCCAGGCCAGCCAGCACGGCCAGCGGGGACAACCGCGACTCCACGACCAGCCGCACTTCGCCGCGATGGGTGCGCTCGCCATCCGCCACCGCCACGGCGATCTCGTCCAGCAGACCGGCGGGAAACCGCCGGTGGAGCTGGAACCAGCCTTCGCCGAGGTTCATCAGCAGGCGTTGCAGGCGGGCCATCTCACCAGCTCCCCGAGGCGCCGCCGCCGTTGAAGCTGCCGCCGCCCCCGCTGAACCCGCCACCGCCGCCGAAGCCACCGCCACCACCGAAGCCCCCGCCGCCCCAGCCGCCGAAACCGCCCCAGCCGCCACCACCGATCGAACGGCCCGCCCCGGCCGGCAGCAGCATCAGGAGGCCACCCACGATGCCGCCGAAAATGCCCATGCCCACCGAGGCCATCAGCCAGAACAGGCCGCCGATGACCAGTCCGCCCAGCGGTGCGCGCACGAAGGCATGCGTGCGCCCCAGCACGCCGCGAAGAAAGATCCACGCGAAGAAACCGATCCCCAGCAGGCTGTTGAGGTCCAGGCCTCGACGCTCGTGCGGCGAGCCCTGCACCGGTGGCGGCAGCGGCTCGCCGTCGATCAGCAGGGTGAGCGCGCCCACCGCGTCGTTGATGCCGCCGTCGTAGTCGCCGATGCGGAACTTCGGCGCCAGGTACTCACGGATGATGCGCGCCGCGGCCGCGTCGGGAATCGCCCCCTCCAGCCCCGCGCCCACCTCGATGCGCACTTGGTGGTCGTCCTTGGCGATGAGCAGCAGCACGCCGTCGTCGATGCCCTTGCGGCCCACCTTGTTCGCCATCGACACGTCCAGCGAGTAGCTGTCGATGTCCTGCGGCTTGGTGCTGCCCACCATCAGCACCACCAGTTGCGCGCCCTTGGCCTTCTCCAGCGCCACCAGCCGCGCGTCGAGCTGGTCGACCTGCTGCGCGCTCAGGGTGCCGGTAAGGTCGGTGACGTGCCGCGCGAGCTTCGGCACGGCGGCATCGGCAAGCAGCAGCGCCGGCAGCAGCAGGGCCGCCAGCAGCCCCGCCCACAGCACCCGCGGGCCACGCGATGTCATCTCAGTGCGCCGAGGCGGCGGGCGCCGGCGCGGTGCCGCCGAAGTCGACCTTGGGCGCGGTGGAGATCGCCTGCTCGTTCTGCACGCTGAAGTTCGGCTTCACGGTGTAGCCGAACATCTTGGCGGTGAGGTTGTTCGGGAAAGTGCGGATCAGCGCGTTGTACTGCTGCACCGCCTGCACATAGCGCTGGCGCGCCACGGTGATGCGGTTCTCGGTGCCTTCCAGCTGCGCCTGCAGGTTCTGGAACAAGCCGTCGGCCTTGAGGTTGGGGTAGTTCTCGCTGACCGCCATCAGGCGCGACAGCGCATTGCCCAGCTGGCCCTGCGCGGCCTGGAACTTCGCCAGAGCGGCGGGATCGTTCGCCAGCTCCGGCGTCACCTGGATGCTGCCGACCTTGGCGCGTGCGTCGGCCACCTCGGTGAACACCTTCTCTTCATGCTGGGCATAGCCCTTCACCGTGGCCACCAGGTTCGGCACCAGGTCGGCGCGGCGCTGGTACTGGTTGAGCACTTCCGACCACGCGGCCTTGACCGCCTCGTCCTGCCGCTGCATGGCGTTGTAGCCACAGCCGGTGAGGGCGACGGCGAGCAGCAACAGCACGAGATTGCGCAGCAGTTTCATGGCGGGGCTCCGTTCCGGTAAGGAGATCATTGCAGCATTCCGCGCCGGGCCGCGCAATCAGAGAAAGCGCCCGCCCAGCACCAGCACCCAGCTCAGCACCATCAGCACCAGCAGCAGGAACACCGCGGCCGAGCCCATGTCCTTGGCGCGGCCGGCCAGCTCGTGGAATTCGGGGCTGACCTTGTCCACCACCGCCTCGATCGCGGAGTTGAGCAGTTCGGCCGACAGCACCAGGAAGGCGGGCGCCACCAGGGCAAGCTTCTCCAGCGCGCCCTGCCCCAGCCACAGGCCCAGCGGGATCAGCACCACCGCCAGCATCGCCTCCAGCCGGAACGAGGCCTCGTGGCGCCATCCCGCGCGCAGGCCCAGCATCGACCAGCGGAAGGCGTTCCAGAGCTGGCGCGGGTTGCCGCGGAATCCGTGGCTGGGCATGAGGGAGCAATCTCCGGCAAATGACGCCCCGCACCGGGGGATCGGATGGCGATGATGCCACAGGCCGGCTGGCGCTCCGCGGCCGTGCGCCGGGATATTGCACCGCAGCGAAGCCGGCGTGACGGATGGGTTACCCTTCGACGGTTGTGATGCCGTTCAGCAGCGCAACTCGCCGGTCGCGCCCGCGCGGCCGTTGTACTCCTCAGCTCGGAATCGATGCATGGCAACCCAGAATCCACCCGTTTCGCAAACACGGTCATTCAGTACCGTCTTCCTGATCGAGATGTGGGAGCGCTTCGGCTTCTACGGCATGCAGGTGCTGATGGTCACCTACATGATGAAGAAGCTGGGCTTCGTCGACATCAAGGCGAACCTGGTGTGGGGCGCGGCCGCCGCGCTGATCTACGTGACCCCGGCCATCGGCGGCTGGGTCGGCGACCGGCTGATCGGCACCCGCCGCACCATGCGCATGGGCGCGATGGTGTTGATGCTGGGCTACGCGCTGCTGTGGATCCCCACCGACAACGCCTCGTTCCTGTACTTCGCGCTGGGCGTGATCATCGTCGGCAACGGCATGTTCAAGCCGAATGCCGGCAACCTGGTGCGCAAGATCTACGAGGGCGACGACACCAAGATCGACAGTGCGTTCACCATCTACTACATGGCGGTGAACATCGGCTCGATGATCTCGATGACGCTGACTCCATGGATCCGCGACTACGTGGGCCAGCACTACGGCGACGACTGGGGCTGGCACACCGCCTTCGGCGTGTGCGCGATCGGCCTGCTGCTGGGCCTGGCGAACTACGCGCTGATGAGTCGCACGCTGAAGCACATCGGCTCGCCCGCCGACGGCAAGCCGGTGCAGCTTAAGAATCTGGCCGGCGTGCTGGGCGGCGCCATCGCGCTGGTGTTCGTGTCCGCCTTCATCCTGCACAACGAGCTGGTGGCGCGTATCTGCGTGTACGCCGCCGGCGTGGTGCTGCTCTTCATCTTCGGCTACCTGATCTCCAACAGCCACCGCGACGAACGTGCCGGCCTGATCGCCGCGCTGGTGCTGGTGGTGCAGACGATCTTCTTCTTCATCTTCTACCAGCAGATGTCCACCTCGCTGAACCTGTTCGCGCAGAAGAACGTGGACCTGTCCTTCAGCGTGTTCGGCTTCCACCTGTTCAACTGGATCCCGGAGCAGTTCCAGAACCTCAACGCGATCTGGATCGTGGTGCTGAGCCCGGTGCTGGTATTCGCGTACAACACTCTGGGCCGGCTGGGCAAGGATCCCTCGATCGCTGCCAAGTTCGCCTGGGGCTTTGCCGCGGTGGCGATCGGCTACTTCATGTATGGTCTTGGCGCGCGGTTCGCGGTGGCCGGGCAGGTTTCCTCCTGGACGATGGTGTGGGGCTACGGCTTCTATTCGCTGGGCGAACTGCTGGTGTCCGGCCTGGGCCTGGCGATGATCGCCCGCTACGTGCCGGAGCGCATGGGCGGCTTCATGATGGGCGCCTACTACGTGGCTTCCGGCATCTCGCAGTACCTCGGCAGCGTGGTGGCGAATTTCGCGCACGTGCCGAAGGACGTGACCGATCCGGTGGCCTCGCTGCCGATCTACATCGACCTGTTCGACAAGCTCGGCTTTGCCGGCGTCGCCTGCACCGCGATCGCGCTGGCCATGCTGCCGCTGATGAAGAAGCTCTCCGCCAGCCACGCCGACGTGGCGGCGAACCGCGAACCGCTGCCCGCGGTGCGCAGCGAGGAGTTCGACACGCCCTGATCCGGCCGGCCCGCCGCACGGCGGCGGGCCCACGCCAACAGGACGGACCACATGCCCCATCGCCTGATCAAGAACCGCATCGGCCCGTTCGCGCTGGCGCGCGCGCTGGCCTGGCTGCGGCTGTGCGCGATCGGCGGACAGAGCGTGGCCGTGCTGGTCTGCGCGCTCTGGCTGCGGCTGGCGATACCGCTGCTCCCGCTGCTGGCCTGCATCGGCCTGCTCGCGGTGTTCTCGGTGCTGGCAGCGTGGCGGCTGGGTCGGCCATGGCCGGTGAGCGAGTCGGAGACCATCGCCCACATCGGTGTCGACACCCTGGTGCTGGGCGTGCTGCTGTATTTCACCGGCGGCGCCAGCAACCCCTTCGTCACCCTGCTGCTGGTGCCGATCGCGCTCTCCGCCGCCGCGCTGTCGATCCGCGCCATCCTCGCGGTGGCCGCCGTCGCCGGCGCCGCCTACCTGCTGCTGCTGCGCTGGTACGTGCCGCTGCCGGTGCTGGATGGCATGCACGACCACGGCTATTCGCTGCACGTGATCGGCATGGGCGTGAACTTCGTCATCATGGCGCTGCTGCTGGGCTTCTTCATCAACCGGCTCGCGCGGGCGCTGCGCATGCAGCAGCTGGCGACGCAACGCGTGCACGAGCGCGCGCTGCGCGACGAGGGCATCCTGGCCATCGCCACCCAGGCTGCCGGCGCCGCGCACGAGCTCAACACGCCGCTGTCGACCATGCGCACCCTGCTGCCCGAGCTGCGCCGCGAACACGCCGGCGACGCCGGACTGGCCGAGGATCTCAGCCTGCTCGAAGGCCAGGTGGACCGCTGCCGCGACATCCTGCGCGAGATGGTGGCCTTCGGCCAGGCCCAGCTCTCGCAGGAGCCCGAGCGGGTCGACGTGGCGCAGTTCCTGCACGGCTGCACCGAGCGCTTCCAGTTGCTGCGTCCGGAGGCCGAACTGGAGCAGCAACTGGACGAGGACACCGCGCGCCTGCCGCTGCGCGTACCGCCCGGCCTGCGCCACGCGCTGCTGAACCTGCTGAACAACGCCGCCGACGCGTCCGCCCTGCGCGACTCGCGCGAAGTGCTGCTGCAGGTGGAACGCGAAGGCGAGTGGCTGCAGTTCCTGGTGATCGACCGCGGCCCGGGCTTCGCCAGCACCGAAGGCAACGCGCGGCTGGGCCAGTCCCAGAAGCAGACCGGCCTGGGCATCGGCCTCACCCTCGCCGTGGCCACCGCCGAGCGCCTCAACGGCGAGCTGGAGGCGCGCAACACCGGCGACGGCGCCGTGGTCTGCCTGCGCCTGCCGCTGGCGGTGATTTCGCGGCGTTGAGCCGCATGCGGCAAAATGGACGTCGTCGATCCGCCGGAATCCCTGCATGAACGAGCCAACCCACTCTTCCTCCGCACGCCCCCTGCTGCTGGTGGACGATGACGCCACCTTCGTGCGCGTGCTGAGTCGTGCGCTGACCTCGCGCGGCTTCGAAGTGATCTCTGCCACCAACCTCGGCGACGCCCGCATGCTGGCGCGCCGCCACCAGCCGCGCCATTGCGTGCTCGACCTGAAACTCGGCGAGGAGAACGGCCTGCGGCTCATCCCCGAGCTGCACACGCTGGTGCCCGACATGCGCATCCTGCTGCTGACCGGCTACGCCTCGATCGCCACCGCGGTGGAAGCGATCAAGCGCGGTGCGCACGACTACCTGGCCAAGCCGGTGGACGCCGACGCGGTGGTGCGCGCGTTGCTCGACGGCGACAACGGCGCGGAGGGCGACGACGAGGACCTGCCTGACGCGCCCGAGGCGCCGCTGGCGTTGCGGCGACTGGAGTGGGAGCACATCCAGCGCGTGCTCACCGAATGCAACGGCAACATTTCCGAAACCGCGCGCCGGCTCGGCATGCACCGGCGCACCCTGCAGCGCAAGCTGGGCAAGCACCCGGTGCGCGAACGCCCCGACGGCGAGGGCTGATTCAGGACCACTGCGACAACGCGCCGTCTGGCGCGTTCGCGGGACGTGACTAAGCTGGCAACCTTGGACCATGGTCAAAGGTTTTCACATGGACGTCCGTTTTCCCGCCGTGCTGCTGACTGCCGCCATCGGCACCGCCTTCGCCGACGCCCCCCCGCAGTCCACCCCCCTGGCGCCGGTGCACGTGCACGCCAGCGACACTGCCGTACTGGGCGTGCCCGGCGTCACCGTACACATCAACCGCCAACGCCTGCGGCAGCAGAACCTGGTCGACAGCGCGGGCGTACTGCGCTACGCGCCGAACTTGCAGGTGCGCCAGCGCTACATAGGCGACCCAAACGCGACCATCAGCGGCCGCAACAGCGGCACCCTGCAGAGCGCGCGCAGCCTGCTCTACGTCGACGGCCTGCTGCTATCCAACCTGATGAGCAACAGCTGGGACGGCGCGCCGCGCTGGGGCATGGTGGCGCCCGCGCAGATCGGCGCGGTGGACGTGCTGTACGGTCCGTACTCGGCGCTGTATCCCGGCAACGCGATGGGCGCCACGGTGCTGATCCACACCCGCCTGCCCGACCGCCTGGTCGCCGGTGCCGACGTGCAGTACTTCAGCCAGGACTATGGCGACCGCTACGGCGCCGGCGGCCAATACGACGGCCACCGCCTTGCTGCCCAGCTGGGCAACCGGCAGGGCCGCTGGCGCTGGCTGCTCGCGCTCAACCGGCTCGACAACCACGGCCAGCCGATGCAATACGCCACCGCCAAGGTCGGCGGCAACACGGCCGCCGCCGCGCCGGTGACCGGCGCGACGGCGGACCGCAACCCCAACGGTACGCAGCGGCTGGTCTACGGCGCCAACACCGTCGAGCACACCCGGCAGGACCAGGCGGCGCTGCAGGTGGGCGTGGACATCACGCCCGCGGTCAGCGCACTGTTCTCGCTGGGCTGGTGGCACAACCAGGCGTTCGACGCCACCCGCAGCCTGGTCCGCGATGCCGCCGGGCAGGCGGTATACGGCGGCACCATCCTCGCCGACGGGCGGGTTTGGACCCTGCCCGCCAGCGGCCTCGCGCCCAGCGCCTACGACCAGACCCACGTGCTCTACGGCGCCGAACTCAGCGGCCATCTCGACAACGGCTGGCACTGGGACGCCGTGGCCAGCCGCTACGACTACCGGCATAACCTCGAACATGATGCGGCCGGCTCCTCCGCCAGCAGCGCGCGCAGCGGCCCCGGCTCCGTGGCCGACATGGGCGGCTCCGGCTGGAGCACGTTCGACCTGCGCAGCTCCGGCCCACTGGGCGACGACAACATGCTGTATGCCGGCGCCCACCTCGACCGCTACCGGCTGGCTTCGCGCGTGCACGCCGCCAGCGACTGGCTAGGCCCCGCCGACGGCGCGCTGCTCGGCGCCTACGCCGGGCGCACCCAGACGCGCGCGCTGTACCTGCAGGACGTATGGAGCTTCGCCGAAGCCTGGGCACTGACCCTGGGCGGGCGCCGGGAACAGTGGCGCGCCTGGGATGGCCTGCGTGCCTCCGTCACCACCACGCTGGGCTATCCCTCGCGCCGACGCGACGACTTCTCGCCGAAGGCCGCGCTGAACTGGGATCTCGCCAGCGACTGGCAGCTGCGCCTTTCCTGGGGCAAGGCCGTGCGCTACCCCACCGTGGAGGAACTGTTCCAGGGCTCGGTTTCTGGCAACGCGATCGTCAACAACAACCCGAACCTGCGACCGGAGCGCGACTGGTCTACCGACCTGGGCCTGATATGCACGCTGCCACGCGGCCACTGGCGCGTGTCGCTTTACCAGGACCGCGTGGCCGACACGTTGTATACGCAAACCGACATCACCCTGCCGGTGTCGGTGACCAACGTGCAGAACATCGACCGCGTGCGCACGCGTGGCATCGAGGGCGAACTGACGCTGGAGAGCATCGGCGGCCTTCCGGTGGACCTCAGCGCCAGCGCCGCCTGGAACCAGGCGACCACGTTGCGCGACCGGCAGTTTCCCGCGGCGGACGGCAAGGCCTTCCCGCGCATCCCGCGGCTGCGCGCCAGCCTGTTCGCCGACTGGCGCTTCGCGCCCGGCTGGGACGCCTCGCTGGGCCTGCGCCGCTCCGGCCGCCAGTACGGCACGCTGGACAACAGCGACCATGTGGACACCTACGGCGCCGTGAGCAGCTTCACCGTGGCCGACGCGAAACTGCGCTGGCGCTTCGCGCCGCAATGGACCGCGTCGCTGGGCGTGGACAACTTCGGCAACGAGCATTACTGGGTCTACCATCCCTACGCCGGCCGCACCTGGTTCGGCGAGCTGCACTGGGAGCTGTAGCTTTTCTCCCTCCCCTGTCCGCAGGGAGGGGCCAGGGCGGGATGCTTTTGCATCCACGCCGGCCGGAAAAACCCCTCCCGACCTGCCCCTGCAAGCAGAGGGGAGGAGCCAAGACGAGACCCCCATGCGCACATTCACCCTTCTCCTGCTCTGCCTGCTTTCGTCCGTCGCGCTCGCCCACGACACGCCCGGCATGAAGATGCCGCGCGAACCCGCGCTGGGCGCCAGTGCCGCCTTCGACGCGCACGGCCGGCTGTGGGTGGTGGATGCCGCGGACGGCCACGTGCGCCTGCGCCACTCCGACGACCTCGGCAAGACGCTGAGTATGCCGGTGGATGTCAACGCCGTCGCCGAGCCGATCTACGACGAGGGCGAGAACCGGCCCAAGATCGCGTTCGGTCCCAGGGGCGAGCTGTACGTGAGCTGGTCGCAGCCGCGGGTGAAGCCCTGGACCGGCTTCGTGCGCTTCGCCCGCTCGCTGGACGGCGGCGCGCACTTCTCCACGCCGATCACCGTGCACCACGACCGCGCCGAGATCACCCATCGCTTCGACGCGCTGGCGGTGGACGGTCAGGGTCGCGTAGTGGTCGCCTGGATCGACAAGCGCGACATGGAAGCGGCGCAGGCACACGGCAAGCCCTACCTCGGCGCCGCGGTGTACTACAGCTGGTCGGACGACGCGGGCCGGAGCTTCGTGCCCGAGCGCAAGCTGATGGACAACTCCTGCGAATGCTGCCGCATCGCACTGGCGCGCACGCCGCAGGGCGAGGCCGCCGCGTTCTTCCGCGGCGTCTACGGCGACAACATCCGCGACCACGCGTTCGCCCTGCTGCCCACGAACGGCGATGCGCCGAACGCCGAGCGCGCCACCTTCGACGACTGGCGGATCGCCGCCTGCCCGCACCACGGCCCCGGCCTGGCGATCGGCACCGACGGCGTGCGCCACGCGGTGTGGTACGAGGCCAAGCACGGTCCCGCGATCTGGTACGGCCAGCTCGATCCCGGCCAGCCGCCGCGGCACGTACTGAAACTCGGTGGCCCCGGCGCCAGCCACGCCGACGTGGCCGTGTACGGCAAGACGGTGTGGGTCGCATGGAACCAGGTGGACGCGCAGGGCTACACGCTGATGCTGCGCCGCTCCGGTGACGACGGCCTGCACTTCGACGCGCCGCGCGCGGTCGCCAGTTCCAGCGCCGCGGTAGGCTCTCCGCAACTGTTGCTGCGTCAGGGGCGTGCCTTCGTGGCGTGGAACACCGCCGCCGGCTTCCGCCTGATTCCCGCCGAGGCCCCGTGATGCACCGCATTCTGCTCGCCGCCCTGCTCGTGCTGGCGCTGCCGGCTTTCGCCCATGCCGGCACGCCCGCGCCGTTGTCCGCGGGCGACGTGCCTGCCCTGCTCAAGCCACCCACTCGCGGTGTGCGCATCCTCGCCGTATGGGCGCTGGACTGCGCCTACTGCGAGGCGAACATGCAGGTGCTGGCGCAGCTGCAGCGCGCGCATCCGCGCGAAGTCGAGCTCATCACCGTGGCCACCGACAGCATCGCCCAGCATGCGCCGATCGCCGCGGGCCTCAAGGCCATGCGGATGGACGGTTATCCGGCGCGTGCCTACGCCGAGGCCTCGCCCGAGCGGCTGGATTTCCTGATCGACCCGAACTGGGGCGGCGAAACGCCCCGCACCGAGATCATCCACGCCGACGGCCGCCGGCAAGGCATCAGCGGCGAGCTCACCGCGGCACAGCTGCAGAAGCTTTTGTAGGAGCGGCTTCAGCCGCGATTCCTCGTGCCGGTCGCGGCTGACCGCTCCTACGGCTCGTCGTCGGCATCGTCCGTGCTGGCGGCCGACGCGGGTGGCGCGGAACTGCCATCGTCCTCGTCGCCGTAGATCGCCACGTGCGGCACGCCGCTGGCGTCGATCCAGCCCCGGTACATGCCGTCGGTATTGAACGGGATCGCGATGTTGCCGTGCGCGTCCAGCGCGATCGCGCCGCCGTTGCCGCCCAGCGCGGGGATCTCCTGGTTGATCACCACCGCCGCGGCGCGCTTGATCGGCACGCGCATCTGGCTTACCTGCATGCAGATCGCATGCGCGGCCACGGTGCGGATGTAGTACTCGCCCCAGCCGGTGCCGGACACCGCGCAGTCGCTGTTCGCATAGGTGCCCGCACCGATGATCGGTGAATCGCCGATGCGGCCCCAGCGCTTGTCGGTCATGCCGCCGGTGGAGGTGCCGGCGGCGAGGTGACCTTGCGCGTCCAGCGCCACCGCGCCCACGGTACCGAAATGCCTCGCGGTTTCCTCGTCGGCATGCGTCTTGCGTGCATCGTCTTCCTTCAGCGCCTTCTGCAACTGCTGCCAGCGCTCCTCGGTGCGGAAATACGAGGGATCGACCAGCGGCATGCCGATGCTCTGCGCGAACGTCTCGGCGCCCTGGCCGGAGAGCATCACGTAGGGCGTCTTCTCCATCACCGCGCGCGCGAGCAGGATCGGGTTTTTGATCCGCTGCACGCCCGCCACCGCGCCGGCGCGGCTCGTGTCGCCGTCCATGATCGCTGCATCCAGTTCGTTCCTTCCGTCGTGGGTGAACACCGCACCCTTGCCGGCGTTGAAGTTCGGATCGTCCTCCAGCACCACGATCGCCGCGCTCACCGCATCCACCGCGCTCTTGCCGGCCTTGAGCTGCGCGTAGCCGCTTTCCAGCGCCTTCGTCATCGCTGCGCGTATCGCCTTCTCCTTCGCCGGCGTGAGGTCGCGCTTGATCACCCCGGCGCCGCCGTGGATCACCAGCACGGGCGGCACGGCGGCATGGCTCATCGCGGCGACTCCGAAGGCGGCGAGGACAGGCAACAGGCGGCGCGGCTTCACGGGACTCTTTCCCTGAGGACAACGGGGAAAGTATAGCGAGCCGCGCCCGTCCGGCTTCACGCCCCGGGCATCAGCAACCAATGCTGGGGGTCAGCTCGATCTTGATCGTGTCGTCTTCGATGACCTTGCCATCCTTGCCGGCGAGCTTGCTGCCCACCTGGATGGTTCCAAGCTGCCCGGGCAGCATGCGAATCCTCGGGTTGGCGGGCTCGGCCAGTGGGCCCCCGTTCATGGCAGCCTGTACCTCCAATTGCCCGTGTTGGGCGGGAACCACGGTGAAGCGTCCATGCCACGGCGGCAGCCTGCCAAGGTTGGTATTGGTCATGTCAAAGAATTGCCCAGGTTTCAGGCAAAACGTGCCGTGATAGCGCGGCGGCTCGCTTCCGACCCCCAGCACCAGCTTCAGCGTGTAGCGTGGCGCCGAATTCGCCTGACCTGCCGCTTTCGCCGGCAGCGCCCGCTGCGTCGTTGCGTAGACGCCGCCCGCAGTCAACAACGCCACGCCAAAGACGGCGAGCGAACCACAGGCGCGACGAAGCCTTCCCGGCCGGCGCTGCTTCAACATGGCAATACGCTCCGCAAGTGGATGACGAGGGGACCACGTGCAGCCCACCGGCAGCGCGGAAGCGGCCGACTGGGTTTTCAGCATCGCATTCGCATAGCTGCGGCGTTGCGTGCCGTGCTCCCGCAACACCGCGGCGTCGCAGGCCAGCTCCTGGTCGTGGCGCAGCGCGGCCAGCGCCCACCACGCCAGCGGGTGGCACCAGAACAGCGCGGCAAGCAGTTGCATGAACAGGCACCACCAACCGTCGCCACGCCGCGCATGCGCGTCCTCGTGGGCGAGGATCAACGCCTGCTCGGTGGGGTCGTAGCGCTGGTCGAAATCCGCGGGCAGCACGATGCGGCTGCACCAGGCGCCCACCAGGGCCGGACCGACATCGGCGCGGACGGCACGCAGCACCGGCCGTCGCGACCGCGCATCCGCCAGCGGCGTGGCGCCGCGCAACCGCCGCCGATAGCGGCTTTGCGCCAAGGCAGCCTGCGCCAGCACGACGAAGCCACCGGCCAGCCACAGCAGCAAAGCGCCGACACGCCAGTCGAAATCATCCCAAGCACCCACCTGCGCCGGTGCGGCGCCTACCGCCGAGGTGATCGTGTAGACCAGCGGCGGCAACGGCGCGGTCGTCGCGGCGGCATGCGGCAGCTGGCTGGCCAGCAACGCCAGTGGCGGCAATAGCCATAACTGGAACGCGCGCTCGGCGCCGAACCAGCGCCGGCACGGCTTGCGCAGCGCAGCGACAAGCAGCGCCGCAGCCGTGAAGGCCAGCAGCGCCAGCCAGCCGCGCGCGGCCCACGCCGCCGCCAGCGATGCGAGGCCCGGCAGGTGCAGCTCATTCATCGGCTAGCTCCTTCAGCAGTTTGCGCAGTTCGGCAATGTCCTTCTTGCTGAGCTTGCGCTGTTCGGAGAAGTGCGCCACCAGCGGCGCCACGCGGCCATCGAACAGCCGGTCGAGCAGCCCCTTGCTCTCCTGCGAGACGTATTTCTCGCGGCTGAGCAGCGGCTGGTAGAGGTAGCGGCGCCCGTCACGCTCGGCCTTCACCGCCTTTTTCTTCAGCAAGCGGTTGAGCAGGGATTTCACCGTGCCCTCCTGCCAGCCCTGCGCGGGGCCTACCTCGGCGAGGATCTCCTCGGCGCTGCGCGGCGACCCGCGCCACAAAACTTCCATCACCACCGCTTCGGCTTCGCTGATCGCCATGGCGCCACCGTTTACACGTGTAAGTGAAATTATGTTTACATGCGTAAATGATCAGCGTCAAGCGCCCGCCGTCGTGGCCGCGGCAAGCCCTGCTACCTTCGTACAACACGGCCTGGAGCCAATCCGTCGTATCCTTGGCAGCCAACTCCCCTGCATGAAGGCAAGGCAATGGACAAGGTCTACGCAACGGCGGCCAAGGCGCTCGACGGCCTGCTGTTCGACAACATGACGCTCGCGGCAGGCGGCTTCGGCCTGTGCGGCATCCCCGAGAACCTGATCGGCGCGCTGCTTGAAGCCGGCACCAAGGGGCTGACCATCGTGGGCAACAACGCCGGCGTGGACGATTTCGGCATGGGGCCGCTGCTCAAGACGCGGCAGGTGAAGCGGGTGTATGCCTCCTACGTGGGCGAGAACAAGGAATTCGAACGGCAGGTGCTGGCCGGCGAACTGGAATTGCACCTGGTGCCGCAGGGCACCTTGGCCGAGAAGCTGCGCGCCGGCGGCGCCGGCATCCCCGGCTTCTACACCCGCACCGCGTTCGGCACCAAACTGGCCGAAGGCAAGGAGACCAAGGTGTTCGACGGCAAGGAGTATGTGCTGGAGGAAGCCATCCGCGCCGACGTGTCCATCGTCAAGGCTTGGAAGGGCGACCGCCTCGGCAACCTGGTGTTCCGCGAGACCGCGCGCAACTTCAATCCGATGATCGCCACCTGCGGCAAGATCTGCGTGGCCGAAGTGGAGGAGCTGGTCGAGGTGGGCACGCTGGACCCTAACAACATCCACGTGCCGGGCATCTACGTCGACCGCATCGTCAGGGGACCGTCGTACGAGAAGCGCATCGAGTTTCGCACCATCGCCGGCGCCAACACCGGCAAGGAGAGCCCGATGCGAACCGCGCTGGCTCAGCGCGCCGCGAAGGAGCTGCGCGACGGCTTCTACGTCAACCTGGGCATCGGCATTCCGACCCTGGTGGCCAACTACATTCCCGCCGGCATGGACGTGGTGCTGCAGTCGGAGAACGGCCTGCTCGGCATAGGCCCGTTCCCCACCGAAGACCAGATCGACCCCGACCTGATCAATGCGGGCAAGCAGACCGTCACCACTCTGCCCGGCTCCAGCTTCTTTTCCAGCGCGGACTCCTTCGCGATGATACGCGGCGGCCACATCGATCTCGCCATCCTTGGCGGCATGGAAGTCTCGGCCACCGGCGACCTCGCCAACTGGATGATTCCCGGCAAGATGGTGAAGGGCCCGGGCGGCGCGATGGACCTCGTGAGCGGCGTGCGCCGCGTCGTCGTGCTGATGGAGCACACCTCGAAAGACGGCGCACCGAAGATCAAGGACCAGTGCGAGCTGCCGATCACCGGCAAGGAATGCGTGGACCTGATCATCACCGACCTGTGCGTGTTCGCGGTCGAGAAAGGCAAGGGCCTCACCCTGACCGAACTCAACCCCGGGGTGACGCTGGACGAGGTGAAGGCGAAGACCGGCTGCGCGTTCGCGGTGAGTCCGGCGCTCAAGCAGTAATCAAGCCCGCGCCCTCCTGCGGGAGCGCCGGTTTGCGCGAATGTCTTTGCTACGGTCAGGCACCAGGGCATGCGCGCACGGGGACGCTCCTGGCCCCGCCGCGTTTCAGGCCGCTACCGGCAAGGTATCCGGGAAACGCACGCGGGCTTCGCCCGGCTTGCCGGGCGCGTGCAGTTCCAGCGGCCAGGCGAAGCGGTCGCTGATGCGCTGGGCGATTGCCAGTTCGAAGCTGAGCCGCTCCTCGCCGGCGCGGATCGCCCCGGCGGCACCCGTTGCGTGGCTCACGGTGATCGCGCCGGGCATCACGGTAACAACCACGCGGCCCGCATCGGCATGCTGGCAGGCATCGCGGATCAGCTGCCAGCACAGCACCGAAAAGGCGCGCACCGAACCGTGGAGCGCGAAGCACGCCGCCTCCTCCAGCTGCAGTTCCACCGGCGTGCCCGCCATCAGGTCGCGGGCGGTTTCCAGCTCGCGCCGCAGCACGTCGTTCACCACGAACCGCTCGGCGCTGCCGCCCGGATCGGACTCGCGCGCGAGGATCAGCAGCACCTCGACCAGCGCCTCGAGCTCGCGCGTGGCGCGGTGGATGCGCCGCACCGAGCGCTGCCCGGATTCTCCGAGACCGGGCTCGTCGGCCAGCATGTCCACCGCCATGCGGATCACCGTGAGCGGCGTGCGCAGTTCGTGGCTGGCGTCGCGGGTGAAGTTGCGCTCGCGCTGGCCGTAGTCGGCAATGCGCGAGGCGAAGCCATGCAGGCCGTACGCCAGCGCGACAAGGTCGGCATCGGCGTCCTGCGGCAGGCGCTCGGGGCGCAACGCGGCCGGGTCGGACAAGCCGTCGTGCCACTCGCGGATGAGCCGCGCCAGCGCGCTCACCGAACGCCATTCGCGGCGCGTGGCCAGCCAGGCCAGGCCTGTGACGATCACGATCACGGCGATCGCCGCCGGCAGCGGCGCCTGGTCATAGGCGCCCATCACGCAGACGATCGCCACCGCCACGAACTGCAGCGAGAACACCCAGGCGATGCGGCGCCGGAAGGCACCGGCGCGGAAGATCGCAGCGCCATCCACTTCTTTCGCATTCATCTACGTTCGTGCATCACGCCATGTGGGCAGCCGTGGCCACTTCCGCGTCGAGGTCCGCGAGCCGGTAGCCGGCCGAGTGGATGGTATGTAGCAGCGGCCGCGCGAACGGTTTGTCGATGACCCGGCGCAGGTTGTACAGGTGGGAGCGCAGCGTGTCGGAGTCGGGCAGCATGTCGCCCCAGATCTCGCGCTCGATGTCACGCCGGCTCACCACGCGCGGCGACTCGCGCATCAGGATCGCCAGCAGCTTCAGGCCGATCGGCGACACGGTGAGTTCCTGCCCCGCACGGGTCAGCCGCAGCGTGGCGGTGTCCAGCGTCATGTCACCCACGTTGAGCACCTCGGCGGAAACCTGGCGGCGATCGCGACGGATCAGGGCGCGCAGGCGCGCCTCCAGTTCGCGCACCTCGAACGGCTTGACCAGGTAATCGTCGGCGCCGGCCTCCAGCCCGATCAGCTTGTCCTCCAGCGTGTCGCGCGCGGTCAGCATCAGCACCGGGGTGGCCTTTTTCGCCTCGCGGCGCAGCTTGCGGCACACCTCGAGGCCGTCGATGCCGGGCAGCATCAGGTCCAGCACGATCACGTCGTAGCTGCTGGTGACCGCGAGATGCAGCCCGCTGGCGCCATCGGCCGCGTAGTCCACGGAATAGCCGCAACGTTCCAGGAATTCGCCTACGGTTTCGGCGATCTGGCGATTGTCTTCCACCAGCAGAATCAGGCCGGCCTGCTCGTCGTGTCCGCTCATGTCGCTCCTCCTGCTTGGCTTCACAAATGTGAAGAGCTAACCGGGCATGGAGTGATGGAGGCGTGAACGCGGCATGGAAGCGTTCAGCTCACGGACGCAACAGGGGTTGCAGCACATGCCACACGTTTTCCAGCACTTTCGGCTCGCCGGCGGCCGTCGGATGCAGGCCATCGGCCTGCATCAGGGCCGGATCCAGCGCCACGCCGTCGAGCAGGAACGGCAGCAGGGCCACGTGCTTCTGTTTCGCCAGGTCGGCATAGATCGAGCGCAGGCCGTCGCGATATTGCGGCCCGTAGTTCACCGGCAGCTCGATGCCGAGCAGCAGCACCCTGGCGTGTGTGGCCTGGGCCGCGGAGACCATTGCCGTGAGGTTGTCGCGCAGCTGGTGCAGCGGCAAGCCCTGCAGGCCGTCGTTCGCGCCCAGCTCGATCACCACCACGCGCGGGCGGTAGGTGGCCAGCAGCGCCGGCAGGCGGTTGCGCCCGGACAGCGAGGTTTCGCCGCTGATGCTGGCATTGACCACGGCCCATGGCGGCACCATCTTGCCCAGACGGACTTCCAGCAGATGCACCCAGCCCTGCTCCGTCGCAATGTTGTGCGCTGCGGACAGCGAATCGCCCATCACCAGCACGGTACGTGCGGGCGCGGCCTGGACCGCGACCACGGCGCCGGCCAACCACAGCAGCAAGCACAGGAAACGACGCATGAGCGACACGCCCCACCTTGTCCTGGAAGCACACGATGTTAGCAAGTCGGTGGAGGGGCCCGAAGGGCGGCTGCAAATACTCGACCGCGTCAGCCTGCGTGTCGCCGCGGGCGAAAGCTTCGCCATCGTGGGCGCCTCCGGCTCGGGCAAGACCACCCTGCTTGGCCTGCTTGCGGGGCTGGATACGCCGAGCAGCGGCGGCATCCGGCTGGACGGCCACGCGCTGGAGACGCTGGACGAGGAAGCCCGCGCCGACCTGCGCCGGCGCCTCGTGGGTTTCGTGTTCCAGTCCTTCCACCTGCTTCCCGCGCTCAGCGCCGAGGAAAACGTGATGCTGCCGCTGGAGCTGGAGGGCGACGCCCAGGCCCGCGCCAGGGCGCGGGCCGCGCTGGACGCGGTGGGCCTCGCCACGCGGCGCCGGCACTATCCCGCGCAGCTCTCCGGCGGCGAGCAGCAACGCGTAGCCATCGCCCGCGCCTTCGTGCACGGCCCGCGCCTGCTGTTCGCCGACGAGCCCACCGGCAACCTCGACCAGCGCACCGGCCACCACGTCGCCGACCTGCTGTTCGCGCTGAACCGCGACCACCGCACCACCCTGGTGCTGGTTACCCACGACACGCAGCTGGCAGCGCGTTGCCAGCGGCGCATCGAGCTGGAGGAGGGGCGCGTGGTGGCGCCGGTCGCGCGGGTGAGCGCATGAGCACGCTCATGTCTCTCCTCGCCAGCTCGAAGTTCCCACTCTCCCCCAACAGCTTCACCGCTGGAGGAAAGGATCGGGATGCGGGAGACTCCACTTCTACGTTTGCTCCAGTTTCAAAGCGGTTTCGGTCGCCTGTCGGCGCCCGAGTTACTTTTCTCTTGCGTGGCCAAGAGAAAAGTAACCCAAAGAGAAGGCCACCCCGGTTGGCGCTTGCCGGGCGTCCTGCCCGGCAAGTGCGTGAGGCGGGGCCGGGCTTTTCGAGCGGGCTCCTGCCCGCGCGAAAAGGCGAGTCCATCCCTGGCCTCGCCCGCTGCGCGGCCTCCTCGTCCCCGCCTCACCGCCGCCCAGGGGCCCCGGATAAAGCAGCGCGCTCCTGCGCGCAGAAGCAACAGCAACAGCAACTGCAACTGCAAGAGCATCTCCCCTGCGAGCGGGGGAGGGAGGCAGCGAGCGCGCGGGGCTCTGCTTTTGCTCCGGCTTCTGGCGCGCACGATGCGCGCCTGCTCTTGTGGGGCCCCTCGGCGGCGGTGGGCCGTGGCCGATCAGGCCGCGCAGCGGGCGTTGCCAAGGATGGCAACGCCTTTTCGACCGGGCAGGAGCCCGGCCGAAAAGCCCGGCCGCGGCTCACGGACTTTACGCCCATGGATGGGCGGAAAGCGCCGCCGCGGGGTGTCGTTTTCTCTTGGCTACTTCTCTTTTGGACAAGCAAAAGAGAAGTAGCTCGCGCCGCGACAGCGGTGCGAAACCGCTTTGAAGCCTGCGCGGGCGCGGAAGCAAGAGCCCCCCTCACCCCAACCCTCTCCCCCAACGATGAAGCTGTTGGGGGAGAGGGAGCGCACCAAACCGCATCCTCAGGAATGGAGGGCAGAACATCGCACCCCCACGCGCAGGACGTCGCGCACACGTCCACTGGAGCGCGGCCATGAAACTCCTGCGCCTGTCCCTCCGAAACCTGCGCCGCGAGTGGCGACTGCCCGAACTGCGCACCCTGGCCGGCTCCCTGCTGCTGGCGGTGCTGGCGCTGGGCGTGGTGGCCACGCTGGCGACGCGGGTGGAACGCGGCATCCTCGCCAGTGCGGCGGAACTGATCGGCGGCGACATCGGCATCTCGGCGCCACAGACCGTACCGGGCCCCTTTGCCGACGAGGCGCGCCGCGATGGCCTCGTCGTCAGCCGCGCTGCCGGTTTTCCCAGCGTGGCCTTCGCCCACGGCCGCAGCCAATTGCTCGACGTCGAGGCCACCGATCGAGCGTACCCGTTGCGCGGCAAGCTGGTGCTGGCCGATGCCGACGGCCGGCAACGCAACGGTCACGGCCCCACTGCCGGCACGGTCTATCTCGACCATCGCGCCATGGTGGCGCTTGCGCTGCAGGTGGGCGATACCTTGCAGTTGGGCGGCAGGCAGCTGCGCATTGCGGCGGAACTGGTGCAGCAGCCTGACGGCGGCGCGCTGGTGACGCTGGCTCCGCGTGCGCTGATGAGCCTGCCTGACGCCGAACAGGCCGGCCTGCTCGGCGTAGGCAGCCGCGCGCATCAGCGGCTGCTGCTGGCCGGCACGCCGGAGGCGGTCGGCCGCTGGCGCGCCTGGGCGCAGCGGCAGAGCCTGCCCCAGGGTGCCGAACTGGTCACGCCGGAACAGACCCAGGAGCGCATGCGCACGGCCTTCGATCGCGCGGGCGCCTTCCTGCATCTCACCGCGTTGCTGGCCGCCCTGCTCGCGGGGGTGGCGATCGCGTTGTCCGCGCAACGCTATGCACGGCGCAAGACACCCGAGGT
>Ga0187815_10000112_pt1 | contig 39606 bp, 37 predicted proteins | sample NC_S_5_FD_132962 | JGI IMG/M metagenome (GOLD analysis project Ga0187815, IMG submission 132962) | Wetland sediment microbial communities from Neuse River Estuary, North Carolina, USA - ASW-S_5 | ecosystem: Environmental > Aquatic > Freshwater > Wetlands > Sediment | place: USA: North Carolina... | reverse complement strand
CAGTTCACGGCGACCCAGCAGGTTGCGAATGCTGTCGTGGCGGAGCTGAAGGGCTCTTCAGCTCGCGCACCATCGGCGTTGCCCGATCCCGCAGCACCCCAAACCAACACGCCCGATCAGCCGCTCAAGATCCTGACCATCAGCCTCGAGCCGCCGGCGCTCGGCAACGTCACCGTGCGCCTTCGACTCGTCGGCGCGGCCGTCTCCGTCCATCTTGCGGCGGACCGCAGGGACACCAGCCAGATGCTGGAACAGCAGCGCGACTCGATTCGCGAGCTGATGCAGTCGGCCGGATATGTCGCAGACGTCGCGCCGGTCCAGCACGGCGCGCTGGATGGATCCCAGTCCGGCTCCGGCCAGTCGCAACCGTCGTTCTCCGGACAGCAGCAAGCGCCGAACGGGCAGGGCGGACCAGGCAATTCCGGTGCGTGGTCCGGCGAGCAGCAGGGCAGGGCGAAGCAAGCGCCGGACGAGCGCCAGCCAAACCAGGAGACGCGTCATGAGCAGGACGTGGCGCCGCACACTCGTCGCGGCCCTGTTTATCTGTAGTGCCACGGGCGAGGCGGCAGCGGACAACACGCGCCCCTGTGAGCGCCAGATGGCCCGTGCGGCGCAGCAGTACGGGATTCCGCTCGGCATTCTCTATGCAGTCGGCCTGACCGAGACCGGGCGACGGGGCGCGCTGCATCCCTATGCGCTCGGCGCCGAAGGCCAGACGGTGTTCGCCAGGAATGTGGACGACGCCATCGCGAGCTTCGAGGCCATGCGACAGCGGGGCATCAAGCTCATCGATCTCGGTTGCATGCAGATCAACCATTACTATCACGGCAACAAGTTCGACTCGGTGCGGGCGATGTTCGATCCCGCCAGGAACGTCGATTACGCCGCGCGTTTCCTGAAAGAGCTGAAGCAGCGCGAGGGGAGCTGGACCATGGCGGTCGCCCGCTACAACGCGGGCCCGCATAACCAGTCGGCGCATAAGCGTTACATCTGCCACATCGTCGGCCATCTTGTGTCGAGCGGCTTCGGCGCCTGGACCGAGAAGGCGCGCTCCCTCTGTCCGGCGAAGACGACATGAGGTCGCGTCGCGGTCAAGCGTCAGCCCCGCGCAAGCAAGGGCCTGCATTGTAGCTGACAATCTGTCAAAGGAGCCTAACCCATGAGCCTGTATGGCGTGATGCGCACCGGCGTTTCAGGAATGAACGCGCAGTCCAACAAGCTGTCGACGGTCTCGGACAATATCGCAAACGTCAACACCACCGGGTACAAGCGGGCTTCGACCGAGTTCTCCTCGCTCATCCTGAAGAGCGGCTCGGGCAATTACGATTCCGGCGCCGTGGAGACGACCATCCGCTACGCCATCACCGACCCCGGCAATCTCCAGTTCACGACGTCGACCACGGACCTTGCCGTCCAGGGCAACGGCTTCTTCGTGGTGTCGGACGCCTCGGGCAACAATTTCCTGACGCGCGCCGGCTCGTTCGTGCCCGACAGCCAGGGCAATCTCGTCAATGCGGCCGGGTTCTACCTCATGGGTTACCCGGGGGCGGTGTCCAATGTCTCGACGAACAGTTTCGCCGGGCTTCAGGTCGTCAACATCAGTCAGATGACGCTGCAGGCTCAGCCCTCGACGACGGCGACGGTAAACGCCAATCTGGACGCCGATGCCGCCATCAGCGCCGGTCCACCCGCCTACACGTCGAAGAGTTCGGTCGTGGTCTACGACAATATCGGCCGCGCCATCACGCTCGATACCTATATGTACAAGACCGGACCGGACACCTGGCTGGTCGAGGCCTACGATGCATCGACGTCGACCTCGGCGACGGGCGGCTTCCCCTATTCGTCCGGCCCGCTTGCGTCCGACACCTTCACCTTCGACACGACTGCGGCCGGAAAGGGCGCGCTGGATGCAGCGAGCCCGACGTCGTTGACGATCGCCGTGCCCGGCGGTTCAACCCTCACCATGGACCTGTCGGCCATGACCCAGGTCGCTTCGGGATTCAACTTCAAGGCCACCGTTAACGGCAACGCTCCCTCCGCCGTTGAGAAGGTCGATATCGACAACGCGGGTGTGGTGACTGCGGTCCTCCAGAACGGAACGCGGTTGCCCATTTACACGATACCGCTGGCCACGGTTCCAAGCCCCGACAACCTGACCCCTGAAGTCGGCAACGTCTACTCCGTGAGCCAGAAGTCCGGAAACGTGCAAGTTGGGTCCGCCGGCCAGGGTGGACTCGGCAGCATCGAGTCCGCCGCGCTTGAGCAATCGAACGTCGATTTGGCGGACGAATTGACCTCGATGATCGAGGCGCAGCGCGGCTTCACCGCAAACTCCAAATCGTTCCAGACCGGCGCGGATCTGCTGGACGTCGTCGTCAACCTGAAGCGCTGAGTCCTTCAGCGACGATCCCGGCCAAAAGAACGTTTCAGAGAACGCCATGTCCCTTACCGCCGCTCTCAACTCCGCCCGTTCCTCGTTGATGGCGTCGGGTGTGCAGTCATCGGTCATCTCGCGCAACATCGCGGGCGCCAGCGATCCCAGCTATTCGCGAAAAATTGCCGCGCTGAGCACGTTCCCGGGCAATGGTGTGTATGTCGCGGCGATCCAGCGTGCCGCGAGTGCCGGTCTGTTCACCAACGTGCTGATCGCGACCTCGGCGTCCGCCAAGCAGAGCGCGATCCATGACGGCCTCCAGAAGATCGCGGCCTCCACGGTGGATGACCCCGAGCTCTATCAGTCGCCGACCGCGCAGCTCAATGCTCTGAAAGAGGCGCTGCATCAATACGCGACTGCGCCCGACAATGCCACGCTGGCGCGATCGGCTGTCACGGCCGCCAAGGACATGGCGGCCGCGCTCAACCAGGCGACCCGGACCGTGCAGTCGGTCCGCGAAGGCGCCGACGCCGACATGGCGACCTCGGTCGCCAACATCAACCGCCTTCTCGCCCAGTTCCAGACCGTCAACACCGCGATCGTGAAAGGTACGACCGCCGGCGAGGATGTGACCGATTATCTCGATCAGCGCGATGCCATCGTCGCGAAGCTGTCGCAGGAAGTCGGCGTCTCGATGTCGATCCGCACCAACGGCGATGCCGCGCTCTACGCCGACAGCGGCGTCGTGCTGTTCGACAAGACGGCGCGGACAGTGAGCTTTGCCCCGACCAACGCCTGTACGCCTGGCACGACGGGCAATGCGGTGTATATCGACGGTGTGCCGGTGACCGGCGCCAATTCCGTCATGCCGCTCAAGTCGGGCAGGCTCGCCGGCCTCGCCGAGTTGCGCGACAATGCCACGGTCACCTACCAGAGCCAGCTCGACGAGATCGCGCGCGGTCTGATCAACGCTTTCAAGGAGAGCGACCAGAGCGGTGCCTCGCTGCCTGACGTGCCCGGCCTGTTCACCTATCCCGGCGCGCCAGCGATACTCACCAGCGCGACCGTCGCAGTCGGCCTTGCCGGCACGATCACGATCGCCGCTTCCGTCGATCCGTCCTCTGGCGGCAATCCGGACCTGCTGCGCGACGGCGCGATCAGCGGCAATGCCGCCTACGAGTACAACACCGCCGGCAATGCCGGCTATTCGACCCGGCTGCAACAGCTGATCGACAATATGGATATGCCGCAGCCATTCGACACCGCCGCGCAGGGCAAGCCGAACGGCAGCGTGATCGATTTCGCGTCGTCCTCGGCGAGCTGGATCGAGAGCCAGCGCAAGACCGCCGACGACGCCGTCCAGTACCAGAACACGCTGCTCGACCGCAGCAACTCGGCGCTGTCCAACGTCAACGGCGTCAACATGGACGACGAGATGTCCTTGATGCTCCAGGTCGAGCGCACCTATTCGGCGTCGTCGAAGCTGATCGCGACCGTCGATGACATGTTCAAGAGCCTGCTAGCTGCCGTGGGTGCATCATGATGAGCGCGAATTACATCTCGACCCTGATGCTGTCATCGGGGCTGCGATCCTCGATCACGAACAATCAGAGTGCGCTGAGCAAGGCCGCAAAGGAGGCGACCACCGGACGCTTCGCCGATGTCGGTCTCCAGCTCGGCACCTCGACGGGGCGCGACGTCGGCCTGCGCGCCGAAATGAGCTTCGTCGATCAGATCGTGGACACCAACGGGCTGGTAGCCGGGCGCCTCGACGTGACCCAGAACCGGATCACCCAGCTTGGCTTGACCGCTCAGGAGTTCCTCAAGAACCTGATTGCCGCGCGCGATGCCGACAATGGCGCCAGGATGATCCTGCCGAGCGCTTCGGCCAATCTGCAGGATCTGATCGGCGCGCTCAACTGCGCCTACAACGGCTCGTATTTGTTCGCCGGCTTGAACACCCAGACTGCTCCGCTCGCGGACTATGCAGCCGGCTCGACCAGCAAGAATGCCGTCGATGCGGCGTTCATGGCTGCCTTCGGCATCTCGCAGACGTCTGCCGGCGTGAGCGGCATCACGCCGGCCCAGATGCAGAATTTCCTCGACACGAGTTTCGATGCGGAGTTTGCGAGCCCGGCCTGGAACGCCAACTGGTCGTCGGCCACGGACCAGACGCTGACGAGTCGCATTTCCACGACAGAGGTGGCCGACACCTCGGTGAGCGGCAACCAGCCGGGCTTCCGCAAACTCGCGCAGGCCTACACCATGCTCAGCGACCTCGGCAATACGAGCTTGAGCCAGACGACGTTCCAGACCGTGGTCGACAAGGCCATCAGCCTGGTCAGCGGTGCGATCAATGATCTCGCCGTGCTCGGCGGTAGCGTCGGCTCGATCCAGCAGCGGGTTTCCGCCGCGACCGACAAGCTGAAGATCCAGCACGATATTTTCAATGATCAGATCGTCAAGATGGAGCAGGTTGATCCGGCCGAGGCATCGGTTCGCGTCAACACCCTGCAGAACCAGATCGAAACGGCACTAGCGCTCACCGCGAGGCTGCAGCGGATCAGCCTGATCAACTATCTCTGAGCTGGGACCGCAACCGTTGCATCGTTATTCAGTCTCCTGCGCAGAGTGGTTCAAATGACTTGGGAAGCTTACGAGGCGGTCGCCGAAGACAGCGGCGGCGAGGCGCGGGCGCGGGAGCGACAGGCACTGGGCCTTGCCATCGACCGTCTGGAGCGGCTTCAGAACGGCGCGTTCAGCGGCCAGGACCTGATCGAAAGCTTCCTCTACATCCGCCGGCTATGGACCGTCTTCATCGAGGACCTCGCCCATCCGGAAAACGGGCTTCCCGACAAACTGCGCGCCGACATCATCTCGGTCGGCCTCTGGGTCATCAAGGAGGCTGATCGGCTCCGCGAAGCGAGATCGAACGACGTGACGCAGTTGATCGAGATCAACCGGCTGATCCGGGATGCACTTTGATGAAGCGGCCGATGCGAGTATCCCTGCGGGCGGGAGAGCGGATCTACATCAACGGCGCGGTGCTGCGTGTAGACCGGAAGGTCGCGATTGAGCTCGTCAATGACGTGATGTTCCTTCTCGAAGCCCAGGTCATGCAGGCGGCTGAGGCGACCACGGCGTTGCGCCAGCTCTACTTCATCGTTCAGACGATGCTGATGAGTCCGACTGACGTTCAGGACGCGGCTGCACTGTACGGGCAGCATTACGCCGCGTTGCGGGCGGTCTGCGAAAACCAGCAGATGCTGGAAGGCCTGGCGGCGATCGATGATCTGGTAGGGGCGGCTCGCTACTACGAGGCCCTGAAGCGTATCCGAACGCTGTTCCCGGTCGAGCAGGCGATCCTGTCCGGCACTGCGGCCGATTTTCCCTTCGAGGCAGCCTGACACTGGAGAGGCAAATGAACGTTAGCAGCGTGACCAACACGACCGGCGCGAGGTCCTCGGCGACCGGGTCCGCCGGTGCCGGGTCGACCGGTACCGTCGACTACAACACGTTCCTGCAGCTTCTGATCGCCCAAATGAAGAATCAGGATCCGACCAATCCGATGGACAGCAGTCAATACATGAGCCAGTTTGCGCAATTGTCGGCGGTGGAGCAGGCCATCCAGACCAACTCGAAGCTGGATGCGCTGCTGTCGTCGTCGGCGCTGTCGCAGGCCGAAGGCCTGATCGGACGCACGGCGACCTTCACCGACGCCAGCGGTGAAACCTTCACGGGCAAGATCGCGTCGGTCTCCATCAACACCGATGGCGCGGTCGCCACGCTTGAAGACGGCACGAGGGTCTTCCTCGGCGCCGGGCTCACCATCAGCTAGAACATGAACGAGAGGGACGCTCTCGACATCGTCCAGCAGGCGATCTGGACGATCATCATCGCCTCCGGCCCGGCGGTCGGCGCGGCGATGCTGGTCGGCACGATCATCGCGCTCCTCCAGGCGCTCACCCAGATCCAGGAGGTGACGCTGACCTTCGTTCCAAAGATCATCGTCATCCTCTTGGTTGTGGCCATCTCCGGTTCCTTCATCGGCGCGCACCTCTCCACCTTCACCGAGATGGTCTATTCGCGGATCGAACGCGGATTCTGATCGGCGCTGCCGATCCCGCCATCCTCGCGTAAGCTTTGCGCGGCAGATTGCAGCACTGAATCTGCTGCCGGTGACCCATGGCCGATACGTTGACTGCTAACCTTCCAGCCCAGCGCCGTCTGGGCGCGGACGTGTTCTTCGCGGGCGGAATCGTGACCATGCTCACGATCCTGTTCCTGCCGATTCCACCGATCCTGATCGATCTCGGCCTCGCCTTCTCGATCGCGCTTTCGGCGCTCATCCTGATGGTCGCGCTGTGGATCCAGCGTCCGCTCGACTTCTCGGCCTTCCCGACCGTGCTTCTGATCGCGACGGTCCTGCGGCTTGCGCTCAACATCGCGACCACCCGCCTGATCCTGTCGCACGGCGGGGAGGGCGAGCATGCCGCAGGTTACGTCGTCGCCGGCTTCTCCAAGTTCGTCATGGGCGGCGACTTCGTCATCGGCCTGATCATCTTCGCGATCCTGGTTACGGTGAATTTCGTCGTGATCACCAAGGGCGCCACCCGTATCGCGGAAGTCGGCGCCCGTTTCACCCTGGACGCTATTCCCGGCAAGCAGATGGCGATCGACGCCGACCTGTCCGCGGGCCTGATCGACGACAAGGAGGCCCAGCGCCGGCGCCGCGAGCTCGAGGAGGAGAGCGCGTTCTTCGGCGCGATGGACGGTGCCTCGAAATTCGTGCGCGGTGACGCCATCGCCGGCCTGATCATCACGGCGATCAACATTTTCGGCGGCATCGTCATCGGCGTCACGCATCACGGGTTGACGCTGGCTCGCGCCGCCGACGTCTACACCAAGCTGTCCGTCGGCGACGGTCTGGTCTCGCAGATGCCGGCGCTGATCGTGTCGCTGTCCGCGGGCCTCCTGGTCTCCAAGGGCGGCACCAGGGGTTCGGCGGAGCAGGCCGTGCTCCGTCAGCTCGGCGGCTATCCGCGTGCCGTGTCGGCGGCGGCACTGATGATGTTCGTGCTCGCCCTGATGCCGGGGCTGCCGCTGGCTCCTTTCGTGCTGCTCGGCGGCGTCATGGCCTTCGTCGGCTACTCGCTTCCGAAGCGGCAGGAAGCCGAGCGGCAGAAGGAGGAGGCGCGCAAGGCGGATGAACGGGCGCAGACGGAGGCCAAGGAATCCGTCAAGGAATCGCTGAAGACCGCGGAGATCGAGCTTTCGCTCGGAAGCCAGCTCGCGGTTCACCTGCTCGGTTCTCGCGGCGAGCTCGCCCATCGTGTCAGCAAGCTCCGCAAGAAATTCGCCAAGCAATATGGCTTCGTGATTCCCGAGATCAAGCTCACCGACAATCTGTCGATCGAGCCCAAGGGATACCAGATCCGGATCCACGACACGCGCGTGGCCCATGGCCAGCTTCGGCTCGGGGAAGTGATGGTTCTGGTGGACAAGGACGGCAAGCCCGACGTTCCCGGCGATGAGGTGGTCGAGCCGGCCTTCGGCATGAAGGCGCTCTGGGTTACCGAAGCCTTCACCGAGGAGGTCAAGCGACAGGGCTGCAAGCCCGTCGACAATCTATCGGTGCTGCTCACCCATCTGAGCGAGGTGATCAGGGCGAACCTCGCCCAACTGCTGTCCTACAAGGACATGCGAGCCCTGCTTGATCGGTTGGATCCGGAGTACAAGCGTCTGGTCGACGATCTCTGTCCGTCGCAAATCTCCTATTCGGGGTTGCTGGCGATCCTGAAGATTTTGTTGGCCGAGCGTGTGTCGATCAGGAACCTTCACCTCATTCTCGAAGCGATCGCCGAGATCGCGCCCCATGTGAGGCGCTCCGAACAGGTCGCCGAGCACGTCCGCGTGCGTCTGGCCCAGCAGATCTGTGGCGATCTCTCAGACGATGGTGTGCTGAACGTCGTTCGCCTCGGCAATCGTTGGGACCTCGCGTTCCACCAGAGCCTGAAGCGCGACGCCAAGGGCGAGGTCATCGAGTTCGACGCAGACCCGAGGCTGATCGAACAGTTTGCGACCGAAGCCAGCGCGGCGATCCGGAAATTCACCGAGATGGGCACCAGTGTCGTGCTGGCGGTGACCCCGGACGCCCGCCCCTATGTCCGGATGATCCTGGAGCGGGTGTTCCCGACCTTGCCGATCCTGTCGCACGTCGAGGTCGCGCGCAGCGCAGAGATCAGGCCACTCGGGGCTGTGTCGTGATTGGCAGCCTCGCGGACAGCGTGCTGGCTACGTTTATCGTTTTCTGCCGCATCGGCGGCTGCCTGATGCTGGTGCCGGGATTCTCCAGCATCAACGTTCCGATGCAGGTCCGCCTGTTCGTCGCGATCGTCACCACCTTCGCGCTCGCGCCGATCCTGGTTGCAGTGCTCAAGCCTCTGTTGGCCAATGCCTCGCCGCTGACGTTGGCCTTGCTGATCAGCTCCGAACTTCTGATCGGCAGCGTCATCGGTCTCGGCGGACGCATATTCTTTCTCGCACTTCAGACCATGGCCACTGCAATGGCGAGCGCGATCGGGCTCAGCAACATCCCGGGGATGCAGGTCGGCGAACTGGATCCGGCACCTGTCCTGGTTCCGCTGATCATGGCTGCCGTCACCACGCTGTTCTTCATGACGGACCAGCACTGGCACGTCCTGAGAGGGTTGATGAACTCCTATGAGGTCTGGCATCCCGGCGCCCGGCTCGGCGGAGATATGGCGCTGGCGCAGCTGGTCAACCGCCTTTCGGAGGCATTCGTCATGACGCTGAGGATTACCAGCCCCTTCATCATCTACTCCGTCATCGTCAATCTGACGATCGGCCTCATCAACAAGCTGACGCCGACGATCCCCGTCTACTTCATCTCGATGCCCTTCGTCCTGCTCGGCGGGCTGCTGCTGCTCTACCTCACTAGCGATGAGCTGCTGACGCAGTTCATGCTGGGGCTTTCATCCTGGCTGGCGGACTGACAAGCCATGACACCTCGTGCGCAAAAGCTGGCTCGCCTGGTTTCGCTCATGAAGCTGCAGCTTCGGCTCTCGGAGTGGCAACTGGCGCATTTGCGGCAACGGGAGCAGGCGTTGCAGGACGAGCAAGCCTACCTGGTCGGAGCCCTCAACGGGACCGAGCTTCCGACGGGCTCTTCGAGCGAATCCATCTCGCGGCGCCTGACGACGGCGGGCATGGGGGCGCGCGCCGTCCAGGCGGAGGCGTCCCAGCAGCTTGAACAGGTTCAAATGGAGAGCCGCCGCGTCAAGCAGCTCGAGGAGGTCGCAAGAGCGGTGATGGCAGACAAGCTTCGCGACGAGGAGCGGCGTTCGCTCGAGGAGATGACGGGCGTACACCCGGGCGCAAATGGCCGGACAAGGTCCGAGACAAATCATTGGAACTGAACATGACCGTGACGCCGATATCCGATGTTGTTCTCGACGTGCTGCGGGCCGCCGATCCGGTGACGCAACGCGAGGCGGCCGCAAAGCTCAACGCGTTGAGGCCGTCGGACGGCGATTTTGTCGCCACATTGAACTCCGAGGTCGACAAGGCCAAGGCAGCCGCGAACGATCAATCACTTGCAGCGGCAGCGCAAGCCCCATCGGCCTCGCCTGATGCTGCCGCACCGGTGCGGATAATCAAGGCGCCGTCTTCGGGCGAAGTGTACCGCAAGTTCGAGGCCTTCGTGCTGCAGGTCTTCGTCGAGGCGATGCTGCCGCAGCAGTCGGCGGATATCTTTGGAAAGGGAACCGCCGGCAGCGTCTGGCGGTCGATGCTGGCGGAACAGCTCGGCAATCAGCTTGCGCAAGGCAAGGGGATCGGCATTGCCAGGCAGCTCGCCGCCGCGCCTCCGGTGCCTCGGGACGATCGAGGCCTCGCCGGATGATGCGCGTGGAATGGAAATGTGAGGAAGAGGGGACTTCATATGCAGGCAGATATTGAGACGGCGAGCATGGCGGCGGGGTTGCGGGGTACGGACATCGAGGATTTCGCAGACGCGGCGCCGAGCGTTGCGACATTGCCGGTGCTTTTGCCTGATGCGCGCGGGGAAGCAGCGCCCGGCGTGAGCGAAGTGCCGAACTCGGAGGATATGCGCGGCCTGGTGGCGGCGATCCGGCGGCTGGAGAGTATCGTGGAGAAGGAAACGATCGCGCTCGAGAGCGGTAAGAAGATTGACTTCGACGAGTTCAGTACGCGCAAGAGCCAGGGAATGCTGGAATTCGTCCGTCTGACGCGGGTCGGGATTCCGCCTGGCGTTGAGGCGCAGATCGCCGAGGAGGTCCGGAGATTGCGCCAGAAGCTGGAGCGCAACCGTGCGGTTCTGGAGATGCATTACGGTGCCGTGCGCGAAGTGGCCGCCATCATCGTAGGGGCGATCAGGGAAACTGAGTCGGACGGCACCTACAGCGCCCGGGCCTCGCAGGAGAGCAAATGATCAGGCTGGTGCTCGCCGGACTCTGGCTGTGCATTCTCACCGCAGGGACGAGCTATGCGGTCGCCTATTGGAAGGAAAACGGCAGCCTGCTGCCTGCAAGGGACGAATATCTCGACGGCCTGCAGTACCAGAAGACGCGAACGCTGAGCGTGCCCATGGTGGAGAACGGGAACGTGCAGGGCTACATCATCGCGCGGTTCGTCTTCACCGTCGAGGCCCGGGCGTTGCGTGAACTCACCGTTCCGCCAGAGCCGTTCGTCGTGGACGAGGCGTTTCGCAGGATCTATGCGGATGAGAGCCTCGATTTCCGGAAGCTTGCCCGTTACGACCTGTCCATCCTGACGGCGGCCATCAAGCAGCGCGTCAACGAGCGGATGCGCGCCGATATCGTGCAGGACGTCCTGATTGAGGACTTCAATTACGTCGCAAAGGAAGAATTCCAGCAGAAGCCGTAAGTGCCGGCGTCGCGACGCGCATCTCCGGGAGACTGCAGGTGGCCGCTTTGCGGCGCGTCTGCGGCTGATCCTCTGCTGTCAAAAATGAATTGCCTCCGCACGAGATCGCGCGGAGGCCAATGACGGCTTTGCAAGCCGCATCAGCTGCCGGCGGAGTACACCGCCGGGCTAGCATGCGGTCTGTTCAGAAGAACGCCGACATCCCCGAGATCTCCGATTTGCACATCGATCGTGTCGAGCGCCGGCATATCCAGGCGGTATCCGACGTAGCGCCGCGCCACGATCGCGTCGAAACCGAGGCGATCGCGCAGCTTCTTGCGCAGCTTGCTCACATGGCTCTCGATCACGCTCTCGTCAAACGTTGACTCGAAGATGCCGTAGACCGCATTAAAGATCTGCGTCTTGGTGATCCATTTCCCATGATTGCAGACCATGTATTCGAGAATGCGCAGTTCGCGGCGCGGCAAGGTGAGAGCGCGACCGGCGATTTCAGGATCGCGCCCGTTGAAAAAGACCTGGATACGGGTCTCGCAAGGCTGCGGCAGATCGCCGTGCCTGCGGCGGGCGATTGCCGCTGTCCTGGCGAGAATTTCGCGAAGATGAATCGGGACGTGCACCACGTCGTCGACGCCGGCTTCAAACAGCTCCAGCGTGTTCTGGAGCATCTTGTGGCAGTTCAGGGCGATGATCGGAGCCGGCGACCGCCTGCGCACCGCCCGCGGAAGCCTTCCGCGTTCATCGAATTCGCCCAACAGAAAGGCGTCGACCGCTGCGAGATCTGGTTCGCTTGCGGACCGCAGCCAGTCGCGGAATTCTCCGGCGGAGAAGCCGATCGACGAAATACCTTCACGAACGAGCCCTACAACGTAGCTATTTGCGACGCTTTCGCGATCATCAACGATAATGTACATCAGCTTTCAGCCCCTGTTTCGCACTTCGCTGCAACCGACCGGTTGATTGTTCTGATGTTCCGGCTCGAGTAGCACGCGGTCTTTACTTCCCCTGCGAACGCTTGTTCCTGGACGAGATACTCGCAGGCAGCCCCAGTCATTCAGCGCCTGCATTGGCAGGCTCGCTGCTTCAACTCGATACTGAACGCTACGCCGTGATGCTCGGCGGGTGTCTCACGGATCACCTCGCGGAGCTGATTGAGAAACGATCTAGAACAGTTGCGCCGGGTTGCTCATCGCGTCCGATCACCGCTGATCTGCATCGATCTCCTCGCCAACTGGCGAGAATCACTTGATCGAAACCATAGCTGTTGCCGACCTTCGATCAAGCGCGCGTAGCTCATCTCTTCGCAAGCGAGCTATGCCGTTTGCACCTCCGGATGTTGTCCCGGCGCACCAGATGATTTGTTGTCCGAACTAGATGTGATCTGTCGCAATTCTAACTTGCTGGCGACCCCACAAATCCCGCTGATTTTTGCGGATCGGCGAGATGCGGACACCGGCGAGATTCACCGCCTCGACTCGCGCAAGCGTACTTATGCTTGTGACGATTTGACTCAGTCGGCGCGACGCGAGTCCAACAACCTGGCGCTGTGTGGCTTTCGAGTCGCACTCCTGCACGCAGGGCGTGACGCGTTGAGCTCGCCATGTATTGCAGTGACGTGACAAAACAAGTTTCCCCGCGCCGGTTTCGGGCAAGCTTCGGCCGTTAGCTTCGTTCGTTGAATCGAACGATAAGAGAGCATCCATCATGTTGTCTGACGACAAGGCGCGTCCGAATGCGTCCAGGGAGGCTTCCGGGGCGACGAAGCAAGCGCCGGAAACGCGCGATGTGAAGGATAATTCGTTTCGTGCCGCGAAGCCTGGAGCGGGCGTGCGAAGTGCATCCGCGGCCGATGAAACCCTGGCAAGGGAAGCGCTGGAGGGGCTCAAGCGCATCCGTGCGAGGGCGCGACTCGACAAAATGGCGATATCCAAGCCCGCGCCGGCCGTCGTGCGGCCTGCCGTTATCGTTGCCAAGCCAGCGACGCCCCGTCCACCCTGGGTCATGCCGCTTGCAACACTGATGATAGTCGTGGGCCTGGTCGTCAGTGCTTGCACCGGCGTGATCGTCTATTTGACGACACAACCGAGCCCGACAAACGCGACAGCCAACGCCGAGATCCGAAACCTTCGCGAGTCCGTTTCGCAATTGCGAAAGCAGCTTTCGGGCATCTCCGAAGGTCTCGACGGGTTGCGCACCGCTGTCGATCTGTCGAGCAAGGCGACAAACGATCGCTTCGGCCGGTTTGCCGAGAATCTGGACCGCATCGAGCGGGTCAGTTCGTCCTCGACGGCAAAACTCGACAGGCTGGCGCAGGCTCAGGCTTCGACAACGGCTACGGCCACCTCACAGCCTCGGACCACTGCGCCGCAAGCGATACCGGTCATGGCCTCGTCAGCCGATGTGCCCGAGACCACCGGATCGGCTTCGGCATCCGAACGCATGTCGACGCCGCGAAAAGTGGTCAAAGGCTGGTCGGTTCGCCAGGCGTATGAAGGGATTGCAATCCTGCAAGGGCCCGGTGGGGTCGTCGAAGCTCTTCTTGGACAACATGTGCCAGGCCTTGGTCGCATTGATGAGATCAGGACCGAGCATGGGCGTTTCGTTGTTCTGTCGAGTGCCGGCGCGATCCTGTCCGCCCGCAAGTGATCGTCTTGCGGAGTTTCTACTGCTTGGGACGTTCAAAGCTGGTACACAGCAGTTCAATCTCGTCTTTCGAGATTGCTTCGCGAAAGAAGCGACACGTGAACTCGGCCGAAGCTTCGCCCTTGTCGTCCGCGCGAGCTTCCCGGAGGAATATGCATCGCTTGCAAATGTCCGCGCGGTGGGCCTGACGGGCGGCATCGGATTGGTTTAGCACATGCCGGAGCGCATCGCGCAGGCCCGTTTTGCTGGCATCGTCGAGTGCGGCGAGGGCATCTGCCATGACGTTGACGGGGTCGCGGACCAGGAGTTTCTTGCCGTTTTGAGTAACGCTTAGCGTCACCGAACGCTTGTCGTTCACCGACGGCGTCTTCGCCAGGTATCCCAGTCGTTCAAGCTCGCTGATGAGGTGTGATGCGTTGCCCCTCGTCGTGCCAACATAGTTGGCCACCGCCGATGGCGTCCTGGACAGTCGGTTTGCGTTGGCGAGGAAACGCAGCGCCATCCATTCGCGATCTCGCAATCCCTGCTTGGGACCTTCAAACAGGAAGATCCCTGCGATCTGTCCCAACAGCTCAGTCAACTCGCGTACGGTATTCATCATCAGTCCTGGTCAATTGGGATCGATCTAACGCGGGGCTCGCACGGCACGAGTTGGACCGGCGAAGCCCGCGAGTGATCCCTTGGCGCGAGAGGAACGGTGGTGAACCGGCGCGGAGATCGGCAGACCAGGAACAGGTCGAAGACTGATGACGGGAGGGCGTTTTCTTATGTGGTGGGCAGTGGATGGAGCTTTCGCCAGCGGGAACTAGAGGGTCACAACAAAACGCTGGGTAAAATTCTTCACTAAAGTCTTCGGACAGCTTGAATCAAAACGCATCCAGTTCAGCGGGTTCAGGACGCGGGTTTCTGGAGTTCAGGGCGCGAACGCTGAACGGGATCTCCAGACCAGCCTTGAGACTCTGGGATACGAGATCGATGAAGAGGCGGAACCCCTGACAGCACGATGCTCGGGAGCATCAATCGGGCACGATGGCCCGCCGAGGTGGCGAGCAGCGCGCCACGCCACAGATGCCGGTGATTCGACTTCCCGGTGCGGGCTGTAGCCATAACCAGTCACGGCTGCCATCGGCAGGCTACCAATCCAACGCGAGGCAACGATCCCTCAAGGTCAACGTAGGAAACTACGCCGCGTTTCGATGTCATGGCGCCGCATTCGCGGGACATGCGGACGTGGCAAAAATATTAGCCCGCCATTTCGGCATTCAGTATTTCTCGCATCAGCGAATATCTGGGACCGTATAGGCGACCCGAGTTCGGGGACAAATATGCGGAAGGCCTGCGCCGAGCCGGGCTTCCGGGCGGCGAGATGGAGGTCGACCACATCCTCGGCTTCATGCTCGACAAGGCCAACAAGCCTCAAATAGCCTGTACCACGCTGTTGCTCGCCTACACTAACGTCAAGGCTTTCGAACAACGGCGGGCCGCAAGCCGCTTGGCTTGATTGGTCTGTCAGCGCCCATTTGCCGGTGCGCCCGATGCGGCGGGCCTCGGCTGGCTGCTCGGGCAGATCCCCACACACCTGCCCTCAATTTGCTTGCGCCACGAGCTTACCGAGCACTGCCGGCGGTCGGCAGAATTGCAGCAAGCACGCAGCAGCTAAGCTGATTTTCCTTTGCTTTCAGTGCCTTCGCGCTTCGCCCTTCGATTCCCCTAGGGAGCGCCAGCGGTCTCGGAAACGCTGATAGATCATTCCGAGCGAGAGCGCCAAATCTGCCTCAAGAAATCTCTCGGGACAAAAAGCCTCAAGGCGGCCAACGTGGCCGCAACGCATGTGCTGGCGGACTTTGATCGGACCTTTGCGAAAGCTGAGGCACTGCGGTGGCGCGATAACTACCGCGGCCCCATCGATCTTGCTTCTCTCAAGGAGCAACTATCGATTCAGAAACTCGCCGATTGAGTCAAAACTAACCACCACTGGTATTAATACAGATCCAGCTCGCGGCTGACCTGTTGCAGCACCTGTTCGGGTGCTCGGGCGAATTCGGACCGCGACAGCGGTTCGCCATCGCCGGGGCGGGTTGTGGCCACCATGCCGATCTTGGCGACCGTCAGGTCTTCGTGAACCGGATCGCAGCGGTCGGCCTTGACCCCGGGGGCGGTGACGCTGCAGGACGCGGCGGCGCTTCCGCTGGTCTTGCCATCGCGCGATGAGGGATTGCGTATCGTCGTAGATCGCCTGTCTCGCGCGGCAGCGGTGACGCTCGCCGGCGACATCGAGGTGGCCAGTCTGGAAGCTGCCGTCTCGCTCGCCGGCTCTTGCGGGTTGGCGCTGTTCACCCTGAGGGTCTCCTGCCCCATATCGGCGTAAGCAAGGACATGAATTTCGTACCGGTCACGCCGCGAACGGCGATGTGCTTGCAGGTGCTCGCCCAACCGGATCGACCACTGAGCGGGCAGGAAGCCCGCCTGCTCGGCCATATCCGTCGGCGCTTTGCAGCCGGGGACTGCTTGCCGCTCCCGCCCAGGCTGAACCAGCTTTGACTGGCTGCGTTGCGGGTGCCCAGCACCGCGCCTGCGCGCAAATCGGAGCGGCGCTTGCCGCTCGCCGGGAGGATCCCGTGCTACCACGCGTGATGACTATTGTGGTGGGCCTTAGGAAGGACTCGCATTGGCAAAGGCCCACGAAAGGACCTCTAGCTCCACGCAAGGAGGATTCAAATTTTTTGTCTATTTCTTGATCCGGCTGATATTATTGATTGTCAGAGACTTGATTATCGCAGCGTCTGTCGGATGTCGAAGAGCATAACGTATACAGCATTGTCAAATGTGCCGTTGGTCGAACCGGGCGACGATATCGTGGAATTGGTCATCGACGGCCTAAAGCGCGAGCAGCTTGCCTTGAAGGACGATGACGTTATCGTCATCGCCCAGAAGATCATATCGAAATCCGAAAACCGGTATGTGGAGCTGGCACAGGTCATACCGTCCGAAGAGGCGCTTCGGCTCGCGGAAGTGGTGGGCAAGGATCCGCGTCATATTGAAGTAGTTCTATCGGAGTCGTCGGAAGTCGTCCGATGCCGGAAAAACGTGATGATCGTAGCCCATCGTCTCGGTTTCGTGATGGCCAACGCCGGGATCGACGAGTCCAATATCCGTCATGATGACGGCAAGGGAAGATTACTGCTTCTGCCTCTCGATCCCGATCAATCCTCCGCCCGCATCAAGGAAAGACTGGATGCGCAGTTTGGCGTCCGCATTGGTGTGATCATCAACGATAGTTTTGGCCGACCGTGGAGAAACGGCGTGGTCGGGGTAGCGCTTGGCTCGGCCGGGATACCGTCGTTACGGAACATGATCGGTACACCCGATCTGTTCGGCCGCTCGCTGCAAGTCACCGAGATTGCAGTTGCCGACGAGCTCGCCGCTGCTGCTTCGCTTCTCATGGGGCAGGGGCAAGAGGGACGGCCCATCATTCACGTTCGGGGGTTCAGTTGCGATGCGCCGGCGAACGGCGCGGCGTCCCTTATAAGGCCCAAACACATGGACATGTTCCGATGATCCCCACGATCCTGGCCCTGCGCGGCCTGAGAGCGCCGGCGTACCCATCGTCGCCGTATCATTTAGTATTGGCGGTCAAGCGATAAAAGGGCCGACGTCGAAGATCTCGGCGTTCGCGTCCGAACTGAGCGGATATTCCTAAGGCTTGGAGGTGCGTATGCCCGCCTGCGCGAGCCGCAGTCGACTGGCTACCCGTCGTTCGGCGAACTTGCGTTGGCAAGGGCGAACGTCACGTCGGCAAGCACGCGTGCGCCTGCTGTCGCATCACCAGGTGTGATCTCTTCCGCTTCATTGTGGCTGATGCCGTCCTTGCAGGGGATAAAGATCATCCCGGTCGGGCAGACGTAGTGCGGGGATGCCCGATCCTGGCAGCAAGACGCGCTGACCGAGATCGAAGACAAAGACAATTTTTACAGATAACCGTTGATTGTTTAGTGGTCAGTGCGCACGATTGAACCGATATATGTTTGACAACTATCGTGCTTAGTCCAGAATTGTAGCGTAATTGTAAAGGTTCAAAAGCTGTAGAATAGACCTGTGGGGTGGAGATTCTTATGTCGTGGTCGGGATTAAGCCGTCGAAGCTTCACGAGTGGTGGACTTGCAATGGGCGCCACAATGATCGCGTCTCGAGGCTCCTCCAACACTCCCATTCCAGTCACGATCGCGGAAAGCCAAGGACACGGCTGGGCACTCTTCTACGCCGCTGACGCTCTCGGACTTTGGGAAAAGAATGGACTGAACGTCACCACGTCCCGGCACACAGCCGGTCGCTTGGCGATGGAAGCAGTGATGAGTCAGCGTGCCAACTTCTGCACCGCGACGGACAGCCCTCTCGTTCTTGGGACGCTACGAGGACACCGCCTGATGGCGGTCGCCGATTTCACGCGCTCTTGGGATCTCGTTGTAACGATCCGCTCCGATCGCGGGATCGGAACTCCCAAGGATCTGAAAGGGAAAGCAATTGCAACGCAGTTCGGGACGAGCGGCCACTATTATCTTTACCGCTATTTGGCGGCACACGGATTGACGCTCTCGGACATTAAACTGATGAATGTCGGTGGCACCGACATGGTCAATGCTCTCGTACGAGGAGACGTGGATGCATTTGCGTGGAACGTGCGATCAGGCCAAGTTGCCGAAAAGCAACTGCCTAACGTTGTCAAGATGCTGCCAAACGACGGCGTGAAGTCATCTTGGTCCAATCATCGATTGATGCTGACGAATGAGGACACCATCGACAAAAACCCCGAAGCCGTAAAGCGGGCCATCAGTTCGCTGTTCGACGCCGAGGTCGCGATGGAGAAAGAAAGAGAAAAGATCGTTGAATACGTCGCTGAACTAACGAAGACATCTGCCCAGCATACCCTCGATGATTTTGCGCTGAGTGAGTTTAAGGTTCAGCTCGATTCAGGTCTTCTAGATAGCATGGTTGTCAACGCCGAATGGGCTATCCAATCAGGCATCTCGAAGAAGCCCAACACCGATCCGCGCACGTTGTTCCGCAAGACAATACGGGAAGACTTCATGAGGGCTGTGCGTCCCGACCGCGTGACGCTGGGGTAGCGTACGATGTCAAGTGCGATTCATGTGGAAGGCGTGTCGAAACTATATTCGACCAGTGATGGCGGCGCAGCTTGGGCCCTGCAGGGTGCATCGCTATCACTTCGGCGGGGTGAGTTCCTCTGTGCCATTGGCCCGAGCGGATGCGGAAAGACGACGTTGCTTAACGTCATGGCCGGCTTTTTCGAGCCGACGCAGGGAAGCGTCCGCGTAGACGACACACCAGTAACAGGGCCGGGGCCGGATCGAGGCGTGGTATTTCAGGAGTATGCTCTTTTTCCATGGCTGACGGCTCGAAAAAACGTTGAGTTCGGGCTGAGCGTTCAGGGCGTGTCGTCAGAAGAGCGCAAAAGGTTGAGTCTGGAGTACCTCGATCTTGTCGGGCTTGCTCGCGCAGCTGACCGCTACCCGCACGAACTGTCGGGCGGCATGCGTCAACGCGTTGCCGTGGCGCGTGCCTTGGTCAACAAGCCAGACTTCCTTCTGATGGATGAACCGTTCGCAGCCGTTGACTCGCTCACTAGGGCCAGTCTGCAGCATGAACTGGTGCGCATGTGGAAGGAGCTTGGCATCGGCATCTTCATGATTACCCACAATATCGAAGAAGCCGTCTATCTCGCTGAGCGTGTTGTGATCATGACGCCTCACCCGGGCAGAATACAGGAGGTTGTCGCGGTTGATCTTCCATACCCGAGAAACCGAGCATCGAACGAATTCGGATTGACCTACGCCCGCGTCAGCGAGGCATTTCATGGTAATGTTGAGCAACAGGTGGCCTAATGGAGCGGGTTTTGCAAGCTGTGCCTGATCAAGCTGCAAGCGATGCAATCAAGAGTGACTTCATCGCCCGCGTTAGGAAACAGCGCTTCAGCGATAAGTGTCGCCAGATTGCGCTCAACGTCCTTGGCGTGATCATTTTTCTGGTTCTTTGGGAACTGTCGCCCTATCTCGTTCCGGGGCTCGATGATCTTCTGTTTCCGCCTCCGAGCGATGTGGTGGTGATCGTGCGCGACATGATCCTGTCGGGTGAGTTGTTGAAGCATACTTATGTCAGTGTGTTGAGGGCGATCGCAGGCTTTATCGCAGGAAGCGTGCTGGGCGTATTGCTCGGTGTTCTCATGGGACGACTTGAGTCGTTGAATCATTTGCTCGACCCAGTGCTTCAGGCGTTTCGATCCATCCCTGCAATTGCCTTTGTTCCTCTGGCGATCATCTGGTTTGGACTGGGCGAAGCCTCGAAGGTTTTTCTGATCGCATTCGGCGCGTTCTTCCCGGTATGGATCAACACCATGGTAGGCGTCAAAAGCATTCCGGTGATCTATGCGCGCTCCGCGGCGAGCCTTGGTGCGAGGCCAGATCAGATCATGTTCCGGGTAGTTCTGCCCGCCGCTACGCCATTTATTATCGCGGGCCTGCGTCTTGCGACAGCCGTTGCACTAGTCGTGCTTGTAGCGGCAGAGCTTGTTGGCGCCAGCAGTGGCCTTGGTTATCTGATCTCATATTCGCACTTGGTGTTCCGCGTTGACATCATGTTCGTCGGCCTGATCACTCTTGGCGTCCTCGGGTTTTTGACGGATCGGCTTTTTCTTCTTGTGATGTCACGCCTTTTTCCCTGGTATGGGATAGAGTCCGGTCGCTGAGAGATGACAGCTGCCGAAACAATATTGCATAGCGGTCAAATTCTGACCGCGTGCGAGGATAGACCGGTTGCGAATGCCTTAGCCATCAGCAACGGGCGTATCGTTGCGGTCGGTTCGGATGCCGATATTGCGTGTCTCCGAGGCCCGTCTACGGCGGTAATATCGCTTGATGGGCGCACAGCAATCCCGGGAATCGTCGATGCCCACGCCCATCTTGAGCGCGAGGGGCTAAAGACGTTGCGGCCTTCTTTGGAAAGTGCCCGGTCTGTCTCAGAGATTCTTGAGATTGTCCGCCGTTGCGCGGCAGCAGAGAAGCACGGACGGTGGATCGTCACGATGCCGGTCGGCAAACCGCCGTTCTACTTTGATGCGCTAGAGACGCTCGCCGAGAAGCGGCTACCGACACGCTTCGAACTGGATGAGGCCGCGCCTCATCATCCCGTTTGCATCGGCGGAGTCTTTGGCAACTGGGGGCGCCCACCCTCCTTTATCGCGCTGAATACATTAGCTCTCGAACGAACTGGCATTCTATCGGGACGTCGACCGGAATGTGGCGGTGTTGAAGTTTGCGTCGACGAGTCGGGACAGCCAAACGGCTGGATCATCGAACGAAACAACCGTCCTACGGTGGATTTCGACCTTTTGCGCGAGATCCCCGGATTCGATCTGGCGCAACGAACCGAAGGGCTGAGGCGGTCGATCAAGCTCTATCACAGCGTTGGAACAACCGCCGTCTATGAAGGTCATGGCTCCGCCGCTGAAACGATCGCTGCCTATCGCAGCCTTGCCGAGCGAGGCGAGCTGACGATGCGCAGCTTCCTCTGCGTAAGTCCGACCTGGAGCAATATGTCGGAAGCCAGATCCGCGATGCGCGACTGGTTGGCTTACGCGCGCGGCGCGGGCCTCGGAGATGACTGGTTGCGCGTGGCTGGAATATTTGTCGGCATCGAGGGTGATCCAACGCTCGCGCGCCTCTGCCGGGCGGCACTTCCGAACACTGGGTGGTCCGGCTTTGTCGAATGGCACAACCGCCTTGAGGATTTCCGCGAGATAGCTTTTCTTGCTGCTGAATTTGATCTTCGGCTTCATACCATCGTCAAGGATCGTCTCGCTGATATTCTGGCGATTTTTAGAGAAGTGGATGACAGGTTTGGCATCCGCAACAAGTTTTGGATGATTGAGCATGTCGGAGAGATTGATGCCGAGCAGCGGAGGACAATCAAGGCGCTTAACCTTACCATGACGGCCATTCCGACTTACATGATATGGAAGAATGGGCAGGTCTACCGAGCGAAAATCAAGCAGATGGAGAACTTCTTGCCGCTGCGCGATCTCGTCGATGACGGCGTCTCGGTAGGAGTCGGAACCGACAATATTCCCTACAATCCGTTCTTTTCGATGTGGGTCATGAGGATGCGACAGGAGCGGATGACAGGCGATATTCTCGCTCCGTCACAGCGCGTGTCCGCGATGACGGCTCTCCATTTGATGACGCGCGATGGCGCGCGAGTAGCAAGGGCGGAGCAGAGCCTTGGCTCGATTGAAGTCGGCAAGTGGGCTGACCTCGCAGTGCTTTCCGACGATCCGCTGACATGCGACATCGACTCTCTCAAATCGATCCGTTCGCTATTGACGATGACCTCTGGTCGGATTTGCTATCGCGACGAGCAAGCATGGCTGCCTTGACCCACTTATCGCTCGAAACGGACGTCGTAGCTTAGGGTTGACCAAGGGTGCCGGCACGCGATGTTACCGTTGTGGAGAAGTCCGATCCCCCACTGGCTTCGCCCAAACCCGTTTCCGCTAAGCTGACACCGACCCGATCGCGGAACAGAGACGGAGAGGTGGGCGTTTGCGTCCGAATTGAGCCGATCTACCTAATGGTTCGCGCGCATACGGAGCGTTGCCGATGGGTGAGACTTGCGCCCACCTGCGCGAGCCGCAGTCGACTGGCTACCCGTCGTTCGGCGAACTTGCGTTGGCAAGGACGAACGTCACGTCGGCAAGCACGCGCGCGCCGGCTGTCGCATCGCCAGGTGTGATCTCTTCCGCTTCATTGTGGCTGATGCCGTCCTTGCAGGGGATAAAGATCATCCCGGTCGGGCAGACGTAGTGCAGGTAGCGGGAATCGTGACCTGCCGGCGAGGGAAGTTCACGATGAGGCAAATCCAAGCGTCTTGCGGTCCCGCTGATCAGGGCTCGCATCGTTGCGGGGAATTCCAGCGGAACGTCATAGAGCAGTTCACGGACGTGGACCTCGCAGACGCCGCGTGCTCCTGCGCAGATGTCGGGAATGGCGTCGCCCAGTCGTTTGACGGTTTCAGGATCGCCATGGCGCAGGTCAATGGAGAAAACGACGCGGCCGGGGACGACCGACGGTGCATTGGGTGTGATCGTGAACATGCCGATGGTGAATCGTACGGTATCCTCGGCGTCCCACATTGCGTTCTGCAGGGCATCGACGATGGCGACCGCGCTCACAAGCGCATCCCTCCGGGCGGCACGCGCCGACGTTCCGGCATGGCTTTCCTCGCCCACCACCTCGACGCGGAAGGTTCGCTTGCCCTGTATGCCCGTCACGACGCCGATGGTCAGCTGCTCGTTCTGCAGCGTAATGCCCTGCTCGATATGTGCTTCGACAAAGCCGGCGGCCTTGAAACCGAGCGGACGCCGCGGGAGGTGTGTTTCCGCAGCAAGGACGGCATTCAAAGCTTCGCGGACGCTGACGCCGGTCTTGTCTTTGATCCCTGCAATCTCGTCGAGACGGCGAGTACCTGTGAAGACGGCGGAACCCATCATGCCGGGCGCGAACCGCGAGCCTTCCTCGTTCATCCATGCGACGAGTTCGATCGACCGGCGGGGCCTGTGTCCCGAGGCCTTGATCGCCTCAAGTGCCTCGAGCCCCGCAACGACCCCATAGGCGCCATCGAACTTTCCACCGGTGGGCTGACTGTCGGTGTGTGAACCAATCAGGAGCGGCGGGAGGGCGGGATTCGATCCCGCCAGGTGCAGGAACAGATTGCTTGCGGGATCGACGGACGGCTCCAGACCAATTGCTTTTCCCCATGCAACGAGTTGTGCGCGGGCTGCGATTTCTTCTTCGGAGAGGGCGAGGCGACTGACGCCGCCTTTCTCCGTTGCCCCGAAGCGGGCGAGATCCATCAGGCGCTGCCAGAGGCGCTCACCATTTACATGATCCGCGACGCTGGTGGTGTCCGTCATCGATACCTATCCTTGATGCACTGCTCTGGCATGTCACCGGGTGATAGAGCCGTTCTGGCTGTTGACACCGATGCAGGAGCTCATGGCGGCATCCCTCGAAATGCTGTGAAGCTCTCGCCCCCTTGGGGCGGGCGAACGGGACGATCGGTCAGATCGTCCCGTCGCGTGACAAGCCTGCTCGTGGAGCCGGCGTTCGTCAGGCTGCGTTGCTGATGTCGGTAAGCGCCCAGACGAGGCGATCCATCTGCTTCTGAAGGCTGACGTCGATGCGCAGGTAGCGCTTGCCGAGATTGATGAAGGAGACGGAGCCATCCTTGACGATCACCCCGCGCTTGAGCAGCTCGTTGAACATTTTGGTCGAATCCAGCGCCGGGTCCTCGATCCGCAGCAGGAAAAAGTTCGAGCTGGGTTGGCCAACAACCGAGAAGCGGTTGAGAGCGGCGATCTTGTCCAGGACGTAGCGGCGCATCTTGGCGATCGTCTCGATGGTCATAGCGACATATTCGTCGTCGTCGAGAGCGGCGCACGCACCCGCTACCTGCAGCGCGCCCATGTTCCAGGTCGGCTTGAGGTGCATCATCGGATTGATGATGCTTTCGTCCGCGATGCCGAAGCCGACGCGCAGGCCGGCCAGGCCGAATACCTTCGAGAAGGTGCGCAGCACGATCAGGTTCTTGTACTCCTTCAGCAGATCCATGCCGCCGTTGGTGTTGGAGAAGTGGATGTAGGCTTCGTCGAGCACGACGAGCTGATTTTTCGCCGCCTTGCAGACGCGCCGGATGTCGTCATGCGTGAGCAAACGGCCGGTGGGGCTGTGTGGATTCGTCAGGAAGACGATGCGGACGTCATCCTTGATTGCCCCGATATAGGCGTCCCAGTCGAAGTCGAGATCATCGGTCATCTTGATGAAGACCGGCACGCGATCCTCGTTCTCGGCGGCCATGTGATAGATCGGGAAGGCCGGCACGAACATCAGCACCTTGTCGCGGGGAGCGGAGAAGGTGCGGATGATCCACGACATGATTTCGGTCTCGCCGGCGCCGCAGATAACCTGCTCCGGCTTGTAGCCGTACTTCGCCGCGATCTTTTCGCGAAGCGCACGGGCGGTCCAATCGGGGTAGGATTCGATCTTCATCGCTTCCTTGACGGCTGCGAGCGCTTTGGGCGAGGGCCCGAAGGGATTCTCAGCCGAGCCCAGCTTGGCGACGTCACCCACCGGAATTCCATAGGTCTTTGCGACGTACTCTTGGGTGAGGCCGGGAACATAGGCTTCCTTGGTTCCCAGGGTGGGATTGCTCAGAAACATTGAATTCTCCATTTGCGGGCTGTGTCGGAAGGTAATCAATCAAACACAATCAATGTGAGCAATGTGAATGATGTTATGGTACAATGATTGAAAAACATTTCGGCTAGACCGGCATCGGGAAGGCGCTGGGCCGTGCAGCGAGCGCCTCGGCAATGACTCCCAGGCCCTCAGCCAGACGCGGTCGCTCGCCGACGCCGCCGAGGCTGATGCGAATGGCGTGTGGCGTCGGATTGCGGTCGACGGCGAACGCGTCCGCAGGCGAAACCAGCGTATTTCCTAGACGGAGATGGGCGGCGAACTCGTTCGCGCGCCAGGGCGCGGGCAGTTGCAGCCAGAGATGGTAGGTGGGGCAATTCGGAAAGATGCCGGAAAGACCCAAGATATCTTCGGCCATCCTCATTCGCTCGACCGCTTCCTTGCGATGCCAGGAGAGGAAGTTTTCCGCGATCCGCTCCTCGATGAGGACGGATGTGATCTCTCCCATCAGGCTGGGCGAGGTCCACGACGTGGCGTGCACACCATCGCTCAGGCGCGGCAGGATGCTCGTGGGAGCAATCATGTAGCCGATGCGCAGACCCGGAGCCATGCTCTTGGAGGTGCCGCACAGGTAGATGCAGCGGTCCGGGTTGATCGAGGTCATCGTCGGCTGTTCGTCGCCGGAAAGGTGCCCATTGCTGTCGTCCTCGATGAGATAGGTATCGAGTCTTGCTGCGATAGTGAGAATCTCCCGCCTCCGTTCCACCGGCATGGTCGCATTGGTCGGATTGTGGAGGGTGGGCGAGCATAGAATGGCGCCGACCCGAATATCCTTTGCTGCATCCAGCAGCATGTCGGGCCGAAGGCCGTGCTCGTCCGTCGGTACGCCGCGAATATCGAGGCGAAACAGATCCGCCAGGCGTTTGATGCCGGCGTAGTTGAGGCTTTCGGTCAGCACGGCGTCGCCGGGCTTGGTCACTGTGGCGAGCGCGGCCATCAGACCTTCCTGCGAACCGTTGCAAAGGATCACGTTGTCCGGATGGGTCTCTATGCCTCGCAGCCGCAGCCATTTCACTCCCGCTGCGCGATGGCGCAGCAGCCCGGGAACGGGGTGGTACTCCAGCAGTCCATAGAGCGACTTTCGTCGTGACAGCGCGCCGAGAACCTTGTTGAGCGCGTTGTTGAACGGTTCGATCGTCACCGTGTTGACACTGAGGTCGATCAGTCCCTTCGGCTCGCTGTCGGCTGCAACGGCGCTCTCGGGGAATTGCAGTACGTAGGAGCCGCGCCCGACGCGACTTACGATAAGGCCAATCCGCTCAGCTTCAGTGAAGGCCTTGGTGACGGTGCCGACCGTAACATTCAACTGTTGGGAGAGTTGCCGGTGCGTGGGAAGGCGCTCGCCGCTCGTCAGGTCGCCCTTGCTGATGTCGCGCTGGAGCGCTGCGACGATGGCCCGATATAGCGGCCGAGTTTTCGGCAAGGTCGGTTCCCACATGCCTTCGTGCCCCCTTCAGGTTTGTCCTGCCCCGCGGCGTCCCGCTTGCTCCGCCGAAAATGGCGGATTGGCGAACCGATACAATGCTGCTTGCTGCACGTCGGATTGCCTCGCGATTATACGGGGGCGCTGTGCACTTTGCCCACGAGATGGTCGTCACACCATTAACAAGGATATGTCCCTGCGACAATAATGTATCGCTACAATTTTTTCTAAACAATGGAAGGCGTCCAAAAACGAAAGGCTAAAATGGGAAAGCAGGATCGATCAACGTCGCAAATGAATCTAAACAAAAACAAGGACTTATTTGGTGGGTCGGGCGTCGATGAATGTCCGCCTATTCACAGGACCGAGCATGAATAATCCTGGCAGCCCGACTTCGCTCTTGGGATTTGCAATGTTGACACCCATTTCGGATGACATTCTAATGCGAACAATCCGATTGTATTGCTGTCGCGGGCCCGTGCAATGCTTGATGTCCTGATCCGAAACGGTACGCTTGTCGATGGGCAGGGGCAGTTCAGGGGCAGCATTGGCGTATCCGGCTCGCGCATTGTTGTCCGCTACGCTGAAGGTGCCGAATTGCCCGCCGCGCGGCGGGTGATTGATGCCGACGGCCTGCTGGTAATGCCCGGGATCGTCGATCCTCACGTGCACTTCTACGGCGAGGGGATGGGGGATTACTCCAGGCTCGCCGCCATGGGCGGTGTCACCACTTATATCGGCATGATCCGCGGGGAGCCCGACGAGCCGCTCCCCGACGTCGCTGAACGCCACCGGGTTGACGGTGTCGCCAGTTCGCTCGTCGATTTCTCGTTTCATGTCGTCGTGTACGATCGGGAGCATTCGATCGGCCAGCTCGCCGAGATCGCGGCGCGCGGCTACTGTTCCTACAAGATGTTCCTGGCCTACAAGCGGCGCGGCATGATGGTCAGCGAGCGCTTTCTCTTCGCTGCCATGGAAGAGGTTCAGCGCCTCGGCGGAATCGTCCTTGTCCATTCCGAAGACGGTGAATTGATCGATCGTCTCGAGCAGGCCGCCATCGCGGCGGGTCGGGTCCGGCCCGAAGATTATGCGCCGACGCGGCCTCCGGAAGCGGAGGCTGCGGCGATCGACATGGTCGGCCTTGCCGTGCAGGCGACGGGTTGTCCGGCCTATATCGTCCATGTGTCGTCAGCGGAAGGTCTCACCGCGGTCGAGCGCGTGCGGCGTCGCGGCGTTCCGCTCTGGGCCGAAACCTGTCCGCAGTACGTTCTGATGGGTGACGAGGAGTTGCGCCGGCATGGTGCCTCCGCGCGAATTGCTCCGCCATTGCGCACGGATACGGATCGGCGCGCGCTTGGCACGGCGCTGATGACGGGTGCCATCAACACCGTCGGAAGCGACCACGCCAGCTACAGCCCGGCGGCAAAGGCCAAGGGCCGCGACAATATCTTCGAGGCGCCGTTCGGCATGCCGGGAGCGCCCACTCACTTCCCGTCGATGTTCACCTGGGCGCTCGAGAATGGCGTCGCATTGCCGACGCTTGTTCGTGCGATGGCCGAAACGCCAGCGCGTCTCTTCGGGCTCGGCGCCCGCAAGGGATCGCTGACGCCCGGCATGGATGCGGACATCATTCTGGTCGATCCCGCTGCGCGACAGGTGGTCGAGGCGGACAAAATCTGGCCCGGCGTTTGTCCCAATCCGCTGGCGGGCGCCTCGCTCGCGGGCTGGCCGAAGACAACGATCTCCCGGGGTGAGGTGGTCTGGGACGACGGGCAGTTCACAGCGTCGGGCGGCCGCGGCGAGTTAATCCCGCAGATGCCGCGGCTACGCAGTTAAGACGCCGTCGACGGAACTGAAAGACAAGCCCTCCACGGGAGGGGCGCAAGGGAAGAAGCAGGAAAGGGAGTGGAAGGAGTGGCTACGATCGCAGAGAAGCTCGCGGAGTATTCCGTCAGCGCCTCCTTGAAGGGCGACAGGGCTCTGGCGAGCGCCATGCGGATCTATGCGCTCGACACGCTCGCCGTCACGCTTGCGGGCACCGTTGCGCCATCGAGCGCGCCGGTTACTCGCGCAATTCTCGCTGCCTCCGGCAAAGCCGAGGCAACCGTCATGGGCGTCGGCAAGGTGACGTCGGCGTGGGACGCGGCTCTGGCCAACGGCGCTTTCGCGCATGCTCTTGAGCTGGATGACGATCATCGTGTTGCCGTGCTGCATCCCGGCGCGGTCGTGGTGCCGGCTGCGCTGGCCGCGGCCGAGGCGGAAGGCTGTTCCGGCCTGACTTTTCTCCGCGCGCTGTATGTCGGCTACGAGGTGATGTGCCGGCTCGGCGAAGTGTTTCGTGGCAGTCAGTTCCATCATGGCGTCCATCCGACCGCGCTGTGCGGTGTGTTCGGCGCGGCCGCGGCCGCGGCGGTGACGATGGATCTCGATCGCGACGCCTTCGTGCGCGCGCTCGGCATTGCCGGCACTCAGGCATCGGGCCTGACGGAATGGCGCGCCGATGGCTCCTGGATCAAGCGACTGCATCCCGGCCGTGCCGCCCATAGCGGCGTTCTGGCGGCGCGGCTTGCGCGGGAGGGTTTCACGGGCCCGGCCACGATTTTCGAAGGCGAGGGGGGCTTCTTCAACGCCTTCTCCTTTGGTGAGCAGATCGATCCGGACTGCATGACCAGAGATCTCGGCAAAGATCATCACGCCCTTGGAACGGCAATCAAACCCTATCCCTGCTGCCGCTTCGAGCACGGCGCCATCGACCTCGCCCTCGCTGCCAACGAGAGCGGCATCGCGGCGAGCGACATCGATGCCGCCAACATCCGCATTTACAGCACCGGTGTGCTTACCTATCACCACCGGCCGAAGAGTGCCGTGGATGCACAGTTCAACGTTCCCTATGCGGTGGCGATCGCTCTGCTGCGCGGACGTATCGGGCTTTCCGATTTCACCGACGAGGCGATCCGCGACGGCGACGTGCTGGCGCTGTGCGACCGCGTTCATGTGAAGGAAGACCCCGACTTCAGCGCGCGGTATCCTCAGGAGTATTGCGTCGAGCTCGACCTCGCGCTCAAGAATGGGGACCGCCGCACGCTGTTCAGCGATTGTCCGAGCGGCGACCCGGTTGCTGCTCAGTATCGTGGTCGGCCCGAACTGCTGGGGCAGGAGGTCGAGCGCAAGGTTTCGGCGCTTTTGACCGAAGTCGGGTTCGCAGATCGTACGGCTCCGCTGAAGGCTTGCGTCGATAGTCTGGCGGATGCCCCTGATCTGGGGCAGCTGTCTGCGTTATTCGCCAAGAACGCCCCCGTCGAGACACCGTTGCGCCGGTCGAGAGCGTAAGCGCCGGCTAACTCAATCATCAATATCGGACTGCCGCGAAGACCCCGGCGTAGCCAATATGGGAGACCCAGAATGAAAGTTGGACTTTATCTGACAACACAGTTCACGCCGGAGACAAACGTTCTGAATGCGCGCAACGAAATGATCGAGCAGGTTCGGCTCGCGCGCAAGAACGGCTTTGCCTCGCTGTGGGTGCCGCATCACTATCTCACGCAGCCGATGCAGATGCTCGCGCCGATCCCGGTCATGGCCTACCTCGCGCGCGAAGCCGAAGGCATGCTGATGGGGCCCAACATCCTCGTGATGCCGCTGCTCAATCCCGCCCACGTGGCGGAGGACGCTGTCACCCTCGATCTTCTCACGGGCGGCAACTACGTGCTCGGCATGGGCGTCGGCTATCGTGAAGCCGAATTCAATACGTTCCATGTTCCGCTCTCGGACCGCGCGCAACGCCTGACCGAAAGCGTCGAGATCATGCGGCGCCTCTGGACCGAAGATCGCGTTACTTATAATGGCAAGATCTTCAAGATCGAGAATCTCGGCATCGGTCTGAAACCCGTTCGGCCGGGTGGACCTCCAATCTGGATCGGCGGCGTGGTGGATGCTGCGGTGAAACGCGCGGCGCGGATCGGCGATGCGTGGCTGATCACCAACTTTGCTCACCTGAGCGCTCTCGTTCCCCAGATGAAACTCTATCGCGAGACCCTTGCGAGCGTGAACAAGTCGTTCCCGACCGACGTGCCGATTACGCGTGAGTGCTACGTCGGGCCGACCCGGGCAAAGGCTCTCGAAGAGTGCAAGGCTGCCCTGGAATACAAGTACGGCGCCTACTCGTCGTGGGGGCTCGACAAGCAGTCGGAAGGCGCGGAGTCCTTCAACCAGCCGTTCGAGGAATTCGTCAAGGATCGCTTCATCATCGGCGACAAGGCTTTCGTGAAGGAAGAAGTCCAGCGCTACAACGAGCTTCTCGGCGTCAACCATTTCCTGATGCGCGTGCAGTGGCCGGGGTTGGAGCACGCCAAGGTGCTGCGGACGATTTCGTCTCTTGGCGAGATCTTTGCCTGACGGATCGGAAATGGATCGGATGATGGCTGCGATGATCGTGATGAACGCAACGGGGAGAGGTCAACCGAAGCCCGTGCGTCATACGATGTCGCAGCCGGAGACTCCGCAAGGTTGGTTCGGCAGCGCTTACTCTCCGTTGGCGCCTTCCTTGCAACGAAGCCCGTTGCAATCGAGGCGCTCAATTCTCGCTAAACGCTATTAAGGAGGCTCGTCGTGTCAGGGAGCAGTCGAAAAGTCGCCTACGTGGCCCATTGCCTTGCGAACCAGAACGCGAAGGTCAGCGAGTTCGCAAAATGCCCCGGGGTTTTCTCGCCGTTGACCGATCGGCTGCGTGCGCACGGTTACGAAATCCAGCAACTGCCATGCCCGGAAATGAGCTTCCTCGGCGTGGCGCGCTGGTGGCAGTCGCGCGAGCAGTACGACACGCCGGGCTATCGACGCCATTGCCGGGCGCTCGCCCGCACGGTTGTCGACACCGTCAGCCTCCACATCGAGCATGGCTACGATATCGTCATTGTCGGGCTGGACGGCAGCCCGTCCAGCGGCGTCCGGCTCACGAGCACGAAGACGTCGTGGGGTGGACGGCCCGAGGGGGCTGTGGCGGGCGGTAGCGATCGTATCGCCGGGATGGGCGTGTGGATGACCGAGCTCAAGGAAGAGTTCGAATCACGTGGCCTGTCATTCCCGCGTGCCACCGGCATCGCGATGGACGCACAGAACTTCGACCTGGCCGTCGCCATGACCGAGCTCGACGAGTTCCTCACTGTGCAGGAGAATGGCTGATGCGACGCGATGACAGCCGAAGCCGCCGTGTCGCTATCGTGGCGGACTTCCTGATCAACCCTGATTCCCCATTCTATCAGTCCATCGAAGGCCGTCCCGGCCCCGTGTTCGATGTGCTGGTCGAGGATGGCTGGGGAATGATGAAAGCCCCGCCGCATGTTCTAAAGGAGAGCGTGGCACGTTCGGCAGTCATTACCACTGCAGGCGATGCCGCGGATTATCTTCGTTACGACCATCTGGTCGTCATTCTCGCTGCCGAAGGGATCAGTCAGGGCGGCGTATGGTTGAACGAATTCGAGGTCGCATTCCGCGACCTGAAGACCCCGATGCCGAAAGTCGTAACCATCGGCCTCGATCCTCAGTCCCGAACCGCCGATTCCGTTCGGGCAAAGCTCGCCGAAGTCACACGCAACGTTACTGCAAACGCCTGAGGGGCACGCCATGCGTGCTTCTTTCGCCATTACGTAAGGAAAAACGTCATGCATAAGAATGCTCGACACCGCTTCTCCGGTTTGATTGTTGCTTTTGCCGCGGGGCTGATGTGCCTCGGCGCGGTCGCAGGCAGCGCTGCGGCAGCCGAGCCGACGCCTGCGTCGCTGCGGCTGAAATGGCTGCCGCAGTCGCAGTTCATCGGTTACTACGTCGCGAAGGCAAAGGGCTATTACACCGACGAAGGCATCGCGCTCACGATCAATCCCGGCGGGCCAAACATCATCGCGGAAAACATGGTCGGCTCCGGCGTTGATACATTCGGCCATGGGGGCGGCACGGCGTCGCTGCTGCAGGCCCGGGAGAAGGGACTGCCGATCGTCGGCGTCGGCATGCTGTTTCAGGAAACGCCCTATCGGCTGGTCGCGCTGGAGAAGGCCGGGATCAAGAAGTTCACCGACTTGAAGGGCAAGACGGTGTCGACCTGGTTCACCGGTCCGCAGTTCATGGTGCAGGCCATGCTGAAGGCCAACGGAATCGATCCGCGCGATGTCAATCTGGAAGCGCAGGCCAACAGCATGGTTCCCTTCATCGAAGGCAAGGTCGATGTCGCGACCGTGACCGTGTACAATGAGCTGCTGGTCCTGAAGCGCCGCAACGTGACGCCAGCTGTGACGTTCAATCCGGCCGAGATGGGCGTCAACCTCGCCAACGAATCGATGATCGTAAGCGAAAGCACCATCCAGAAGAATCCCAAGCTGGTAGAGGGGTTCCTGCGCGCCAGCCTGAAGGGCTGGGTCTACGCCTTGACGCACAAGGACGAGGCGATGGACATACTTCTCAAGGAAGTGCCGACCTTGAACCGCGCCGAGCAGCTCGAGACGCTGGAGGCCTTGCCGCCGCTATTGACTTACGGCGAAGCCGGCACCAAGGGCATCGGCTATCTCGATCGCAAGAACCTGGAGTTCACGCAAAAATTCCTGCTCGATAACGGCGCGATGAAAAAGGCGGTCGATCTCGAGAGCTCAATCAACACCACGTTCTGGGACAAGGTTTCTGCCAAAGACAAGGTCCTTCCTCGTTGAGCAAGTCCACCTCGAAAGCAGCAGCCGTGCTCTCCGCACCGTCGTCACGCCCGAGTAACGGCGAGGAAATCATGACGCCGAAGATACGTCTTCAGAACGTCTCCAAGAGCTTCGCCGTTGGGCCAAAGTCTATCCGCACCCTGGAGGACGTGAATCTCAGCCTGAAGGGTGGGGACTTCGTTACGCTGGTCGGGCCAAGCGGTTGCGGGAAGAGCACGCTGTTCAACATCCTGGTCGGGCTGACGGCGCCAGACCAGGGTGGGGAACTGTACATCGACGGCGCCCTGCAGCCGGCCGACCATCTGCTTGGGCGCGTGGCGTTCATGCCGCAGCGTGACATGTTGATGCCGTGGCGTACGGTCCTCGACAATGCGATCCTGGCCGCCGAGATCGACGGCGTGCCCAAGGCCGAGGCACGCAAGCGGGCGCTTGCCTCGATTGACAGGTTTGGTCTGCGGGGATTTGAAAACCACTATCCCAACCAATTGTCGGGAGGGATGCGTCAGCGCGTTGCGCTGATGCGCACGTTCATGTTCGAGCGGGAAATCATGCTGCTGGATGAGCCGTTCGGGGCGCTCGACGCGCTGACGCGGGCGCTGATGCAACGCTGGCTGCTGGACGTCTGGGAAGGCGCAAAGCGGACCGTGCTCTTCATCACGCATGATATCGACGAGGCGATCTTCCTGGGTGATCGCGTGCTGGTCATGTCCGCTCGGCCCGGTCATATCAAGACCGAGCTGCAAGTGCCGCTTCCGCGTCCACGGCATCCGGACGTCATCACGAGCCCCACGTTTGTCGACCTGAAGCGAACGCTGTTGACCGCCGTCGAGGACGAGAGCCGCAAGGCGTTCGCGGCAATCAACCAGCAGCAACTTGGGTCCGAGAAGTTCTAGATGATGGCGCGCATTATGATGGCGATGAGGGGGTTGAGCAAGGTCGCGACACAGCTGATCGCGCTCCTCTCGCTCATGCTGGTATGGGAGGTGACGACACACCTGTTCCAGATCTCGGAGGACAAGCTTCCCTCGCTATCAGTGGTCCTGGCAACGGCGTGGTCGGGTCGGGTAGCCCTGCTGGATGCGGTCTTGACCACCGTGTTCGAGGCGTTGATCGGTCTGGTTGCCGGAATCGCCTTCGGTGTGCTGAGCGGGATCGCCTTCTCCTCGTTCCGCCTGCTCGAGCGAATGCTGTTGCCGTACTTCATCGCGTCACAGGCGGTGCCGATCATTGCGTTCGGCGCGATCATCATCATCTGGTTCGGCAACGGCATTGCGTCCAAGGCGGTGATCGCCTTCTACCTGAGCTTCTTTCCGGTCGCCGTGAACACGCTCGGCGGCATACGCCGCGTCAGCCAGGACGAGATCGGTCTGCTGCGCACCTTCGGGGCCAGCCGACTGACCATCCTGTGGAAGCTCCAGCTGCCGACGGCGCTTCCTCCGATCTTCACGGCGATCCGCATTGGGGCCGGGCTTGCGCTGGTCGGAGCGATCGTCGGCGAATGGTTCGGCGCAAGTCGTGGTCTCGGCGTCGTGTTGTTGACGGCGATGTTCGACAATCAGGTTCCGCAGCTCTGGGCCGCTATCCTGCTCACGGGACTGACGGGAACGGTCCTCTTCTGGGTGGTGGTCGCCTTGCAGCGGAAAATCGCCTGGTGGCAAGCGGAGGTGTGAGCGGTGTCGAGCGGACTGGCGAGCGCTGTTGGTCGTGATCGGGTAGACGACGCCGTCTGGCGGCGGTGGTTCGCGCTGGTGTGGCCGCCGCTGCTTGCGGCCGTCATTCTTCTGACGAGCTGGGAGTTCGTCGTCTGGTGGTTCAAACTGCCGAACTTCGTGTTGCCGGGCCCAGCCGAGATTGTCGCGACGGCGACCGAGGAGCCGCGACGTGTCTTGATCGACACCTGGACCACGGTGGTGGAAGCTTTGACCGGCTATGTTGCCGGATCTCTTCTGGGATTGGGGTTGGCGATTTTCTTCGTGACGTTCGGCAAGATCGAGCGGTTGGTGTTGCCGATCTACGTCACGATCAATTCAGTTCCGATGGTGGCCTATGGCCCGCTGGCGATCATCCTGCTTGGTATCGGCTCCGCGTCCAAGATCGTGTTGATCACGGTAGCTGTGAGCTATCAAGTCCTGATCAACGCGCTGGCAGGTCTGCGCAGCTGCGATCCGGGTGCCATCGCCCTGCTGCGGACGTTCGGTGCGAATGACCGGACGATCCTGCTGAAGCTTCGGGTGCCCGGCGCCATGCCGTCAATCATGTTCGGGCTGCGCGTTGCCGTCGTTCACGCCATGATCCTGGCGGTCGTGCTTGAGATGCTTGGCGCAAGGGCCGGACTTGGATGGAGCGTCTACAAGTCGACGCAGATGATGTACTTCGTCGAGGCGTGGGTCGCGGTCGGCGCGTCGGTCATCGTCAGCCTGGTCATCTACGGGATCGTCAACTGGATCGGCCGGAAACTCGTCTGGTGGTGACGGGCGATTGGCTTTCATGCGGTAACGACAACGGAAGAGTGAGACATGCCAGCAAAGCCGGTTATCGGAATCATTGGTGGAACCGGCGATCTCGGTTCCGGGCTCGCCAAGCGCTGGGCAGCCGCCGGCTATCCGGTCGTGCTGGGGTCGCGCTCGCGTGACAAGGCTGTTGCAGCGGCGCTGGATTTGTCTGCGCAGGGCGGGGGAGATGTCCGGGGTGACGATAACAGCGGCGCCGCGCGCGACAGCGACGTCGTGGTCGTTGCGGTTCCCTATGCATCGCATCACCCGACGCTGACGGAGATCCGCGATAATGTCGCCGGCAAGATCGTGATCGATGCGGTGGTTCCGCTGGTCCCTCCCAAGGTGTCGGTGGTGCAATTGCCGGAGGGAGGATCGGCTGCGTTGATTGCGCAGCAGCTTCTTGGGTCGAACGTTCGGGTCGTCTCGGCATTCCACAATGTCGGCGCGAGCAAGCTCCACGCCGGTGGCAAGGTCGACTGCGACATCCTGGTGTTCGGCGACGACAAGAGCGCGCGGGACATGGCGATCGAGCTGGCCGGCGTTATCGGTTCGCGTGGCGTTGACGGGGGCGTGCTGGCCAATTCGGCCGCCGCCGAAGCGCTGACCTCCGTGTTGATCGGTATCAACCGCCGCTACAAGGTCGACGGCGCGGGTATCCGTATCACGGGTCTTGCCGTGGCAGGCTGATCGCCACGCCCGGCATGGTACCGTGGCGCGCGGACGCCAATCGGGGCCGGTTGGAGCAGGATGTGTTTTGATGAAGGCGCCCATGGAGTTGGATTCGCACAGCGCTGGTTCAATATCCACGTTGCCGTCGGATACGAGCGGCGCACCATGGGCTGTTGTTCCGGTCAAAGGATTTCGTGGCGCGAAGCGCCGGCTGGAAGCCGTGCTGGCCGAATCGGCGCGCGCGGATCTTGCCGAGATCATGATGCGGCATGTGGTGCGAACCCTCATCGCAACCACGGAACTCGGTGGGGTTCTTGTCGTCACCAGCGATCGGGATGCTGCGGCTCTCGCACGCAATCTTGGTGCGGACGTGATTGATGATCCCTGCGCGAGCGGGACCAATGCCGCCGTGGAGGAGGGCTTGAAGGCACCAACCTTGCGCAAGCAAGCGGCCGCGGTCGTGGTGCCGGGTGACCTTCCCTTGCTGACATGCGCCGACATGCGTGAAGTTCTGGCGCGCGGCCGCGACTGCCCTGTCGTGCTCGTGCCTGCCGCGCGCGATGGCGGCACCAATCTGTTGCTGACCCGGCCGCCAAGTCTGCTGAAACCAAGTTTCGGACCTGGCAGCTTTGCCAGGCATGTGGCAACGGCGCGGGAACTGGAAATAGAACCTTGTGTCCTGCAGCTCGAGGCGATCGGGCTCGATATCGACAATCCAGACGACCTTGCGGCGTTGATGTCGATGGAGCATTGCCCGTCAACTTGTGTTCAGGAAATACTCTCGAAGGTGAGCGCCATCGCCACCGCATCAGCGCGATCTTGATCCGTTGAAGAGTTCAATTGTCCGCCCGCAAATGGATCCGCCGATGACAGCAGCTCTCCTGAAGGACCTTCTTCACTCCGGGCGACGGCTGAGCCGCGAGCAAGCGTTGGCGCTCACGGAATGCAACGAGTTGGACGTGTTGGTTGCTGCGGCTGCCGCCAGAAGGGATGATGCCCACGGGCGGTTTGTCTCCTACTCGCGCAAGGTCTTTATTCCGTTGACACAGCTGTGTCGTGACGTCTGCCACTATTGTACTTTCGCGCAGCCGCCGAAGAAGGGCACGCGGGCTTTTCTCTCCCTTGATCAGGTGCTTGAAATCGCGCGGGCGGGAGCGGCGCAGGGCTGCAAGGAGGCGCTATTCACCCTGGGTGACAAGCCCGAGCTGCGGTATCGCGCAGCGCGTGACGAACTTGCGGCCCTCGGCCATGCCACTACTCTGTCCTACCTCGCCGAAGCGGCGCGGCTGGTGTTCGAAGAGACGGGATTGTTTCCGCATCTCAATCCCGGCGTACTTGATGCATCCGATATTACCGCGCTTCGCCGGATTTCCATCTCCCAGGGAATTATGCTCGAGAGTGCGGCGGAGCGCCTCTGCGATCGGGGAGGGCCTCATTTCGGTTCGCCGGACAAGCGCCCGGCGGTGCGGCTAGGCACCATCCGCGAAGCCGGCGAGCAGGCCGTTCCGTTCACGACTGGCATCCTGATCGGTATTGGCGAAACGCGCGCGGAACGTATCGAAGCGCTGCTCATGCTCCGCGATCTCAATGACCGTTACGGCCATATTCAGGAAATCATCATTCAGAATTTCCGGCCCAAGTCCGATACCCATATGGCTGACGCGCCGGCACCCTCGCTGTCCGAACATGTATGGACGATCGCCGTGGCGCGGCTGTTGTTCGATCCCGACATGAATCTCCAGGCGCCGCCGAATCTCAGTCCGGGCGAATTGACGCAACTGATCGACGCCGGGATCAATGATTGGGGTGGGGTTTCGCCCGTGACCGTCGATCACGTCAATCCCGAGGCGCCATGGCCGAACATCGCCAGGCTCGCGGACGCAACCCGGGCGGCCGGCAAGGAACTGGTCGAGCGCCTCGCAGTCTATCCGTCCTATGCGTTGCGGCCCAAACGCTGGATTGATGAAAGCCTGCGTCCGGCCTTGCTGCGCAAGATCGACGGCGAAGGAAGGCCTCGCAGCGACGGCTGGAGTCCCGGAAGCCAGGAGCCGCTGCCTGCTCGCGACATCGGTCTCTTGCGCAGTTCGTCGAAGGGCGCAATCCGCAGCGGGCTGGCTTCGATCCTTGCGGCAGCCACGGCCGGCAAGCGGCTGGACGTGCCGCAAATCGTCGCGCTGTTCTCGGCACGGGACGGCGAATTTGCTGCAGTCTGCAGGGCCGCGGACGAACTGCGCCGCGAGGTCAGCGGCGATGTCGTGAGCTATGTCGTCACACGAAACATCAATTACACCAACATCTGCTATTTCAAATGTCAGTTTTGCGCTTTCTCGAAAGGAAAGCTGAGCGAGAACCTGCGTGGCAAGCCCTACGACTTGCCATTTGAGGAAATCTCGGCGCGCGTGCTTGAGGCATGGCAGCGCGGTGCGTCCGAGGTGTGCATGCAGGGGGGCATTCATCCGTCCTACACCGGGGCCCACTACCTCGACGTCTGCAAGACGGTAAAGCAGGCTGCGCCGCAGATGCACATTCATGCGTTCTCGCCGCTGGAGGTACATCAGGGAGCCGAAACGCTCGGCTTGTCCGTGGCCGATTTCCTTGCGCGGCTGAAAGCGGCTGGGCTTGGGACGCTTCCGGGGACGGCAGCGGAAATCCTCGACGACGAGGTTCGCGCGGAGCTTTGTCCCGACAAGATCGACACCGACACGTGGCTTCACGTCATGCGGACGGCGCACCAGCTTGGTTTCCGCAGCACTGCGACCGTGATGTTCGGTCATATAGAGCGATACGAGCATCTGGCGCGGCATCTCTTGCGTCTCCGCGATCTCCAGGCTGAGACCGGCGGCTTCACGGAATTCGTGCCGCTGCCGTTCGTACACATGGAAGCGCCGATCTATCTCAAGGGCCGCTCGCGGCGCGGGCCTACCTTCCGCGAGGCGATCCTGATGCATGCCGTTGCGAGGTTGGTGCTGCATCCGCACATCACCAATATCCAGACCTCGTGGGTGAAAATGGGTGCGGAAGGGGCGGGCTACTGCCTAAACGCCGGCGCCAACGATCT
>Ga0187815_10000111_pt1 | contig 39863 bp, 32 predicted proteins | sample NC_S_5_FD_132962 | JGI IMG/M metagenome (GOLD analysis project Ga0187815, IMG submission 132962) | Wetland sediment microbial communities from Neuse River Estuary, North Carolina, USA - ASW-S_5 | ecosystem: Environmental > Aquatic > Freshwater > Wetlands > Sediment | place: USA: North Carolina... | reverse complement strand
GTGGCTACAAAATGGCTACATACGACGGGGGCGTGCTCGATCTTCGGACCGCCATACGCGACCGCTGTAAACTGGCCGACGACGTAGGCGATAACGAAGACGATGCCGGTGAGCGCCATTATTCCGGAAGTGACGGCAGAGAAATAGGCCTGAGCCGAGGCAACCGAAATGCTAAGCGTGTAAGTGGTGGATTCGATACGCGGTATGATCAGGCTGCATCCGACGCTTGCCACCGTATAGAAGAGCGGGGTCAGCCAGATAGGCATCAGTCGCCGCTGCTCAGTGGGCGTGCGCGGACGCCTAGGGGGACAGGCTGGGCCCCGTTTGGATATTTCCGGAGACGCTCGTGTTTCATTTTTGGAACCTTCGGGCGACGAGACGACCGGTTTCGCTTAAGCAGTATCCTAAGCACGTTTCGGCGCCCATTGACCTACATCAATGTTCGCCACTTGGCCGCGCGCATACTGCATTGCGTTAGCGAGAAGGCCCTTAGAGGGGCCGGCCGTTATGTCGATCAACGTCCATGGTGAGGCTTGATCCTCAGAAAAGCGCTCCTCGTTTGCGCTTTCGTTGTCGCCGCCCTGTTTCCGGCGTCGGCAAAGGCCGCCGAGCCGGTACCGTTCACGCCGGAGGCGTTCGCAAACGCCCAAGCTGCTCAGCGGCTGATCGTCCTTCACATCAACGCATTTTGGTGCCCGACATGCGGCGTGCAACGGCCGGTGCTCGCAGACCTCCTTGATCGGATCGCACAAAGTTCGGAGATCAATAATCTTACGATCTTCACCGTGGATTTTGACAGTCAAAAAGCCACTGTTAGACGCTTCAATGTGCATCTGCCTGGCACATTGATCGTTTTTCATGGCCCGATGGAGGTCGGTCGTCTGATCGACGAAACCGATCCGGCTGTGATCAAGGGTCTTCTCGTCAAGGCGCAGAACGCTTCTCCCCAGGAGGTGCAGGCCTGGCTGGGCGGTGCGCGGTTGTTGACGGTGGCGAGTTACGTCCTTGCGATACTCGCCGGCACTCTATCGATTCTCTCGCCTTGTGTCCTGCCATTGATCCCGTTGGTTGTCGGCGGTGCGGCAGCCGGAAATCGGTTGGGCCCGTTAGTTCTCTCGGTCGGCGTTGCGATTTCCTATGTCGTTGCCGGTTTATTTATCGCCACGATCGGCTTCAGCATCGGCCTCGATCTAGATGTCGTGCGCACGACTGCCGCGGTCCTGATGTCTGTTGTCGGGATCGTGCTGTTAAGCGAGCCGTTGCAGGCACGCTTCGCGCTGGCCGGCGGCGCTATCAGCGGCTCGGCGGATCGGCTCATCGCACACGTCACTCCATCGACGTTGGGTGGGCAATTCACGATCGGCGTCCTGCTGGGAGCAGTGTGGACCCCTTGTGTCGGGCCGACGCTTGCTGCAGCGGTGACACTCGCGGCAGGGCGCCAGTCGGTGGCGCAAGTTGGCGTGGTGATGTTGCTGTTCGGTCTTGGAGCGACGATTCCGCTTGCAATCGTCGGCACGCTCTCGCGTCAGGCGCTGACAAGCTGGCAGGAACGGATACACGCGGTTGGCCGCAGCGGCCATATCGTTCTTGGCGTCCTTCTGATCGCAGTTAGCGCGGCTGTGCTCAGCGGAATCGACCGCAGTGCAGAAGCATTCCTGTTGCGGATCTCACCACAATGGCTGATCCACGCTGCGATACGCTTTTGAGGCGGAATCCGGCGGCCACTTCCTCTATTTCAGTTTTGTCACATTGACATCGGTCGGTTTCGGCGATGTCGTCCCGGTCAACCCCTTCACGCGCAGTCTCGCCAACCTGGAAGCGTTCATCGGCCAATTGTATCCGGCCACTTTGCTCGCTCGTCTTATAAATTGGCTCAACGGTGAGCGTCCAAGCAAGGAACCGGCCGGATCATGGTCAGTCGAACGCCGGGCACGCAAGCCGGCGTCCAAGCCAAACACCCCTTCAACTTTGCGGGCGCAGGTGCGCTGCGGCTGCGCCTCCAAGACACCTCGGCAGCATCAGGGTCGCTTGACGTTCGCCGTGTTCAGGACTTTGACAAACTCGCTATAGGGCTGGTCGCCGAGCACTTTCGTGCCGTTGATGAAGAACGTCGGCGTCAAGTTGATGCCGTACTGGTTCTGGCCCACGAGCCGCGAATTCAGCACGGCATCAGAGATTTTTTTGTTGCCGGCGCAGGCGTCGAATTGCTGCTCGCTCATGCCGGTGAGCCCGGCAATGCGCGCCAGCGCAGCCCTGCTGGCTGCCACGTCGCGATAGACCCAGTCGTGCTGATCGTCGTACAGCGTCTCGAGAAACGTAAAGTAACGGTCCTGTGGAAGGCACCGCGCGATCGTCGCCGCCAGAGCGGCGGACTGGTCGAGCGGATAATCGCGGTACACAAGCATCGCTTTGCCGGTATCGATCCAGTCCTTCTTGAGGTGTGGCAGCGTATCGATCGTGAACGCTGCACAATGCGGACATGTAAGCGACGCATATTCGAAGATCGTGATCGACGCGTTCTGATTGCCGAGAATGCGATCGTCGGGCTGGAGCGTCGGTAAATCGACGGCGTGGGCCGGAACGACAATTGTGTGCGTCGCGGCCAGAGCGATCACCGCGGCGAAGATCAATCGATAGAAGCGCATGGGCACCCCCAAGGTCCAAAGGCGTGGCTCACGGGTCCATTCCTGCCGGACAATCGCAGCAACGCGCGCCGTCCGGAACGGCATAGCCTGGCACGCGCGGATCGAACGACTTGTCGAACACGAACCACGCTTCGAACGGCTTTTTCGCCGTCAAGCCCGTGCCGACCATCACCTGTGGCTGAACCCTGATGGCAGGCGCCGTAGCCAATGCGGCGGTCGGCGCCAACGCCACGCCGATGGCCGCGGTCATCACGCGAGGAACGTCCATAAAATTGGTCCGGTTCCCATAAGCCGGACCAACCTACCCGTTGGCGGTCCGGGCACGAATTGATTCAGATCAACCGGCGGAGCCCCGGTTCGTGCCCAGGTCTGCGAGGATGAGTGCCGCATAGTGGGGCGATCAAAGTTTATGGCTGCATTGCCAGAAAACGTGGGCACTCAAGCCCAGTTTGGCGGCTACGCGAAAGCCCGTATCGACGCAACTACCGATGGTTGATGCAAATCAAGGCTGTGGCAGACGCGATAGGTTAATTGATGAAATCGACGCGGCGTCAATCCCGACGAAGCGCCTTTAGTTGAGGAGCATTACGATGTCGAAGAAAGTCGCCTTTCTCATGCTCGCCGCGGCGCTCGTCGCGTTCTCGCCGTTGGCGACTGTCCAAATCGCCTCCGCCCAGCAGCAAAATTCGGAGCCGGCCCAGAACCAGGGTCCGGGTAACACGAATTCGCCCGCCGGCTGCTATAACGCGCCGCAGTCGTCCAACGGCTGCTGACCACGGAATCGTGCCCCTCTTCATAGAGCAATGGGTGAGGTACAGGTTACGCCCTCACCCATTTTGCACCCACTTATATAAATCGTAGGGCGCCGCTAGACGCGTGACGATGCGGCGTAGCCGCAGCGCCCGCCTCGATGCAGCCGATGCCTTACAGCGTTGGAACCGGCCCCGGCGCCGAGACGCGCTCCCCGTCGACCTTCTCCACCGCGACAATGCGGCCGTCCCGCAGCCTGATCAGCCGGTCGAAGCGCCGGAAGATCGATTCGTCATGCGTCACTACCAGCACGGCCGGCTCGTGATCGCGGGCGATGCGGCCGAGCAGGTCCATCACGACACGGGTGAGCACGGAATCGAGCGGCGCCGTCGGCTCGTCCGCCAAGATGATGCGTGGGCCGTTGGCGAGCGGGCGGTCGATGGCGACGCGCTGGGCCTCGCCGCCCGACATCTCGCCGGGGGTTAGGCATGGCGGCGGCGGCCGACCTCGAGATAGTCGCGCAGCCCGTTGGCACGCCCGTGAGGAAGAAAAGGGAGCAAAGGGTGGCTACAAAATGGCTACACCAGCGAAGAAGCGCCCTCCGGGCCGGAAGGCCAGAGGGCACCTAAATCATTGATTTATTTGAAGTGGCGGAGGGGATGGGATTCGAACCCACGATACGGCTTTAGACCGTATAACGGTTTAGCAAACCGCCGCCTTCAGCCACTCGGCCACCCCTCCGCAAGAGTGGTGTCGTTCACGGCGTATGCGCCCGCCGTTCTAAAGGCCGCGCCGTGGGGTGTCAAACGGCGCCTCCCAGTCATGGTTTACGTAAATTAACGTAAGTAATCGACGCGATTTTCACTGCATTCGATTTACCGCATTTTAACGAATAAAGCCCGATCATCGACACATGTTCTAGGAGGTCGGTCATTCGACTTCCGAAAAATGTGGAGGGGAAAATGGGACTGTCGAAACGCTCAATCGAAATGTTGCTCGATCTCGTCGAGATCAAGCTCAGCTACATGGACATCTCCGACCGCGAAGACGCCCGCGACATGCAGGTGCTCGAGCGGGCGAAGGAAGAGCTGTCGTGCCTGGACCGTGGCGTCGACAACGTCGCGTCGTTCGCACGCGCACTGCGCCGCCCGGGCCGTCCTCCGCGCGCCGCTCTCGCCTGAAGCCTTCAGGCTTCGTCTTTCTTTCAGGCGCCAGCGCCTTGGCTGGCTGGCGCCGGCTTGGCACCGTCCCCGATTACCCACAAGATGCGCAGCTTTTGATGCGCTTTCCGCTATGATGGCGTTGCGAGATTAGCGCCGCGCAGAATCAGAACATGTCGCCGACTCAATCAGTGCAGAACGGCGTGATCCATCCGGTGATCCTCTCGGGCGGATCCGGAACGCGGCTTTGGCCGCTGTCGCGCGCTCTTTATCCCAAACAGCTCCTTCCCCTCGTCTCCGATCATTCGTTGCTGCAGGAAGCAGCGATGCGTGTCGCGGACCGCAAGCGGTTCGCCGCGCCGCTGATCGTCTCCAACGACGAGCACCGTTTCATCGTCGCCGAACAGCTGCGCGTCGCCGGCGCGGAACCTAGCGCGATTCTGCTCGAACCGATGGGCCGCAATACGGCGCCGGCCGTCGCGGTGGCAGCGTTGACGCTGACGGCGCAAGCGCCTGACGCGCTGCTGCTGGTCATGCCGTCTGACCACGTCATTGCCGACCGCGACGCCTTCCTTGCGGCGATCGAACGCGCTGCATCGGCCGCCCGTCTAGGCCGGCTGGTCACCTTCGGCATTAAGGCGACAAAGCCGGAAACCGGCTACGGCTATATCAAGCGCGGCGCGACCCTCGATGGCATCGCCGGCGCATTCGAAGTCGCTGGTTTCGTCGAAAAACCCGACGTCAAACACGCTAAATCCTACGTGGCATCCGGCGATTATTCCTGGAACAGCGGCATCTTCCTGTTACCGGCGGCGCTTTATCTGCGCGAGCTCGAACGGCTGAAGCCCGAGCTACTGAATGCCTGCCGCGCCGCCGTCACCAAGGCGAAGCGCGACCTCGATTTCACCCGGCTCGATAAGGACGAATTCGCCAAGGCCGAAAACGTCTCCATCGACTATGCCGTAATGGAGCACACGCCCCTTGCCGCGGTCGTGCCGACCGAGATGGGCTGGAGCGACGTCGGCACGTGGGACGCGCTGTGGCAAATCGGCCGCAAAGACAATGCCGGCAACCTCACCACCGGCGACGTCGTGATCGAGGATTCCCGGAACAATCTTCTGCGCGCCGACAACGGCCTGCTCGCCGTGCTCGGCGTCGAGGACCTGGTCGTCGTCGTCACCTCGGATGTCGTCATGGTGGCAAAACGCGACCGCGCCCAGGACATCAAGAAATTGGTCGCCAAGCTCGAACATGCCGGGCGTGCCGAGCTCAAGGGGCATCCGCTGGTGCATCGCCCGTGGGGCACCTACCGCTCGATCCACGCCGGCGAGCGCGTCCAGGTGAAGCACATCATGGTGAAGCCGGGCGGCAAGCTGAGCCTGCAAAAACACCATCACCGCGCCGAGCATTGGGTCGTCGTCACCGGCACTGCCAAGGTCACGCGCGACAACGACGAAACGATCCTCTACGAGGATCAGTCGACCTACATCCCGATGGGCACCGTCCACCGGCTCGAAAATCCCGGAAAGATTCCGCTGCACCTGATCGAAGTGCAGTCCGGCAGCTATCTCGGTGAGGACGACATCGTCCGCCTCGAGGACACGTACGGCCGCATCGAGAAGAAATAACGTTTAGCCGGCGAGTTTTTTCTTCAGCAGCTCGTTGACGAGGGCCGGATTTGCTTTGCCCTGGGTCGCTTTCATCACCTGCCCGACGAAATAAGCCAGCAGCTTTTCCTTGCCGGCGCGGTAGTCCGCGACCTTGTCGGGCTCTTTCGCCAACATGGCGTCGATCGCCGTCTCGATTGCGCCGGTATCCGTCACTTGCTTGAGGCTTTTTTCAGCTACAAACGCCTCAGCAGATTTTTTTGAATCGGCGATGCCCTCAAGGACCTCCTTAAGCATTCGGCCCGAGATTACGTTTTTCTGCTGAAGAATGAGCGCGCCGGGCACGTCGTTCGTGCTGATGAATTGGGCGGGACTAACTCCTCGCTCGCCAGCGATAAACGAAACAACGTTTATTACCGTGTTCGCTGTTGCAGTCGCCGGGATTGATACCGCTTTGCTCACTTTGGATTGCAACTCTTCAAATGCATCTGCTGTTTCTTTCTCAGCGACGAGGGCCGAAGCCTGGGAACCGGACAACCCATAGTCGCACATGAAGCGCGCCTTTTTGACATCGGGAAGTTCAGGCAGCTCGGCCTTAAGCTTGGCCAGCCACGCCGGATCGAGCGTGACTGGCAGCAAATCGGGATCGGGAAAATAGCGGTAGTCATGCGACTCTTCCTTGGAGCGCATCGAACGCGTCACGCCCTTGCCGCTGTCGAACAGCCGTGTCTCCTGCACGACGGTTCCGCCTTCCTCGATTAGCTCGATCTGGCGGCGCGCCTCATACTCGATCGCCTGCATGACGAAACGGATCGAATTCACGTTCTTGATCTCGCACCGCGTACCCAGCTTTCCGCCGGGCTTGCGCACCGAGACGTTGCAGTCGCAGCGTAGATTGCCCTCTTCCATGTTGGCGTCGCAGGTGCCGAGATAGCGCAGGATCGCCCGCAGCTTGCGGAGGTAGGCGCCGGCTTCCTCGGCGCTGCGCAAGTCGGGCTCGGAGACGATTTCCATCAACGCCACGCCAGCGCGATTGAGATCGACATAGGTCTTGGAAGGGTGCTGATCGTGCAGGCTCTTACCGGCGTCCTGCTCAAGATGGAGCCGCGTGATGCCGATCTCGCGCGCCGAGCCATCGGGCATGTCGAGCACGATCTTGCCCTTGCCGACGATCGGCCGGGAAAATTGCGAAATCTGATAGCCCGCCGGCAGGTCGGGATAGAAATAGTTCTTCCGGTCGAAGACCGAATGAAGATTGACCTGCGCGTCAAGACCGAGACCGGTCTTGACCGCCTGCTCGACGCAAAAGCGGTTGAGCACCGGCAACATGCCGGGAAACGCTGCGTCGACGGTCGAGACCTGGGTGTTCGGCTCGGCGCCGAAATCGGTGGCGGCGCCTGAAAACAGCTTCGCTTTCGAGATGACCTGGGCGTGGACCTCAAGGCCGATCACGACCTCCCACTCGCCGGTATGGCCCTTGATCAGATTGCTCATGCCGCGCCCGCCACGAACGCCGGTACCGCGTCGAACTTGGCGGAGTCCTCGAGCACCGCAGCGACGCGCAATACGGTCTCTTCGTCAAACGCCTTGCCGATCACCTGCAACCCAAGCGGCAGGCCATCCGCCGACAAGCCCGCCGGCAGCGAGATGCCGGGCAGGCCCGCGAGATTGACCGGCACGGTAAAGACGTCATTGAGATACATGGCGATCGGATCGTCCATCTTCTCGCCGATGGCGAACGCGGCCGAGGGCGCCGTCGGCGTCAGCATCGCGTCGCAGCTCTTGAACGCGTCATCGAAGTCGCGCGCGATCAGCGCCCGCACCTTCTGTGCCTTGAGATAATAGGCGTCGTAATAGCCTGCCGACAGCACGTAGGTACCGATCAGCACGCGGCGGCGGACTTCGGCGCCGAAACCCTGGCCGCGCGTGTTTTCGTAAAGCGCTTCGAGCGTCTCGCCGGGCACGCGCAAACCGAAGCGCACGCCGTCGTAGCGCGCCAGGTTTGACGAAGCCTCGGCCGGCGCAATGATGTAATAGGTCGCGAGCGCGTACTTGGTCATCTTCAAGCTGATGTCAACCGTGGTTGCGCCGGCGGCTTTGACCCATTCGATGCCGCGTTGCCACAGCGCCTCGATTTCCGTCGGCATGCCGTCGAGCCGGTACTCCTTGGGAATGCCAATGCGAAGTCCTTTGATCGATTGACCGACCGCGGCTTCGAAATTCGGCACTGGCAGCGGCGCCGAAGTCGCGTCCTTCGGATCGTGACCGGCCATCGCCTGGAGCATGATTGCGGCATCGCGCACGTCGCGCGTCATCGGACCCGCCTGATCGAGCGACGAGGCGAAGGCGACGATGCCCCAGCGCGAACAGCGGCCGTAGGTCGGCTTCAATCCGACGATGCCGCAGAAGCTCGCCGGCTGACGGATCGAGCCGCCGGTGTCGGTGCCAGTTGCCGCAAGCGCCGCACGCGCCGCCACCGCCGCCGCCGAACCGCCCGACGAGCCGCCGGGCACCAGTGGCCGGTTGTCGCCGCGGCGGCGCCACGGATTTTCGGTCGGGCCGCGCGCGCTGGTGATCGTCGCCGAACCCATGGCGAATTCGTCGAGATTGACCTTGCCGAGCATCAGCGCGCCATTGCGCCAGAGGTTTGCGGTCACCGTCGATTCATAAGGCGGCACGAAGCCAGCAAGGATCTTGGATGCGGCCGCGGTCTCGACGCCTTCGGTGCAAAATAGGTCTTTCACCGCAATTGGCACGCCGTCGAGCGGCAGACCCCCGCCTTTTTGCAGTCGGGCATCGGATTGCTTTGCGGCCGCGAACGCGCGATCCGGCGTCTCGATCAAATAGGCTTTGAGCGGCCGCGCCGTTTCCATCGCCTTGATATAGGCTTCGGCCAGCTCGCGCGCCGTGATCGCCTTGCGCCGGAGCTGATCGCGCGCCTGGCCGATCGTCAAACCCGTCAGGTTCACTCGACCACCTTCGGCACGACGAAAAAGCCGTCGGTCGTTTCGGGCGCGTTGGCGAGAATCTTGTCGCGGATGCCGCCGTCGGTGACCTTGTCCTCGCGCAGCGGCGGCCGCGCGTGCGTCACGGCGGCCATCGGCTCGACGCCAGCGACATCAACGGCATCGAGCTGTTCGACCCAGGTGAGGATCTTCGACAGCTCGCCGGCCAGCGCAGCGAGCTCGGCCTCGGGCACCTTGATGCGCGCCAGCGCGGCGATCCGCGCGACGGTGGCCTTGTCCAGCGGCATGGAGTAGATGTCTCCTCGGCTTCGCGAAAGCCGGTACTACCACCCGACATGCCGATCTGCAACCCGACCGACCTCAAGACGCTGCTCAAGCCGGGCGCACGGCTGCTCGGCCTCGACGTCGGCACCAAGACCATCGGCCTCGCCTTGAGCGATACGCGGCGGATCATCGCCTCGCCACTCGATACCATCCGCCGCACGCGCTTTCGCGACGACGCCCAGCGCATCATCCATGAAGTCGAAAAACATGGCATCGGCGGCATCGTCGTCGGCCTGCCTCTCGGCCTCGACGGCAAACCGACACCGCGCGTTCAGGGTGTCCGCCAATTCGCGCGCAATCTGCTGGCCGTCATCGACCTGCCGCTGGCCTTTTGGGACGAGCGGCTATCCACCGCCGCGGTCGAACGCGGAATGATCGAAGCCGATCTGTCGCGCCAACGGCGCGCCGCGATCATCGACCGTGCCGCCGCTGCCTATATCCTCCAGGGTCTGCTCGACCGCATCGCGCACGATTGACTGCGGACCTCAACTCGCCTGCGACCGATTGCTCCTTTCATGTGCAAAGCTCGTAAATGCACATTGTGGCGCCATCAATGATGCGCGAAAATTGAGCAGATAAAACCGGGGGTCAGACCCTCGGCCGAAACTGGGGGAATTATGCACCACAGCGTCATTGCGGCCCGTCGCCGCCTTGCTCTTCTGTTGCCAGCGGCGCTGGCAATTTTGCTGGCCGTTTCGATGCCGGCCCGGGCCGCCGATACCGGCGCCATTGACGGCGGCAATACCGCATGGGTCCTGGTTGCATCGGCGCTCGTGCTGTTCATGACCCTACCTGGTCTTGGCCTGTTCTACGGCGGCCTGGTGCGCGCGCGAAACCTGCTCTCCGTGCTCATGCATTGTTTCGTGATCTGCAGCATCGTCTCGGTGATTTGGCTGCTCTATGGCTACAGCCTAGCCTTCGCGGACGGCAGCGCCCTGCTCGGCGGCCTCAGCAAGTGCTTTCTCGCCGGCGTTGCCCAGAGCATTCATCAGCCGCGCATTCCCGAATACGTCTTCGTGCTGTTCCAGATGACGTTCGCCGTGATCACACCGGCGCTTATCATCGGCGCCTTCCCCGAGCGCGTGCGCTTTAGCTTCGTCGTCGGCTTCACCGTGCTCTGGGTGACGATCGTCTACTTGCCGGTGGCGCATTGGGTCTGGGGCGGCGGCTGGCTGGCGCAACAAGGCGTCATCGACTTCGCCGGCGGCATCGTCGTCCACACCACCGCCGGCATCTCGGCGCTTGTCGCCGCGATCATGGTCGGCGCGCGGCGCGGCTTTCCACATAGCCTGATTCCGCCGCACAGCCCGGGCCTGACGATGGCCGGCGGCGGCATGCTGTGGTTCGGATGGTTCGGCTTCAACGGCGGCAGCGCACTCGCTGCCAACGGCTCTGCCGCCGCCGCGATCTTGGCGACACAATTCGCCGCGGCCGCGGCGTCGCTCACCTGGATGGGCATCGAGTGGCTGCGCGCCGGCAAGCCCACCTCGATCGGCCTGGTTACCGGCGCGGTCGCCGGCCTCGCGACGATCACACCGGCGTCAGGCTATGTCGGACCGGGCGGCGCCTTGATTATCGGCGTGATTGCCGGAACGGTTTGTTTGCACGTCACCGGCTTCGTCAAGCAACGGCTGCGGATCGATGATTCGCTCGACGTCTTCGCCGTACACGGTGTCGGCGGCATGGTGGGTGCACTGCTTGTCGCGGTGCTGGCTACGCCGGCGCTCGGCGGCGTCGGTTACGCATCGGGCATGACGATAGGCCGGCAGCTTATCGCGCAAGCGATTGGGGTAGGTGCGGTCGCGGTGTGGTCGGCGGTTGCGACCTTTATGATCATCAAGGTGTTGGCGGCGGTCACCGGATTGCGCGTCAGCGCCGAGGCCGAGAGCGACGGGCTCGATCTCGCCAGCCACGGCGAACGCGCCTACGAGCATGGTTAGAATGCCCAGTCGGCGAGCGGCGCTGCGCAAGCATCGCGGCTTCGGTCACGGTCCGGCTTGCCGCGCCGGTCTTCAACACCTATAGTCCCGGCTTTGATGGACTCCGGCGCGGCCAACGATCCTTTCCCTCATCGCCATCTATTGGGAATCGAGGGACTTTCCCGCCGCGAAATCATTTATCTCCTCGATCGTGCCGACACCTACGCCAACCAACCGCGCGGCGCGGCGCCATTGGCGGTGCTGCGCGGCCGCACGGTGATCAATCTGTTCTTCGAGAATTCGACGCGCACGCGCACGTCGTTCGAGCTCGCGGCGAAGCGGCTGGGCGCCGACGTGATCAACATGCAGGCGCAAACCAGCTCGATCAAGAAGGGCGAGACGCTGATCGACACGGCGATGACGTTGAATGCGATGCGCCCCGATGCGCTCGTCGTCCGCCATCCGGAATCCGGCGCGGTGCAGTTACTGTCTGAAAAAGTTGATTGCGCCGTGATCAACGCCGGCGACGGCAGCCACGAGCATCCGACCCAGGCGCTGCTCGACGCGCTGACCATTCGGCGCCGCAAAGGACGCCTCGAAGGCTTGGTGGTCGCGATTTGTGGCGACATCTCGCACAGCCGGGTCGCGCGCTCGAACATCTACCTGCTCAACGCCATGGGAGCGCACGTGCGCGTGGTGGCGCCGCGGACATTGATCCCGGCGGCGATGGACCGTTTCGGCGTCGAGGTGTTCTACGACATGAAGCGCGGCCTCACCGATGCCGACATCGTGATGATGCTGCGCCTTCAGACCGAGCGCATGCACGGCAGTTTCGTGCCGTCGATCCGCGAGTATTTCCATTTCTTCGGCCTCGATTACGCCAAGCTGGCGGTCGCCAAGGACGACGCCCTGATCATGCATCCCGGCCCGATGAACCGCGGCGTCGAGATCGACACCGAGGTCGCTGACGACATCGACCGCAGCGTCATCCGCCAGCAGGTCGAGATGGGGGTCGCCGTCCGCATGGCATGCCTCGAAGCCTTGAACCGCGAGGCGCGCACGCCGGCCGCACCATGACCGAACGCATTCTGTTCACTAACGCCCGCCTGCTCGATCCGGCGAGCGGACTCGACCGTGCCGGCGACCTGCTGGCAGAAAACGGCGTGATCGCCGCGCTCGGCCCCAATCTGGCGCGCGACGGCTTGGGCGAAGACGTGCACGTCGTCGACTGCGTCGGCAGCTGTCTGGCACCCGGCTTGACCGACATGCGCGTGCAGTTGCGCGAACCGGGCGACGAACACCAAGAAACCCTAGCAACGGGCGCCGAGGCCGCCATCGCCGGCGGGATCACCACGATGGCGATGCTGCCGAACACCGTGCCGACGATCGACGACCATGCGCTGGTCGAATTCGTCGGCCGCCGCTCGCGCGAAATCGGCCGCACCGCCATCCGCACCTACGCCGCGGCGACGAAGGGCCTGCACGGCCGTGAGCTGACCGAATATGGGCTTCTCGCCGAGGCCGGCGCTGTCGCCTTCACCGACGGTTTGCACGCCATCGCCGACGCGGTGGTCATGCGCCGCGCTTTGTCTTACGCCAGCACCTTCGACTTGCTGATCGTTCAGCATCCTGAAGAGCCGAGCCTTAGCGCCGGCGGCGCGATGAACGCCGGCGAGATAGCGACGCGGCTCGGCCTGGCCGGCATCACGCCGGCGGCGGAGACTATCATGGTCGAGCGCGATCTCCGGCTCGTCGAGATCACCGGCGGCCGATATCACGCGGCGCACGTTTCGACGGCTGGCGCGATCGACGCCATCCGGCGCGCAAAAGCGCGCGGCCTCGGCGTGACCTGCGATACGGCACCGCATTATTTCGCGCTCAACGAGACGGCGGTCGGCGAATACCGCACCTTCGCGAAAGTATCGCCGCCGTTGCGCAGCGAAGAGGATCGCCGCGCCGTGATCGACGGCCTCAAGGACGGCACGATCGATGCCATCGCAAGCGACCATTCGCCGCAAGACCAGGAATCGAAGCGCTTGCCGTTCGCGTCGGCGGAGCCGGGTATCGTCGGCCTCGAGACGCTGTTGCCATTGTCGCTCGAGCTATATCACAACGGCAGCCTGGGCCTGTTGCAGGTGATACGCGCGCTATCGCAGCGGCCGGCGGAAATCCTCCGTCTGCCCGGCGGCCGCCTCAAGCCCGGCGCGCCGGCCGATCTCGCGATCTTCGACCTCGAACGACCGTGGCGCATCGACGTGGCTGCGTTGCGCTCGAAGTGCAAGAACGCCCCGTATGATGGACGTCCTGTGCAAGGCAAAGTGACGCGGACCGTAATCGGCGGCCGCACGGTTTTCGGCCTCGAGCCCTGAGCGCGCGCGGAGCGCCGGCATGCCGTCATCGTCCGCAGCGCTCAACTCGTCGTGGCCGCTTTTGGTTTGCGCGGCGCTCGCCTACCTCATCGGGTCGATCCCGTTCGGCTTGATACTCACGCGCCTCGCCGGATTGGGCGACGTGCGCCAGATCGGCTCCGGCAACATCGGCGCCACGAATGTGTTGCGCACCGGCCGTAAAGGCCTGGCTGCGGCGACGCTGATTCTCGATGCCGGCAAGGGTGTGCTTGCGGTCGCGGTGGCGCGCGGCTTCGGCGACGAGTTCGCGGCAGTCGCGGCGCTCGCCGCCGTTCTCGGGCATCTCTTCCCGGTGTGGTTGCGTTTCAAGGGCGGTAAGGGCGTCGCCACCTCAGCCGGCGTGCTGCTGGCCTACAACCCGCCGGTCGCACTCGCGACGATCGCGACCTGGCTGGCGATGGCATTGATCTTCCGCTACTCGTCGCTTGCCGCCCTGACGGCCGCCGTGTTGGCGCCGTTATGGGCATGGCTCTTCGGACCGCGTACGGCGTTGCCATTTGCGATCGTGAGCATCATTGCGTTGCTCGTAGTGATACGCCATGCCAGCAATATTGGCCGGTTGGCGCGCGGCGCCGAAAACAAGATCCGGCTCGGACGCGAGCAATGAGCAGCCGGTCCGCGTTGGCGGCGGCCGAACGGCTCGCGTGGCTGCGCCTGATCCGCAGCGAAAATGTCGGCCCGGTCACATTCCACCAGTTGATTGCGCGTTTCGGCAGTGCGACGGCAGCGCTCGAAGCGCTGCCCGAGATCGCCAATCGCGGCGGACGGGCCAAGCCGCTGACCATTTGTCCTGCATCTGCGGCCGAACGCGAAATCGAAGCCGTTGCCCGGCTCGGCGCGCGCCTCGTCGCGCGTTGCGAACCCGACTATCCACCGGCACTGGCGGCGATCGACGATGCGCCGCCGCTTCTGACCGTGAAAGGCCGGACCGAGCTGGCGACGCGGCGGGCAGTTGCCGTGGTCGGCGCGCGCAACGCTTCCGCCAACGGCCGTCGTTTTGCGCGCGAGATTGCAACTCATCTGGGCGCAGCAGGATTGCTCGTGGTTTCCGGCTTGGCGCGCGGCATCGACGCCGCCGCGCATGAAGGCTCGCTCGACAGCGGTACGCTCGCCGTACTCGCCGGCGGCATCGATGCCGTCTATCCCGAAGAGAACCGCCGCCTGCATGAAACGATCGCCGAACACGGCCTGCTTGTCGCCGAAATGCCCGTTGGAACGGTGCCGCAAGCGCGGCATTTTCCGCGCCGCAATCGCATCATCTCGGGCATCGCACTCGGTGTTCTGGTCGTCGAGGCGGCCGAGCGCTCGGGCTCGCTGATTACAGCGCGCTTCGCGCTCGAACAGGGCCGCGAGGTGTTCGCGGTCCCGGGATCGCCGCTCGACCCGCGTTGCAAGGGCACCAACCGCTTAATTCGCGACGGCGCGACACTGGTCGAGGCCGCCGACGACATCCTGCGTGAGATCAGCCCGCAGTTGGACGCGCGCCTCGCCGAGCGTCAACGCACCGCGTTTGCACCCGCGCCAACGGCGGAAATCGGCCCAAAAGACCTGGCCGACGCGCGCGAAATCGTGCTCGGTTTGTTGTCACCGACACCCTTGCCGGTTGACGAATTGCTCCGGCAGTGCCAAATGTCGCCCGCCGTGATCCTCACAATTGTGCTCGAACTTGAGCTTGCAGGCCGAGTCGCGCGCCAGCCGGGGAACGCGTTAACCTTGATTTAACCATAAATCCCCCTATTTCACGGGCTTCTAAGGCTACCCCGCAGCGGGACCATGAACGTCGTCATCGTTGAATCGCCTGCAAAGGCGAAGACCATCAACAAGTACCTCGGCAAGGACTTCAAAGTCCTGGCGAGCTACGGACACGTGCGCGACCTGCCGGCCAAAGACGGCTCGGTGCGTCCCAACGAAGACTTCGCCATGTCGTGGGAAGTCGACCACCGTGCCGACAAGCGGCTGAAGGAAATCGCCACCGCGGTCAAGGGCGCGGACCACCTGTACCTCGCCACCGACCCGGATCGCGAAGGCGAAGCAATCTCGTGGCACGTGCAGGAAATCCTGCGCCAGCGCAAAGCGCTGCAGGGTGTCGACGTCAAACGCGTCGTGTTCAATGAAGTCACCAAGTCGGCGGTGCAGGAAGCGTTCAAGCATCCGCGTGAATTGGACCGCGAGCTGATCGACGCCTATATGGCGCGCCGCGCCCTCGACTATCTCGTCGGCTTCACCCTGTCGCCGGTGCTGTGGCGCAAACTGCCCGGGAGCCGCTCGGCCGGCCGCGTGCAATCCGTCGCCTTGCGGCTGATTTGCGAGCGCGAAGCTGAAATTGAGGCCTTTAAGCCGCGCGAATATTGGTCGATCGAAGTCGATTTCCTGACCCGCAGCGGCGACCGCTTCACCGCGCGCCTAACCCATCTCAACGGCAAGAAACTCGACAAGTTCGACCTCGCCAACGAGCAACAGGCACGCGAAGCCGCCGAGGCGATCCTTAAGAACATCGATTACGCCGTCGCCGCGGTCGAAAAGAAACAGATCCGGCGCAATCCGCCGCCGCCATTTACGACCTCGACTTTGCAGCAGGAAGCGTCGCGCAAGCTCGGTCTCGGTGCCTCGCGCACCATGCGCACGGCGCAACGGCTCTACGAGGGTGTCGACATCGACGGCGAGGCCGTAGGCCTCATCACCTATATGCGAACCGACGGTGTATCGTTGTCGAACGAGGCGATCGCGGCGGCGCGCGAGATGATTGCGACGCAATACGGCCCGCAATACCGGCCGGACGAACCGCGCATCTATCGCAACGCCGCAAAGAACGCGCAGGAAGCGCATGAGGCGATCCGGCCGACGGACATGCACCGGCGTCCGGAGATGCTGCCAGGCCATCTCGATACCGACGAACGCCGGCTTTACGAGCTGGTGTGGAAACGCGCAGTCGCGAGCCAGATGTCGTCGGCGACGATCGACCAGGTCGCGGTCGATATTACGCCGCCGGACAATTCCATCACCTTGCGCGCCACCGGCTCGACGGTGGTGTTCGACGGGTTTCTGACGCTCTACACGGAAGACGCCGACGATCCCGAAGGCGACGAAGAGAACCGCCGCCTGCCCGCGCTCAACGAGCGCGAAGCGCTGACCCGCGACAAGGTCGATCCACAGCAGCATTTCACGCAGCCGCCGCCGCGCTATACCGAGGCAAGTTTGGTGAAGAAGCTCGAAGAGCTCGGCATCGGCCGGCCATCGACCTATGCCTCAACCATGCAGGTGCTGCAGGACCGCAAGTATGTGCGGCTCGACAAAAAGCGGCTGATCCCCGAAGACCGCGGCCGCCTCGTCACCGCCTTCCTGATGGAATTCTTCGAACGCTACGTCGAATACGATTTCACCGCCGATCTCGAGAACAAGCTCGACGACATTTCCGGCGGCCGCATCGACTGGAAAAAGGTGCTGGCGGATTTCTGGACGGATTTTTCGGCCGCAGTCGCCGGCACCAAGGACCTCAACATCACCCAGGTCATCGACACGCTTGACGAGGAGCTTGGCCGGCATTTCTTCCCCGAGCGCGCCGATGGCAGCGATCCGCGCCGGTGCCCGGTGTGCAATCAGGGCCGGCTTGGTCTCAAGCTGGGCCGTTTCGGCGCCTTCATCGGCTGTTCGCGTTATCCGGAGTGCCGCTACACCCGCGCTTTGGGCATCGAGAATGACGAGAATGGTGCCGCCGCCGAGCCGCGCGAACTCGGCACCGATCCGAAGACCGGATTGGTCGTCGCGCTGAAGAAAGGTCCCTACGGCCCTTACGTCCAGCTCGGCGAGACACCGCCGAAGCCGCCGCGCGAGAAAGGCAAGCGTGCGAAGAAATCCGATGCGCCGCCGGCCGAGAAGCCGAAGCGCGCATCGCTTCCCAAGGGGGTGTCACCCGCCGACATCGACCTTGAGAAGGCGCTGAAGCTCCTGGCGCTGCCGCGCGACGTCGGCCCGCATCCGCAGGACGGCGAAATGATCGTCGCCGGCGTCGGACGCTTCGGGCCCTACATCCGGCACGGTAAGATTTACAAGTCGCTGACCGCGGACGACGACGTGCTGACAATCGGACTCAACCGTGCGGTTAGCCTATTGGCCGAGCCGCGCAAGTTCCGCCGCGGCGCGCCTGAGCCGATCAAGGTTCTCGGTGACCATCCGTCGGCCGGCGGCGCGGTGAAGATCTTCAACGGCAAATACGGCGCCTATGTCAGCCATGACGGCATCAACGCGACCCTTCCAGGCGGCATGGCGCCCGAAGAGCTGACCATGGACCGCGCCGTCGAGCTGTTGGCGGAGCGCGCCGCCCGCGCCGGCGATCGCCGTGGCGGACGCACCCGCGGCCGTGCGACAAAAGCCAAACGTGAAACGAAGACATCAGCAAAGAAGAAGCAGGCCACGGCCGCGGCGGAATGACCGGCGTCCGCGCGGCGGCGGGCATCGACCGCGCGGCGTTTTGCCTGAAATCGGCATCGTCGAGATAACCGGCGTCGATATCGACGGCGAAATGCAGGGCCGCGCGGTCGGCGTGGTTGACGAAGCGCCGGAAATCGTCGTCATCGCCGAGCGCGGTGCTCCAGCCCTTGGCGTTGGAGAGCGCGCGGTGGCGCGCTTCAGCCGGACCGGACCCGGCCTTTATGAAGCGAGGATTCTGCGGGCGGTCGGCGGCGCTCCTGATCGCGTTATTGGAATCTACCGCGTCGGCCGCGATGGCGGGCGGATCGAACCGACCGACCGCAAGGTCCGCACCGAATTCCGCGTCGCAGCCGGGGACACCAAGGACGCCGCCGCGGGCGAGATTGTCCTCGCCGAGATGCTTGAGCAGCCGCGAATGGGCTTGCCTGCCGCACGGATCGTCGAACGCATCGGCGACAGCACCAATCCGCGTGCCTTCAGTGTCATTGCTATCCATAGCCACGGCATTCCGGTCCCCTTCCCCAAGGCCGCGCTCGATATTGCCGGCGGCGCCAAGCCGGTCGCGCTGGGTAACCGCGCCGACCTGCGCCATGTGCCGTTGGTCACCATCGATGGCGCGGACGCGCGCGATTTCGACGATGCGGTTTGGGCCGCGCCCGATCCGGACCACGACGGCAACTGGCATGCGCTCGTTGCAATTGCCGACGTCGCGCATTACGTCCGCGCCGGCGACGCACTCGACGCGGCGGCGCGCGAACGCGGCAATTCGGTCTATTTCCCCGACCGGGTCGTGCCGATGCTGCCCGAGGCGCTATCGAACGAACTGTGTTCGCTGAAGCCAGGCGTCGATCGCGCATGCATGGCCGTCGATCTGTGGATCGACTCGGAAGGACGATTGACCCGTCACCGCTTCCGGCGTGGCCTGATGCGCTCGGCAGCGCGGCTCACCTACGAGGAAGTGCAGGCGGCTGTCGACGGACAAACGAACGAGAAGACCGCGCCCCTACTCGACCGCGCGTTAAAGCCGCTCTATGGCGTCTATCGGGCGCTCGAACGCGCGCGCATCGCCCGGGGCACACTCGATCTCGACCTTCCCGAGCGGCGCATCCTGCTCGACCCATCCGGCCACATTGCACGTATCGAGCCACGCGAACGCCTCGAAAGCCACAAGTTGATCGAAGAACTGATGATTGCTGCCAACGTCGCTGCGGCCGAGACATTGGAACGAGTGCAGCAGCCGTGCATGTACCGCGTGCACGATTCACCGGACCCGGAAAAGCTCTCGGCCCTGGCACGATTCCTTGACGGCATCGGCATCCACGGCCTGACATTGGCCAGAGGCCAAGTCGTGCGACCGCAACATTTCAATGCCATTCTGCGGCGCGCCAAAGGCACACCCTACGAGCGGCTGCTGAACGCCCTGGTGCTGCGGAGCCAAGCACAGGCCGAATACAGTCCCGAAAATCTCGGTCATTTCGGCTTATCGCTGCGGCGCTATGCGCATTTCACGTCGCCGATCCGGCGTTATGCCGACCTGTTGGTCCACCGCGCGTTGATTACAGGCCATCGCTTCGGCCACGATGGACTGCCGCAACCGACCGAGGACTTCAAAGCCATCGGCTCACATATTTCGATGACCGAACGGCGCGCCGCCGCCGCCGAGCGCAGCGCCGCCGACCGCTATACTGCGGCCTATCTGGCAGAGCGCGTCGGCGCTGAGTTCAGTGCGCGGATCAATGGCGTTACCAGGGCCGGCCTGTTCGTCACCTTGGACGAGACCGGCGCGGATGGGCTGATTCCGATCCGTACGCTGCCGGGCGACTATTACATCCATGACGAAGCTCACCACAGCCTCAAGGGCCGCCGTTCCGGACGAATCTACGTGCTCGGGGATCCGCTACGAGTCCGTCTAGCGGAAGCCGACACCGTCACCGGCAGCCTGATCTTCGCCGTGACCGAGGACTCGCCGCGGCGCGACCGGCCATCGAAGCGGTCACGGCCTTAACCACAATTCGTGTAGCGCATACTCCGTTTGGGCCGTGTATGGCGTGCGCCGTTAACGCTATATCTGCTTGCAACGCAGGATGCACGAAGGCAACAATGGTTGCCGTGAGGAAACATTAATTTCAGCGAACCATGATGGCCTCGGGGGAAATTCGCCGAAGCGTCGCTCGAGTGCCAAGAGTCCTCGCCAAAACCGCGATTTTTTCGGTCCTTGCTCTCTGTGCCTGTGCCGCCCAGCCGGCACACAATGCTGTTCAGCCGGTTCCGCTCGCCGACGGCGACGAGGGACAGCTGTTCAGCGAGACCTATCAGAGCGTCATCGAATATCACGTCGAGGCGACGCGCGCCGACGCGCTATCTCTCGCCAGCCTCGGCGATCTCACCAGTTTCGATCGCGAAGTCAGCGTCGGCCGCGACGGTGACGACGTTGTGCTTCACCACGGCAGCCAGACCTGGCGCGTACCGGCGCCGGCACCATTCGACACCGCCGATTGGGGCAAGCTGACTGCCGCCGTGGTGCAGGCAGCGCGCGACGCCTCGCCCAAAGTGGCCGCGGTCGCACCGGATAAGCTCGATCAAGCGCTGATCGACCACATGCTGGCAACGCTCGATCGCTTTTCGCACTACGCCCGTCCAGCCATCGCCCGCGAATGGCGCGCCGCCCGTGACGGCTATGGCGGCATCGGCATCGTCCTCGGCGACGAGCCCGACACGCGGATCTCTGCGGTGATGGCGGGCTCGCCGGCATCGCGCGCCGGGATCCACATCGACGATCGCATCGTCATGCTCGACGGCGTGCCATCCACGAAGTTGACGCCGGAGCAATTGCGCAGGCGGCTGCGCGGACCGGCTCTGAGCACCGTCGTTCTCGGCATCCAACGCGCCGGCATCGAGAAGCCTTTAACGTTGACTTTGCGACGCGCGCATCTCGTTCCGCCAAGCGTAAGCCTGGAGATGTTCGGCGATGTCGCGGTGATCAAAATCACCAACTTCAACCAGCAGACCGGCGATGGCGTCGTCGACGCGCTGGCGCGCGCGCATCGCGAATTGGGCGAACATCTGAAGGGATTCGTTCTCGACTTGCGTGACAATCCGGGCGGCTTGCTCGATCAGTCGGTGACCGTCGCGAGTCTGTTCCTCGATGGCGGAACGGTCGCGACGACGATTGGCCGCAATCCAGAAAGCTTCCAGTATTTCGTCGCGCCGGCCAACCCCCACGCCGAAACGCTGCCGCTGGTGGTCCTGGTCAATGGCGGTTCGGCTTCGGCCTCGGAAATCGTCGCCTCCGCGCTGCAGGACGCAGGGCGGGCCGTGGTGGCGGGCACGTCGTCTTACGGCAAAGGCACAGTGCAAACGGTGCTACGGACATCGAACGACGGCGAATTGACCGTGACCTGGGCGCGCCTCATTACACCGAAAGGTTACTTCCTGCATCACCACGGCGTTGTGCCGACGGTCTGCACCGCCGATCTCTCTAACAATGCGAGTATTGGCGCCATTCTAGCGAAAAGTCCTGGACCGACCCTGAGTGAGGCGCGCGACACACTCGACAACGCCGGTTGGACCGCCTTGCGGTCCGCCTGCCCGGCTTCAAACGAGCATGATCCGCTCGACCTTCGCGTTGCCCACCAGATGATTGAAAACCCGGCGGTCTATGCCCGCATGCTGAACAACGACCCGGTCCGGCTGGCGCACAACTTCCACGCAGCCGCGGCACACTGACTGCGCGCCGCCGGCGTCAGGTGTGGCCGGCGCTGCAGAAGTGCCAAGCGTGGCCGTGACGAGCGTACAGCAGAAGATAATGTTGGCCGTCGGCGTCCGCGATCATCACGACCAGGCGGTCACCGACGCAACTGCTCTCCGGATGGAGCGGCGGCGTCAGTCGCTTCGCCTTGGCACAAGCCGCCACCAAAGGCGGCAACGAGGTGTGGATAGGTGCGAGCACCGCGCCGTCGAGCGATACATAGTAGTACAGGACGGTGCCCTTCTTCACCGAGGCGCGCACCTCGATGCGGCCGAGCCGCGACTTGTAATAGCCGGCCTCTTGTTGGCCATCGGCAGCTCCGGGCGCCACGGGATGAAAGGCGATGGTGGCGCAATTCTGGGACGACAGCGGCTCAGCTGCCGGTGCCAGGTGCGCAACCCCAACCGCGGCGACAGCAACCATCAGCACGAATGCGAATCGCAGCATCGGCTGGAATTATGTTGACCCGCAGGCGAGCCTGCAAGCATTGCTCGCCAAATCGGAGCGTTTATTGTTTGCTGTTCGTCATGAGGGCTGCAGTTTGGATTGCGGCTGTGCTTGTCCTGGCGGCATCGCCGGCGCATGCCGCCGACACTGACCTGGCGCTGGTCATGGCGATTGATGTTTCCGGCAGCATCGATCCCGGAGAGTACCGACTCCAGCATGAAGGCATCGCGCGGGCATTTGAAACGCCGGCCGTACTATCCGCCATCGCCGGCGGGCCGCACGGCGCAATAGACGTCACGGTGATCGAGTGGTCCGACCGCGACAAGCAGATAACGATCGCGCCGTGGACGCGGGTGTTCGACAAGGCCTCTGGGGCGGCTTTCGCGGCGCATGTGCGCGCAGCCCATCGCACCTCCGATGGTTTGACGTCCATTGGCGATGCATTACTGGCCGCAGCCGCAGCGTTCAAAACGCTCGACGATCAGCCGACGCGCCGGATTATCGACCTATCGGGCGACGGCATCGCCAATATCGGACCCGAGCCGGCAGATGTCCGCGACGTGCTGGTGGCGCAGGGCCTCACGATCAACGGGCTCGCCATCCTGCAGAACGAGCCGTGGCTGTCGAGCTATTACGATCAGAACGTCGTTGGCGGGCGCGGTTCGTTCCTGCTCGACGTGCAGGGCTACAAGTCGTTCGCCCAGGCGATGCAGGAGAAGCTGATCAACGAAATTGCCGGTCGAGCGCTGCCTCTGAAACGCTTCGGCCGGGCGCAAGGCCCGGCCGAGTCAGCATCTGCGAGAACGATCGCTCAGATGCAATAGGTCTTCAGCGGCGCGAAACCGTTGAATCCGACCGACGCGTAGGTCGAAGTATAGGCGCCCGTCGACAGGATCTCGACCTTGTCGCCGACTTTGAGATCGAGCGGCAAGCGATAGACCGTACGCTCGTACAAAATATCGGCTGAATCGCAGGTCGGTCCGGCGATCACCGTCGGACCGCGCGGCCCGCCGTCGGCCGGCGTCTTGATCTTGTACTTGATCGCCTCGTCCATCGTCTCGGCCAAGCCATTGAACTTACCGACATCGAGATAGACCCAGCGCTTCGGATCCTTCGCCGACTTGCGCGAAATCAACACCACTTCACTCTGAATGACGCCGGCATCGCCGACAATCGAGCGGCCGGGCTCGACGATGAGCTCGGGCAGATTGTTGCCGAAGTGCTTTGTCATCGCCGCCATCACGGCGTTCGCGTAGTTCACGACCGCCGGCACGTCGCCGCGGTAATGCGCCGGAAAGCCGCCACCGATATTGACCATGCGCAGGTTGATATCGGTCTCGGCCAGCAAAGAGAACATGCGCGCCGCGCGCTCGATGGCGCCGTCCCACTGACTGAGGTCGGTCTGCTGCGAGCCGACGTGGAACGAAATGCCGTAGGGATCGAGTCCCAAGTCACGAGCCCGCCGCAGCAGATCGACCGCCATCTCCGGCGCGCAACCGAACTTGCGCGACAGCGGCCAATCGGCGCCGGTGCATTCCACCAGGATGCGGCAGAACACGCGCGCGCCCGGCGCGGTGCGGCTCAGCTTCTCGAGCTCGGCCTCGCTGTCGAAGGCAAAGAGGCGGACGCCCTTCTCATAAGCGTAGGCGATGTCGCGCTCTTTCTTGATGGTGTTGCCGAACGAGATGTTGTCGGCGCTCACGCCGCGCTCGAGGCACAGATCGGTTTCGGCGCGGCTCGCGACGTCGAAGCTCGAGCCGAGGTCCTTCAGCATCCCGAGGATTTCGGGCGCCGGGTTCGCCTTGACGGCGTAGAACACCCGCGCCAACGGCAGATAACGCCGCAACAATTTGTACGCTTGGCCGACGACATCGAGGTCGATGACCAAGCACGGGGTTTCGGGTTGGGCCTCCGCCAGGAACTTGGCGATCTTCTTATTGGTTTCTCGCATCTCGGTATCCTACGAACGGGCGGCGCCGCATCGGTGCCGGCGACGCGCCATCATGTGAAGGGAACGCCATCCACCGGACGGCGCGGCTTCAAGCCAGGACAGTTTGCTCAATTCAGGGGACTCGAGGAGACGCTGAGAGCGGCCCCGGCTGACCCGTTGAGGGCTTCAGAACGGGGCGCACACGCCCCGCGTTGGATAGCAACCATATCGTCTTCCCTCTCGGGACCGGTCCACGACGACCGGTTCTTCCAAAAAGGACGCGTTACGTCGTTGCATAACCACGATGGGCCATAGGCACGTGCGAGTGCGTCGCACACTTTAGATACGCTCATCACGCTACGATGCAAGACAAAATTCACGGAAAGGTAAATTTTTCGGCGCTCGTGGCTGCGACCACACGACAATCGATGCCATGCACTCAAAATGGCCGCCGCGAGCTTCTCAACAAATAGTAAAGATGCAGCACGGCTGTTGCGGCGAGCAAAAATCGGCGATGCGGGCGGCTCAAGGGGCCGCCGGCACCAGCTCGACCGTCGCGATCTCGGCGCCGGACGCGAGATCGAAGACGAAAACGCGGACACCGCCGCCGGGCACGTCAACCCGCGCGACCAAGCGGCCGGTGGTGACGTCGGTGGAAACCACCTTGGCACCCGCCGGCAGCACGATACGCAGCGCCGTCGATGCCACCTGCGATGGCGTCGCCGGGCGACCATGATCGATGCGCCAGACCACAGCCGCCGCCAGGGCGCCGATGCCCAACAGCAGCAGCACGCCGAGGACGATCACCAGGAGCTTGAGAGCGCGCATCTTCGGGGCCAATTTAGCGGTCATGGCCGTCAACACAAGCAGCGATATCCTGCACGCCGCCGTCGCGCTCGACGAGGCCGGAAACCGCCTCGACCGTGTGCTCACTGGCCATTTTGGCGATCTGTCGCGGTCGAGACTGAAGCGCCTCGTCGAGCAAGGTCAGGTCACACTCGACGGCAAGCCGATCACCGATCCAGCCTACAAGGTTAAAGCGGGCCAAATATTTACTGTCACCGTGCCGCCGCCGGATTCGGGCGTGATCGTGCCGCAAGCGATGGACCTCAAGATCCTGTTCGAGGATGCGCATCTGCTCGTACTCGACAAGCCGGCTGGGTTGGTCGTTCATCCGGCGCCCGGCAATCCGGACCGCACCCTGGTCAATGCCCTGATGGCCCATTGCGGCGACAGCCTCGCCGGCATCGGCGGCGTCAAGCGTCCGGGGATCGTCCATCGCCTCGACAAGGACACCAGCGGAATCATGGTGATCGCCAAGACTGATGCTGCGCATCGTGCGCTGGCCGCCGACTTCGCCGCCCGCCGTGTGACGCGCGCCTACCAGGCGATCGTCTGGGGCGTGCCCACGCCCAAGGCCGGCGAGATTGTTGGAGCGATCGGCCGCAATCCACGCGACCGCAAGACCATGGCAGTGGTCGCCACCGGTAAGGCGGCGATCACACGCTATCAGGTGCTGAAAAGCTTCGGCACCACCGCCTCGTTGATCGAATGCCGTTTGGGTAGCGGCCGGACGCACCAGATCCGCGTGCATCTCCTGGCCAAGGGGAACCCGGTGCTGGGCGATCCGGTTTATAAAGGGCGGCACGTCACCGCACGCCTTACCAAGCTTCCGGCGGCAGCGCGGGCTGCCACCAGCAATCTGCGGCGCCAAGCGCTGCACGCCTATCTCTTGGGCTTTCGCCACCCAGCGACCGGCGAATACCGGGAATTCAAAACCGCCTTACCAAGCGACATGACGGATTTGCTACATAAGTTAGAGGAAATCTAGACTAGACAATACCCGACTCCGGCACTAAGATTTTGACTTAAGAGGAAGGATTTCGACCCGCAATGGCCACCCACGCCCTGCCGTCTGTCGCGCGCGAGGGCAATCTTGCGCGCTATCTCCAGGAAATCCGCCGGTTTCCGATGCTGGCACCGGAGGAGGAGTACATGCTCGCTAAGCGCTGGCGCGAGCACGGTGACAAGGACGCAGCGCACAAACTGGTCACCAGCCATCTGCGGCTCGTTGCCAAGATCGCGATGGGCTACCGCGGTTACGGCCTGCCGCTGTCGGAACTCATCTCCGAGGGCAATGTCGGCATGATGCAGGCGGTGAAGCGGTTCGACCCCGACCGCGGCTTTCGGCTCGCCACTTACGCGATGTGGTGGATTCGCGCCGCCATCCAGGAATACGTGCTGCATTCCTGGTCGCTGGTGAAGATGGGCACCACCGCGGCTCAGAAGAAGCTGTTTTTCAACCTGCGTAAGATCAAGGGCCAGCTCCAGGCAATCGAGGAAGGCGACCTGTCGCCGGAGAACGTCAAGCGCATCGCTACCGAGCTGGCGGTGCCGGAGTCCGACGTCATCAGCATGAACCGCCGGCTGAGCGCGCCGGATAATTCGCTCAATGCGCCATTGCGCGCCGATGGCGACGGCGAGTGGCAGGACTGGCTGGTCGACGAGGGTCCGACGCAGGAGACCCAACTAGGCGACCAGCAAGAGCTCGGACTGCGGCGCGATCTGCTGCGCAATGCCATGACCCATCTGACGGCACGCGAGCGTGACATCCTGGTCGAGCGTCGGCTCAAGGACGAACCGGCGACGCTTGAGGATTTGTCGGTGCGCTACGGCATTTCGCGCGAGCGCGTCCGCCAGATCGAAGTGCGAGCGTTCGAGAAGCTGCAGAAGGCGATTAAGGCCAAGGCGCTCGAGCACCGGCCAGCGGCCGAGACATCGGCCGCCTAGCTTCGGCGCGCCGCCCGGTGCAGTCGTCCACCGGTCATCGGTGCAGCAACCCCGGTAGTCTGCGGCAAGCTCAAAGCCAGACCCTTCACGGACCGAACCGCGAGATAGGCGAAGGCCTGCGCCTCGAGCGCGTCGCCGTCCCAGCCCACCTGCTCGACCGGTATAACCGGCACATCGAGCTGCGCCGCCAGTAATGCCATCAGCACCGGATTGCGCCGCCCGCCGCCGGTCACCAGCCAGCGCTTTGCGGGCTCGGGAAAGTGGCGCCGTGCTGCAGCAACGGCGGCGACTGTCATCGCCGCGAGCGTCGCCGCGCCATCGGCCGGCGATAGGCCTGAGGGCATGAACCGGGCGAAATCGTCGCGGTCGAGCGACTTCGGAGGCGGCACATTGAAAAACGGATGCACGAGAAAACGCGCGACGCGATTCATATCGGGTTTGCCGGCACGCGCCAGTGCGCCGCTTTCATCAATCGGCCGCCCTGTGTGCGTGTGCGCCCAGTCGTCGATCAGCGCATTCCCTGGACCGGTATCGAACGCCAGGATCTGGTCGTCGCTCCGCCCCAGCCAAGTGACATTGGCGACGCCGCCGATATTGAGCACCGCCAATGGGCGCTCAAGGCCGGCCGCTAGTGCTTGATGATAGAGCGGGACAAAGGGCGCACCCTGCCCGCCCGACGCGACGTCGGCTGCGCGGAAGTCGTTCACCACGTCGAGCCCCGTCAACCGCGCCAATAGCGCGCCATCGCCGATCTGCCACGTTCGCCCCTCCCACGGCCGGTGCAGCACCGTATGGCCGTGAAAGCCAATCAGCGAGGCATCGCGCAGGCCGAACTGACGAATCAAAGCATCAACGGCACGCGCGTGCGCCTCGGTCAATTCGATTTCGACCGCCGCGAGCTCGCCATTGCCACCCAGCACCGAGCGGATGCGCGCTCGCAAGGCAGGCTCGTACGGCACCGTGAGGGCGCCGCGCGGCACGACGGCATGCAATCCGTCGGTTTCGATCGCTGCGGCGTCGATGCCGTCGATCGACGTGCCGCTCATCAGGCCGATGGCCGAGGTCACGTTGCGACTCTACGGCGACCGCACGCTGGCTGACGGCACGCCGCCGGTGTGCTAGACGCAGTTCCCATGACCAAAGCCCGCTCCGCCTTTCTTGCTGCCGCCGAGGAACGCGGCTTCATTCATCAGATCACCGACCGCACCGGCCTCGACGCCCTGCTCGCCGGCGGTCCGGTTGCATCTTATATCGGCTTCGATTGTACAGCTGACAGCCTTCATGTCGGCAGCCTGCTGCAGATCATGCTGCTGCGGCTCTGGCAGAAGACCGGCAACAAGCCGATCGTCCTCATGGGCGGCGGCACCACCAAGGTGGGCGATCCATCGGGCAAGGACGAGACCCGCCGTATGCTGAGCGAGGCCGAGATCGCTGCCAACATGGCGGGCATCCGTCGAGTCTTCGAGCGGTTTCTCAAATTCGGCGACGGCAAGACCGATGCAGTGATGGTCGATAACGCCGAGTGGCTCGACCGGCTCGAATACATTCCGTTCCTGCGCGAATACGGCCGGCACTTCTCAGTCAACCGCATGCTGAGCATGGACAGCGTCAAGCTTCGCCTCGAGCGCGAGCAGCCGCTGAGCTTCCTCGAATTCAATTACATGATCTTGCAGGGCTACGATTTCCTCGAGTTGGCGCGGCGGTACAAATGCGCTGTACAGATGGGTGGCTCGGATCAGTGGGGCAATATCGTCATGGGCGTCGAACTGGGTCGGCGAGCCGAAGACCGCACGCTCTATGGCGTCACCTCGCCGCTGGTCACAACCGCGTCCGGCGCGAAGATGGGCAAGACGGCGCAGGGCGCGGTCTGGCTCAACACCGAGAAGCTCGCGCCCTACGACTATTGGCAATATTGGCGCAACACCGAGGACGCCGATGTCGGCCGTTTCCTCAAGCTATTTACCGACCTGCCGATCGACGAAATCCGGCGGCTCGAAACACTGCGCGACAGCGAGATCAACCAGGCCAAAATCGTGCTCGCCACCGAGGCAACCGCGTTGGCGCACGGCCGCAAAGCGGCGGATGAAGCTGCGGCAACTGCCCATCAGGTGTTCGCTGAAGGCGGCATCGGTAGCGATCTGCCGGTAACCGAGATGCCCAATGCCGAGCTGAAAGCTGGCCGGCCGGCCATCCAATGCTTCCACCGCGCCGGCCTGGCGCCGAGTTTGGGCGAAGCGCGGCGGCTCATCCGCGGCGGCGGCGCGCGCGTCAACGACAAGGTCGTGACCGACGAGAACGCCACGCTGTCGCTGGCCGATCTGAACAGCGACGGCGTCATCAAACTTTCCGCCGGCAAGAAGCGGCACGCGCTCGTGAAGCCGGTCTAGGGAGTGGAGGCAGGCGCCGGCGGTTCGGGTTTCGACGACGGGCTCGGCGCCGGATTCCACGCCTTGAACAGAAACAGGTTGCGAAGGAACCCCGGCGCGAGTGCGCTCAACGGATTGACAGCAATCTGTGGGTCGCTGATTGGGCCGGCGACGCGGAAATTGGCGCCGAAGATCCCCTGCCCTTCGCCACCGACGAGCAGATTGCCGATCACCGGGATATCGCCGATCACGGTGTTAAGGATATTGGCCGGCACGAGCGTGCCCGATGCGTCGAGCGCGCCGGCATCATAGTCCACCGTGCCGTTGACGTTGATGCCGATCGCGCCACCATAAGCGCGCATGTTGTCGATCTTGATGCCGCCGGCGCCGTAAACGATGTCGCCCTGCAAGACCTTGAACGGTATGCCGCTGCCGCCGGTCAGCAAATTGCTGACGCCTGTGAACGAAGTCAGCGTCAACAGCCGCGCAAACAGCGGCGCGCGAACAACGCGGTAGTCGGCGCCGTTGAACGTGCCTTTCAGGACACGCTTGCCGTTTTCGTCTACGGCGTTGCCTTTGACCGCGAACGTGCCGCCCTCGACATCGCCAGTGACGTCAAGCACGCGCAACAAGGCGCCGAAATCGTCAGCCGTGAGATCGAATTTGCCGGCTCCATTGGCGCCGCCGAACCGTACCGTTAGCTTCTTGCCGCCGGTAAAGGTGCCGTCGATCCGGGCCTCATCCCAATGCGGGCCGTTGCTTTGCAACTGGGCGCTGAATTTGGTGAGTTGCCGGTTCGCGCCGAGCGATAGCCGATCCAGATTCGCGTGGATTGCGATTGGCGGCGGATTTGCAGCGGACGGGCGCGATACGTCGCGCAATAATCCGCTCGCGTCATAGCTTGAGCCGGAGACATCAACGGCCCAGCCTTTGCCGTTGCGTGCGAGTGTGATCTGCGCGTTGGTATCGCCGGTAACCAAGCGCGGGATATCGACGCGCGACAGCCCATCCTCGTCGAAGGTCGCCGACATTCGTGCATCGATACCGCTGCCCGCCAAGGTCGCATCGCGCACCTGCGTGAGCTGGTCGTCGGTCAGATTGAGGGTAAATTTCGCAACCGCTGGTTGGCCCGCCGCCTTGCGCCAATCGACCTTCGGTATCTCGACGGCGGCGTCCTTAAGATCGGCGGTGACCGCCGCCTCCGCGCGTCGGTCGCCGCCCAGGCTGTAGGCCAAGTTGATGCCGACCGGTCCCTGTACTGTTGCATAGTCGGAGAAATCGAAACCCAGGCGCGCCCGCGCCGCGTCATCAAGCTGGCCCTGAAGCGTGTAACGCCGCTGCGGTCCCTTTTTTGTCAGGTTTTCAACCCAGGTCAGCTTCATCGGCGCGCCGTCGATCGCCGCCGTGCCGTCGAGCGTGAGCGTCGAGCGATCGAGTGTCATCTTGAATTCGCCGTCGCTCAGATCGCGGTTGAAAAACGCGTGCGGAATGGCGACCGCCGACAATTGCGCCTCGGTGCGGTATTCGACCTCGTCGAAATTCAGGTCATGCTTGAGCGGCAACCGGAAGAATACGTGCGCGGTGAAGGTGCCCCGTGCATGCTCGGCATCAAGGCCAAGCGCCTTGGCGTATTCGAGCGGCTTAGTGTCGAGCACCTTGAGCGCGTCATGCAAGGGGCCGGACAGAGTGACGTCGATGTCGCCCATCTCGTCGTTGGTGTCGAGGTTGTAAAGCTTTACGCTCGCGGCGGTCGCCCGGCCATCGAGCACACGCCCGCTGGTCGGTGTGAAATCCATATGCTTGCGATCGAATGCAACCGTGCCGTTGACGCCGCGGACGGGCTCCAGCGGCGGAAAATATTCGATTGTCAGGTTATGGTAGCTGCCGGTGCCGTCGAAGCGCGTGACATCGACCGGTTTCGGCGCATTGGTGTCGATGTGGAGGGCCATCACGGCGTTCATGCCGTCGATCATGCCGTCATGAACACGCGTCGTGATCCAATGCCGGGTGTGCGGTCCGACTTTCTCGGGCCAAACATGCGGCAGCAAATCGATCGGGACGCCGCCTGCCGCGAGCCGCGCCGACACGTCGAAAGTCTGCGGCCAGCCGCCGGCCAGCAAGCCATTGCCGAGATTGTCGACTTCGCCCTGGACGGAGACTTTCGGACCGCCGAGATCGAGACTGAGATTGTCGATATAGACACGCCCTTCCGCCGGATTATAGCTCGCCCGCAACGCGCCGCCGCTGACCGCCACCGTGCCGTCGGGAAGCTCAGCTTCGCGCAATTGGCCGGCACCGAAGTGAAAATCACCGAAAGCAACGTCGATTGCCAAAGTGTTGGTGTCGAATCCCAGAGCCATCTCACCCGACACCGGAAGATCCACCACGCCCAGCGGCTGCAGAGCTGGCGCGGCCGACGCGAACAGCGCGGGATCGACGCCCTGGAAGTCGATCTTCACCGACAGTTCGCCCGTGGCGCGGTACGCGATGCGGCCGCTCAGCAGCGCCTGCTTGCCGGCGATCCCCACCGCCAACTGCATAGAACCATCCATGCCGGCAGCGTTGCGCTGCATGAGGACGTCGAAACGATCGGCACGCCACGTGATGCCGAGCGATTTGTCATCGACGATCAGTGTCGCGTTATTCATCGCGAAGTTCGTGAGATATTGCAGTGGTCCGCCGCTCCCCAGCGGGGCTGCAACGTCGCGCGTCAATCGCGTTCCCCAGAATTCAGCGGTGTCGCTCTCGGCGGTTTGCTCGCCGATCGCGATGTGGAAAGAGCCGTCGACGGCACGCACCAGGCGCAGGACCGGACGATCGAGGACGATACGCGATGGCGCCAATCGTCCCTGCAATAACGCCCATGGGCTCAACACGATTTCCATCGCGCTGAACGTCAGGTGCGCGCCGGTCGTCGGCTGGTTCAAATGTACGCCTTGAGCGAACAGGTGAAAGCGCCGGTCGTACCAGCTCAAGACCGTGTGATCGATCGTCACCAGCACGCCGTTTGGCCCGGTCGACAACGCCGATGCCAAATAGGGGGTTACGCGATCGAGTACGATCGGTCCGCGCGACAGCCGCCAGGCTCCGACGCCGACGCCAGCTGCGGTGACCAATATCAGCACCGCGACGCCAATGGCGATGGCGCGTAACAGGTGAACGTGCACCGGGCGGTGATCTTGACCGTGTTGCGGCGGACGCGCAGGCTGCGGCGGCCGATTACCGGTCGCGCCACTCATGTCATTGCCGTCATTCGACACTTACGACAATCTCCCGCCGCCCGCCGACGAGACGGCGGCCGTCGTCGGGCTCGCGCGCTGGCACGAAGCAGCCGACGACACAGACGACACGACTCTTGCCGGCTTCATGCGCGATCTCGCCGCGGATGTCGCTGGCCGCCGATTGCTGACGACGCTTTTTGGCAATAGCCCTTACCTAGCCCATTGCTGTTTCAGGGAGCCGGCCCTGCTCGCCCGGCTCTGGCGCCAGGGCGTCGCAGCTACTTTCGCCGAACTTATTTCCCGGCTCAACCGCGATCTCGCACCAGCGATGCCGCGCGACCCATTGGCAGCGGAGTTGCGGCGGCTCAAACGCGGCGCGGCGTTGACGATCGCCATTGCCGACATCGCCGGACTGTGGCCGTTGGAGCAGGTAATGGCCGCGTTGAGCGCTTTTGCCGAAAGCACCTTGGCGTTGGCGACCCGCCATCTGCTGCACGCCGCTGCTGGTCGCGGCGCGCTCACCCTCAGTCATGCCGACGACCCAGCGCGCGACAGCGGCTTCATCGTTATGGCCGTAGGAAAGCTCGGCGCTGGCGAGCTCAATTACTCGAGCGACGTCGATCTGATCGTGCTGTTTGATCCCGACAAGCCGCGCATCATCGGCGACACCGACGCCCAGACGCTGTTCACCCGCATGACGCAGGACCTCGTGCGGTTGATGGCCGAGCGCACGGATGAAGGCTACGTGTTTCGGGTCGATCTGCGCCTGCGGCCCGATCCGGGATCGACACCGCCGGCCCTGTCGCTGCCAGCTGCCCTCGCCTACTACGAAAGCGCCGGACAGAATTGGGAGCGCGCCGCCTTGATCCGGGCGCGCCCGGTGGCCGGCGATCTCGACGCCGGCCGAAAATTCCTGACGGCACTTACGCCGTTCCTGTGGCGCAAGCACCTCGACTTCGCCGCGATCCAGGACATCCATTCGATCAAGCGGCAAATCCACGCGCAACGCGGCGGCGCGAGCGTTGCCGTTGCCGGCCACAACATCAAGCTCGGCCGCGGCGGCATCCGCGAGGTCGAATTTTTCGTGCAGACGCAGCAACTGATCTGGGGCGGCCGGCAGCCGGAGCTGCGACAGCGTCACACCGTGCCAGCGCTCGACGCGCTCGCCGCTGCCGGTCACATCTCGCGCCAGGCCGCGGACGATCTCGCCGAAGCATACGGCTTCCTGCGTCGCGTCGAACATCGCCTGCAGATGATCGACGACGCGCAAACCCACACCATCCCGGCGGACGCCGGCGACTTACGTCACTTGGCGCTGTTCCTCGGTTATGTGACATCCGACGCATTCGCGGCCGACCTGACGCGGCGGCTGACGATCGTCGAAAGCCATTACGCCAACCTGTTCGAGGAGGCGCCGTCACTATCCGCTCCCGGCAACCTCGTGTTTACCGGCGCCGAGGACGATCCCGAAACTCTGCGGACGCTGGCGCAACTCGGTTTCAACGAGCCCGGCACTGTCGCCGCAATCGTACGCACCTGGCACCACGGCCGCTACCGCGCAACGCGCAGCCAGCGCGCCCGCGAGTTACTGACCGAACTGGTGCCGGTATTGCTACGGTCGATCGGCGCCAGCGCTGCGCCCGATGCGGCATTTATCCGTTTCGACCACTTCCTCGGCCGCTTGTCGGCTGGCGTCCAATTTTTTTCGCTGCTTCACCAAAATCCGGCCTTGCTCGACCTGGTGGCGGAGATTATGAGCGCGGCGCCGACGCTGGCCGAGACGATGATGCAGCGACCGGGCGTTCTCGACGCTGTGCTGGCTGCGGGATTCTTTGATCCATTGCCACCATGCGCAAGACTTACGGCAGACCTGGGGCGCCTGCTCGATCGCGCGCGCCATGCCGAAGAAGTCCTGGATCTCGCACGGCGTTGGGTCGCCGAGCGCAAGTTTCAGGTCGGCGTTCAGGAACTGCGCCACCGCCTCGACGGCGAGGCCGCTGGCGGCGCATTCGCGGACATCGCCGAAGCGGCTCTGGCCGCGTTACTGCCGCGCGTCGCGGCCGAATTCGCTCGGGTACACGGCACTATTGGGGGCGGTACGGTCGCGGTCCTTGGCCTTGGCAAGCTCGGGAGCCGCGAAATGACTTTCGCGTCCGACCTCGACCTGATTCTGATCTATGAGGCACCGGCCGAAACAGAAAGCAGCGGCGCGGCGCAGGTTTTGACTGCGCCAGCATATTACGCACGCTTGTCGCAGCGCTTCATCAATGCGCTGACGGCGGCAACCGCGGAAGGCCGGCTCTACGAGGTCGATATGCGGCTGCGCCCGTCGGGCACCACCGGTCCGGTAGCGACGAGCCTAGAGGCGTTTCACCGTTATCACCGTGAACTTGCCTGGACCTGGGAGCAGATGGCACTGACACGCGCCCGTCCGGTCGCCGGCGACCATGACCTCGCTGCGCGCGTCATGGCGGAAGTCAGGTCGGTCTTGGTCCGGCCGCGAAGCACGCCGACATTGGCGCGCGACGTCGTCGAGATGCGGACCAGGATCGCCGATGCGCATCGCAATCCATCACCGTTCGACGTCAAGCATCGGCGCGGAGGCATGGTCGATATAGAATTCATCGCCCAGTATCTGCAGTTGCGCGACGCCGCGCAGGCGCCAGGGGTGCTCCATACCAATACGCGAGCAGCGCTGACGGCACTTGCTTCAGGCAACGCATTGGCGCTGGAGGACGCCGACACGCTGACCCGCGCCTTGACCTTGTGGCGCAATGTGCAGGGTCTTTTGAAATTGACGGTGCCAGAGCCCTTCAGCGAGGTCGACACGCCCGCAGCGGTAAAAAAATTGATTGCGCGCGGCGCCGGTGCGATTGACTTCATGACTCTCAAGCAGGATATGGATGCCGCCGCGCGCGTCGTCCACGGCCTGTTTCATCGATTGGTCGAGACCGCGGCGGCCAACATGGCGGAGGAACGTGCACCATGACCCTTGAGATCGGCGACAAGGCCCCTGATTTTACCCTGCCCACGGATGGCGCCGGCACGATGCGGCTATCGGATCTCAAGGGGCAGAATGTCGTGTTGTATTTCTACCCCAAGGACGACACCTCCGGTTGCACCGCCGAGGCCTGCCAATTCCGCGATCTGTTCCCCAAATTCGGCCGCACAGACACCACCGTTATCGGAATTTCACGCGACTCGATCGCATCGCACGACAAATTCAAGAAGAAATACAAACTGCCGTTCACCCTCGCCTCCGACGAGCAGGGTAAAGTGACGGAACGTTACGGCGTCTGGGTGCAGAAGAGCATGTATGGGCGCAAATACATGGGCGTCGAGCGCTCCACCTTTCTAATCGACGACAAAGGGGTGATCCGCGGCATTTGGCGCAAGGTCAAAGTTCCCGCACATGCCGAAGAAGTGCTTAACGCGATCAAGGCATCGTAACCGTCAATCTGGCCGTCTAGCCACGATGCATTGGAATGCAGGGGCTACAGCCTTGCACGGTCGCGTGGTAGCATCCTACCGATGGCGCTCCGGAAAATCTTCCGTAAGTCGGATTTTGCGGCTGCAGGACTGGCGCTGGCGGTATTTTTCGCCGCCGTGGTGCCGCTTGCCAATGCCACTGCTCCTGTCGTCGTTAGCCAGCGCGACCGCCATTTCAATCCGGATACGTTGACCATCCCTGCCGGCACTGTCGTCCACATCGTCAACGACGACCGCGTCACTCATCACGTCTACGTCGATTCGCCGACGATGAAATTCGACTCGGGCGAGCAACCGGTGGGTACGACGGTGGACTTGGAATTTGACCACACCGGCACGTATCACGTGCTGTGCGCAATTCATCCAACCATGCACCTGTTGGTGACGGTGCAATAGGTTCAGCGCGGCAGGACCGGAACTTCGACCGGTTTGGGATCGGACGTCAGGGTGTTGAGAAAGGCGATCAAATCGGCCTTCTCGTCGGCCGTCAGGTGCAGCGGCTTGATGAAATCGGCGCGGCTGGGACGGTCGATGCCCCCACGATCGTAGAGATCGATGACGTCAGCCAGCGTCGCTTCCGAGCCATTGTGCATGTAGGGCGCACGCCGCACCACGTCGCGCAGCGTCGGCACCTTGAACGCGTATTTGAGCTTCACCGTGTTCGAGAACAGTCGCGCCCGGCCGATGTCGGCGCCGGTGGCAGTACCGACGTCATAAAATCCTTCGTCGGTGAACGCCCAGCCGATATGGCAGTTCGCGCAACCGGCCTTGCCGGTGAACAGAACGAACCCGCGTTTGGCCTGCGCGTCGATTGCTTTCTCGTCGCCGTCGATCCAGCGGTCGAAGGGCGCGGGACCAGACACGATGGTGCGTTCGAACGTCGCCAGGGCATCCCCGATATGCGCTTCGGTGATGGCGTGATCGGGAAATGCCGCCGCAAACGCCGCGCGATAGCCGGGGATCGCTGAGAGCGCCTGAATGAGGTCAGCGGGCTTGCGGTTCATGATCCCGGGATTGGTGATTGGCCCGGCAAATGCCACTGCCTCCAGCGAGGGAAAATGGCCGTCCCAACCGAGGACCGGCGCCCACGCGATATTGAGCAGCGTCGGCGTATGGGTCTTCATTTCCTGCGTGCCGACACCCAGACGAAGCCCGTCAGTCCATGACAGGCCGGGATTGTGACAGCTGGCGCAGGATTGGGTTCCGTTGCCCGACAGGATCGGATCCCAGAACAGCAATTCGCCCAGATGGGCCTTGGCTTTTGAATACGGATCGTCGGACGGGAACGGCGTCGCTTTCGGCCGCGCAAATTCCGCCTTCAATTCGGCCAATGTAGCTTGCGAAGGTCCAGCCGCGTCGGCGGACGCTCCGGGAAACGCGACGCGAAGCACGAGAACCGCCGCCGCGATGGCGACCGGCGCCGACCACAGCGCGCGCGACGCCCAGCGACGTGTCTTGGCACCAGTCCGTTTTATCATCAGCATGACGCGACCGTCGCAGCTTGCGGTGCACGCGCCGCTTCGGGTAACAGGACGGTGACCGTCGTCCCTCGCCCGCGCGCGCTGGCGATCTCAAGCCGGCCGCCATGCAATTCGATGATGCTCTTGCACAAGGGCAGGCCCATTCCGGTGCCCTCGTAGCGACGCGACAGGCTGCTGTCGACCTGACTGAACGGCGATAGCGCCACCGGAATATCCTCGGCGCGCATGCCGATGCCGGTGTCGGCAACTGACAGCGCGACGAAACCGGCGCCGTCGCGCCTGGCCGACAGCGTGATCCGGCCGCCCGCTGGCGTGAACTTGACTGCATTGGATACTAGCTGCTGCAGAATCCGCCGCAGGCGCATAGGATCGGCCATCAGCCACAGAGCTGCCGAATCCGGCGCTACCGACAATGCAAGCTTCCCGCGCTCGGCTTCGCGGGCGAAGAAGGCGACCGCCTGATCCATCGCCGACTGCGCCTCGACCGGCTCGGGCACGATTTCGAGATTGCCGCCCTCGCACTTGGCGTAATCGAGGATGTCGTTGATCATTTCGAGCAGATGGCGGCCGCTGCGCATGATGTCGTTCGCGAATTCCTTGTAGGACGGCTGCCCTACCGGCCCGACCATCTCGCCGGCGATGATCTCGGAGAAGCCGATCACCGCATTGAGCGGGGTGCGCAATTCGTGACCCATGTTCGCGAGAAACTCGGTCTTGGCGCGGTTCGCCGTCTCTGCTTGTTCCTTGGCGGCACTCAACGCGAGTTCGCGCTCCTTGATCGCGGATATATCGCTGATGATCACGACGAAGCCGCCTTCGGAGGTGGTGCTACGGCTCAGATGCAGCCAACGAATACCGTCGACGCACATCTCGCCGCGCGGCTGCGCCAAGGCGCTCTCGAGCATCTCCGGAAACGGCGCGCCCGGCGCAAGGCTACCGGCGAGCGTCGGGAAAAATGCGGTGACCTGCGAATTGGCAATCAGGATGTGGCCGTTGGCATCGGCCAGCACGACGCCTTCGGCGCTGTTTTCGAGTGCATTGACCAGCCGGTTCTGCGCCGAACGCCGGGCGGCGATCTCGCGCTCCATCATGCTCCGGATGTTGTCGCGCATGACCGCCATGGAGCCAAGGAGCTGGCCGAGTTCGTCGTTGCCGGCGGTGCCGATTTCGACATCAAGCTCGCCTTCCGCGATACGCCGGGCGGCCGACGACGCAGTGGCGATTGGCCGTACCATGCGTCGCGCCAGCAGCAGGGCAATGACACCGCCGAGCAGCACCGCGGCCAGCGTCGCTGCGATGCTGAGCGTGCGGTAACGCGCGATCGACGCCAACGCGGTTTCACGGAACTTGAAGCCGTCCTCCGCCGTCAGCTCGACCAGATTGTCGAAGTCGTCGTCGATTCCCTTGGCGCGGGCGAGTAGCGTCTCGCGATCCGCAGCATCGTCGACACCATTGATCAGCGCGCGGCGCAGTTTATTCCAGTTCGCAACGGCGCTGGCCGTATCGTGCGCGGCGGCGGCGGCGCGCGGCGACAGCGACCGGCCCTCGGTCACCGCCAGATCCTCGGCCACGGACGAAGCGAGGTCGTCCATGCGCGCGTCGAGCTCCTGCTGATGCGCCGAATCATGCGACGCAACGCGGTCGGTCAAGGCGACTTCGATGGCGGTGAAATTCGATAGGGCAAGTCGCGCATAGCTGATCGACATCAGCGGCTTGTCGTACGTTTCGACTACGAGCCGGCCGGAATTGACCACGCTGTTGACGGCGTAAAATCCGAGCAGGCCTGTCAGCGCGGCGAGTGCGAAAAACGCCAGCAAAATTTTGCCGCGAATCGTTACCCCCATCGTGCGGACAAGACGCGTGATGGGTGGCGATGCGCTCGAGGCACCTGCATGCGGCTGCTGGGACACGCTCATTTTCCCTAGGCGGAACTGGCCTAGAGTGCAGGCATTGCGGCTAAATTTGGGTTAAAGCACGACGTTTGCCGGATAGACGTTACCGCGATCCGACGAATCCGCTGGCAAATCCTTCAAGACGTTAACGAATTGCGCTCAGACGGGTCCGAAGAGGGTGGGATCGGCGAACTCGTCGCCGCGGGCCTGTTCGAGTTCCTGGTTGTAGCGGCGGAGCGCATAGGCCTCGGTGACGAAGCCGATGACCTTGCGGTCGGTGGCGCTGGCGAGC
>Ga0187815_10000110_pt1 | contig 39936 bp, 32 predicted proteins | sample NC_S_5_FD_132962 | JGI IMG/M metagenome (GOLD analysis project Ga0187815, IMG submission 132962) | Wetland sediment microbial communities from Neuse River Estuary, North Carolina, USA - ASW-S_5 | ecosystem: Environmental > Aquatic > Freshwater > Wetlands > Sediment | place: USA: North Carolina... | reverse complement strand
GTACAGCCGCTCCAGGTAGCGGTCGGCCTTGTCCACGTCGCGGGTGATGATGCGGTTGCAGCCGCAGTAGAAGCACGGGCTGCTGCAGAACGGCACATGCACGTACAGCGACAGCGAGCGCGGAATCGGCTCCTCGTTGGACGCCTGGATCGCCGCGCGCAGCGCGTGCTCGTCGAAATCGCCGTGGAACTGCGGTGCCGTGGGGTAGCTGGTGTAGCGCGGCCCGGCCACGTCGTAGCGCGCGATCAGCGCGGGATCGAATTCGGGGATCTGCAGGGCGTGGTTCATGGGTGCAGTGTGCGCAAGGGCTTGCGCGGAAGCTTTGACGCACGTCAAAACCGCCTGCCGGCAGCGCGCGGGAAGCGCGGTGCCTGGGCGCCGCGCTTCCCGCGCCACGCCCGGCGCCTGCGCACCTGCCCTGCGCACCTGCCCTGCGCGCCTGCCCTGCCCGTGCGGCGAAATGCCACAGCCGCAATGAATGCCTTTCGGCGCGGTTTGTTCTGCCGGCGAAGACCCGCCTGATGCAGATCAGGGCGGCCGCCGTTCCGGCCCCTAGCATGCGATCCGCTTTCCCTTTCCCACCCACTCTCCCGAGGAGATTTGCATGGCCATAGACAGGCTATCTGCGGACCACGCCGGCCCGCAGGACCGCGTCAGCCGGATACTGGTCTGGATACTCGTAGCCGTCACCATCGCCTGTTCGATCGGCATGCTGACGGCCACGCGCACTACCTACCAGCAGGCCGCCCCGATTCCGCAGCTGATGGCGACGGCCGACGGCACGCCGGTGCTGAGCTACGCCGACATCGTCGCCGGCAAGGCCGGCTTCCAGCAGGCCGACCTGATGGATTACGGCAGCCTGTACGGCATGGGTTCGGCCTTCGGCGAGGACTACACCGCCGAATACCTCGTGCAGCTGGCGAAGGAGGTGCAGAACGACCTGGCGCTGGCACGCTACGGCCAGCCGTTCGACGCCATCGATGCCGGGCAGCAGTCCGGCATCACCGCCACCATGCGCACGGAGCTGCAGGGCATCGACCTCAGCCAGCCGCAGGTGGTGCTGCCCGATGCGGTGGCCAAGGCCATCGTCACGCTGCGCGAGCGCATCGGCGAATCGCTGCGCCGGGACGACTTCAGCAAGGGCTATACCGGCGCCCGCGCGCTCAACCCCGAGCGCGCACGGCAAACCGCCAGCTTCCTGCTGTACTCCTCGCTGACCACCGTCGCACGCCGCCCCGGCAAGGACTACTCCTGGACCAGCAACTGGCCGTCCGAACCGCTGGTGGGCAACCATCCCACCTCCGCCACGTTCATCTGGACCTGGGCCTCGTTCACCATGGTGTTCTTCGCCATCGGCGCGATCCTGGTGGTCTTCCGCCTGTGGATCGAGCCGAAGGCGCCGAACGAAACCTTCGAGCCCGTGCTGGAGAAGTTCCGCACGCCCACGCCCAGCCAGAAGGCGCTCTGGAAGTACTTCCTGGTGGTGGCCGGCGTGTTGCTGGTGCAGATCCTGGTGGGTTCGATCATGGCGCACTACTACACCGAGCGCGCCAGTTTCTACGGCATCGACATCGACCGCTGGCTGCCGTTCGCCTTCCTGCGCAGCGTGCACCTGCAGGCGCCCATCGTGTGGATCGGCGTGAGCTGGATCGGCGCCGGCCTGTTCCTCGCACCGATCATCGGCCGCGGCGAGCCGCGCGGACAGCGTTTCCTGGTGAACCTGATCTTCTGGGTGCTGGTGGCCATCGTGGCCGGCGCGTTGATCGGCAACTACCTCGGCATCGCCGGCATCGTTGACAAGCACTGGTTCTGGTTCGGCAACCAGGGCCTGTCCTACCTGGAGATGGGCCGCTTCTGGCAGATCCTGTTCTTCGTGGGCCTGGCGGTGTGGTGCCTGGTGCTGCTGCGCGCGTTCCTGCCGACCTTGAGGACGCTGTCCAGGCAGAGCGGCGGCTCGCTCTACGGGCTGTTCCGGATCGAGCACCTGCTGTGGATCAGTACGCTGACGGTGGCCTTGTTCTACGTGTTCGGCATGATTCCGCTGGCCTCGCCGAACCCGTCGTTCTCGATCACCGACTTCTGGCGCTGGTGGGTGGTGCATCTGTGGGTGGAGCTGGCGTTCGAGCTGTTCACCGCGGCGGTCACCGGTTATTTCCTGATGGCGCTGGGGTTGGTGTCGCGGCAGATGGTGGAACGCGCGGTGCTGTTCGAATGGATCCTGATCGTGATCGGCGGCGTGCTCGGCACCGGCCATCACCTGTACTGGGCCGGCGAACCGGGGCTGTGGGTGGGCGTGGGCAGCATGTTCTCCTTCGTCGAGGTGCTGCCGCTGGTGCTGCTGGTGCTCGAAGCGATCGACCAGCATCGCCACATCCGCCAGAAGAAGGACTTCCCGTACAAGCTCGCCTACCTGTACATCCTCGGCGCGGCGTTCTGGAACTTCGTCGGCGCCGGCGTGTTCGGCGGCGGCACGCTCAACGCGCCGTTGGTGAACTACTACGAGCACGGCACCTTCCTCACGCTCAACCACGCACATACCTCGATGTTCGGCGCCTTCGGCTTGCTGGCCATCGGCCTGCTCTACATGGTGCTGCGCTACCTCAACGGCGAGCGCCCGTGGAGCGACCGCTGCGGCGTGTGGGCGTTCTGGCTCTACAACACCGGCCTGGTGATGTGGATCGTGATGAACTTCTACCCGGTGGGCTGGCCGCAGCTGGAAGCGGTCTACACCCACGGCTACGCCTATGCGCGCAGTCTCGCGTTCTACGACACCACCGTGTTCTGGCAATGGATGCGCATGCCCGGCGACATCGTGTTCGCCGCCGGCGCCTTGCTGATGGCCTGGGACTTCCTGGCCAAGCTGTGGGCCCAGCGCCGGGCCCGCCTCGCCGCATCCGGCCGCTAGGAGCGAGGGCGGTAGAAATCAAGCAGGCGAGGCAAAGTCGTTTTGAGGCAGGTTACGTGACGGTTTGCAGGCCCATGGTGGTTCTATGGGCCAAAAACCGGCGCGGAAGATGCCCAAAACGGCGAAGCCGCAGCCGCTTGCGTTTCTGCCGCCCACGCTCCTAGGCGACCATGCCGGCAGGCGGTGGACAAGCGCCACCGCCTGCCGGTTTCCCTCAGCCCCGACTGCGTCGCTTGCTGGTCAGGAAGGCTACTGCCTTGCATTCAAGGTACGCCGCGCAGCCGCTGGGGATGGCTGTATACGACATACCGGCCGGGACGCACGAAGCCGGCAAGGGTAAGGTTGCCGGCACGGGCCAGTTCCACAGCCAGTGCGGTCGGCGCGGAGATTGCCGCCAGCAGGCCGACGCCAAGCCGGACGGACTTGGTAACCATTTCGTAGCTGGCGCGACTGGTCACCAGCACGAAGCCGCCGCGCAGGTCGGCGCCCTCGCGGCTCAATGCGCCGAACAACTTGTCCAGCGCATTGTGGCGACCCACGTCCTCGCGCACACATGCGATCTCGCCTTCGGGCAAAGCCCAGGCTGCAGCATGCACTGCGCCCGTGCTGACGTTCAGCGGCTGGCGCTGCACCAGTGCCGCGAGCGCCCGTTCCAATACTTCGGGACCAAGCAGCGGGCCGTCGGGCACTGCAGGCATGGGACGCAGGACATCCTCGAGGCGGCGGCTGCCGCACACGCCGCAGCCGCTGCGCCCCGGAAGCAGGCGCGCCGATCCGGCATCCGCAACCATCCCCTCCGCGATATCAACCTCCACCACGTAGCCTTCCAGCAGTTCGCGCACCGTCACGCTGCGGATGGCGTCGGCGTGGGAGACGAGGCCTTCGCTCAGTGAGAACCCCCAGGCGAAGTCTTCCAGATCCGCCGGCGTGGCCATCATCACGGCGAAACTTTCGCCGTTGTAGCGAAATTCGACCGGCGCTTCCTCGACCAGCCAGTCATCGCCATGCCTGACCTCTCCACCCTGGTGAACGGTGACGGCACGGCGCACCAGGCCCGGATTGGCCGCCGTCCCGGCATCGGCATCGACATGGGAGTCGCTGGCCAGATCGAGACCCGAATGCTTCGAAGATGCGCGCATGGAGTGGATGGGCCGATATCGATGCGATCGATCATAGACCTGCATCCACATGCAGACCAATCCGCATGTCCACCGCTCATGACGCTGCTGCCGTTGCGGCATAATCCGGCAGGGACGATGCTGCGAGGTGACCGCCATGAGCGACGACCGCAAGCCCAGGATCGAGCCGTACACCGCCCCCGCCGGCGGCTGGGGTTCGGTGAAGTCGGTGGTGGAGATCCTGAAGCGCGAGAAGGTGCCGGTTCCCTCCACCGTGAAGGAACTGTGGCGGCAGAACAAGCCGCGCGGCTTTACCTGCGTCTCATGCGCCTGGCCGCAGTCCGGGCATCCGCTGCTGTTCGAGTTCTGCGAGAACGGCGCCAAGGCCAGCGCGTGGGAGCTGACCAGCCTGCGCACCACGCCCGGGTTCTTCGCCCAGCACACGCTGACCGAACTGCGCAGCTGGAGCGACTACGAGCTGGAGCAGAACGGCCGGCTCACGCATCCGATGCGCTACGACCGCGCCAGCGACAAGTACGTGCCGGTGGCATGGGAGGAAGCGTTCCGCGACATCGGCACGGAACTGAAAAAGCTCGATCCGAAGTCGGTGGTGTTCTACGCCTCCGGCCGCGCCTCGCTGGAGACGAGCTACATCTACGCGCTGTTCGCGCGGCTGTACGGCAACAACAACCTGCCGGACAGCTCCAACATGTGCCACGAGGCCACCGGCGTGGCCTTGCGGCAGTGCATCGGCACCGCGGTCGGCACCGTGGTGCTGGACGATTTCGACAAGACCGACGGCATCTTCTTCTTCGGCCAGAACGCCGGCGTCAACAGCCCGCGGATGATGCACGACCTGCAGAAGGCCGCGCAGCGCGGGGTGCCGATCATCGTGTTCAACCCGGTGCGCGAGCGCGGACTGGAGCGTTTCACCAACCCGCAGAACCCGCTGGAGATGCTGACCGGCCGCGAGACGCCGCTCGCCACGCAATACCACCAGGTGAAGACCGGCGGCGACATCGCCGCGATCACGGGCTTGTGCAAGACCCTGTTGGCACTGGACGACGACGCGCTGGCAAGCGGCGCGGCGCGCGTGTTGGACATGGACTTCATCGCCGCGCACACGCACGGTTTCGGCGAATTCGTGGCGTGGGTGCGCGCGCAATCGTGGGACGCCATCGAGGCCGACTCGGGCCTCACCCGCGCGGCGCTGGAAGGCGCGGCCCGCGTCTATGCCAAGGCCGACGCCGTGATCGGCGTGTACGGCATGGGCCTGACCCAGCACGTGCTGGGCGAATACAACATCTACATGCTCGCCAACCTGCTGCTCATGCGCGGCAACATCGGCAGGCCAGGTGCGGGCATCTGCCCGGTGCGCGGGCATTCCAACGTGCAGGGCCAGCGCACGGTCGGCATTGCCGACGATCCCGCGCTGGTGCCGCTGGACCGGCTGGCCGAGCAGTACGGCTTCGATCCGCCGCGCGAGCGCGGCCTGCATACCGTGGAGGCATGCAAGGGCGTGCTGGGCGGTACCGTGCACGGCTTCATCGGACTGGGCGGCAATTTCCTGCGCGCGATCCCGGACCAGGAACGCGTGATCGCCGAGTGGGACAAGCTGCGCCTCACGGTGCAGATCGCCACCAAGCTCAATCGCACGCACCTCGTCAACGGCGAGGTCGCCTATCTGCTGCCCTGCCTCGGCCGCATCGAGCGGGTGGTGGAAAACGGCAAGGCGCAGGTGCTTTCCACCGAGGATTCCACCAGCTGCGTCCATGCCTCGGTCGGCAAGGCCGAACCGGCAAGCCCGGACCTGCTGTCGGAAACGCGCATCGTGGCGGAAATGGCGAAGGCCACGCTGCCGCCGAACCCGAAAGTGCCGTGGGACACGTGGGCGAACGACTACGCGACGATCCGCGACGCGATCGAGCAGACCTATCCCGAACAGTTCCGCGACTTCAACCGGCGGATGTGGCAGCCAGGCGGCTTCCATCGCCCCAACAGCGCGCGCGAACGGATCTGGAAGACCGCCACCGGCAAGGCCAACCTGATCGCGCCGCCGGCGCTGGTCGCCACCGGCTTCGACGATGCGCCGGGCCGCTTCCGGCTGATGACGATGCGCTCGAACGACCAGTTCAACACCACGGTCTACGGCTACGACGACCGCTTCCGCGGCATCCATGGCACCCGCGACGTGGTGATGATGCACAAGGACGATATCGCCGAGCAGGGCCTGCGCGAGGGCCAGGCGGTGAAGCTGGTGTCGGATGCGGGCGACGGCATCGCGCGCGAGGTCGGCGGCCTGCACGTGATCGCGTTCGACGTGCCGCGCGGATGCATCGGCGGCTATTACCCGGAATGCAATCCGCTGATCCCGCTTTCGCACCACACCTTGTTCAGCATGCTGCCGGCGGCCAAGTCGGTGCCGGTGCGCATCGTGGCGGAGGCCACGGGCTGAAGCGCACCGAGGTACTACTGCACCAGCGGCGAAGCGGCAGCTTCAAGCTCCACGCCTTCCAGTACGGCCTGGCCGGCCAGCACGCGCACGTACTGGCCCAGCGCACGCCGTTCGGCGGCAGCGCGCAGTTCCCGCCCCACGCGCCCGGCCACCGCCTCGAACGGCAGCTGCTCGCCGGGGATGCGGCGATCCACCGCCACGATGTGGAAACCGTAGCGGGTGTTCACCAGTCCGGGCAGGATGCCCAGTTGGCCACCTTCGAACACGGCCTTGTCGAACTCGGGCACGCTGGCGCCGCGCTGCAACTGGCCGAGCTGCCCGCCCTGTGCGCCGGAGGGGCAATTGGATTTCTCGCGGGCGCGCGCCTCGAACAGCTGCGGTTGCGCCAACAGCTCCTTCAGCATCGCCTCGGCCACCGCGCGGATCGCCGGCACCGGCATGCCGGGCGTCACCTGGAACAGGATGTGGCGCGCATGCACCAGCTCGCCGCTGCGGTAGCGCTCCGGGTGGGCGTCGTACCAGCGCCGGCATTCCTCCGGCGTGGGCTCGGGCACACGCACCTCACGCGCCAGCAACTGCTCGATCGCCTCGGTGCCGGCCTCGGCGCCGGCGTCCGCGGCCAGCAGTTCGAGTTCCAGCGCGCGTTGGCGCAGCAGCTCGTGCACCGCGGCCAGCTCGTCGCTGGGCCAGTCGCCGGTCTCGACGGCGACGCCGTTGACGCGCACGCTCACGAGTGCACCGCCCGCTTGCGCGTGCGTACCAGCTGGTAGGGGCGGAACAAGTAGGCCACGCTGGCCACGCCGCTCCAGACATGCACCATGCGGGTGAACGGCGAGACCAAGAAGATGGTGAAACCGAGCAGGATGTGCAGCTGGTATACCCACGGCGCGCCCTGCAGCAGCGCTGCATTGCCGCCGTGGAACAGCACCACGCCCTGCACGTAGGCCACCAGCCGCTCGAACATCGCGCCATCCATGTGCTGCGCCGACATCGGCACCGTAGCCACGCCCAGCAGCAGCTGGAACCACAGCATGACGACGATGCTGATGTCCCACTTGCGGCTGTTGCGGCGCACGCGCGGGTCGCCCAGCCGGCGCCAGATCAGGAGGCTCAGGCCGATGATCGCCACGACGCCGGCCGGGCCGCCCACCGCCATCGCCAGCAGCTGGTGCTGCCCCGGACTCATCAGCCACAGCACCAGCGACTCGGGCATCAGGAAACCGGCGAAGTGGCCCAGCACCACCACCAGTACGCCGTAATGAAACAGGTTGGAGCCCCAGCGCAGCGTCTTCGCGCGCAGCAGCTGCGAGGAGTCGCTCTTCCAGGAGTACGGCTCGCGGTCGTAGCGGATCAGGCTGCCCAGCAGCAGCACGCTGAGGCAGATGTAGGGATAGATGCCGAACAGGAACTGGTTCCAGGCGGGGGACAGGGTCATGGCAGGCACTCCTGGACGGAAGCGGGATCGGTGTTCATGGCGTGGCCCCGGCGGGCCGATCGAAGGCGGGGCGCTCTTCCCAGCTCTTGTCGAGGTCCTCCGGCGGCGGCACCGGCGTGTGCGGGTCCAGGCCCGCCTCGCCGGCCAGCGCCAGCAAGGCGGCAGGCACCGCGGCGTAGCGGCTGCCGCGATGGGCCAGCGTGTTGCCCAGCTTGCGCAGCACGTGGGCACACTCGCCCAGCAGCTCGGGCGTCTCGGCCGGATCGCAGCAGCTCAGGTACTCCAGCAGCACCGGCAGGTGGTCGGGCAATTCATGGCCGCTCTGTTCCAGCCCGATCCGCTGGTAGCGCTCGCGCAGCTCCAGCATCGCCGAGCCACGCTCGCTGCCGTCGCCATGCACGTGCTCGAACAGGTTGAGCGAGGTGGAGCGGCCGCGGTCGAACAGATCGACGTAGCGTGCCTCGGCGTCGAGCTGCTCGCCCTGCCCCAGTTCGTCGGCCAGCGCGAGCAACTCGCCGCGGCGCTGCGCATCGAGGCCGTGTGCCGTGCGCAGCGCATCGACGATCTCCGGCAGCGCGGCGCGCAGTTCCGCGTCCGGGTAGGCCAGCAGCGCGGCCAGTGCGCGCAGGGTGATGGCATGTTCGTTGCGCATCAGGTGTCGTCGTCGACCATGCGGATGGGGATCATCTTGCGCCGGCCCATCTTGCCGCCGAACAGGCCGGCCTTGGCGTCGATGCCATCGCAGCCGTTGCCGAAGGTGAAGCCGCAGCCGCCACGCAGCTGGTAGGCGTTCTCGGCCTCTTCGCGGTGCGCGGTGGGGATCACGAAGCGGTCCTCGTAGTTCGCGATGGCGAGGTAGCGGTGCATGGCCTCGGCGGTGGACTCGTCCAGGCCCACCGCGGCCAGCATGGCCGGATCCTGCGGCGCGCCCAGCTGGCGCGCGCGGAACCAGGCGCGCATCGCCAGCATGCGCTTCAGCGCGCCGGTCACCGGCGCTTCGTTGCTGGCGGTGAGCAGGTTCGCGAGGTAGCGCACCGGGATGCGCAGCGAATCCACGTCGGGCAGGCCGTGGTCGGTGCTGTCGATGGCGCCGGCGTTGGCGTGCGCCTGGATCGGCGACAACGGCGGCACGTACCACACCATCGGCAGGGTGCGGTATTCCGGGTGCAGCGGGAAGGCGATCTTCCACTCCACCGCCATCTTGTAGGCGGGCGATTTCCCCGCCGACTCGATCCACTCGGCCGGCACGCCGTCGGCCAGCGCCTGGCGCTGCACTTCGGGGTCGTGCGGATCGAGGAACACGTCGAGCTGGGCCTGGTACAGGTCGTGCGGGTTCTCGGTGGCGGCGGCTTCGCCGATGCGGTCGGCGTCGTACAGCAGCACGCCCAGGTAGCGGATGCGGCCCACGCAGGTTTCCGAACACACCGTGGGCAGGCCGGCCTCGATGCGCGGATAGCAGAAGGTGCACTTCTCCGCCTTGCCGCTGGTCCAGTTGTAGTAGATCTTCTTGTAGGGGCAGCCGGAGACGCACATGCGCCAGCCGCGGCACTTGTCCTGGTCGATCAGGACGATGCCGTCCTCCTCGCGCTTGTAGATCGAGCCGGACGGGCACGAGGCGACGCAGGTGGGGTTGAGGCAGTGCTCGCACAGCCTCGGCAGGTACATCATGAAGGTGTTTTCGAACTGGCCGTAGATGTCCTTCTGCACGGCCTCGAAGTTGTAGTCGGCGCTGCGCTTGGCGAATTCGCCGCCGAGGATTTCCTCCCAGTTCGGGCCCCACTCCACCTTGTCCATGGTGCGGCCGGAGATCAGCGAGATCGGCCGCGCCACCGGCGCGGTGGGCAGTTCCGGCGCGGTCTGCAGGTTCTCGTAGTCGAAGGTGAACGGCTCGTAGTAGTCGTCGATCTGCGGCATCGCCGGGTTGGCGAAGAGCTTCGCCAGCACCGCAAAGCGGCCGCCCTGCTTCGGCGCCAGCTTGCCGTTGGGCTTGCGCACCCAGCCGCCCTGCCAGCGCTCCTGGTTCTCCCAGTCCTTGGGATAGCCGATGCCGGGCTTGGTCTCCACGTTGTTGAACCACGCGTACTCCATGCCCTTGCGCGAGGTCCATACGTTCTTGCAGGTAACCGAGCAAGTGTGGCAGCCAATGCACTTGTCGAGGTTCAGCACCATGGCGATCTGTGCGCGAACTTTCATCTCTAATTCCTCACGCCAGCTTGGTGTTGAGTTCGTCTTCGCGCGCCTTGCGCTGCACGCGGTCCATCCAGTCCACCTTGGCCATCTTGCGCACGATCACGAACTCGTCGCGGTTGGAGCCCACGGTGCCGTAGTAGTTGAAGCCCCAGCTGAGCTGCGCGTAGCCGCCCACCATGTGGGTGGGCTTGAGCACGGTGCGCGTCACCGAGTTGTGGATGCCGCCGCGCATGCCGGTGATCTCCGAGCCGGGCACGTTCACGATCTTCTCCTGCGCGTGGTACATCATGCACATGCCTTCCTTGACGCGCTGGCTCACCACCGCGCGCGCGGTGAGCGCGCCGTTCACGTTGTAGACCTCGATCCAGTCGTTGTCGACGATGCCGGCCTTGCCGGCGTCGGCCTCGGAGATCCACACGATCGGCCCGCCGCGCGAAAGCGTGAGCATGATCAGGTTGTCGGTGTAGGTGCTGTGGATGCCCCACTTCTGGTGCGGGGTGATGAAGTTCAGCACCACCTGGGGATGGCCGTTGCCCTTCTTGCCGGCCAGCGGCGCCACCGTGCGGGTGTCGATAGGCGGACGGTACAGCGCCAGGCCCTCGCCGAAATCGCGCAGCCAGGCGTGGTCCTGGTAGAACTGCTGGCGGCCGGAGAGGGTGCGCCAGGGGATCAGCTCGTTGACGTTGGTCCAGCAGGCGCTGTAGCTGACGTGCTCGCTCTCGATGCCAGACCAGGTGGGCGAGGAGATGATCTTGCGCGGCTGCGCCTGGATGTCGCGGAAGCGGATCTTCTCGTCCTCGCGCGGGCGCGCGAGGTGGGTGTGGTCGCGGCCGGTGATCTTCGACAGCGCGGCCCAGGCCTTCACCGCCACCTCGCCGTTGGTCTCCGGGGCGAGGCACATGATGGTTTCGGCGGCGTCGATGTCGCTCATGATGCGCGGCCGGCCCTTGGCCGGGCCGCCGTCCACCGTGTAGTTGAGCGCCCCCAGCCCCTTCACTTCATGCTCGGTGTTCCAGGCGATGCCCTTGCCGCCGTTGCCCAGCTTGTCCATCAGCGGGCCCAGCGCGGTGTAGCGGGCGAACGTGGCCGGGTAGTCGCGCTCCACCACGGCGATGCTGGAGGCGGTGACGCCGGGGATCAGCTCGCACTCGCCCTTCTTCCAGTCGCGCGCCTCGAACGGCTGGGCCAGTTCCGCGGGCGTGTCGTGCATGATCGGCGTGAGCACCACGTCCTTCTCCACGCCGAGCTTGCCTTCGGCCAGTTCGGAGAAGCGTTTCGCCACCGCCTTGAAGATCTCCCAGTCGCTCTTCGACTCAAACACGGGGTCCACCGCCGCGGACAGCGGGTGGATGAACGGGTGCATGTCGGACGTGTTGAGGTCGTTCTTCTCGTACCAGGAGGCCGTGGGCAGCACCACGTCCGAGTACAGGCAGGAGGTGGACATGCGGAAGTCCAGCGTCACCACCAGGTCGAGCTTGCCCTCCGGCGCCGGCTCGCGCCACACCACTTCCTCGGGCTTCTCGCGCCCTTCCTCGCCCAGGTCCTTGCCCTGCAGGCCGCAGCGCGTGCCGAGGAAGTGCCGGAGGAAATACTCGTGCCCCTTGCCGGACGAGCCGAACAGGTTGGAGCGCCAGATGAACAGGTTGCGCGGGAAGTTGGCTGGCTCGTCCGGATCCTCGCTGGCCATCCTGAGCTCGCCGGACTGCAGCGCCCGGACCACGTAGTCCTTCGCGTCCATGCCGGCGGCGGCGGCATCGCGCGCCACCTGCAACGGATTGCGGTTGAGCTGCGGCGCGGAGGGCGTCCAGCCCATGCGCTGGGCGCGCACGTTGCAGTCGATCAGGCTGCGGCCGTAGCGGTTGCGGTCGGCCAGCGGCGAGAGCAGTTCGTCGACGTCGAGCTTCTCGTAGCGCCACTGGTCCGAATGCACGTAGAAGAACGTGGTGCCGGCCATCTGCCGCGGCGGGCGCACCCAGTCCAGCGCGAAGGCCAGCGCGGTCCAACCGGTCTGCGGGCGCAGCTTCTCCTGCCCCACGTAGTGCGACCAGCCGCCGCCGGAAACGCCCACCGTGCCGCACAGCATCAGGAAATTGATGATGCTGCGGTAGTTCATGTCCTGGTGGTACCAGTGGTTCATGCCCGCGCCGATGATCACCATCGAGCGCCCCCTGGTTTTCTCCGCGTTGTCGGCGAAGCCGCGCGCCACCGCGCTGGCGTGCTGCGCCGACACGCCGGTGATCTCCTCCTGCCATGCCGGGGTGTACGGCAGGTTGTCCTCGTAGCCCTTCGCGCCTTCGCCGCCCAGACCGCGGTCGAGACCGTAGTGCGCGCACAGCAGGTCGAAGGCGGTGGCCACCATCACCTCGCCGTCCTTCGTCGCCAGCCTGCGTGCCGGCACGTTGCGCAGCAGCACGCCGCCGCCCTGCGCGTTGTGCGGGAAGTTGGGATGTTCGGTGCCGCCGAAGTACGGGAAGGCCACCGCGCAAACCGCGTCGCGGCGGTCGAGCTGGGTGAGCGCCAGGCTGATCTCGCGGCCATCCGCGCCCTTCTGCTCCAGGTTCCACTTGCCGTGGTCGGGGCTGTCCTTGCCCGGCCAGCGGAAGCCGATGGCGCCCTGCGGCACCACCGGCGTGCCGTCGGCATCGAAGCCCACGGTCTTCCACTCGGCGTTGCCGGGGCTGCCCAGCGTGCCGTCGAAATCGCTGGCGCGCAGGTAGCGGTCCGGCACCCAGCGTTCGCCGTCGCGGCGCAGGGTGACCAGCAGCGGCAGGTCGGTGTAGCGGCGGCAGTAGTCCTGGAAATACTCGGCCTGGCGGTCGAGGAAGAACTCCTTGAGGATCACGTGGCCCATCGCCATCGCGAGCGCGGCGTCGGTGCCCTGCTTGGGATGCAGCCAGAGGTCGGAGAGCTTGGCCACTTCGGAGTAGTCCGGCGTCACCGCCACGACCTGCGTGCCGTTGTAGCGCGCCTCCACGAAGAAGTGCGCGTCGGGCGTGCGCGTCTGCGGCACGTTGGAGCCCCAGGCGATGAGATAGCCGGAGTTGTACCAGTCGGCCGACTCGGGCACGTCGGTCTGCTCGCCCCAGGTCTGCGGGCTGGACGGCGGCAGATCGCAGTACCAGTCGTAGAACGACAGCAGGGTGCCGCCGATCAGGCTCAGGTAGCGCGCGCCCGAGGCGTAGGACACCATCGACATCGCCGGGATCGGCGAGAAGCCCACCACCCGGTCCGGCCCCTGCGTCTTCACCGTGTGCACGTTGGCGGCGGCCACCATGTCCAGGGCTTCGTCCCACTTCACGCGCACGAAACCGCCGAGGCCGCGCGCAGCCTTGTAGTCCTTCATCGCCGGGTCGGCCATCAAGGCGGCCCACGCCTCCACCGGCGCCATCGTCCCGCGCAGCTTGCGCCAGTGCTTGAGCAGGCGGCCGCGGATCATCGGGTACTTCACCCGGTTGGCGCTGTACAGGTACCAGGAATACGAGGCGCCGCGCGAGCAGCCGCGCGGCTCGTGGTTGGGCATGCCCGGACGGGTGCGCGGGTAGTCGGTCTGCTGCGTCTCCCACGTCACCACGCCCTGCTTGACGTGGATCTTCCAGCTGCACGAGCCGGTGCAGTTCACGCCGTGGGTAGAACGCACCACCTTGTCGTGCGACCAGCGGTTGCGGTAGCCGTCCTCCCACTGGCGCGCCTCGGCGCGCACCTCGCCCCAGCCGTCGGAAAAGGATTCTCGCGCACGCGAGAAATAGCGCAGACGCTCCAGGAACTGGCCCATGGCGGCAACCTCAAGCTTGTTTTCGTGACAAAGTTGTTTGACCAATACTGGCGTGGCCTTGCCATTGATCGATGCCTTAAATCGATAGCCGACACGTACCGGCCACACTCGATCTGATCCAGCGCCAGCGAGCTTGCCTGACGCGAACGGAGCGAGGCAGGCGCGGCTCGAAGCGGCGCGGTCGTTGGCAGGGGCAACGGGGATGCTCCATCACGATCGCGCCCTCGACCGTACCGGGTCGAGCATCGGCTCGCTTGGCTGTGACCGCGATCGCGTGGCATACAGCAGCCAGGTCAGCAGCAGGCAGGCGAGTGCGAGCACCACGTAGACGGCGTAGCCTCTCGCATAACCGATCGTTCCCATCGCCTGCGCGACGCGGCCGAGGATCGGCGGCACGACGAACCCGCCAAGCGCGCCGAGTCCGCCGACCCAGCCGGCAGTGCCGCCCACGGCATCGGGAACGTAATGCGGGACGAGCTTGAAGACGGCAGCGTTCGCAATCCCCATCCCCGCCGCAACCAGTACCTCGCCGGCCACCGACACGTCAAAGTTCTGCGACAGCGTCATCATGACGGCGCCGACGAGCAACAGCCCGAACGCGGCGAACGCGACCCGTTCGCCGCCGAGCCGATCCGACCAGCCCCCGGCCGGCACGCGGATCAGCGACGAAAACAGCGAGAACCCGGCGGTCAGGCCTAGCGCGACCCAGTGTGGCTCGCGATAGAACGTGCCCCAGAAGGTCGGCAACCAGGCGGTCAACGCCAGAAATCCGCCGAAGGAGGTGAAATAGAGCGCGACGAGCGGCCAGGTGCGCCAGCTGGCTGCGGAGTCGATCAATGCGCGGGAAATGCTGGGTGCCGGAAACAGTTCCTGACCATGCGCCTTTGCGGCGGCGCTTGCGTGCGTTTGCGGCATGCCGTGGCGGCGCAACTGGAAGTAGGGAGCATTGAAGCCGAGCGCCACATAGAGTCCGATTCCGGCGATCACGATGATCAGCGACACGAAATAACCGACCCAAAGTCCGCCTGCCGCGATGATCAGCGGCAGGACGATCGCCACGAGGCCAGGCGAGGTGTTGCCCAAACCCGCGTAGAACGCCAGGGCTTTGCCCTGGCGTTCCTTGGGAAACCAATAGGAAACCTGGCCGATGCCGACCGAGAACGTGGCGATGCCGCAACCGCCCAATGCGCCGAACAGCAGCAGCCATGGGTAGTGTTCGGGCGTCAGATGCGCCGGATACAGCGAGAGCAGCATCCAGTAAAGCCCGCCGATCCCCACGACCGACGCGAGCAGCAGCACGAGGAACGGGATCTTGCCTCCGTTCAGATCGACCCACGCACCGAATGGAATGCGCAAGAGCGATCCTGTGAGCATCGGAATCGCTACGAGCAGACCGACCTGTTCGGGGCTCAACTGCATGACCTTGACGAAGATTTGTGCCGTCGGCCCGAACAGCGACACCGCGCCGAAGCCGATGAAAAAGCCGATGGTCGCTCCGATCAGTGAGCGCTGCGCACTGCCGCGAACATCTGGTGCACCTGATGTGTACGATTTCATACTTGCCCCTTGGGCTGAGGATCGAAGCTGTCCGCGCCGCACTTCATCCACACCGCGAAACGGATCGCGAACGCGAACGTGCTGACGTACGACGTGCTGACGAACAAAACACGGTAGGCAACATTCATCGCGCTGCTCTCCATCAGTGGCCCGCACCCGGCCGGCACGGCTCAGGGGCATGCTAGGGCACACGGCGCCGTCGTTCTTGTCCGTAGTCAAATTTGCCGCATCAACCCCTGCGCTCTACGCCGAACGGCGCCGGCCACCATCGCCGACGCTGCGTAAAACCGAAGTGACGGCCCTCAGGCCGGCCAGCAGCGGATCGCCGACGGCCGCAGGCCCAGGCGCACGGTCCCGGCCACATCGCCGGATGGGAGGCTGGCCCACAGCCGTGCTTGTCCGCAGCGCAGGCCGGCGTAACGGCCATGCGCGGTCATTTGCCGCAACTCGACGCGGGCCACGATGGTGTCGGCTGGCACCGCGTCCGCCTCGTGCAGCGCGACCGCTTCCGGCGCGATATGCCAGTCCACCTCCGTGCCGTCGGCCAGGGCCGTCCGCACCGGCAGCGACACGCCCGCTTCCTCCCAGACGAGGCGCTGCGCATCCGCGGCACCGGCGAGCCGGCCACGCAGCACGTTGCGCAGGCCGAGCAGCCGCGCCGCCGCGCCGCTGGCCGGCTGCGCGTGCACTTCCATCGGCGTGCCGGCCTGCACGATGCGGCAGCCATGCATCAGCACCAGCCGGTCGGCCACCGCGGCCAGCGCGGGGTCGTGGCTCACCGCCAATGCGGGGATGCCTGCCACATGCACTTCCGCGATCAGTTCGGCCAGCACGTCGTCGCGGGTGGCCGGATCCAGCGCCGAGGTAGGCTCGTCCAGCAGCAGCAGCTGCGGCCGCCGCGCCAGCGCGCGCGCCAGCGCCACACGCTGCTGCTGGCCGCCGGAAAGCTGGGCGGGACGCCGCTCTGCCAGCGTGGCGAGCCCCACCCTTTCCAGCCATTCGACGGCGTGCCCGCGACGATGCGGGCCGCGCAGCGCGAAGGCCACGTTCTGCCATGCGTTCAAGTGCGGGAACAGCGCATGCCCCTGCGGCAGGTAGCCCACCGCACGCTGTTGCGGCGGCAGGCCGTCGAAAGGCTCGCCGCGCGCCGGCAGGAGGCCGGCGATGGCGCGCAGGAGCAGCGACTTGCCCTCCCCGCTCGCGCCCAGCAGCACCGTGAAACCCTCCACCTCGAAGCTGGCGGAAAGCGCCACCGGATGCTCGATGCGGTAATCCACCCGCATCAGGCCAGCCTCCGTCGCACCGCAAGCCCGAGCGCCAGCGGCAACGGCAGGGCGACGAGGAAGAACACCCACAGCAGCGGGTACACCGCCGACAGGCCGATGTCCTGCAGGTTCGTCCACAGCTTCACCGGTATGCCCTGCGGGTAATAAGCCACGATCAGCACCACGCCGAACTCGCCCAGTGCGCGCACCCAGGCCAGCGCCACCGCCGCGGCCAGGCCCAGCCGCGCCAGCGGCAGGCTGACGTGGAAGAAGCTGCGTGCGGGCGAATGGCCAAGCGTCAGCGCGATCTGCTCCAGCTCGCGCGGCACGCCTTCGAAAGCGGCGCGCGCGGCGAGCACGTAGTACGGCAGCGCGGCGTAGAACTGCGCCATCACGAAGGCCGGCGCCGAGTTGGTGAGCAGCAGGCCCGCGCGTTCCAACAGCCGACCGGCCGGGCCGTAGGGACCGTACATCGTCGCCAGCAGCAGACCCATCGCCAGCGGCGGCGTGAGCAGGGCCAGCAGCAGCAGCGCATCGACCAGCCACTGTCCGCGCACGCGGTGGCGCGCCAGCCACCACGCCAGCGGCGTGCCCAACGCCACGATCAGCAGCAGCGCGACCAGGCTCAGGCCCAGCGACACCGCCACCGCGCTGCCGTCGCCGTGGGCGAAGCCGAGATGACGCCAGTCGGTGACGATCGCAAGGCCCGCGAACGGTGCGGCCAGCAGCAGCAAGGCCAGCGCCGCGGCGAACGTGGTCAACCGTGGCCGCATGGCCTCGCTCACAGCGCGCCCCCGTGCGGCGCGTCATAGCCGCGCTCGTGCAGCATCGCCTGCCCCTGCGCACTTTGCATGAACTGCACGAAGGCGCGACCGAGCGCGGGTTGCTTCGCATCGGTCGGCACCGCGGCGTAGAACACCAGCGGTTGCGCCTCGATCTTCTTGCCGTTGGCCAGGATGAAGCCGGCCTGTGCGTACCACGACGCCTGCATTGCCGGCTGCGCCAGGTCGATCTCGGCGGGCAGGTCGATGGTCGGAAGACGGTGCGAGAACGCCGCGCTGGCGTAGCCGATGGCGGCGTCGATCTGGCCGGCTTCCAGCCTCGACATCAGCGAGGTCTCGGCGAAGATCTGCCGGGGGTTCTGCACATCGCTCGCCACCTGTCGCAGCAGATCGGGCTGGTGGTAGTAGCGCGACGCCAGTTGCAGGGTGAGCAGCGCGTTGGCACCCTGCGGATCCACCGCGGGATCGGTGCGACCGAAGCGCAGGCCGGGTTCGCGCAACACCTCGTACCAGGGCCTCTTGCCCTGCGCCGCCGCGGCGAAGTCGGCGGCGTAGCGGCTGCGCGGGCTGTAGACCACCACCATGCGCGTGCTGGCCACCGGCACCGCGTGGTCCACCCGGCCGGCCTGCTGCAGCACCTCGATCGGACCGGGCGTGATCGCCACGAACACGTCGGCCTGCAGCTGCCTGCCCACCAGCAGACGCGCCAGCGCGTACGATCCCTGGCCGATGCCCTGGTAGCTGGCATGCTGCGCCTTGGCCACGGCAGGGCCGAGGTCGTGATCCATCAGCACGCCCATCGAACCGGCGTAGGCCACGCGCAGCACCGGCGCGTCGCCGGCCAGCGCGGCCAGGCCGGGCAGCAGGAGCAGCAGTGCCAGCCAGCGCAGGCGATGTGGCATGCGGCTCATGCCCTGCCCTTCTTGTCCGCGCGGCGCTGGCGCACGCTGTCGCGCACGTCCACGTCGAACAGCACCTTGAGCGCACCGCCGTCCGGCGTTGCCAACGCGAACGACAGGCCGTCGCGGCCGGGCAGGCGCGCGGCAAACTCGCGTACCGCCGCGTCCGCCAGCTCCATGCGCCAGCAGCCATCCTCGCTGCGCCGCCAACCATGCTGCGCAGCCAGTGCCAGTTGCTGGCGCTCATTGCGGCCGTCGGGCCAGCGGATAGCGTTTTCCACCGTGCCGCCGGCCAGCAAGGTCGCCAGCTCCGCCTCATCGATGCGCAGGCGCAGCGCCTGCTCCTGCAGTTGCACTCTCATCGGCTCACCTCGTTCCAGCTTGCCTCGGTATTGCAGTCGGCCAGTTGCGCGGTTTCGTCGGGATCGAGCGCGATCTCCGCGCAGTCCACCGCCTGCTGCAGCGCGCGCAGCGAACGTCCGCGCGGCTCGCGCTCGTGCAGCAGCGCGGCGAGCAGCGCACGGCTTTCCGCATCGAGACAAAGGCGCATCGGCAACACATGGCCGGCGCAGCGCAGCCCGCGCGCCCGCGGCTGTTCCGTGCGCAGCCGGTGCAGCAGTGCGGCGCCGAGCAGTGGCATGTCCACCGGGATCACCAGCAGATCGGCATCGCCTGCCACGGCCTCGGCGACGCCGGCCAAACCGCCCAGCGGGCCGAGCCCAGGCTGCACGTCGGCGATGCCGCGGTAACCGGGACGATCGCCGCTTATCCGCAGCTCGTCCACGCCGGCTGCGCGCAGCGCGTCGAGCTGGCGTTCGAGCAAGGGGCGGCCGTACCAGTCCAGCAGCGCCTTGTCGCATCCCATGCGCGTGGACCGGCCACCGGCCAGCACCACGCCGATGCACGGCAGGCGATCAGTGGCCGTGGACATGGCCGGCATGATCGTGCCGTTCGGCTTCGCGCTGTTCCTCACACAGCGAGCAGCCCTCGCTCCAGGCGCTGTCGCCGTCCAGGTAATGCTCCTGCTTCCAGATCGGCGCCTCGTGCTTCACCGCCTCGATCGCCAGCCGGCAGGCGCGGAAGGCCTCGTCGCGATGCGGCGTACCCGCGGCCACCACCACGGCGAGATCGCCGATGGCGAGGTCGCCCTTCGCATGCGCGATCCACAGCTTCAACGGCACGTCCACCTCGGCCCGCGCGCGTTCGCCGATGGCGCGGAACATGCGCAGCGCCAGCGGCTCGAACAGGTCGTAGCTGATGCCGGTGACGACGCGCCCCACGTTGTGGTCGCGCACCCGGCCGATGAAGCTGGCGATGCCGCCGAAGCGCGAATCGCTCACGAAATCCAGCGCCGCGGCCACGTCCAGCATGGCCTCGCGACGCTCCACCACAGCGACGTGAAGGTCACTCATCTCAGCCTCCGCTCACCGGTGGCAGCACGGCCAGTTCCACGCCCTCGGGCACCGTGCGGTGGTTGTGCAGGATCTCTTCGGCGCTGGCGAAGGCCGAACGGCGCACCAGCCCTGCGGGAATCGCCGGCGCATGTTCGGCGAGGTGCGCCGCGAGCAGTTCGCGCAGCTCGGCGATGCTGCTGCCGGCCGGCACCTCCAGTTCCACGTGGCCGCTGGCGTCGGCCTCGCGCAGTGCGCCGTACAGCGCGATCCGGGTCTTCATGCCGCGCTCCCGCCGATGCCCGGGCTTTCCAGATGGCCAAGGCCGCAGACGTCCACCAGCGTGCCCGCCGGCAGCGCCTGTGCTTCCAGCGGCACCACCACCCAGGCATTGGCCTCGGCCAGCGGACGGATGCGGTAGGACTCCTGTCCCGGCAGCACGTGCGCCACCAGGCGTCCCTGCGCGTCCAGCGCCACACGCGCCTTGAGGTGGAAGCGCAGGCGCGGCTTCTTCGCGTAGTCGGCGGCCAGCGGCACGCGCCACGGCATTTCGCGCGGCAGACCCAGCATGGCGCGCAGCGCCGGCTCCACGAAGAAGCGCAGCCCCACCGCCACCGCGATGGGATTGCCGGGCAAACCGAAGAACAGCGTGCCGTCCGGCAGCCGCGCGAACAGCAGCGGTTTGCCGGGGCGGATCGCCAGCTTGTGGAAGATCGCCTGCGCACCCAGCCGCTGCAGCGCTTCGGGCACGAAGTCGTAGCGGCCCATCGACACCGCGCCGGTGGAGACCACCACGCGCGCCCCGGCGGCGCGGGCACGCGCGAAGGCGGCGAGGAAGGCGTCCACCTCGTCGCCCACCGTCTCGACGTGCGCGAGCTCGGCACCGGCGCGCGGCAGGCGCGCGGCAAGAAAGGGGCCGTTGGAATTGCGGATCTGCCCGGACGCCAGCGGTGCGGCGGGGTCATCCACCAGTTCGCGGCCGGTGCACAGCACTGCCACGCGCGGGCGTTCGGCCACCGCCACGCGATCCACACCCAGCGCGGCGAGCAGCATCAGGTGCTGCGGCGCCAGCAGCGTGCCCGCGGCGAGCACTTCGTCGCCCGAAGGCACGTCGGAGCCGGCGGTGCGCACGTTCTGCCCGGCCGCCACGTCGGCCAGCAGGCGCACGCGCGGCGGCCCCTCCAGCCGCTCGGTCTGCTCCACCGGGATCACGCGATCCAGGCCATCGGGCAGGCGCGCGCCGGTCATGATTTCCCACGCGCCATGCTGCGCGCGTGCGACGCCGTCGCCCGCGGCCTGCTCGCCCTCGATGGGCCATTCGCTACCCGCGGCAAGTGCTTCGGCGCCGCCGCCCAGGGCGTAGCCGTCCATCGCCGAGTTATCGAACGGCGGCAGCGCGCCGGGCGCCAGCACTGGCGCGGCGAGCACGCGGCCCATCGCCTCGGCCACGGGAACCTCGTGCGCGGGCAAGGGTGCGCAGACAGCGAGAATCAGGCGCGCTGCCTCGGCCGGATCGAGCAAGGCGTCGCTCATGCGTGGCCCTCGCCTGCGGCCATCGCCAGCGCATGCGCGAGGATCGGCGCGAGGATGTCCATGCCCTGCGCCACCGCCTTCGCACTGCCGGGCAAGGCGATCACCAGCGTGCCGCCCAGCAGCACCGCCTCGGCGCGGCTCAGCCAGGCCAGCAGGGTGTGCTGGCTGCTTTCGCTGCGGAACATTTCCGCGATGCCGGGCACGCGGCGCTCGGCCACCTGCGCCAGCGCCTCGGGCGTCACGTCGCGCGGCCCGAGCCCGGTGCCGCCGGTGCACAGCACCAGGCGCACACCGGCGGCAGCCAGCTCGCGCAGGCGCGCGGCCAGCGGTTCGGCCTCGTCGGCGCGCACTTCGGCGGGGCCGACGTCGGCACCCAGTGCGCGCAGGCGTTCCACCAGCAAGGGGCCGGAGACGTCCTCGTATTCGCCACGGCGCGCGCGGTCGCTGAGGGTGACCACGGCGGCGGGCAAGCCCTCCAGCCGTGGCGCGGCGTGCGGGCGGTAGTGCGCGCGCTCGGCCGCGCTGACGCCGTCGGGGTGGAACCACAGCCCTTTCTTGCCGCCCTCCTTGAACAGCAGCCGCACGCCGCCGATGGCGAGCGCGGGCTGCACCGGCTTGGTGAGATCGTAGAGCGTGAGCAGGGCCGCGTTGACTCCGGCCAATGCCTCCATCTCCACGCCGGTGCGGGCACAGGTGGCCGCCTCGCAATACACGCGGATCGTCTGGCGCTCGGCCACCGGCTCGCAGCGCAGCTCCAGGTATTCCAGCGGCAGCGGATGGCATAGCGGCATCAGTTGCGAGGCGTTCTTCGCCCCCTGCAGGCCGGCGATCTCCGCCATCGCAATGGCATCGCCCTTGGGCAGGCGCTTCGCCACGATGTCGTCGAAGGCGCTGCCGGCGTACAACTCGCCGACGGCCACCGCGCGGCGCGCGGTCGCACGCTTGCGGCGCACGTCGGCCATATGGAAGTACGCGCGTTCCTCGCGCTCGGGCATGGGTCAACCTCCGGTGGATGCGAGATGGGGCGTGATGCCGGTGCGGCCTTCATGCAGGAAATGTCCCTGCTCCTTGCGGCCGACCTGGCCGCCGATGGCACGCACCAGCTCGCCGAGTTGCCCGTCGTGCTGCAGGTAGGGCCGCAATGGAATGCCGAACTCGCCGAACAGGCACAGGCGCAGGTCGCCGGTGGCGGTGACGCGCAGGCGGTTGCAGCCGGCGCAGAAGTCCTTCGAGTACGGCGCAATGATGCCGATGCGGCCGGCGTAACCGGGATGCCGGTACTCGCGCGCGGGACCGGCGTCGGCGGCGCGGGGCAGCGCCTGCCAGCCCGCCTCCAGCAGCTCGGTTTCCAGCAGCCCGGCGCGCACGTGGTGGTCGCGGAAGAACGCGAGGTTGTCGCCGGTCTGCATCAGCTCGATGAAACGCAGCCCCACCGCGTGGTCGCGCAGATAGTCCAGCCAGCGCGGCAGCTCGCTGTCGTTGACGCCGCGCAGCAGTACCGCATTGAGCTTCACGGCGGACAGCCCGGCGGCCAGCGCCATGTCCACGCCGTGCAGGATGTCGTCCAGCCGGTCGTGGCCGGTGACGCGCGCGAACGTCGCGCGGTCGAGGCTGTCCACGCTGACGTTGATGGCGTTGAGCCCCGCGTCCATCCACTCGCCCAGCCGGCGCGACAACAGGGTGCCGTTGGTGGTCATCGCGAGCTTGGTGACGCCCGGCGCCGCAGCGGCGGTGCGCAGCACTTCGGTGAGGTCGTGGCGCACGCTGGGCTCGCCGCCGGTGATGCGCAACTTGTGCATGCCCAGTTCGGCGAAGCCGCGCAGCAGGCGCGCGATCTCGTCCAGCGACAACGGCCCCGCAACGCCAGCGTCGGCGTGGTAGCCGTGCGGCAGGCAGTACGTGCAACGGAAGTTGCACGCGGGTGTGATCGACAGCCGCAAATACGGAAAGCGGCGACCGTAGCGATCGGCCAGCGGGGTCATGCGATGTGCTCCTTTCCAATGTTCGGGAGGCGGACGCGTTTCCCCGTTCGCCCGGTGATCCAAGGATCACGGACGCAGCGCCATGCTTCCGGAGAAACGTAGGCCCTGCGCCTCGGAGTTGCGGCTTCGATTGTGCCCCCCTGCGCCATCGCCTGTCGATGATCAGCATGTCGCACGCGCTTGTTCACCGACAAACGCAGCCCACAGCCCTACCCGGCGGCCACGGCCATGGCGCCCGCTTCGACACTGCAACTGTGGAGGTAATGCGCGGGGCGCCCGGCAGCTGCTTCCAGCCGACAGAGCCGCAGGCTTTCCAGGAACGCCGTGAGCTGCACAGAAGAACGGCGAACCGGTGGCGGCAGGCCATATTAGAGTCGCTGGCCATAGTTGCCGTGGGTTGCCGACAAACGGGTTCTGCCTGCGCTGATTTGACCCAGTCGCCAGGCGAAAGGCGCGTGCTACATTGCCGCCACTGCTTCTTTCATCTACCGGTCGAATGCGTGTTGCGACGTAGGGCCAAGCGGCAACCCATCGCATGGCTGGCATGGCTGGCCATGGCGCTGCTGGTCGTGGCGCCCCTGGTGTCGCGTGTCCTGCCGGCATCGGCGTCGATGGCGCACGCCATGATGGGCGGGGACCATCCGCAGGGTACGGCGGATGCGGGCCATCCCTCCAAGCACGGCGGTTCGCAGGACCCGACGGATTGCTGCGGTTACTGCGTGCTGTTCGGGCAGCAGTCGCTGCTGGCTACGTGCAACATTCTCTATCTGTTGCCGGTGGCGCCGCGCGACGCCGTTGCGGTCGCCTACCGTGTTCCATCGCTCGAACCGCCCGCGCGACTCTGGGCCCGCCCACGCGGCCCGCCATACCGGGCCTGAGCCCCGGCAAACGCCTGCGCCGAACCGGCGCCGGGCCGATGCTTTTCTTCCCTATCCGCGGCGTCGCACGCCGGCCCTCGCATGCCATGGCATGCGGCTGTAGTGTCGACGCACGCAGGCACATTCCACGCGGGCGAACCGCACGCGTTCGCCGCGCATTTCCAGGTCGAGCCTTCATGCATTTCCTTTCATTCCCGTTCTCCACATCATCGCGCCGCCGTTCACCGCTGCGCGCCGCGGCCCATGGCGGGGCCTTCATGCTCGCCGCCGCCTTCGTGCCGCAGCTTGCACACGCCTGCGCCACCTGCGGATGCACGCTGAGCACGGATGCCGCCACCGGCTATTCGACCGCCAGCGGCTGGCGGATCAACGTCGACTACACCTATATCGACCAGAACCAGCTCCGCCACGGCAGCGGCAAGGCCTCGCCCCAGCAGGTGGTCGACCAGCCGTCCGATCCGTCGCTGGGCGGCGGCGAGATCGAGAAGGGAACCGTCAACCGCTACATCAACCTCGGCGCGACGTATCGCTTCAATGCCGACTGGGGCGTGGCGTTCATCCTGCCATACGTGATCCGCAGCCACGACACCTACGGCACGCAGCTGGCGCCGTACACGGCTGACGAGACCGCGCCCGACCAGGTCAGCGGCGCCCACGTGGCCGGCATCGGCGACCTCAAGGTGATCGGCGACTACCAGGGCTTCCTGCCCACGCACAACTTCGGCGTCCAGTTCGGCGTCAAGCTGCCAACCGGCCACTACGGCGGGCAGACCGCCGACGGCAACTTCGTCGGCCAGCCCACCACCTTCCACTCCGGGCCGGGCCTCGGCCAGTCGCTGGACAGCAGCCTGCAGGCGGGCACCGGCAGTACCGACCTCATCGTCGGCGCCTATTACTTCCAGCCGGTGAGCCAGAATCTCGACATGTTCGTCAACGGCCAATTCCAGGCGGCGGTGCGCGAGCAGATGGATCGGCCGGGTGCCAACTACCGGCCGGGCAACCTGGCTTCCGCCAGCTTCGGCCTGCGCTACGAGGCCCATGCGAACTGGGTACCGCAGCTGCAGATCAACCTGTTCCATCACGGCGCCGACCAGGGTGCCTTCGCCGATGCGCCCGACACCGCCGGCACCGTGGCTTACCTCAGCCCCGGCATCAGCGCCAGCCTGAGCAAGAACCTGCAGTTCTACGCCTTCGTGCAGCTGCCCGTGTACAGCCACCTGCAGGGATACCAGCTGTTCCCACACTGGGCGGGTACGGTGGGGCTGAGCATGAAGCTGTAAGTCCCGCCAGAATGATCGTCATGGCCAGGTTCCTCCTCCCATCTCTTCGCCGCCTCGCCCTCGCCTGCATGCTGTGCGTGTTCGGCGCGACGCCGGCATTCGCGAACGACCTGCACGTGGGCCGGCCCGCGCCCGACATCACGCTGAACACGCTGGACGGGCAGCACATCGCCCTGCATGAGCTGCGCGGAAAAACGGTGATCCTCACGTTCTGGGCGACCTGGTGCGGCCCGTGCCGCGAAGAGTTGCCCTTACTGTCGCGCTATGCCCAGGCCCACGCGAAGGACGGCCTCGTGGTGCTCGGGTTCAGCCTCGACACGCCCGACACGCTGGCGCAAGTGCGCAAGGTTGCGTCCGGCCTGCACTTCGCGGTGGGCCTGCTCGGCGATCCCCATGTCGCGGGTTATGGGCGCATCTGGCATCTGCCCGTGAGCTTCGTCGTCGATCGCCGCGGCGTGCTTGTGTACGACGGCTGGAAGGACAAGCAGCCGGCGTTGACGCCCGAACGGCTCAGGCAAATCGTTGCGCCGCTGCTCGGCCCGTCGCCCGGTTGAGGCGACGGCCGGGCCGTGGTTCGCCAGGCCCCTGCGCAGGCCGGGAACGCAGATGGCCGGCGGCAACAAGGACCCGCTCGATCGGGTTGGTGCTGGGACGGTTTTGGTGCCAGCCTGTTGCGCGTCGAAGCAAAGGAACCAGGGACGCAGCTCCATGCGGATTCTCATAGCCGAGGATGAAGCCAAGACGCGGCGCTATGTCGCGCAAGGGCTGCGTGAACTCGGCTTCGCCGTCGAAGCCGTCGAAGACGGCCAGGCCGCCCTGGGCCTGCTGCGCGAGCACGCGTTCGACGCCGCCGTGCTGGACGTCATGCTGCCGGGCCTCGACGGCTGGACCCTGATCAAGACCTTGCGCGCGGAGAACAACCGCACCCCCATCCTGTTCCTCACCGCGCGCGATCACGTCGAGGACCGCGTACGCGGCTTCGAGCTCGGCGCGAACGACTACCTGGTGAAGCCGTTCGCCTTTGCCGAACTGGTGGCGCGGGTGCGCAACATCGCCAGGCAGGCGGCGGCGGTGACCGGCGACAGCAGCCTGCGCGTCGGCGACCTCGTGTTCGATCTGCTGCGCCATCGCGTCGAACGCGCCGGCCTAGCCTTGCAGCTGACGCCCAAGGAGTACGCCCTGCTGCTCCTGCTCGCCCGCCACCGGGGGCGCGTGCTGTCGCGCACGCTGATCGCCGAGAGCGTGTGGGGCGTGTGCTTCGACACGCAGACCAACGTCGTCGACGTCGTGGTGCGCCGGCTGCGCGCCAAGGTCGATGCGCCCTACCCCACGCCCATGTTGCAGACCGTGCGCGGCGTGGGCTACCTGCTCGATGCCCATGACGACTAGGCGCCCGGGCCGCGGAAGCCGCCCGTTCTCGATCGGCGGGCGCCTCACCCTGCTCTACACCCTGGTGGTGCTGGCCGCGATGGCGCTGCTTGCCGGCATGGTCATGTGGCAGCTGTCGGCCACCTTCGACGCCGAGCACCAACGCTTTCTGCGCGCGAAGACGGCGGAGATGCAGACCGACCTGGACGACGGCCAGGGCCGGCCGGACAGCCTGTTGCGCGAAATCGCCAAGGAAACCGACGAAAGCGACGTGCGCCAGTACCAGGCCAGGGTGCTGTCCGGCGCCGGCCAGGTGCTGGGCGAAACGCCGGGCATGCGCGATGCGCTGCCGCCCGCCGCGTTCGACGGGTCGCCGTTCGAACCCGGCGCCATCCGCATGCTCACAGCCGGCGCGCACGTGTACGCGCTGGCGACCACCGACCTGCACGCCTCGGGCACGCCGGCGCCGCTGCACGTGCAGATCGCGATGGACGTGACGCGCGACGCCAACCTGCTGGCCGAGCTGCGGCGCGCCATCTGGCTGGTCTTTGCGCTGCTGACGCCGATCCTGGTGGCGGCCGGGTATTTCGTGGCCGAGCACGGGCTGGCGCCGCTCAAGCGCATCGCCAACGCTGCCCGCGAGGTGACCCCGAAGCACCTGTCGGCGCGCATTCCCACCGACCCGCCCTGGCCGCGCGAGCTGGACGAACTGGTCACCGTGTTCAACGCCATGCTGACCCGCCTGGAAGAGGCGTTCGGGCGTCTGTCGCGCTTCTCGTCCGACCTCGCGCACGAGCTGCGTACGCCGTTGAGCAATATGCGCAGCTCGCTGGACGTCTGCCTGCTGCGCGACCGCAGCGGCGACGAATACCGCGAAGCGCTAGAGTCGAATCTGGAAGAATGCCGGCGCCTGCACGCGCTGATCGACAACCTGCTGTTCATGGCGCGCGCCGAACGCGCAGAAGCCGCGCTCCAGGTCGAGGCCTTCGACGGCGAAGAGGCCTGCCTTTGGGTCATCGCCCAGCAGCTCCCCGGCGCGAGGTCGCGCGGGCTGGGCATCCAGCTCGAAGGCAACGCCCAGCTGCTCGCCGACCCTGTGATGTTCCGGCACGCGCTGACCAACGTGCTGGCGAACGCCATCCAGCATTCGAAGGCCCGCGAGGACATCCGCGTCGAACTCCACGCACAGGCGGACGGCAGCGCGGAAGTGCGCGTGGTGGACCGCGGCGTCGGTATCGACACCACCCATCAAGCGCACGTGTTCGACCGCTTCTATCAGGTCAACCCCTCGCGCAGGCACGCCGACGGCGAAGGCACGGGCCTGGGGCTCGCCATCGTCAAGAGCATCGTCGAGGCGCACGGCGGCTCCGTCACGCTGGACAGCCAACCCGGCGCCGGCACTACGGTGTCGCTGCGCTTCCCGTCATCGCCACAGCCGCAGCGAAACGCCTGAGGCGGCGTCGGTAGACCACCTGCACGGCACGCGCACTGCCAGTCGGTGGTGACTGACCCATACTGACCGACAGCTCGCGCCCCGTAGCAGACCTTGCTGGTGTCAGTAAACACGCTCACGCTAAGTAAGACGGCTGCCTTTCCGCAGCGCGCAGTACTCGACGAGGTGATCAGTTTTCTGCAAGCGACAACAGCGGTGTCTGGCGGCAGCTTCCAGCCTGGGGCCCGTTTACACAAAATCTAGAACACGCCCCTATATGCTACGACTGGCCGGCGTCACGCGCTGCGTTTGCAGACGGCGCCCGGCAACGCCTGAATGCCACGGAGCTGATATGTCTACGCGTAATCGCTGGTTCGCTACCTTTGCCGCTGCACTTGGCTGGTTTGCCCTTGCGCTGCGGTTGCCGCTGTGGATCCAAGTATCCCAGTCCAAGGGCGAAGGCGTGCTGGCTGGGGTGTGGACTTATTTCGGCTTCTATACGGTGCTCACCAACATTCTGGTCGCCCTTGCGCTCACGGCGGGTGCCACCGGGCCGCGCGGGGCGATCACGCGCTTCTTTGGCCGCCCCGGTGTCAACACAGCCATTGCGATGAGCATCGCAGTGGTGGGCGTTATCTATAATGTGCTGCTGCGCAAGCTATGGAATCCGGAAGGCTGGCAGCTGTTCGCCGACATGACGCTGCATGACGCGATGCCGCTGATCTTCCTGTTGTACTGGTGGATGGCGGTGCCCAAGCAATCGCTGCGCTGGTTGCAGGTGCTGGTATGGCAGGCCTATCCGGCTGGCTATTTCGCTTATGTGCTGGTGCGTGGCGCGTTCAATGGCTGGTATCCCTACCCGTTTCTCGATGTGACCGCGCTGGGCTATGTCAGCGTGGCGGGCAACGCCTTGATAGTGCTGCTGTTCTTTATCGCGGTAGCGCTGGCGCTGATGGGCTTGGGTCGCTGGCAGGCGCGGCGGGCGGTCGCGCAGCCGGCCTGAAACACCTCGTCATGGGCCTGCGGCAAATGCGGCGCGGCCATGCTCAACCGGCAGAGACCGAACCGTTGCCGCCGGTGTCGAATGACTGCTTCGGGATGGCTGGTAACGCTGGAGTTAAACCGGGCACGGTACTCGTGTCCGCTTGGACCAATTGTTGGTCTACCGGCGAGACGACTCGTTGAACAGCTCACCGAGAATTAGTTTCGCCGTACCTTCTGCAGCTCGTCCACCTTGTGCGATTTTTGTTCCACCACCGTCCATACGCACAGTCATCAGATCGTTATTATCGACGCTGTAGGCACCCGTCACCGCAACGCCATTTACGACAATCTTGATGGTGGACCAGAACATGGGTTCATTATGTGCCATATCCATCTCCGCGAGATCGATTTCGATTCGTGAGCTTCTTTAGGTAAAACACTCGACCTGAGCAGCACCTGGAAGCGATTTAAGCCCGCCGTAAGCTGTCCGCTCAATGGAGCGGTTTAGACATCGCCTGCTGGCATTCTCTCGTACTCGGCATCGATTTCTTCCGCAATATGACGAAGCGTCTCGATTCGATGTTGAACGAACGCGCAGAAGATGAATGCGTCCTTGTCGTTCAACGACGAAGCACGGTTGTCATCAAAGAACCCAGCAAGCCGCTCTAGGGGGTACGCAAGCAGTTCGTACTCGTAGTCGATCGAGTCGTTAATGCCCCAACCACCGCGCTCTTGAAGCAAGGACTTCATGCCCGACAGACACTCGGAGACCAAATCGACATGTATCTTGCCGAGTGAGAGGTACTCAGGTGAGTGAATGGCCTCGAAGATCTTGCCGAAGTAGTACCCGAGCGTATCGGGAAAACAAGCGGCGAGCTTCTTCGATCGGTGCAGTTCACGGTGCTTCATCTCAGCGTCATCCAAGGTTGCGATCACTTCGTCTAGGGTTTTCGCAAGAGCCACATGCTGCATGTCGATCAGCTTGGGAATGTTCACGACGCGCTCGACATGTGGCCATTCACCGTCCGTGATTGTGAACAGCGTGAAGCCCTGCTGCGACAGTGTCGCTCGGACTATGAAGTTCGACTTGCGCCGCTTATCTTCCTGCTGACGGGTCGGATGACCGACCGAGCTACTTCGCAGCTCTCGGACCAATGGAACCTTCGGCGAGGCGGCCGGTTTAATCTGTAGCGCGGCACAAATCTCCGCAGCTGCTTCCTGCTGTGTCTGTAGCAGTTGAAGGGCACCATACACGTGCAAGTAGCGCACGCCGGCATCCTCTACTAGAGGATGGGCGAGATACGAATCAAGCCCAAGCTCAGTGTCACCTACTACATCGAGGGCGCTGCAAAGGCGGTTCCAGTCAGCGCTGCGGCTCAGCAACTCGTGTTGTTTGCGCCGCGCATTTATGCGGTCGCGAATCTTCGTTTCGAGGTCGTGAATTACCGTATTCATGACGTCTAAAGTTGGGAGTAAGCGGCGGCGAAGCCGTCGGTCTTGAACGACTTGTTCGGCGTCACTCAAGATCCTCAAGCAGCGTCTTGAGGCGAGCTAAAGAGAACTTCTCAAACTCCCCGAAGTCCGGCTTCATCTTCACTCCAGTTCCGTTGCACAAAGGCAATTCACCATATTCTTCACGAAAGGCAATCAGCAAAGCCCTTTCCAATAGGAGCGCGGGACGCTTCTTCCAGGCGCGCGCGACGCGGCCGTCGATGGCTGGATAGTGGACAATGCGCGCTGAAAACGAATGAATACCCGATTCTTCAAGAATCCGCTCGGCCCGGTCTGCAGCGCTTTTCGCGACCCGGTGAACACCGGATTCGGTCATTCCTATATACGCAACGCGGGAACGGCGAGAAGCATAGCGGATTTTTTGTCCGCGACGAGGACGTAGACAAGTTCGTCCTTGCGCATTGATGCTCTCGTCACCGTGACTGCGGGCTCACGGATGAGGCTTGGTGTTTTCTTGCGAGCGCGCGTTGCCATAGTGTTTGGTGTGACGCCTAACTAATGAATATACCAACCCGTGGGCCTAACTATGCGTCTCGTGCAGGACTCCGCGAACAGTAGCACAGCCCTTTGACGTAGAAGGGACTCCACGGAGCTGCGTTCGGCTGACCATAAGCGGCATAAACTGGATCGAGTCGACCCTCGAATCAGGCTCCCGAACTCCTCCGCAAGGACCAACGAGGTAAGCCCCCAGCGACTGCTATTCGGCAACTCTGTGGAGGCCGCGACCGGCAGCTTCTGGCCGGTTCCCGCCTGTGACTCCGCTGGTCAGGATCTTCGCTCTGATAACGACCGATTGATCCGAGTGACCAACTTCATCGATGCCGGTGTGCGCCATGACAAAACGGCAGGAAAGCCGTTTTGCACGCCTGAAAGGCGCCCGCAAGGGTTGTGCACATGGATGTGCGCCATGACACTTTTGTCATCCAATTGATCGCAGATTGCCGGGCGCCCCTCCCTACACTCGCTCCGTCGACGGCAGTTCGGGAGCGGGCGAAGCATGTTCTGGTGGCGCGCATCCCTGTTGCTGGCCTTGACCGCGCCGGTCATGGCCACGCCGGTGACCTTGCCCGCGCGTGCGGTGAACTACCGGCCGGAGAACCGCGCCTGGGCTGGCGTGGAAGCCACGGCGCCGCTGGTGCTGCGTGCGGCGACGGCGGCGCGCATCGTCGTTGTGCGGGTGACGCCCGGACAGGCGGTGGCGGCGGGGCAAGTGCTGGCCACCCTCGGCGGCCCGCAGCTCTACGGCGAACTCGCCGCGGCGCGCGCGCAGCTGCGGGCCGCGCAGCAGGCTGCGGCATCGGCCAGGCGCAGCGTCGAATCCGTGCGGCGCACCTATCCGCTGACCAGCAATCGTGAGGCGCTGGAAGCGGCGCAATCCGCAGCGAGCGCGGCGCAGAGCCGCTGGGCCGCCGCACGCGCCAGCCTGGCCACGCTGGAAGCGCAGCGCAACTTGAGCAGCCCCGCCGCGGCGACCGTCGGCAGCATCGCGGCCGCGCCCGGCGCCGACGTGCAAGCGGGTGCGCCGGTGTTGACCCTGCTGCCGCATGGCCGACTGTGGCTGCGCGCCGAATGGTTCGGCGCCACGCGGCCGGCCGCCTCGGTCGGCCGCTTCACGCCGTCGGACGGCGGGCCGCCCATCGCGGTGAAACTGGCCGCCGAGCTGCCCGCACGCGCCGGCAATGGCGCCCGCGTGCTGAATTTCGCACCCGTCGCCGCCGCCGACTGGCAGGCCGGCGAAACCGGCGAGGTGAGCTGGCCCGGCGCTGCGCAGGCCGCGGTGGCGGTGCCGGCGTCGTCGCTCATCCTCGATGCCGGCAAGTGGTACGTGCTCACCGACGCCGGCGGCAAGCTGGCGGCCCAGGCCGTTACGCCGGGCCCCTCGCAGGGCAACGACGTCGTGGTCATGGCGGGCTTGCAACCCGGCGTGCCGGTGGTGGTGCGCGACGCCTACCTGCTCTACCACCGCCACTTCGCCGCGCAATACACCTCGCCCGACTGATGAAATGGCTCACTCTGCTACGCCGTCCCCTGCCCTGGGCGATGGTCTTCGGCCTGCTGCTCGGCTACGGCGCCTATGCGTTGTGGCGCATACCGGCCGAGGTGCTGCCGCGCTTCGATTTTCCGCAGATCGGCGTGGTGGTGCATGCGCCGGGCTACGCCACGCTGGAAATGGAGTCGCTGGTCGCACGGCCCATCGAAGGCCAGCTGCTCGGGCTGCAGGGCGTGGACAACCTGCGCACCACCATCGCCCAGGGCAGCGCGCAGTTCACCGTGCGCTTCACCCAGGGCAGCGACCCGCAACTGGATCTGCAGGCGGTGTACAGCGCGATCGATCGATCGCGCGCCAGCCTGCCGCCCCAGGTCGCGCCGTATGCCGAGATCATGGGCAACGCGATGAACGAGGTGCTGGACGCCGGCGTGCGGGTACCGGCCGACGTGCCCCTGTGGCAGGCCGAAGACGCGATCCGCACCCATGTGCTGCCGGCGCTGCGCGCCGTGCCCGGCGTGCAGCGCGTGGAACTGTTCGGCGCGGGTCCGCCCACGATCTGGATCCAGCCCGACCCCGCGGCGCTGATCCAGCACCACGTCGGCGTGGACGCCCTGGCGGCGGCGGTCGGCCATGCCACCGTGCTGGCGCCGGCCGGCCGCACCGCGCTCGGGCACCAGGACGTGCTGCTGGAAGTACGGCAGCTGCCGGTCGAGGTCGGCGACGTGCTGGCCATTCCCGTGCCGGCGCCCGGCGGCGCGGTGCCGCTCGGCGCGCTCGCCCATGTGGTGAGTGGCCCGCCCGCGGTCCATTACGCGGTGCAGGTGGACGGCCAATCGGGTCTCGGCCTGATCGTGTTCAAGCAAGCCACGGCGTCGACGATTCCGGTCGACACGGCGGTGATGCGCACCCTGGCGTCATTGCAAGGCCAGTTGCCGCACGGCGTGCAATGGGTGCCAATCTATCGCCAGTCCTACCTGGTGTCGCTGATCGGGCACGACCTGCTGCGCAATCTATTGATCGGCGGCGCGCTGGCGATCCTGGTGCTGATCTGGATACTCGGACGCCACCACGGCGTGGGCGTGCTGGCGCTGAGCATTCCCACCAGCCTGCTGCTCGCCGTCGGCGGCCTGTATGCCCTGGGGCAAAGCCTCAACCTGCTGACGCTCGGCGCGTTGACGCTGGCGGTGGGCCTGCTGGCCGACGACGGCATCATCGTGCTCGAAGCGATCCAGCACCGCTGGGAAAACGGCCTGGCCGGATGGGAGGGCGTGCAAGCCGGCGTCAAGGACATCGCCGTCGCGGACACCACCGGCACGCTGACCACGGTGGCGGCCTACCTGCCCCTGCTGGCCGTGTCGGGGCTCGCGGGGCTGTTCATGCGGCCGTTCGCGCTGGCGATGAGCCTGGCGCTGCTCGCCTCCCTGCTCGTGTCGCTGAGCGTGATCCCGCTGGTGCTGGGACATCGCGGCACCCACGCGGGGCGCGTGTTCCGCAGCGGCCACCGCTTCATGGATGCGCTGGCCCGCCTCAACGGCAAGCTGCTGGACGTGACCTTGCGCCGCCCCGGCGCAAGCCTTGTCGCGGCCGCTGTCGCCTTCGCGATCGCCGCTGCGGCGCTGGCCATCGTTCCGGTGAACTTCCTGCCGCTACCCAACGAGGGCGTGCTGCTCGACAGCTTCACCTTCGCGCCCGGCACGTCGCTCGACGACGCCATCGCCGTGTCGCGGCGCATGAGCGAGGCCTTGCAGGCGGATCCCGCGGTGGCGCACGTGTTCGTGCGCAACGGTTCGCCGGAGGAATCCGCGTATACGGAGCACAGCTTCGCCGGCGAGATGCAGATCGTGCTGAAGCCGGGTTTCAACGCCAACAGCCTCGACCGGATCGCCCAGCACCTGCACGACGTGGCCGAACAGCCCGGCGTGGTGCAGAGCATCGACACGCCCACCATCGAGCGCGTGGGCGAAAGCCTGTCGGGCCTGCCGCAACCGTTCGAAGTGCTGCTCTACGGCGACAAGGTCGACACCTTGCGTAGCCTGTCGGAAACCGTCGCCGCCAAGCTGCGCACGGTGCCGGCGCTCACCGACATCTTCAACAACGACGCCTACCCGGTGACCCAGCTGCAGATCGCGCCGCGCATGGACACGCTGCGCAGCGCCGGCCTGACGCCCGCCGGACTCGGCGACCAGCTCGACCTGCTGCTGCACGGCCGCGTGCTGGCGAGCTTGCCGTACGGCGCCAGCCAGCGCGAGCTGTACATGCGCCAGGCCGACGCGCCCTACCTCGACCTCGCCGAGCTGGGGCGCGAACCGATCTTCAGCCCGCGGGGCTGGATGCCCTTGTCGCAGGTGGCGCGGCTGACGCTGGAGGCGCAGCCCAACCAGCTGGAACACCTCGACGGCGAACGCGCGCTCAGCATCATGGCGACGCCGACCGGCCCGCTGGGCAGCACCATCGCCGCCGCCAAGGCCGCGCTGTCGTCGGTGCGGTGGCCGGCCGGATACCGGGTGGCGTTCGGCGGCATGTATCCGGAGCTGATCCATACGGTCGAAGCGATGGGGCTGGCGGTGCTGCTGGCCTTGCTGCTCACCCTGGGCATCCTGGCCCTGCAGTTCGGTGGCTGGCGCCTGCCGATGATCCTGCTGCTGCAGGCGCCGCTCGCGTTCACCGGGGCCGCGCTGGCGCTGGCCGTTTCCGGCGTGGGGCTGAACGCCACCGGCCTGATCGGCCTGCTCACCCTGGTCGGCGTCAGCCTCAACCACGGCATCGTGCTGCTCGCCTACGTGCGCTCCCATGAGAAGCAGGGCATGCAGCGCGAGGACGCGGTGCGCCGCGCGGTCCACGAGCGGCTGCGCCCGATCGTGCTGACCACGCTCACCGCGGTGCTGGGCATGCTGCCGACGGCGCTGGGCCTGGGCACCGGTGCCGCGCCGGAACAGGGCCTGGCCATCGTGGTGCTGGGCGGCGTGCTGTGGAGCGCCGTGCTGTCCACCAACCTGCTGCCCGCGCTCTATCTCCGCTGGGGATCTCGGACATGAGGCGCGCACTGGGACTCGCGCTTTGCGCGGCGCTGGCGGGCTGCGCCACCTATCAGCCGCTGCCGCTCGCGCAGGACGCGCGCCTGCCGGACCGCGTCGCGGACGTGAAGGTCGATGCGGCGTCGATGCCGACCGCCGCGCTGCGGCAGCATGTTTTCGATCCCTCCCGCGGCCTGGACATGACCGACGTCGCGATGCTCGCCGTCGCCAACAACCCCATGTTGAAAATGGCCAGGGATCAGCGCGGCATCGCCCACGCGCAGGCCTTCGCCGCCGGGCTGCTGCCCGACCCGGTGCTGGATTTCTCGCGCGGCTACCCCACCAGCGGTCCTTCCGAGAGCACGGCGTACAGCGTGGGCGTGTCCTACGGCCTCACCGCCCTGCTCGCCCATGGCTGGGACGTGCGCGCCGCCCGTGCCACGGCGAAGCAGGTGGACCTGGACCTGCTTTGGGAGGAGTGGCAGGTGATCGCCGCGTCCCGCCAGCTGTTCGTGCGTTGCGTCTATCAGGCCAGGATGCTGGACATCCTGCACGACGAGGCCCGGCGGCGCGAGCACTTCCACCGGCAGCTGGCACGCGCGCAGTCGCGCGGCGACGTGTCGCTGGCGCAGCTCGGCCTCGATCAATCCGCCCTGCAGGCCGTGCAGTCGCGCCGGGATGACATGGCGCGGCAACTGCTGGCCAGCCGGCAGGCGCTGAACGCCCTGCTCGGCCTGTCGCCGCAAGCGAAGTTGCCGCTGCTGGAACCCACCGCCCCGCGCGGACCCGGCGCCGCGGAAATCACGCGCGACCTGGCCACGCTCACGCAGCGCCGCCCCGACCTGCTGGCGCTGCAGGCGGGCTACCGCAGCGCGGATATCCGCTACCGCCGCGCGATCTGGCAGCAATTCCCCTCGATCGACGTCGGCTTTTCCAAAGGCCGCGACACCGACGCCATCAGCTCGCGCAGCTTCCAGGTGTCGCTGACCCTGCCGATCTTCAACCGCAACCGCGGCAACGTGGCCATCGAAAAGGCGACGCGCCAGGCCTTGCACGATGACTACACGCTGCGGCTCGCCCAGGCGAAGTCCGACATCGCGCGCCTGCTGAAGGACCGCGCGATCCTGCAGAAGCAGCGCGCGGAGCTGGCCAGGAGCGCAGCCGTCCAGACGAAGGTCGCTGAGAAACTGAAAAGCACCGCGATACCGGGCGACCTGTCCGAAGCGCAGCGCCTCGCACTCCGGCTGCGGCAGGATGACCAGCGCCTGGATCTGCTAGGCGTCGAGCAGACCATGCTGGAACAACAGGCTGCACTTCAGACCCTGCTGGCCGACGGCGATACGGATTGAAAGGCGGCGATGCCCGCCGCGATGCGACCGTCGAGGCGTTGGACCTGCGCCTTTACCGAGACGTCCACCCCACTTCCCGGCCATGTACGAACGGCCGCCATCGGAGCGTCGGCTCACCCAAGGCTCTGCACGCGCTCGTCGCTGGCGGGCAGCTCGAACACCACGCGCAGCCCCCTGCCCCCTGCACGCGGTTCGGCGTAGATGCGTCCGTTGTGCAGCTGGATGATGCTGCGGCAGATGGCCAGGCCCAGGCCGCTGCCGCGGTCGTCTTCGCCGCTCTGGTGGAAGCGCACGAAGCGCTCGAAGGCGCGTTCGCACTGATCCCTGGTGAGGCCCGGTCCTTCGTCCTCGATGCTAACCCTCCAGTAGCGCGGTACGAATTCCGAGCGCAGCGTGATCACGCCACCCGGCGGCGAGGCGCGCAGGGCGTTGGTGAGGATGTTGAGGACGACCTGCCGCAGCCAGCGTTCCTCGAACGCCACCCGGCCCTGGCCGCGGCAGGTGCAGCGCAGGCATCGTCCCTGGTGCTCGGCCAGGGCGCAGACGTCCTGTTCGAAGCTCTGCAGAAAGCGGTGCGGATCCTGCACGACCAGGTTCATGTGGATGCCCTGGGCCTCGGCGCGCGAGAGAAACAGCAACTCGTCCACCATCTGGTTGATGCGCGCCAGTTCCTCCAGCTGCACCTGCACGGCATCCTCCTGCGCCGAACTCAGGTTGCCGTCGGCCAGCAGCTTTTCGGCATGCAGCCGCACCAGCGACAGCGGCGTCTTGAGCTCGTGCGACACCTCGGCGCTGAACTGGCGGACTTGGTTGAACGAGGACTCGAGCCGGTCGAACATCTGGTTCAACAGCCGGGCGAGATCGGAAATCTCGTCGTCGATGCCGGTGACGCCGATGCGCTCGGTGAGGTTGTCGGAGCGGATGCGGTTGGCCGTCTCGCCGATCAGCCGCACCGGGCGCAGCATCAGGCGGGACAGCCCCAGCCCGATCGCCATGCTGGCCAGGATCATGCCCAGCAGCAGCGCCAGGCTGACTTCGGTGTAGGCCACCATGGCGCGCTGCATCTGGCCCACCGGTGTGCCGATGCTGACGTCGAACGGCGGCAGCAGGAACTCCGCGATGCGCAGTTTGCCGATGCCCGGCATGCTGCCGTCGAAGAGCCGCTTGCCCTTCACGTCGGGCAACGGGTTGCCGGCAAGGTTCTTGGAACGGAAGAGGTTGCCGTGCCCCGGTGCATCGATGCTGATGTAGAAAAGCACCGAGGCGTATTCCGTGGTCTGGCGGATCCGCTCGTCGATGGTCGCCGGGTTCAGCGCCGCGTAGTCCGGCCCCAGGCGCGCCTTGATCTGCCGGAACTCGGTGGCGTTCAGCAGATCCAGGTCATGGATCATGTAGCTCTTGAGCAGGTGGTAGCCCGCGGTGAACAGGCAGGCCAGCGTGAGCGTGACGCTGAGCACGAACCAGAACGTGATGCGTGCCCCGATCGATTTCATACCAGCTGATAGCCGACGCCTCGCAGTGTCTTGAACAGCGGCTCGCTCGGGCTGGCTTCCAGCTTGTTGCGCAGCCGGCTCATGTAGACGTCCAGCAGGTTGGTGTCGGCCAGCCCGGGCCAGATGCGCTCGGAGATGTACGAGCGCGTGAGCGTGCGGCCCGCGTTCTGCATGAAGATCTCCAGCAGGGCGAACTCGCGGCTGGTCAGGTCCACCGGCTGCTCCTTCAGCTTGACCGTATGGCCGAGCAGGTCGATCCGCACGGAGCCGTGGGTGATCACCGTCTGCTTCACCGACGACTGGCGGCGCAGCAGCGAACGCACGTGGGCCAGCAGCTCGTCGAAGCTGAAAGGCTTGGGCAGGTAATCGTCGGCGCCGATGTCGAGGCCCTTGATGCGATCCTCCACCGTGTCGCGCGCGCTGAGGATCAGCACCGCTTCGTTGAAGCCCGCGCGGCGCCACTCGGCGAGCAGCTGCAGGCCGTCGCCGTCAGGCAGGCTGAGGTCGAGGATGATCACGTCGTAGTTGGTGTCGGCCAGTGCGTCGCGGGCCTCCCTGCAGGTGCCGACCCAGCACACGGTGTAGGCGCATTCGCTGAGTCCCTGCTTGAGAAACTGGCCGAGGCGCTGCTGGTCTTCGACGATGAGAATCTTCATGGCGCACCTGTCTCGCGGCGTTGCGCGGCGAGTGTATGCCAGCATCGAACGCAACCAGTGACGCGACGCACAACGCGTCCGCAGCGCGCCGGAACGCCGCTGCATGCTGCAGCGCAATGAAGAAAAACTCTGCCTAGGGAAACTCCGATTTTGCCCCGCTGTCGAAGCGGAGCCGCCACTCACCGAGCGTAACCGATGCTGACCTGCCCTCAGCAGCTGACCTTGGCCACGCAGTCCGATGCGGGTTTCGAAGCCCACCGCAAGACGACTCGCCGCGACGTGTTCCTGGCCGAGATGGACAAAGTGGTGCCGTGGGCCGAGCTGTGCGCGGTGATCGAACCGTTTTACCCCAAGCCGCGTGCCGACGGCGGTGACCGCCCGACCGTGGGTCTGGAAAGGATGCTGCGGATCCACTTTCTGCAGCAGTGGTACGCGCTGTCCGATCCGGCGGTGGAGGAGGCGCTGTACGACTCGGCGGCGATGCGCCGGTTTGTGGGCATCGACCTGGGCCGCGAATCGGCGCCGGACGAGGCGACGGTGTGCAAGTTCCGTCACCTGCTGGAGCGGCACGGACTGGCCGATCGACTGTTTGCGGTTGTGGGCGAGCACCTGAAACGACATGGTTTCAAGCTGTCACAAGGCACGATCGTGGACGCCACGATCATCGCGGCGGCGCCGTCGACGAAGAACAAGGTC
>Ga0187815_10000109_pt1 | contig 40477 bp, 34 predicted proteins | sample NC_S_5_FD_132962 | JGI IMG/M metagenome (GOLD analysis project Ga0187815, IMG submission 132962) | Wetland sediment microbial communities from Neuse River Estuary, North Carolina, USA - ASW-S_5 | ecosystem: Environmental > Aquatic > Freshwater > Wetlands > Sediment | place: USA: North Carolina... | reverse complement strand
GATCAGCTTGCCGCAATTCCTGTAGGGAATGCCGTGCTCGTCGCAATAGCGGTAGAGCGCGTGCTTGCCCGCGACGCACATCCGCGCCATCCAGCTGCCGGCGGGGTAGTAGATTCCGGCATGGATCACCTCGCTGTTGCGCGAGGAGGTCACGGTGCCGATGCCTTCGGCCTCTTCCAGTACCACCACTTCGCGGCCGGCCTTTGCAAGCCGCCGTGCCATCGCAAGGCCGATCACCCCGGCCCCGACAATGACGCACTCAACCCTGTCCATGTGAAGTTGCAACCTAAAGAAAAATTGCCGCGTCGTTGTGCAGTATCGGCAGCAGATTTTAGGGCTTTGTTAAGCCACCGTCGCCGCCAAGCCCTTGGTTTGTCTCGCACTCCCTTACTGGAGGCGGCGGCATTAGTGAACCATTAATCATGTCAGGGCAATTGCCGTAATTTGAGTCACATTTTGGGGTTGTGTGGGTACGCGTTTACCCGATCCAAACCCACACCCGCAGACACTCCGGCGCGGAAATGCGCAGGTGAGTGATGGCTGGCAAGAATTGGCAGGCAGGCAGCAAGATCTCTCTTGCAGCCCTCGTGTGCCTTGCTGCCGGCGCCTTGCCGCTGGCGCGCGCACGGGCAGCCTCGGGTGGTTTCCAGCCTGCAAGCTATGTCGGCTCGCTCGATCCCAACATGATCTGGGAAGTCCTGATCGGCGGCATCGTCGTTGCTTCCTTTCTCGGTGCCGTGGCGATCTGGGTGGTTTCGGCGTTGCGCCGCGCCCAGCGCTCACAGCTGCGGCGCAACGCCTTCATCAGCTCGGCGCTGAACCATCTCAATCAGGGTGTGGTGATGACCGATGCGAGCGGGCGCGTCATCTTCTGCAACGACCAGTATCTGAATCTCTACGGCCTGACGCGCGCCGACGTGCCGCGCAACATGGGCGGTGCGGAGCTGCTGGAGAAACGGCGCCAGCGCGGTACGTTCCTCGGCTCCAATGAGGAGTTCTTCGCCCGTGCAGCCGCGCCCGAGGGCCTGATCACGGAGCTGCCCGACGGCCGCTCGGTGCTGGTGAAATACTTCACGCTGCCCAACGGCGGCTCGGTCGCGACGCATCTGGATTGCACCGAACAGCGCAAGCTGTCGCGAAAACTGTCGTCGACCACCCAGTTCCTGGAATCGGTGCTGGACAACGTCCCGGTCTGCGTCGCCGCCAAGAACATCGAGGATGGCCGCTACATCTTCGCCAACCGCGCCTTCGAGCGCTTCTCCCGCTTCTCGCGCGATCACATCGTCGGCAAGTCCGCCGAGGAGATTTTCAGTCCCGCCACTGCGGCCGCCATCGTCCAGGCAGACGAGGCGGCGCTGAACGCGCCGGAGGGCTATCACCGCAACGAGTTCCAGGTCGAGCGCGGTTCGCAGCAGCGCGTTCTTGCCTCCAACCGCGTGCTGGCGCGCAACGAAAAGGGCGAGCCGGAATTCTTGATCGCGCTGTTCGACGACGTCACCGATCGCCGTTCGCTGTCGCGCGAGCTGGAGAACGCCAAGAAGTTCCTCGAGCTCGTCGTCGACAACATCCCGGTCGCGCTGATCGTCGAGGACGTCAAGGACGGCAAATACCTGCTCGCCAACCGCAGCGCCGAGACCATTCTCAACCGCCGCCGCGAGGATGCCACGGGCCTGACGGCCATCGACATCTTCAATCCGCGCGAGGCAAAGCTGATCGTCGCGCGCGACGAGGCCGCGATCAAGAAGCGCAGCCTGCTTACCGAGGAGCACCCGATTTCGACCAAGGACGGCCTGCGGCTGTTCCTGACCCGCCGCATGACCGTGCTCGACGATGCCGGCGAGCCGCAATATCTGATCAAGACCCACGAAGACGTGACCGACCGCCGGCAGACCGAGTCGCGCATGGCGCACATGGCCTATCACGACGGCCTTACCGACCTGCCGAACCGCGCCGCTTTCCTGCAGGCGCTGGCGCAGATGATCGAAGCCTGCGCGGGCACCGACGAGGAGTTCGCCGTGCTGTGCGTCGATCTCGACGGGCTGAAGGAAATCAACGACGTGTTCGGCCATGCGCTCGGCGACAAGGTGCTGATCGAGGTCGCCCGCCGCCTGCAGGAAACCGCGCGCGGCGGCGTGGTGGCGCGGCTGTCCGGCGACGAGTTCGGCCTGATCATCGACGGCAAGCAGCCGGAAGCCGGCAAGGTGCTGGCTGCCCAGCTCGCCGACGCGCTGGCAAAGGAATTTTCGATCGACGGCAAGGCCGTGCGCACCGGCGTCACCACCGGCATCTCGGTATTCCCGCATAACGGTTCGGACGCGGCCGCGCTGCTCGCCAATGCCGGCGCGGCGCTGTTCCGCGCCAAGCAGAAGTCGCGCGGCACCGTCAACGTGTTCGAGCCCGAGATGGACCAGCAGATCCGCGACCGCCGCGTGCTGCACCAGGATCTCTCGGTCGCCATCAAGAACGGCGAATTGTCGCTCTACTACCAGCCCCAGGCCACCTCCGGCGACAAGGTCGCCACCACCAAGGTCATCGGTTTCGAGGCCCTGGCGCGCTGGATGCATCCGCTGCGCGGCTTCGTCTCGCCCGCCGATTTCATCCCGATCGCGGAGGAAAGCGGCCTGATCGTCGAGATGGGCGAATGGATTTTGCGCGAGGCCTGCCGGGAAGCTGCATCCTGGCCGGTCCCGCTGCAGATTGCCGTCAACCTGTCGCCGGCGCAGTTCATGCATGGCGACGTCGTCAGCCTCGTGCATTCGATCCTGCTGGAAACCGGGCTGGCGCCGGGACGGCTGGAGCTCGAAATCACCGAGGGCGTGCTGATCGAGGATTTCGACCGGGGCCTTGCCCTGCTGCGGCGCCTGAAAGCGCTCGGCGTGCGCATCTCCATGGACGATTTCGGCAGCGGCTATTCCTCGCTGAGCTATCTGCAGGCCTTCCCGTTCGACAAGATCAAGATCGACCGAGCCTTCGTCATCAATCTCGGCAAGACCCCGCAATCGGCCAATATCGTCAGCGCGGTCATCGACCTCGGCCACGGCCTGGAAATGTCGATCGTCGCCGAGGGCGTGGAGACGGCCGAACAGCTCTCCTTCCTCGCGAGCGAGGGCTGCGACGCGGTGCAGGGCTATCTGCTCGGCAAGCCGGCGCCGATCAGCAACTACGCAACTCTGGTTGGCCGCGACAACACCATGGAGCCGGCGCGCAAGACCGGGTAGGGCGTTTTCGAGCGAAGTGGGTACCGGTTCGCGTGAAGAAAACGCGTCAATCGAGAATCTGGAGCTTCGGTTCTGATACAATCAGAACCGAAAATGCTCTAGAGGTGATGGACACACATCCATCTCTCAGCGTTGCGCATGGCCGACTACGATCTTGCAATCCTCGGCGGCGGCCTGAACGGCGTCAGCGTCGCGCGTGACGCCGCTGGAAGAGGCCTTCGCGTTCTCCTGCTGGAACAGGGCGATCTCGGCGGCGGCGCATCCTCGGCCTCGCCGCGGCTGATTCATGGCGATCTCTCGGTGCTGGAGCGGCGGGATTTCCGCCGGGTGCGCGCGGCGCTGGCCGAGCGAGACGTCTGGCTGCGCATCGCGCCGCATCTGGTGCGCCCGATGCGCTTTGCCATTCCCGCCCATGCCGAGGAGCGGCCGGCCTGGGTGCTGCGGGCCTGGCTATGGCTTTACGACCGGCTCGGGGCGCGGCGGCCGCTGCCGCCCTCCGAGACGGTCGACGTTACCCATCACCCCGTCGGCGACGCGCTGAAGCGGCCGTTCGGCACGGCCTTCGAGTATTCGGATTGCATCGTCGACGATTCCCGCCTGGTGGTGCTGTCGGCGGTGGATGCGGCCGAGCGCGGCGCCTCGATCTGCACCGGCGCGCGCTGCGTCCGCGCCGACCGCACCGAGGTCTGGCGGCTCGCCATCATCGACCGCGGTCATCGCCGTATCGCTACCGCCAGAGCCCTGGTCAACGCCACCGGCGCTTGGACAGCCTCGGTCGCCGACACCGTGCTGCGCGTGCCGGCCCCGCCGCTCGGCACCACCCAGATCAGCCAGATCGTGGTGAAGCGGCTGTTCGACAGCGACAACGTCTATGTCTTCCAGAACCACGACCGCCGGCTGATCTTCGCCAGCCCCTACGAACGCGATTTCACGCTGATCGGCACCGTCGGCCACGCCTTCAAGGGCGATCCGGCCGTGGTCGCGATGGCGGCGAGCGACGTCGCCTATCTCTGCGACGCCGCCAACCGCTACTTCCGCGAGCGGGTGGAAACCTCCGACGTGCTGCGCACGGTTTCCGGGGCCAATTCCGTGATTGGACGCCGCGCAAGCGGCCTGCGGCGGGATGGCGTGCTGAGCATCGACACAAAGCGCCGCAAGGCGCCGCTGGTCACGATTTTCGGCGGCGATATCACGACGGCGCGGCTGCGCGCCGAGCGCGCGGTGTCGCAACTGTCGAAATACTATCCGATGTCGCCGCGCTGGACCGCGCAGGCGCCGCTGCCGGGCGGCGATTTCAGCTGGACCAAATTCGAGGACGAGGTCGACAGCGCCCGCGACCAGTGGCGCTTTCTCGGCGAGCACCAGTCGCGGCGCATGGTCGCGGCCTACGGCTCGCGGCTGGTCGCGATCCTGGGCGATGCCAAATCGAAAGACGATCTCGGCCCTTCCTTCGGTCCCGAATTGACGGGAGCGGAAGTGCGCTACCTCATGACCAGGGAATGGGCGCGCTTCCCCGACGACGTGCTGTGGCGCCGCACGAAGCTCGGCCTCACCATGCCCGCCGCCGATCGCGACAGGCTGGCGGCGTTCATGGCGAGCGGGGCGTAGCGCTGTTGCTCATTCGGAACCGGGCATTCCGGATGGATCGCGTGCCGCGTGCCGAATAGCGTGGATAACGATCTCGTCTCCCGAGACTTCGTAGAACACAAGGAATGGATAGGGAGTCGTTGTCAGGCGACGGATGGTGGGATCATCCGTCCGAATGCCAATTTTTGGGTGCGACAACAGCAGATCGATAACATGTTGAATTCGTCGCTGAACGCGCTCGGCGCCTTGAGGCGATGCTGTAGCGATATAGTTCTAGAATGGACCTAAGGTCGGCAACCGCCGGAAGAGTGTAACGGAGCCTCACAGCCGGTGTTTGGCCCAAGCAGCCCGAACCTGCTCGTCCGTCGCAAACTCGCCTCGAGCCGCCGCCTCCTTCGAAACGGCGATCGCGGCTCGCTCATCGTCGGCGAGAGCGACCGGAGGTGCTTGGTCGGCGCCTGCAAGCTGAAGGACAATCCGGGCTATATCGTCCTGGGCGTTCGTTGGGAGGTTGCGGGCGACCTCGACGGCTTGATCCAATAACTTTGTCATAGATCGTACGATACGCCCATTCAGCTATCTCGCGAAAGAGATTTTTCTCCCCGCAGATCCGTCGGCGTGGCGCCGAAATGGCGGCGGAAGGCGCGGTTGAAATAGGAGATATCGTTGAAGCCGCAGGCGCGCGCGAGCTGTGCGATGGTCAGATGCGCATAGCGCGGCTCGCGCAGCATGCGGCGCATCCGCGCCAGCCGTTCGCCGAGCACGAATGACGTGAACGAGGTTCCTTCCTGCTCGAACAGTTTTCTCACATAGCGCGAGGAGATGTTGTGACGGCCGGCGATCAGTTCCGATGACAGCTCGCAATTGCCGAGCATCGACATCACGTCCGCTTTCAGCGCCTTCAGCCGCGCCGCCTTGGCGCCGCCGAGTGCCGCCTCGGCGCGGTCGCCGCGCGCGCCGAGCGCCAACGAAACAAGGTCGAGAATGTGGGCGGACACGGAGCGGGCGACCTCGGGATGCGCCAGCTCGTCGGCGCCGAGCACCGCATCGAGATATTTGATGAGGAGGCGCAGCGCCGGATCGTCCGCGGGGATCGGCCGGCCGAAGGCGGCCTCGAAATCCGGCGCCAGCTCCGCGATGGCGGGGCGCGACAGCGCCAGCGTAATGAAGCTGCCGTCGGTGGTCAGCGTGCTGACGGAGGGATCAGCCCCCGACAGCACGCTGGCGCTGCCGACGCCGCCGATCAACTCCTGGCCGAATTGCGTGGCCGAGGCTTCGCCCGATCGCAAGATGCTGACCGCGACGATGTCGCGGGCGTCTTTGAGCATTTCCTGCGTCACACGGTAATGCGCGGGCGAGCGCGAGCCGGATGCGATGGCGACATTGGGCAACAGGTTGAAGGTCACGTCGGCGTGAAACGGATCGCCAGTAAGCGGCTCGATATCCACCCGTGCGATGCCCCGCCCATACATCTCGCGCCACATGGCCAGGCGCTTCTCGTCCGGAAACATGTCCGTCGAGATGTGAATTCGGCGCGACTGTCCGTCCTGCATCGGTCCCCCGATCGGCTATCAACTCCAGCCGATAGTCGCTCCCAGTCCGGAACGCGTTCATGAGCCTGACCGGAATTTTTTGCGGGGAAAGGCCCGCTCTCTGTGTCGACGTCGCCACACCCTGGCAAAAGAAGCGGGGAAGTGCCGGATACGGCCATCTGCTGTTCCGCATTTGCCAAGGCGATTTTGCCTGCGGCACCAGGCCAGATCGGGCGTGCGGGCCTGAACTACCGCTCCTGATCCGCCGAGTGCCGCAGCCTTTAATCCGGGGAGGGCGCATCGCCCCCGTTGAGCCTCTGCCGATCCGTCGCTAGCTTGCGGGCACGATGGGTCGGCAGGCACATGGCTGAGGAACAAGCGAGCAACGAGGCAGCGGCGGAGCCTGCCAAACCGGAATCGCCGGCCATCGAGCCCGCGACGCCGGACGCCCTGACTGCTGCCCCCATCAGGTCTGAACCGCTGCCAGAGCCCGATATGCCTCTGCTGCGCATCGAAGGCGTGGCGAAGAAGTTCGGCAATTTCCGCGCGGTCGATCACGTCACGCTCGACATCCGTGCCGGCGAATTCTTTGCGCTGCTGGGTCCCAGCGGCTGCGGCAAGACCACGCTTCTGCGCATGCTCGCCGGCTTCGAGACGCCGGATGAAGGCCGCATCCTGCTCAATGGCCGCGACATCGCGCCGGTGCTGCCGCACGAGCGGCCCGTCAACATGATGTTCCAGAACTATGCGCTATTCCCGCATCTGTCAGTCAGGGACAACATTGCCTTCGGGCTGAAGCGCGCCGGCATGGCCAGGGCCGACATCAAGACCCGCGTCGCCGAGATGGTAGCCCTCGTCAAGCTCGATGGGCTCGAGAAGCGCAAGCCGGACCAGTTGTCCGGCGGGCAGCGGCAGCGCGTCGCGCTGGCGCGCTCGCTGGCGCGGCGGCCGCAGGTGCTACTGCTCGACGAGCCGCTGGCCGCGCTCGACAAGAAGCTGCGCGAGAGCACGCAAGCCGAATTGATGGAGTTGCAGCGCCGCCTCGGCACGACCTTCATCATCGTCACTCACGACCAGGAAGAGGCCATGACCATGGCGAGCCGCATCGGCGTGATGGACGCCGGCCGGCTCGACCAGGTGGCGACGCCGCGTGATCTCTACGAGACGCCGGCCTCGCGCTGGATCGCGGAGTTCGTCGGCGACATCAACCTGTTCGAGGGACAGGTCGGCGCCAACGAGGCCGGCCGCCTCGCGGTTTCGACGCGCGAGGCCGGCACGGTCTACGTCGCCGAGCCGCGCGACGTCCCGACGAAATCTGTCATCAGCGTCGCGATCCGGCCCGAGAAGGTGAAGCTGTCGCGCCGTGCGCCAGCGACCGATGGCATCGGCGCCCGTACCTTCAACTGCCTGGAGGGCGTCATCACCGATGTCGGCTATCTCGGCGGCCTCACCACCTACAAGGTGAAGCTCGACTCCGGCGCGGTGGTGCGCTCGTCGATGGCGAACACCACGCGGATTGTAGACGCCTATACCGCGGGCCAGCGCGTGGTGGCGTGGTTCACGCCCGACGACTGCCTGGTGCTGGAACAATGAGCGCGCGCCGCATCTTCGCTGGCCCTGCGCGCTATGCCGCTATCGCGCCCTATCTGTGGATGGTGCTGTTCTTCCTGGTGCCGTTCGGCTTCGTGTTGAAAATTGCGCTGTCGCAGACCGCGATCGCGCAGCCGCCCTATACGCCGGTGTTCGACTTCTGGGCGGGGCGCGAGGCCACCAGGGCGGCGCTCGGGCAGCTCTCGCTCGACAATTTCAGGCTGCTGATCTCGGACGATCTTTATTTTCTGTCCTATCTGCGCAGCCTGATCGTCGCGCTGTTCTCGACCGCGATGCTGCTCCTGATCGGCTATCCCATCGCCTATGGCATGGCGCGGCTGCCGCAGCGCTGGCAGGTCATCGCGATGATGCTGGTCATCGTGCCGTTCTGGACCTCGTTCCTGATCCGCATCTATGCCTGGATCAACATTTTGCAGCATGACGGCCTGCTCAACACGATGCTGCTCAAGCTCCACCTGATCTCGGCGCCGCTGGTGTGGCTCTCCACGGACACCGCGATGTATATCGGCATCGTCTATTCCTATCTGCCGTTCATGATCCTGCCGCTGTTCGCAACGCTGGCGAAACAGGACCCGGCACTGCTGGAGGCGGCCGCCGATCTCGGCGCCTCGCCGCGGCAGGCGTTCTGGCAGGTCACGTTTCCACTGTCGCTGCCGGGGGTAGGGGCGGGGGCGCTGCTCTGCTTCATCCCTGTTGTCGGCGAGTTCGTGATCCCCGACCTGCTCGCGGGCTCCAATGCGCTGATGATCGGCCAGACGCTGTGGCTGGAGTTCTTCACCAACAAGGATTGGCCGGTGGCCTCTGCGGTAGCCGTCGTGCTGCTGATCCTGCTGGTCGGCCCGCTCCTGCTGTACGAGCGCGTGCAGCATCGCCAGCTGGAGGCGCGCTGATGGCCTCCCGCAAGATCAACGGCATCACGCCGTTCAATATCACCGCGCTCGCGCTGGGGCTGGCGTTCCTGTATCTGCCGATCGTCATCCTCGTGATCTATTCCTTCAACGACTCGCGGCTGGTGACGGTGTGGGGCGGCTGGTCGCTGCGCTGGTACCGCGAGTTCTTCGACGACCAGGCGATGCTGGATGCGGCCTGGATGAGCCTGCGCGTTGCCGCGGTGTCGGCGACGATTGCAACCGTTCTCGGCACGCTCGCCGCCGTCGCACTGACCCGCGGCGAGCGCTTCAAAGGCCGCATGCTGTTCTCCGGCATGCTCTATGCGCCGCTGGTGATGCCGGAGGTGATCTCCGGCCTGTCGCTGCTCCTGCTGTTCGTCGCGCTCGATGCGGGGCGCGGCTTCTGGACCGTGACCATCGCACACACCACGCTCACCCTGTGCTTCGTCACCGTGGTGGTCCAGTCGCGGCTCGGCTCGATCGACCGCAGCCTCGAAGAAGCCGCGATGGACCTCGGCTGCAACCCCGTGCGCGCCTTCCTGTCGGTGACGCTGCCGCTGATCATCCCGTCCATCGTGGCCGGCTGGATGCTCGCCTTCACGCTGTCGCTGGACGATGTCGTGATTGCGAGCTTCACCACCGGCCCCGGCTCGGCGACGCTGCCGATCCGCATCTATTCCGAGGTGCGGTTAGGGGTGAAGCCGGAGATCAACGCGATCAGCACGATGTTTATCGCATTGATCACGGTGATCATCATCGTGGCGTCGTTTGCCTCGAAACTCTCGCGCACGCAGGGCGAGAACGCCGTGCCGCTGTGAGGGATCCTACGACTTTACCGCGCCTGCGGTCAGCCCGCCGACCATATAGCGCCTGAACACGTAGTAGATCGCGGCCGGCGGCAGCGCATAGATGAAGCCGGTGGTCATTAACAGCTCCCACGGCGAGTCGTCGGCGGCGAGGAAATTGCCGAGCGCCACGGGCAACGTGATGTCGGTATCCTTGGACAGCAGCAGGAACGCATAGAGATATTCGTTCCAGGCGAGCAGGATCGCATAGGTGCCGACCGCGACCAGCGAGGGCATCATCAGCGGCACATAGACGAGGCGGAACAGCTGCAGCGTGGTGGCGCCGTCCATGGTGGCGGCCTCATCGAGCTCGACCGGCAGCTTGTCGGAGGCCTGCTTGAGCACCCAGATCGCGTAAGGCGAGGCGATGGTCACCATGGCCAGGATCAGCGACCAGTGATTGTTGAGGAGGCCGTAATTGCCCATGGTGCGGTACATCGGCACGGCCAGGAACGCGGCCGGAATGAAGTAGGTGAGCAGCGCCAGATTCATCACCGCGCGGCCGCCGGGCACGCGCAGCCGCGAGATCGAAAACGCCGCCGCGGTCGCGATGAACAGCGTCAGCACACCGGCGGCAAGCGCGATCACGGTCGAATTCCAGAACTGGATCCAGAAATCCCGGAGGAAATAGTGCTCCTGGTAGAACACGATCTTGAAATTGTTCAGCGTCGGATGCGCCGGCCACAGCTTGCCGGAGAACGCGTCCTCCTTCGGCGAGATCGCGAACAGGAACATGTGGTAGATCGGAATCATCGTCCAGATGAACACGGGAATGCCGATCAGCAAAAGCCGCGCCTCGGTGCCGACTTCGCGCAAGGATGGCAGCTTCATCGCGACAACCGTTTCATCATGAAATAGACCAGCGGCAGCACCAGCGGCAGCGCGCAGACGATCGAGGCCATTGCGAGGCTGAGCTGGTCGAGCCGCAGATAGCGGATGCCGAGCGTCGACAGCACATGGGTGAGGTCCGCCGGGCCGCCGCCGGTGAGCAGGTACACGCTGTTGAAGTCGCCGAGCGTCCAGATCATCGACAGCAGCGTGCAGGTGACATAGAGCGTGCGCATCGACGGCCAGGTGATGTAGCGGAACTTCTGCGACCAGCTGGCGCCATCGACATCTGCGGCCTCGTACATGTCATGCGAGATCGCAAGGCGTCCGGTGAGCAGGATCAGCGTCCAGAACGGCAGCGACTTCCAGATGTGCACGCCGATCGCCATGGCGAGCGCGACGGTCGGATCGTTGAGCCAGTTCGGGCCGTCTTCGGCGGTGAGCTTGAAGATGATCTGGTTGACCATGCCCCATTCGGGATTGAGCATGAAGCGCACCGACAGGATGGTCGGGATCGACGGCACCGCCCAGGGCAGGATGAACAGCACCGACAGCCAGCGGATCCAGACACGCTGCTGCGCGAAGAAGCCGGACAGGAACAGCGCGATCACCATCTTCAGGTTGATGCCGACCACGAGGAAGATCAGCGTGTTGACCGCGGCGCGCGCAAAGATCGGATCGTGCCAGAGCGCGACATAGTTGCTCGGCGCCCGCGCCAGCCACAGCCCGTAGGAGACGGGGTAGACGACGAAGGCGAGGAATACGAGCAGATAGGGCGCCAGCAGAGCGATGCCCCACGCGTGCGGCGTGGTCAGCCGTGCCGAGAGCGGCGGACTGGTAATCGCGTGATCGCCGGGAAGCGTGATCGCCATGCGTTTACTCTGGAGCGAGAGGTCGGCCGCAGCTACGCCGTCGTCCCTGCGAAAGCAGGGACCCATAACCACAAACGGTTATTGGTGAGGCGAAGCCGTCGACGAGCATTGAATAAAGCGGCCGCCGCGGCGTATGGGTCCCTGCGTTCGCAGGGACGACAGATAACATACTTTCGCGGCGGCCGGCATCGTCACATCAACCCGCGACCTGCTTGATGCGGGCGATCAGCTCGTCGACGGCCTTGTCGACCGGCACCTTCTCGCTGACCACGCGGTTCATCGCCTTGGCCCAGACGTTCTCGTTGTTGAGGATGGTGAACTTCCAGTTCTTGGTGAAGTCGAACGGCGTGGTGCCGCCAGTGAACTGGTTGTAGACGGCCTTGCGATGGCGGTCGGCCTGCCAGAACGGGCTCTGCTGGCTGGCAGTCGTTACCGGGAACCAGCGGCCGAGCGCGCCCTCGATATAGGGGCGAAGGTTCTCTTCCTGCATCAGGAACTTGATGAATTCCTTGCCCTCCGCCTTGTTCTTGGCGTTGGCGAACATCAGCCCGGTCTTGACGTCGGAGCGGTACTTGATCGGCGTGCCGTCCGGCTTGTTCGGGAAGGACGCCGTGATGATGACCTCGTCATAGTTCTTCTTGCCGAGCGCCCGCTGCTCCGGCGTCAGCGCCGGGTTGTTGGCGTCGTCGAGCCACTTCGCCGCGATCGAGATCGTGAAGTTGTGCGTCATCACGATCGTCTTGTTGTGGAAGGCGACGTTGTTGTCCGGGTCCTTCCATGTCGTGGAGGAGGGCGGCGTGCAGCCCTTGATGTAGGTGTCGGTATAGTCCTTCAGCGCCTTGATCAGGCCTTCGCGGTTCTTGGGATCGTCGACCAGCAGCTTGCCGTTGTCGTCGACCAGCTTGACGTTGTGGGCGTCCATGAAGGTGTAGAACGACTGGAAGCTGTCGGTGGATTCCACACCCATCGGCTGGCCGACGGCATAGACGCGCTGGCCGGTGGCCTTGCGGCTGGCGGGCTGCACCTTGTCGCACCAGAACGACCAGTAATCCTCCCACTTGGTCGGGATGTCGCTCTGCTTGAAGCCAGCCTGCTCCAGCATGTCCTGCCAGATCTGCACATGCATGCTCTGCTGCTTCAGCGGGAAGCCGTAATAGGCGCGCTTCTTGGCAACGTCGTTGTAGAGGTTGACCGTCTCCAGCGTGTTCGGCGCGAATGCCGACTTCATCGGCAGCATGATGTCGGAAAGATCTTCCAGCTTGCCCTCGAAGGCCCATTTGCCCTGCGCCTGCACGTCATAGCTGTCGGAATAGGCGACATCGGGCACGGTGCCGGAATCCAGCGCCGCCACGGTCTTCGGAATCATGTCCTGGATGGCGTATTGCGAGAGCTCGACCTTGATGCCGGTCTTGGCCTCGAACTTCTTGATGGCTTCAAGAAGGGCGTCGTCCTCGGATTTGTAGAAGCCCTTGCCGAACCAGACGGTGATTGTCTTTTGCTGCGCGAAGGCTGGGGCCGCCGCCGACAGAAGCCCGACCATCGCGATCGCGCCTGACAGCGCTATCAATGTCTTGGATCTCACGTTGCTCTCCCTGACTTTTCCCCGGTTTTGACCGGGCTATCAGCAGGCTTTACCGAATGGTTCCCAATCATTCCAGATGCTGTTGCTGTTCCCTGCGATGAAAAATCGGCAGGCGCTCGCGTACAGCGAGTGGCTTCGCGCAATTCTCAATACGAAAGTCTTAGTTGGGCTTGGCCGCTTCCGCGGCGGGTCCGCCTTCCGGCGCGGGCCGGCGCAGGCCGCCGCCGGTGAAGCGCTCGATCACCGACTTGACGGCGTCGCGCGTCTTGCGGTCCTTGACCGCATCGAGCAGCGGCTCGGTCGCGGGCGAGCGGCGGATCAGGCTTTCCGGATCGGGGAAGATCAGCGGATCATCCCACGGTCCCTGCACGACGAAAGGCAGTTCGAAGCCGGGATTGCCGCTCGATGCCGAGATCAGGCTGGCAACGCCCCTGAGGTCGTATTCGCGCGCCGGCACCGATGCCGTTCCCGTCAGCTTCAGCCGCGAGGTCGGGCTCTCGACACGGACGTCCTCGGCGGTCGCGATGCCGTCGGCGAATCTCACCGAGACATTGATGCTGTCATAGGGCGTCGAGCCTTGCCGGAAATTGCCGGCGCCGGACAGCGGCCGGCGCTCCAGCCGCTTCAGGAGTTGCTCGACGTTGAATCCCGAGATCGCGCCGTCATGCCCGGTGAGTGTCGCCGTGCCGTCGAGCGAGGAGGCAAGGCCGAAGGGGCTGGAGCCGGAGGCGACCAGCGTGACGTTGAGATTGCCGCGACCGGAGAGCTTGTTGACGCCGAACAATTCGCCGGCAGCGGCCTGCAGGTCGACATCGGTCAGCTGGAACTGGGCGCGAACGTCGGCGATGGTGTCCGAACGCGAGATGCCGAGCGAGCCCCTGGCGATGCCGCCATACATCTGCGCCTCGCCCACGGAGAGCGCCAGTGCGCCATTGCGCAAATTCGCGCCGAACGCGGTGCGGCCGAGTTTGGTCGGACCCACCGTCACCCTGGCGGCCGACAGGCGCATGTCGAGATCGGTCGCCGACAGCGCATTGAGATCGAACAACTGCCGGTTCCAGTCGCGCGCGCCGGAGGCGAGCAGGCGCACGGTGGAGATGTAGGGCGTGAAGTCGAGATTGCCCGCGGCAAGCGTCGCTTGCACGGTCTGGCGGCCGTTGTTGGCGAAGGTCATGACGCCCTCGGCGACATTGCCGTCGAGCTCGACATTGACATTGGTGAGCGCCACCGAGCCGCCGACCACATTGGCGCGTGCCTTCAGCGCGAAGCGGCCGAAGCCGCCGCCGGCAGGCGGCTGCTGCCCGGTCCAGCGCAGCGCGTTGCGCAGCGACAGCGAGTCGACGGTAACGGTGCCTTCCATCAATATGCTGGTGCGGTTGGCGACGGTGCCGTCGAAAGCAAGCTTCAGCGGCGCTGATGTAAGCCGCGCCTTCAGGCCCGTGCGCTCGCCCGAGAGCAGCGCGACGAAATCGCTGGCGCTGACCGAGCCGTCGATGCGCTCGCTGCGCCAGTCGAACTGTCCGGTCGCCGCAAAGGAGCGTGAGATCGACGGCCACGCCAGCGAGAGGTCGATGTCGCCAAGCGTCTCCGACAAGTGATTGGCCGCATCCTCGTATTTCAGCACGCCGTCCTGGATGCGGATTTCGGAGAACGATACCTGGTTCTCTGCGCCGGGCTTCATGGCCTTTGCGATGGTCTCGACGAACGGCGTCCAGTTGCTGTCGCCACTGCTGTCGCGCACCACGCGGATCGTCGGCCGCAACATCATCACGTCGGAGATTTCGAACCGGCGCAGCAACAGCGGCAGCAGCCGCAGATTGGCGGTCAGCACGTCGACATGCAGCGCGGGGTCGGTGTCCGCCGCGCCTTTCAGGCCGACCTTGTGGAAGGAGACGTAGCTCGCCGGAAACACCGAAATATCGATCGGTCCCTTGGCGGCGAGTTCGAGCCCGGTGACCGCGCGGATTTGCGCCTCGACGGCCTTCTGCAGGGCGTCACGGTTGAGGAACCATGACGTTGCGACCAGGCACAGCACGGCCAAGCCGACGAATGTCGCAACCGGTATCCCCAGGCGCTTCATTCCTTGGGCCATCGTCAATGCCATGATCCAGCTAAGGTCATCCAGCTAAGGTCGTCGGTTCGATTTGAGGAAACGGCGTTAGCGCACCCACCCGTTGCGCCCCAACCCGGGCAACTTGATGGGTTTTCTTGTCCCTTTCAAGGCCGTAGTGGCGTGGAAACAGGCATATGCCCGTCATTGACGCGTTGCGAAGAATTCGCCTAATAAAAGCCCAATAGTGCGCCACCAGCGCCTTCGGTCCCTCCATAGGTCATTCCCCATGAACAAGGTCTACCCCGACGCCAAATCGGCTCTCGATGGCATTCTCAAGGACGGCATGATGATCATGTCCGGCGGTTTCGGCCTGTGCGGTATCGCCGAGACCTTGTCGGACGCGATCCGGGACGCCGGGGTCAAGGGCCTGACCGTGGTCTCCAACAATGCCGGCGTCGACGGTATCGGGCTTAGCCGCCTGCTCGAGACTCGGCAGATCAAGAAGATGATCTCGTCCTATGTCGGCGAGAACAAGCTGTTCGCGCAGCAATATCTCGCCGGCGAATTGGAGCTCGAATTCAATCCGCAGGGAACGCTCGCCGAGCGCATCCGCGCCGGCGGCGCCGGCATCCCGGCCTTCTATACGAAGACCGGCGTCGGCACGCTGATTGCCGAGGGCAAGGAAGTGAGGGAGTTCGACGGCGAGAAATACGTGATGGAGCGCGGGCTGTTCGCCGATCTTGCGATCGTGCACGCCTGGAAGGGCGACACCGCCGGCAACCTGATCTACCGCAAGACCGCGCGCAACTTTAACCCGATGATGGCGACCGCCGCGAAGATCACCGTGGCCGAGGTCGAGCATCTCGTGCCGGCCGGCGAGCTCAATCCCGACCACATCCATACGCCCGGCATCTTCGTCAAGCGCATCGTCGAAGTCGGCACCGCGAAGAAGCACATCGAATTCCGCAACACCCGTCCGCGCCCCGCCGCGTAATCAGGAGAACGACAATGGCCTGGACCCGTGAACAGATGGCAGCGCGCGCCGCAAAGGAATTGCGCGACGGCTATTACGTCAATCTCGGCATCGGCATCCCGACGCTGGTCTCGAACTTCATCCCCGACGGCATGGACGTGAACTTGCAGAGCGAGAACGGCATGCTCGGCATGGGCCCGTTCCCCTATGAGGACGAGGTCGATCCCGATCTCATCAACGCCGGCAAGCAGACGGTGAGCGAACTGCCCTCCACCAGCTATTTCTCCTCGGCTGACTCCTTCGCCATGGTGCGCGGCGGCCATATCGATCTCTCCATCCTCGGCGCGATGCAGGTGGCGCAGAACGGCGACCTCGCCAACTGGATGATCCCCGGCAAGATGGTGAAGGGCATGGGCGGCGCCATGGACCTCGTCGCCGGCGTCAAGCGCGTCGTCGTGGTCATGGAGCATTCCGCCAAGGACGGCCCGAAGCTGCTGAAGAAGTGCAACCTGCCGCTCACCGGCGAGCGGGTGGTCGACATGGTCGTCACTGATCTGGCAGTGTTCACCATCGACAAGCACGGCAAGGACGGCATGGCCCTGATCGAGCTCGCCGACGGCGTCACCCTCGACGAGGTGAAGGCCAAGACCGAGGCAGAATTCCGCGTCGCGTTGAAGAACGCCTGACGCTGATGGGGCGGCCGCTACCCGCGATACGCCCCGCGCACGCCGACGACGCCGCTTTCATCGCACGCAACATCCTCGCTTCCCAACGCGGCCTGCTGCCGCGCGGCTGGCTCGACATCGCGCTCGGCTGGGACGAACCACGATGCCTCGCCTTTGTCGAGAAGATCGCCACCGCGCAAGCCAGATCGTGGTGGCATGTCTCTCACTTCATCATTGCCGAAGTCGGCGGTGAGGCGGGTGCCTCGCTATGCGCCCTGCCGGCTGCGGGAACGGGGCCCGCCGCAAGAGCGGCGATCGAGGAAATCGCTGGTGCAACGGAGGCGGCGGCGATCTTCCGCCGCGGCGCCTACGCGCGGAACTGCTGGGTACAGGGCGGCGAGGGCGAGTGGCTGATCGAGCATGTCGCGACGCTGCCGCAGTATCGCGGTCGCGGACTGGTGCAGGCCCTGATCGGGCACGCGCTGGCGGCCGGAAAGACGGCAGGTTTCGAACGGGCCTCGATCTCGTTCCTGATCGGCAACGCGGCGGCCGAACGCAGCTACGCCAGGGCGGGCTTCACCTTCGCCGAAGAAAAGCGCGATCCGGTCTTCCAGGCCCTCACGGGTTCTCCCGGCTTCCGCCGTTTTACGCGGGCGATCTAGGGGAGAGACGGTTCTTTGGCGCGAGGCCTGCGGCGCGGGCGCTACCCGCGATCCGCCCCGCGCACGCCGATGCGCCATTGCCCGGTCAGTGATCCACGGGTCTGCCGGGCCCCAGATGGTACCGGCTGGAAAAGAAAACCAGCGGGAGGTTGTCGCAGTAGTCGCAGTTCGAGACTTCAGCGATGAACAGGGTGTGGTCGCTGACATCAACGGTCCGCGTCACTTCGCAGGCGAAGAAAGCCACGCAATTCGTCAATTTCGGCAGGCCTTGCACTATTTCATAGTCGGGGGCTGCTTCGACGTCAGGCTGACCGGCGAAATGCCGCGATATTCCCTTGCCGTGCTCCGGCAGCACATTGACGCCGTAGCGCCCGGCCGCGGAGATCGCTTCATGGGTTCGTCCCGGCATTACCGACACCAGCACGGTCGGCGGTGAAAGGCTGATGGTGACGAAGCTGTTGGCCGTCATGCCGCGGACCTCGCCCTGCGGGCCGATCGTGGTCACCACCGCAACCCCGGTCGCAAAGCGCGAAGCAGCCTGGCGGAAGGCGAGCGGGTCGACGCGCTGCATCTCATGCCCCGTCCGAGAAATGAAACAGGGTCGCTCCGCGGGGTGAATAGTTCGGAACGTCTTCGGCAACCTTCCTTCCGATCTCCGATTGCAGGGCGGCAAGCATCGTGGCGCCATCCGCGAACCAGGCCTGGAAGATGCAGAACGGTACCGGCGCAGGGCCGAGCGCCTCCGGATAGGCGAACGTGCATGACTTGAGCCCTGGCAGCTGTTTCGCCAGCGGCAGGTGCCTTGCTTCGTAGTAGGCCTTGAACCGGGCCGCATCATCAGGAGCGGGATAGGTGACGGTCAGACAATGCATCGGCTCGTCCTCACGCGGTGGCCCGCACCGCAGCCGGCGCCGGCTGGCGGTCGATCCAGGCATGGATGCGCTCTGTGGACGAGACCCGATCCCATTGGCGCTCCGGATAGTTGAAGTTCTCGGTGAACTCGTCGGCAAGCGCCTGGTTCTGACTCATCGCGCCGATCAGCATTCCAAGCGCCTCCGACGGCGGCTGCAGCATGATGTTGGTCCAGCGCGCGGCGGCCAGCACGCGGTCTTGCCGCTTCAGATCCGCCTTTTCGCAGAAGCGCGCGTCGAGCACGTCCGAATTGACGATCTCTTCGCCGAGCACGAAGGCGGCGTAGGAGGCGACGTTGGCGCCCTGTCCCATCATCGGATCGACCACCGAATGGACATCGCCGAGCGCGATCGCGCATTTGCCCCCGTCGAACTGAACCATCGTGTTGCGCACCGTCGGCACCACTCCGCCCTGAAGCAGATCCAGCGGCTGTGCCAGGTCGAAGCGCGCCGTGTCGATCCGGTCGAAGGTGGTCGGATGATGCTTCTCGAGCTTGTCGAGCACGACGCGCAGGAAATGCTTCGGATTCGCGTCGTAGCTGAGCGTTGCGAGCTCCTCCATGTCGGCGCCAGGGACGTTTTCCATCAGCAGGGCAGTCTGGACTCCATCGAAACTGATGGTGGGGATCACGATCATCTCGCCGTGGCCGGGTGAAACCGAAAGCGTGACGTTCATCGGGTCCGGCTGGCGAACGCCGGTGTAGAGGCCGACGCAAAGCCGGCGCTGCGGCTGCGAATAGGGTGTGTGCTCCGGCCGGTAGCTGAAGAGCTGGCCGAGCGGCCCCTTGCCGCTGGAAACGACCAGCAGGTCGAAGCGGCTGACCAGTGGAGCGACATCGCCTTCGTCGATCCGTCGGTATTCGATCCTGCCTCCGCGATCCATGAAGTCCTTCATCAGCATCGGGAGATAGATTCGGTAATCGACCGCGCGGCTTGGCCGGGAGAAGTAACCGCGGAAGCTGATCGGCTCCGGGAAATTGAAGAAATGGTCGTGGTAGTAATAGTGATGCTTCGGGTCGCTCCAGTGGTTGACGCCGAGATAGTCTTCGCGCGCGATCGTCACATGATGGTGCGCGACCGTATTGAGCAGGCGGATGCCGCGGTAATCGTCCGGCGCGCGATCGGTTATCAACGTGGCGTCGACGCCGTGTTTCTGGAGATAGAGCGCCAGGTGCAGGCCGGCGATCCCGGCCCCGACGATTCCAATGTGCCGCCTCACGTCCGTCCCCTCTTGCTGTGTTTTTCTGTGTGCAGCCTAACCAGTAACTTGGCCGCCAGATAGGGAATGGATAGGATATGATTTATTCTGTATGAGAATAAATCATGGACCGCATCGACTGCCTGCGCGCCTTTGTTCGCGCCCTGGAGGGCGGCAGTTTCTCGATTGCCGCCAACGAACTCGGAATCGGCCAGCCGGCCATAAGCAAGCGGATCGCTTTGCTCGAAAACGAATTCGGCACGCAGCTGTTCTTTCGCACCACGCGCAAGCTGAAGCCAACGCCCGAAGGCCACCGCATCTATGAACTGGCGCGCCAAATTCTCGGCAGCTTCGATCTGGCGCGCGCCAACGTCGAGGAGAATTCGCTTCGGCCCAGCGGCACGCTCAGGGTAAGCGTGCCCTCCTCATTCGGCCGGCGCTACCTGATGCCCGTCATTGCCGAATATGTCCGGACCTATCAGGGAGTTCTGCTGGATGTTCGCTTCAGTGAGCGCTTCGTCAACCTGGTGGAGGAGGGGATCGAACTGGCGCTGCGGATAGGCGAACTCGAATCAAGCACGCTGGTCGCCCGGCGGCTTGGCGCGGTGCGGCGCTATCTGGTCGCGACGCCGGCTTATCTTCACGGCCGTTCAATTCCGCGGGCGCCCGAGGACCTCGGCGCGCACCAATGCATCGTCTATTCGCGTCTGCCCTCCGCCAATGACTGGATTTTCGAATCCGAGCACGGTCGCCACGTCGCGTCGATCGGCGGTCCCCTGCTTGTCGACGATGCGGATGCGATGGAAGCGGCCGTGATGCAGGATCTCGGCATCGCCATCCTGCCCGAATGGAGCGCGCTCGCCGGCATGCGCAGCGGTCAATTGGAAAATCTGCTTCCCGATTTTTCGATTGCCGCCCTGCCGCTGCATGCCGTCTATTCCGAGACGCACTGGATGTCGCTCAGGGCGCGAAGCTTTCTCGATTTGTTGATCAAGCGTTCGGGGCATTTCTCAACCCAGCTCTGAACCGCGTCCATCGCGCTGAGATTCATGCTGGACCGCCCGGCATGTCCGAGAACCGCGTCAGCCACGCCACCGGGCCGACGCTGGCGCCGACGATGAGTAGGGCGGCGAGCGCGCCTTCCTCGAAGCTGCCGCGGCCGGTGTTCTACACGGGCGGTCTAGCGGGAAACACGGTTCTCGGGCGCGACGGCCTACGGCCATGTCGTCCAGCGAACATTGTGTTCCAGGGCTCGGGCGGTATCTGCGGTATTGCAGGCGAAGCCGGCAGGCGTCGCGACGGAGAACATCCGGGGCGGCTTTTTTTATCCCGTCAGGAACATCGTCTGGTCCGCCCTGTTGGCCTCCATAAGGAGCGACTTGAACCAGCAATCACCATTCAGGTGAGCGGTCGGCGTCCGCTGAGAGGAACGAGAGATGGAAGCTGCAGACGCAATCAAGCAGGCCGAACAGGCCGCAGAGCAACAAAAGCAGGCAGGTGCCCGCAAGGTCGATGACATGGCGAAGGCCGTCCATGGCGCGGCCGAAGAGCTCCAGCAACAAATGCCGAGAGCTGCCGAACTTGCCGATGCCGCGGCCTCGCACCTTGAGAAAGGTGCAGACGCGCTGCGGGAGCGCAATGTTCACGAGTTGATGAATAGCTTCCGTGATTTCGGTCGCAAGGAACCGCTCGCACTCTTCGCCGGCGCGGTAATCGCGGGCTTTGCATTCTCCCGCTTCGTCAAGAGTTCCGCGGAAGAGCCGCGCTGAGGAAAGATGTCATGGCCATTCCCAATTTTCAGCGGTCCGTCCCGGACATCGTCGGCGATCTCTTCCTGCAGTTCACCGCTTTGATGCGCAACGAAGCGCAACTGGCCCGCACCGAGGTTTCCGAGAACATGGCGAGCGTTGCACGCGGCCTCGGACTGGTCATCGGCGGGGCGGTGCTCCTGATCCCCGCACTGGTGATCCTGCTTCAGGCAGGGGTCGCCGAACTCAGCGAAGTCTATTCCATGAGATCTTCCCTATCCTCGCTTGTGGTTGGGGGAGTCGTCCTGATCATCGGGATCATCTTGCTTTCCGTCGGCATGAGCCGGCTCAAGTTTGAGAACATCATGCCCAACAGAACCGTCCAACAGCTCCGGCGGGATGCGTCGGTGGCGAAAGAACAAGTGAGCCAGGACCATGAGCCAAGTCGAGCAGCTTGAACGAGAGACCGAACAGACGCGGGCTCAGCTCGCCAGCACGCTGGAGGAATTGCGGGCCTCCATGACCCCGGGCCGTGTGCTCGACCAATTGTCCGATCGGGTAGGCGATGGCGCTCCCGCTGCGCTCGTGCGCAATCTGAAGGAGCAGGCCATGAGCAACCCGCTTCCGCTGGCGCTGATGGGGGCAAGCCTGGCCTGGCTGATGCTGGGACCTCGCCCCGGCACCGCGGGCAAGGCGATGCGCGGGACCGCAGATCGTCTGCGAGGCGCTGCTGATCGAGCTGCCGACAACGTCCGTGATGCGGCCGACGGGCTGCGCGACACCGCCGCAGACAAGAGTTCGGAATGGCGCGACACGGCGTCCAGGACAACCGATCGCGCGAGGCGTTCGCTCGATGAGACTGGCCAGAGCCTGCGCGAGACGGCGAATTCAACGGCAGACTCAGCGCAGCGGATGGCCGCGGGCTCTGCCGAGACCATCCGCGAGACCGCCGGCTCGATGGCGGGTTCGATGCAACGCACCGCTTCAGCCGGATACGAAGCCGTGGCCGACACTGCGCGCCGGACGGCCTCATCCATCTCGGAGTCGACGAAGGCCGCGGGAGAGCAGACGCTACGGAGCGGTAACACCCTGCTGGATTTTTGCCGCGAGCAGCCGCTGCTCCTGACGGGACTAGGGATTGCCGTCGGCGCGCTGGTGGGAGCGTTGCTGCCGGCAACCGAAACCGAAAACCGGATGATGGGAGCGACGAGCGACGGCCTCAAGAAGGACGCCCAGGAACTCGCCTCCGAGCAGTATGAAGGCGCCAGGAAGGTCGGCGAGCGCGCCGTGGAAGCAGCGCAGGACGAGGCTGCCAAGCGGGCAGATGCGAAGGGATCGCAGTCCGGAACTGGCTCGACCCACGAAAGCGATGAGCCGACGCTGGTACCTTCGGATCCACGCTCCGACAGGAAATCCAATGCCCCCACCTGAGGGTTCGGACGGCCCCGGGCAAAGTCGGCGGCCGTTGTGGGCCGCTGCAATCACGGCCGGCTTGATACTCGCGGGCTTTCGGCCGCGGCGTTTCTCGGAGCCCGCTGCGGTGACCGGCAGCGCGCAGCCAAGGTCTGACCAGGGGCGCGGCCGGCACGCAGCAGCGCCGTCGGAGATTCCCGCCCGCGGCTGGAAGGACATCCTGTTGCGCACGTACCGCAATATCTCCGATCACCGGGTGGTGGCGTTGGCGGCCGGCATCACGTTCTACAGCCTGCTTGCGATCTTTCCCGCCATCGCGGCGCTTGTCGCGATCTACGGCCTGTTCGCCGATCCCGGCACGCTTGCGACTCACCTCGACAATCTTTCCGGCCTGCTACCCAGTGGCGCAATGGACGTGATAGGCGATCAGCTGACGCGCGTCGCTTCGCAGGGGCGAGGCACCCTTGGACTGACTTTCCTCGTGAGCCTTGGCGTATCGCTTTGGAGTGCCAATGCGGCGATCAAGTCGATCTTCGACACGCTCAACGTCGTCTACTCCGAACGGGAGAAGCGCAGCTTTGTCAGGCTCAATGCAATCTCTCTGGCATTCACGGTGGCCGGGATATTGTTCGTGCTGCTCGCGATTGGAGCCATGGTGGTGCTTCCGCCAGCGCTCAGATATGTCGGACCCTCCGATGTGACCGAGATGATCCTGCGGATCGGGAGATGGCCGGCGCTGTTCGTGATCGGCGCGCTGGCGATCGCGTTCATCTATCGCTTTGGGCCTTCGCGCGAAAAGCCGCAGTGGCGCTGGATCAGCTGGGGAAGCGCGCTGGCCGCCTTCGGATGGTTGGCCGCCTCCATCCTCTTCTCCTGGTACGCAGAAAACTTCGGATCCTTCAACAGGACCTACGGCTCGCTGGGTGCCGTGATCGGCTTCATGATGTGGATTTGGCTGTCCGCGATCGTGATCCTGATCGGAGCCGAGCTTGATGCGGAGATGGAGCATCAGACGGTGCGTGACACAACCACGGCCCCTCCCAAGCCCATGGGAGCGCGAAAGGCGACCATGGCCGATACCGTCGGCGCGGCGCAGGACTAGAACCAGCCCCCGCGCTCACGGGTGTGCTGCTGCGATCAGACGATCATCGGTTTCGCGGTTTCACGCGCGCGTTCTAGGCCGGTCCGCTCGGCATGTCCGAGAATCGCGTCAGCCACGCCACCGGGCCGATGCTGGCGGCGACGATCAGCAGGGCCGCGAGCGCGCCTTCCTCGAAACTGCCGCGGCTGGCGTACTGGTAGATCGAGGTCGCGAGCGTCTCGACATTCAGCGGCCGCAGCAGCAGCGTCGCCGGCAATTCCTTCAGGCAGTCCACGAACACCACGATGACCGCGCCCAGCATGGCGGGGCGCAGCAGCGGCAGATGGATCAGCCGCATCGTCGTGCCCTGGCCTGCGCCCGCGGCGCGCGCGCTGTCGTCATAGTCGCGCGGAATCCGCTCGAAGCCCGCCTTGATGAAGCCGGTCGGCACCGCGAGAAAGCGGATGACATAGGCGATGACCACGGCGGCACCGGAGCCGACGATGATCAGTCCGCCCAGCGATCGTCCGAGCCCGCCGGCGAGCGCATTCAGGGCGTTGTCGACCGCGAGCAGGGGGCCGAGCAGGCCGATCGCCAGCACCAGTCCGGGCAGGGTGTAGCCGGTTTGCGCGATGTTCATTGCGACGAAGCGCAGCATGCTCGGACGCCAGCGCCAGGCGAGGATGGTTGCAAACCCGAGCAGGAGCGCGGCCAGCGTGGCAAGGCTCGCGAACGCCACCGAGTTGAAGGCGTCGCGCCACAATGCTGCGTCGAAATTCGCAAGCAGCCCGCGCCTGAAACTCTGATGCGCGAGAAAGGCGAGCGGCACCAGAAAACCGAGGACGGCCGGCACGAGGCAGGCCGCGAGCGCGCAACCGCCTTTCAGTCCCCCAAGCCTGGTCCTTTGCGTGAGGCGCGGGCTTTCTGCGGAAAACTCTGCCGTGACGTTGCGCCGCCCGTAGCGTTCGATCGCGATCAGGCCGGCCACGATCGCCAGCATCAGGCAGGAAATCTGGGCGGCGCCGGCAAGGCTGCCGCGGTTGAGCCAGGTCGTGAACACCGACACCGTGAGGGTGCGGACACCGAGATACTCGCTGGCGCCGATGTCGTTGAGGGTCTCCAGCGACACCAGCGCGACGCCCACCGCCAGCGCCGGCCGCGCCATCGGCAGCGAGACGCGCCAGAAAATGGTCCAGCGGTTGGCGCCGAGCGTCCTGGCAGCCTCGGTGAACTCTGCGGTCTGCAGCTGGAACATCGTGCGCGCCGAAAGATAGACGTAAGGATAGAGCACCAGCGCCATCACGACGATGGCGCCGGGCAGCGAGCGCAGGTTGGGCAGCAGGCGCACCGCATCCTGTAGCGGAAGCGAGGCGGCGAGCGCCCGGTGGACCAGCCCCAGCGGCTCGAACAGGTCGACATAGACGTAGGCGGCGAGATAGGTGGGGATTGCGAGCGGCAGCGGCAGCAGCCACAGCAGCATCGCCCGGCCGCGGAATTCATGCAGCGAAACCGCCCACGCCGTCCCGGTGCCGATGGCCAGCGACAGCGCGGCGACGCCGCCGAGCAGCAGCGCGGTATCGAGAAGGCTGCGCGGCAGCACGTAATCGATGAGCGGCTGCCAGACATCCGGCGCCGGCTGCATCGCCAGCGCAATGATCGAGATGACGGGCGCGGCGACCAGGACGGCGGTGGCGATCGCGATCGCGGCCGCGATTCGCCCGCTCTGCGCGGTTCGCCTCACGCCCGCTCACATCGGCACGACGCCGGCGTCCCATGCAGCAACATGCCCTCTCCCGGGGGGGAGGGGGCATGTTGGCCGAAATGTTGCCGCGACGTATTGCGATCAATCAATTGTCGAACCCGACCTTGTCCACCAGCGTCGCTGCCGCCTTGCGGTTGACGACGATCTTCGCGATCGGCATCGGATCGGCGGTCAGCTTGCCGTAGCCGGAAATCGTCGCGTTGACGGCGACGCCGGCGCGGATCGGATATTCGTAGTTGGAATCGGCGTAGATCTGCTGCGCCTTTTCACCGGCGAGCCAATCGATCAGCTTCAAGGCGTTGGCCTTGTTCGGCGCATGCTTGGCCAGCGCCACGCCGGACAGATTGACGTGGGTGCCGCCGCCTTCGAAGGTCGGCAGGATCACCTTGGTCGCCTCGGCCCACGGCTTCTTCTCCGGATCGTTGTTGATCATCAGCGCCCAGTAATAGGTGTTGCCGATGCCGATGTCGCACTTGCCGGCCGCAACGTCGCGCGCGGCCTCGCGGTCGCCGCCGGAAGGCTTTTGCGCCAAATTGGCCTTGACGCCCTTCAGCCATTCCTCGGCCTTCGCCTCGCCGTACCTGGCCACATAGGCCGCGAACAGCCCGTTATTGTAGATGTGCTGGCCGGAGCGGATGCAGATCTTGCCCCTCCACTTGGGGTCGGCGAGCTCTTCGTAGGTGATCTTGTCCTGCTTGACGCGGTCCTTCGCGGCGTAGATCACGCGCGCGCGCATGGAAATGCCGGCCCATTGGCCGTCCGGATCGCGAAACTGCGGCGGCACGATCTCGTCGATCACCACCGACTTGATCGGCTGGGTGACGCCCGCCTGCACGGCATCGTCAAGGCGGCCGAGATCGACCGTAAGCAGCACGTCGGCCGGGCTGTTGGCGCCCTCGGCCCTCATGCGCTGCTCGAGCCCCGAGCTGGCCGAGACGATGTTGACCTTGATGCCGGTGTCCTTGGTGAAGGCGTCGAACAGCGGCTGGATCAGCTTGGTCTCGCGATAGGTATAGACGTTGACCTCGCCGCCTTGCGCACCGGCACTCGTCGGGGCCAGCGATGCTGCGAGGCACAGCACTGCCGCGCTTGCGGTGAGGACGCGAAACTTCGTCATGGAAACACTCCGGCACGGGATGGTAGATGCCGCTGAGTAGCGCGGTCAGGCTGCCGTCGGCAGCGACGCGATGTCGCGAAATGATGGATTTAGAGCAATTCCAGGACGCAGCTTCACCGCTGCGCGGCTGTCGCCTGCGGCAATCAACGCCGGCTATTTGCGCAAGGAGCGCCGGCCGATGCCACTCCAGTTAGCCCAGTTTCATCCCGCGCTAGCTGCGCGCGATGTTCAACGCCTTCGTGACGCGGCTGATCAGGGACCGCGGCTCGCGCACGAGGCGGAAACCGAGATTGTCCGGCGGCACGCCGACGGCGCAGCCGCCGGCGCGGGCATCGCGGATGAAATCCGTGACATAGGCGCGGTGCTGGCCTTGGACGACGCGCACGCCGCAATTGGACTTGGCTGATACGGTCTCGCCGGCGGCATCGAGCCGGTAGCGGACAAAGCAGGTCGAGGTCCATTCCCAGACATTGCCGGCGAGGTCGGCCACGCCGTTCTCGTTGACGCCGAAATGGCCGAAGGCGTGCGTGTCGGTGCCGGCGGAATTGCGCCCGGACTCGCGCTCATACTTTGCGATCCAGCGCTTTGAAGGATCGTCATCATCGACAGGCAGCCCATCATCGGCGAACTTGCTGCCGGCGGCGAACGCCCATTCCTCGTCGGTGGGCAGGCGGTATTTCTCGCCGGTCCGGTGCGACAGCCAGGCGGCATAGGCGTTGGCATCGTGCCAGCTCACCTGCACCGCGGGGCGATCGGCTGCAACCGTCACGCCGCGGTCGAGCGCGCGGCAGGCGCCATCATCGACGCAGGCCTGATAATCGGCCGAGCTGACCTGATGCTTCATGATGGCAAGCGGCTTCTCGAAGGTGATCTGTCGCAAGGGCGCTGCCGCCTGCTTGCCGTTGCGGGTGAAATCGCCGGCAACGCGGTAGGCCACGTTGCCGGCGCGCACCTCCACGAGGGCCTGTTCGATGCCGCTGGCGCCGCCGCGAAATCCGGCATCGGACAGCAGAGGTGCAACCGCGAGCGGGCTGGCAAGTCCGGCGACGCAGGCGGCAGCGAGCTTGAGTTTGAATGCGATCAACATGGGAGTGCATTCCAGGGAGGGCAGGGCGCCGGCGCGCGGCGCCCTGTTAGTGAGGGGTGATCAGCGGGTCGGAATTTCCATCGGCGCCTTCACCTGGGTCATCAGGTCGTCGTTCCACTTGCCTTCCACCTTGAAGTGGGCGGTGGCGCCGAGTTCGACGGCCTCGATCAGGTTATGCGTGACATAGGCGTAGATGCCCGGCTGCAGGAACTTGTAGGTCGCAGCACCCGCCGAGCCGCCGCGGATGAACCAGGTCTCCAGTCCGGTCTCCGGCGCATTGGAGAATTTGCCGGTCTCCCAGACATAGTCGCCATGGCCGCCAATCAGGTGCGGACGGCTGTCGCGATTGGCCTGCGAGTGCACGATCATCACGGTCTCGCCGACCTTGGCGGTCAATGCGTTCTTGCCGGTCAGCGCGCCCACCTTTCCGTTGAACACGACGTGCGTCGGAATCAGCTTGCGCATCACCTCGACGGTGTCGTTGTAGGATTCACCGGGAGAGTCATAGGACTTGAAGTTGCCCTTCTCGTCGCGCGGCACATACATGTCCTGCTCGCCGATATAGTAGACGCTGTCGTACTTGACCGGCTTGCCCTTGCCGTCGCTCAGTCCCTCGCGCGGCAGCACCATGACGGCGCCGTTCATGCCGGCCACCACATGCCAGGGGATCATCGGGCCGCCCGGTGCGCAGTGATAGACGAAGACGCCGGTGCGCGTCGCCTTCCAGCGCAGCGTCGCCTGCTCGCCGGGATTGACCAGCGTCAGCTCGGCGCCGCCGAGCGCGCCGGTCGCGGAGTGGAAGTCGACATTGTGTGGCATCGAGTTGGTGGCGGGGTTGACCAGCGTCACCTCGACATAGTCGCCCTCATGCACGACCATCAGCGGGCCGGGCATCGAGCCGTTGAAAGTCATGGCCTGGAAGGTGGTGCCCTTCTCGTCGATGACGACCTTCTTTTCCTCGATCGTGAGCGTGAACTCCATGATCTTCGGACCCTGCCTGGTCGCCTGCTCGTGCGCATGCACGAAGGGCGGCGCGACCAGCTCGACCTTCTGGCGCGGCAGTTTGAGGTCGTCGGCGGCCTTGGCGGGAATGGGCGCGGCCAGCATCAGGGCTGCAGCGGCGGCGCTCATGAGTGCGGCTCTGCGGGTCAACATCGGATCGCTCCTTGCGTTTGATTACCGCCGCACTCTGCTCCTGCCGCCACAACTTCGTTTGCGCTGCAACAACTATCCCCGTGAATGGAAGCGAACTACGGAATGATACGTAGGTCAGCGCAGCAGGATTGGTGACGCGACGTTTACCGTATCGCTCGTCGTTGAGGTCTTCGCGGCGGCGGCGCTTGCCGCAGCTCGCCTTACGCAAGCCGTAAGGCCAGCCACACCGCGCTCGCCAGCGATAGCGACAGCAGCGCAACGCCGGCGGCAAAGCTCGCCCAGACCCGGTTCACGGGGCCGCTGTCGCCCGCCGATCTTGTTCGGGTCGGACGAAAGTCATGGTACGGGGGAATCTGGCAGCACATCGCTCTTCTATCGCCTGAAGCCGCACCGGACACCTTGCGCGAGCGCAAGGCATTGCGAGCGATTCCGAATTTCCGCGAAGCGGGTTTGACCAGGCGCAAATCGCGCGCAGGCCCGCGCCTGTATGAACAGGTGTGATCCGGGCGCCGGTCAGGTTCCCGCACTATTTTAGCCGGGAACTACATCGCGATGAGACCAGATCTTGCGGTTTGCTACGGGCAGGAGCGCCTGCCGCGCTACACCAGCTATCCCACCGCTCCGCATTTTTCTCCTGCCATCGGGCCCGGTACCTATGCCGAATGGCTGCAGGCGATTCCGCTGAAAGCCAGCGCCTCGCTTTACCTGCATGTGCCGTTCTGCCGCGCGATGTGCACCTATTGCGGCTGCCACACCACCGTGGCAAAGCGCGATCAGCCGATCGCCGCATATGAATCGGTGCTCCGCCGCGAGATCGAGCAGGTCGTGCGCCAGATCGACCGCCGCATCAGGGTCGAGCACATCCATTTCGGCGGCGGCACGCCCACCATCATGGCGCCGGAATCGTTCGCCGACCTGATCGGGCTGCTCCGCCATTGCTTCTTCGTGACGTCTTCCGCCGAGGTCGCCGTCGAAATCGATCCGCGCACACTGTCGCCGCGCATGGTCGAGGCGATGGCGCTCGGCGGCGTCAATCGCGCTAGCCTTGGCGTGCAGAGCTTTGATGCGAAGGTGCAGCGCGCGATCAATCGCGTGCAGAGCTTTGAGCAGACGGAGGCGGCGAGCAGTGGCCTGCGCCGCGCCGGCATTTCGGGCATCAATTTCGACCTGATCTACGGCCTGCCGCACCAAACGGTAGATTCATGCCTCGACACGGTCGCGCGCTGCGTCGAGCTGCGCCCGGATCGCTTCTCCGTGTTCGGCTACGCGCATGTGCCGGCCTTCAAGAAGCATCAGCGCAAGATCAGGGAGGAGTGGCTCCCGGACAGCCTCGAGCGCCATGAGCAGGCCAGCGCCATTGCGCAAAGCCTGCGCGCGGCCGGCTATGTGCAGATCGGGCTCGATCACTTCGCGCTGCCCGAGGATTCCATGGCGCGTGCGCTGGCGAGCGGCACGCTGCGGCGGAATTTTCAGGGCTACACCACCGACCAGAGCAGCGTCCTGCTCGGCTTCGGCGCCAGCGCCATCGGCCGCCTGCCGCAAGGGTTCGTGCAGAACGAAGTCGCGATCCCGGCCTATTCGCACTCCGTCGCGCAGGGCGGTCTTGCAACCGCGCGCGGCTATCGGCTCACCGACGACGATCGCCTGCGCGCCGAGATCATCGAACGCATCATGTGCGATTTCGCCGTCGATCTCGCTCCGGTCTGCGCACGGCACGGTTTGGGCGCAGACGCGATGCTGCAATCGGCGCCGCGCCTGCGCGATCTCGTCTCCGACGGCATTGTCGAGCTTGAGGGCTCCTGGCTGGCGGTGCCGGAGGATTCGCGCTTCCTGGTGCGCAGCGTCGCGGCGGCCTTCGACGCGCATCTCGATCAATCGCAGCGGCTGCACAGCCGCGCGGTGTGAAACCAACTGGTAGAGTGGATCAACGGCGGCGCGAAATACAATGCCTCGACGCTGTAGAAGCTGCACTTGCCTGCAGCGCTCCGAGCAAGAGCGTGGCGTGCACAAGAGGCGCGACCTCACCGAGTGGTGGGTTGTTCAATCACGACGGTGCTCGTGTCGTGATCACTGGCCACCATCCGCAGCGGATTTCCCTTCAGCAGATCGCGTGCAATCTGATCGGCGCGGCGGCTGTTGGTCAGATTGGTGGGCAAGTAGAGCTGTCTCTGTTAATGGCTCTTCCACATCGCCGTGGTGATCGTGTCGCAAACGACGTTCACGTGAGAAATCTCCAGCATGCGGTCGTCTTTTCTTATGGAGACGATGTGCTTTGCGGCATCAGGGTCGCATTTCGTAGGACCCTCGCCCCGCAGGCTAGCATCTGAACGTTCTATCGGGGCTGAAGCAGAAATCTCAGGAGCAGCCTGTGCGTTCTGCGTTCTGGACAGATAGAGTTCGGTTTTCGGCAGCAGAATGATGATTCCGACAGCCGCGAGCGTTAATCCCAGTCGCATAGTATCCTCCGCTCTCGCACAGCAGCAGTAGGCAAGCTGATGGATAGCAGAGAGGAAAGGCCGCAAAAATTCCGGTTGAGACCCTAAGGGCATGTCCGGAGGCGCGCTCTTCCAAAGCCTCCCCCTTCTTTGGTGTTTGTGAAGAGCGAACAGGTAAGCCGGAACCGGCTGGCGCTATTCATTCGTGGTCGAGGGGGGAGCAGGCCTAACCCGCGCAAGCTCCCGTGCGCTCCGTCGCGTAGCTAGGCGTCGTCGGGCGCCTCTGCGAGCGCAAAAATCTTGTCGGGCTCGCGCAGCACGATGCGCTGCCGTCCGCTTTCGATCAGGCGGGCCTGTTCCCAGCCCGACAGGATGCGGCTGACGGTATGCAGCGTCGTCCCCGTCATCTGCGCGATATCCTGGCGGCTGATCGGAAAGTCGATCTCGAGGCCGCGTTCCACCTTGCGGCCGGATTGCCTGGCGAGCCGCACCAGCGTGTGCGCGATGCGCTGCTCGACCTGTTCGGTCGACATCTCCACCACGCGGGTAAACGACTCCTGGAGCCGGCTGCCGATCGCCTGCATTGTGTTGGTGGCCAGCGCCGGGAACTTCGCCACCAGCCGCGGCCATGCCGCCGACGGCCAGATCAGCACCACGCTGTCGTCGGCCGCGGTTGCCGTGGCCGGATATTGCTTCAGCCCCATCGCGGGCGCGACGCCGAAAATCTCGCCGGGCGCGACATAACGCATTACCACCTGTTCCCCGGTCGGCGTGGTCTTGCTGGCGCGCACATGGCCGTTCAGCAGCAGAAAGAACGAATGGGCATCCTCGCCCTGCGCGAAAATCTCGCCGTTCCGGGGATAGCGGACCGAACGGGCCTCGCGCAGGACCTCGGCGAGTTCTTCGCCGGACAAGCCCGAAAATGTCGGCAGATGGGCCACCAGCGTGGCGTCGACCGAAACCATGTATTTTTCCTACTCCGTTATTGCGGGATGGTCCGGCCCTTCTCTGCTTGCAGCGCAAGCTTTGCGGGGCACAACTGCATCGAAGCGCCTGAGCGCGAAGGCGCAAGGACCAGACCCGGAAATCTCGAGATTCCAGGTCCACGCTTCGCGTGCCCCGGAACGACGGCCGGAGTCTAAAGAGCGATGCGGGACGATCAAGCGGAAGTTTGCGCTGGCGCAACCCGTCCCACGCCGTTTCCTCTAGAAAAACTCCTGAGAACGCCTCGCAAGGGCGACAAATCCACCGGAGAAGGAACATGCGAAAGGTAATGTCACTGGCCGCGTTCGCGCTGCTGATGAGCGTGAGCATGGCGCTGGCCGCCGAGGTCGAGGTCAAGATGCTCAACAAGGGCGCCGAGGGCCTGATGGTGTTCGAGCCGTCGCTGGTGAAGATCGAGCCGGGCGACACCGTCAAGTTCGTCGCCACCGACAAGAGCCACAATGCCGAGACCATCAAGGGCATGTTGCCGGAGGGCGCCGCGGCCTTTGCCGGCAAGATGAACGAGGACGTCGCCGTGAAGTTCGACAAGCCCGGCGTCTACGGCGTCAAGTGCATGCCGCACTATGCGATGGGCATGGTGGCGCTCGTCGTGGTCGGCAAGCCCGACAATCTCGATCAGGCCAAGGCGGTGCCGCAGAGCGGCAAGGCCAAGCAGGTCTTTGCGACGCTGTTCGACCGGCTCTCGCAGCAGGCCGCGGCCAAGTGAGTAGAGCGGCGGCAATGGCTGGAAAGGCTCCAGCGGGCGGCATTCCCCGGTACCGCGCGTACCGGGGCTGGCCGCTGTTTGCCGCCGGTTTCCGGCCGTTCTTCCTGCTGGGCGCGATCCAGGCGGCGCTGGCGATCCTGGTCTGGGTGCCCGTGTTCTACGGCGAACTGAGGCTCACCTCTGCCTTTGCGCCGCGCGACTGGCACGTGCACGAGATGCTCTACGGTTATCTGCCGGCCGTCATCACCGGATTCCTGTTCACGGCGATTCCAAACTGGACCGGGCGGCTGCCGCTGCAAGGCACGCCGCTGGCAACGCTCGTTGCCGTGTGGATCGCCGGACGCCTTGCCGTGACGTTTTCCGCCGCCACTGGATGGTGGCTTGCGATGCTGGTGGATGGAAGCTTCCTCCTTCTGGTCGCGGCAGCGGCGGCGCGTGAGATCGCGGCGGGCCGCAACTGGCGGAACCTGCCGGTTGTCGGTCTCGTCACGCTCCTGTTGGCCGGCAATGTCGCCTTTCATCTGGAGGCGCATTTCCGCGGCGTTGCCGAATTCGGCATCCGCATCGGCATTGCCGTCGTCGTGCTGCTGATCTCGCTGATCGGCGGGCGCATCATTCCGAGCTTCACCCGCAACTGGCTGGTGCGGGAAAATCCCGGCCGCCTGCCGGTGCCGTTTAACCGTTTCGACATGGTCGTGGTCGCGCTCGGCGCGCTGGCGCTGGCCGGCTGGATCGTGGTGCCGGACAGCCGCGCTGCCGGCGTGGCGCTCGGCATCGCAGGGCTCGCGCATCTGATGCGGCTGTCGCGCTGGGCCGGCGACCGCACGCTGCGCGAGCGGCTCCTGACCATCCTGCATGTCGCCTATTTCTTCGTGCCGGTCGGCTTCCTGCTCAATGCGGCCGCCTCCTTCGGCCTCGTGCCGTCGAGCGCCGGCATCCATGCCTGGATGGCGGGCGCGGCCGGCATCATGACGCTCGCGGTGATGACCCGCGCCTCGCTCGGCCATACCGGAAACACGCTCACGGCTTCCGCGGGAACGCAGGCGATCTTTGCCGCCATCATCGTCGCGGCGCTGGCGCGCATCTGCGCGGTGATCCATGCCGGGCAGAGCGATCTCTTGCTGCATGTCGCCGCTACGGCCTGGGTGATCGCCTTCCTCGGCTTTGCGCTGGTCTACGGGCCGCTATTGCTCCGCCCCGATCCGCGAATGCGGGCGCCTCGGTAAGCGTGCCGGCCAGTTGGATCCGGGAACAACCAAAGTTCCAGGGTGAAGACGAACATCGAAGCGACAAATTTCTGAGTGAACCTTTCTGCCACTGAGTGGACTCACGCTTGACAGCAACCGCCGTTCGATACGCCCAACGGCGTGAGAGAAGAGTCCGCGGGTTCCTTCCGCGGACAGGCCGAACAGGGCGCTCGTCTCCTGGCTGATGCTGTCCGGAATTTTTGACTGATCTTGTCCGGAAGAAGTGAGGTCGGCGCCTGCCGACGCTCACCGCCATAGCATTGGAGGAGACACCATGACCGAGATCCGGCTGGCCTCGCTGCAGGGCGGGGCAATTATGCTTGGAAATGACACTCTCGACAGCTTGCGACAGACATTGCGAGGCGTCGTTTGTCTGCCCCAGGAGGCGGGTTACGATGAAGCCCGCACGATCTGGAATGCAATGATCGACCGTCACCCCGGTGCGGTGGTCCGCTGCAGGGGGGCCGCGGACATCATGCGTGCGGTCACCTTCGCGCGGGAGCGCGGCGCTTTGGTCGCGGTGCGGGCCGGCGGCCACAACATTGCCGGCAATGCCGTATGCGAAGGAGGTCTTCTGCTCGACCTGTCGCTGATGCGCGGCGTGCGGGTCGATCCCATGCGCCGCACCGCGCGCGTCGAACCCGGCGCCACCCTCGGCGACTTCGACAGGGAGGCGCAAGCCTTCGGGCTCGCCACGCCGCTCGGCATCAATTCGACGACCGGCGTGGCGGGGCTGACGCTCGGCGGTGGATTCGGATGGCTCAGCCGCAAGTTCGGGCTCACTGTCGATAACCTCATCTCAGCCGACGTGGTGACGGCTGACGGCAAGCTCGTGACGGCAAGCGAAACCGAAAACCCTGATCTGTTCTGGGCGCTGCGCGGGGGCGGCGGGAATTTCGGCGTCGTGAGCTCGTTCGAATTTCGCCTGCACCCGGTGGGCCCCATGGTCTTGTCCGGACTCATTGTCCATCCCTTTGCACGGGCGCGAGAGCTTCTCGCCGGCTATCGCGAGGTCGCAGCCAGAGCACCCGATGAACTCACGCAATGGGCGGTCCTCAGGAAGGCCCCGCCGCTCCCCTTCCTGCCGGCCGACGTTCACGGCAAGGAAATCCTCATCTTCGCGGTCTGCTATGTGGGCGATGAACGCGACGGCAACCGTGCACTGGAGCCGCTGCGCGCGCTCGGGGAGCCCATCGTTGATGTGATCGGCATGCAGCCATTCACGGCATGGCAAAGTGCGTTCGACCCATTGCTGACTCCGGGCGCCTACAATTACTGGAAGTCGCACAATTTCGTCGAACTCAGCGACGGCCTTCTGGACGTCCTCGTCAGCCAGGCCGCGACGCTTCCGACCGACGAGTGCGAAATCTTCATCGGGCAGCTCGGAGGGGCGGCCAGCCGTGTGACGCCTGACGCGATGGCCTACCCTCATCGTAACGCCAATTTTGCAATGAACGTCCATACGCGGTGGCGCGACGCGGCGGATGAACGGCGCTCGATCGATTGGGCGCGGAAGCTCTTTGCCGAAGCCGCACCCCACGCGACCGGCGGCGTCTATGTCAACTTCATGCCGGAAGATGAAACCGATCGCGTGTCCAGCGCATACGGCCCGAACTACGCCCGTTTGGTGGCGCTGAAGTCCAAGTACGATCCCGGCAACCTGTTCCGGTTGAACCAGAATGTTCAGCCGTCCGAGGAACGACCGGCTGCCTGACAGGTAGAGGAGCAAGCCGCAGTTGAGCGGTCCACGGAGACGCAGTTGGACATCGGAGAATGGCTGCGCGGTCTGGGCCTGCAGTCCTATGAGAAGACGTTCCGGGACAACGGAATCGACCTTGAGGTGCTGCCTCGACTGACCGTCGACGATCTGAAGGAAATCGGGGTCCGGGCCGTTGGGCACCGACGGAAGATTCTCGATGCGGCCGGCTGCTTGCCGGCCGATCCGGAGACAACTGCGGCCCCGCTGTCCGCGGAGCGCCGCCAGCTCACACTGATGTTCGTGGACCTCGTCGGCTCGACAGATCTCAGCCGACGGGTCGACCCCGAAGAGCTGCGCGAGATCATGCGCGCCTACCAGAATACGGTGGCAGGAGAAATTGCGAGGCTGGAAGGCCATGTCGCAAAGTTCCTGGGCGATGGCATTCTCGCCTACTTCGGATGGCCTCGAGCGAGCGAAGACGCGGCAGAGCGAGCCGTCCGGGCCGGGCTCGCTGTCGCTGAGGCGGTCGGCCGCATGTCCGATGCTTCGGGAAATCCATTAGCAGCGCGTATTGGCATCGCCACCGGGCTTGTGGTGGTGGGCGATCTGCTTGGTGAAGGGGCTGCAAGAGAGGAGGCGGTTACGGGGGAAACACCCAATCTGGCCGCCCGCCTGCAGCAGGCGGCAGAGCCCGGGACTGTCGTCATTGCCGACAGCACGCGCCGCCTGATCGGCGATCTCTTCGAACTTTCCGAGCTCGCTTCTCTTCGGCTCAAGGGCTTCAGCGACTCCATGCTCGCGTGGCGGGTGGTTGGCGAAGGAAACGCCGAGACCAGGTTCGAGGCATTGCATGGGGCGCACGTCACGCCACTCGTGGGGCGCGGCGAGGAGCTGGATCTGATGCTGTCGCGCTGGCGGCTCGCACAGGGGCGCGCTGGGCAGGTTGTGCTCATCTCGGGCGAGCCGGGGATCGGAAAGTCGCGGCTGGTGCTCGCACTGCGCGAGAAGCTGCAAGCCCAACCGATGACGTTCATCAGCTATGCCTGCTCGCCGCATCACACCAACAGCGCTCTCTTCCCCTTCGTTTCTCAGCTCGCACGTGCGGCCGGCTTTACGGCTGAAGATGGATCGGAAAAGCGCCTCAAGCGCCTTGAATCGCTTCTCACCGATGGCGGACAGGCGCTCTCCGATGACGCCCTTCCGGCGTTCGCGGAACTGATGGGCATTCCGTACCCGACGCCCGGCACGATCTCGAACTTGCCTCCGCAGCAAAAGAAGGCGCTCCTCTTCCGGGCTTTCATGGCCCGGGTTGATCGCGTTGCGGCGCATGGTCCTGCCTTGATCGTGCTGGAAGATGCCCATTGGCTCGATCCTACTTCACGCGAACTCTTTGACCAGATCGTCAACCGGCTGCAGGATCTGCCGGTACTGTTCGTGGCGACGTTTCGCCCGGATTTTCCGGCGCCGTGGACCGGCTTTCCGCATGTCACGCTGCTCACGCTGACCCGGTTGCCGCGAGCAGAAGTCGTTGCCCTTGTCGACCGGATTACTGAAGGCAAAGCGCTTCCGGAACAGGTCCTGGGCCAGATACTGGCGCGGACCGAAGGCGTGCCCCTTTTCACGGAAGAGCTCACCAAAGCTGTCCTTGAAGCCGGCATTCTCCACGACGCCGGCGACCGGTACACGCTTGCCGGACCGCTTCCGCCTGTCGCGATCCCGACGACGCTGCAGGATTCGCTGATGGCCCGCCTCGATCGTCTCGCGCCGGTGAAAGAGGTCGCGCAGATAGGGGCCTGTATCGGCCGCGAGTTCGATCACGAGCTGCTTGCGGCCGCCGTATCGACGTCGGAGACGGATCTTGCCGCCGCCCTTGACCGGCTGCTGTCAGCTGAGCTCGTCTTTCGGCGTGGCCTTCCGCCTGCCGCCACCTATATCTTCAAGCACGCTTTGGTACGCGATGCCGCCTACCAGAGCCTGCTGAAGCGGCGCCGCCAGGAGCTGCATGCGCGGATCGCCGCATCGATCGAGTCATTGTTTCCACGGCTGGTCGAAACCCAGCCGGAGCTGGTCGCCCATCATTTCGGCGAGGCAGGGCTGCCGGAGAAGGCTATTCCATACTGGCTGCGCGCGGGCAGGCTCGCAGCAAGCCGGTCTGCGAACATGGAGGCCATTGCTCATTTGAGGTTTGGACTCGCGTGCGCCCAGGCTCTTCCTCCCGGTGAACCGCGCTCACGCTTCGAGCTCTCCTTGCAGCTTGCGCTCGGGGGGCCACTCATCGCCACGAAGGGATTCGCTTCGCGTGAGGCGGAAGCAGCATACCAGCGGGCACAGGAGCTAAGCCGAGAGTTGCACAGCGAGCTCGATCTCTTGCTGGCGTTGAGAGGGCTCGGCTATGTCTACCACGTGCGTGCCAACCTGCGGGGTGCCGCAACCCTCATGCAGGAGGCGGCGGAGCTGGCGAGGCGAAGCGGTGACCCTGCACTCAAGGTAGAGGCCGACCATTTTGCCGGCGTCGTATCATTCCACCTCGGCGACTTTCAATCCGCACGAGACCTGCTTGAGAGCAGTGCAGGGGCAGGCGAATTTCGCGGGCGCTATCACTCCGAGGTTTATGGAATCAATATGGGCGTTTTCTGCAACGCCTATATGAGTCATTGCGACTGGCATCTCGGTTGTCCCGCTCGTGCCCTCAGGATCGCGGAGGAGGGCCTGGTTATCGCGCGCGAGATTTCGCACCCATTCAGTATTGCGCTCGCGCTGAATTATCTGGCGATGCTGCACCAATTCGGGCGGGACGCCGATGCAGCGCTCATAAGGGCCACGGAGGCCCGAAGCATCTGCGCCGAGCACGGCTTCAACTACTACGGTGCCTGGAGCAGCCTTGTCCGCGCCTGGGCGATTGCCGAATCCGGCTCGATTGACCAAGGTCTGACGGACTACGACACGGCGCTTGAGGATTTCCGGCGTACCGATGCCGGCCTCCGCATCCCGCACTATCTGAGGCAGCTCGCTGCTATCCACCGCAAAGCCGGGAAAGTGATCGACGCGCTCGGGTTGATTGATCGAGCGATCGCCGTTGCTAAGGCTACCGCCGAGAGCTGGTGCAACGCAGAGCTTCATCGTGAGCGCGGCGAACTGCTATTGTGCGAAGCCGGGGCGGGTGCCGAAGAGCGGGCGGACGCGGAGTTCCAGGAGGCGATCAAAACGGCGGCCGTTCAAAATGCCAAGCTGCCTCAGCTTCGCGCGAGCGTTGCAAGGGCAAGGTTGCAGGCGACCCGTGGCAGGCGCCAACAGGCACGCGCCATACTGGCTCCGGTCTACGATTGGTTCACTGAGGATCAGGAGGCGCCGGATCTCGTCGAAGCGCGCACGCTTATGACCGACTTGCAATCTGAATGACGCGTGGCTGGCGCGTTTCTTACTTTGCATGTTTGGAGGCCGGCATGAAAAGACAGCGTCGTTGCCAGCCAAACTGCCTGATGGCTGGCGAGGCCCGGCCCGTGCAGTCAGCCGGAAAGATTTGTATCGATATGGACGTGCTTGCACTGGTCTGCCGCAATCCGCGGACGGGACGACCGGACTGGAATTCGGTCATACCTGGATCGTGCGCCTGCATATCGCCGTCGCGGTGATGCGGTCTATTTTGTAGCCTTCTTCTTTCTGCTCGCGCCCCTCAAGCTATCTGTCGCGGGCGTAAGTGATCCATTCGTGAGTTGGAGGCAGGTCAGCAGATCGACGTAGCTTGCTTCTCCGGCGACCGTCGCCTCTCCCTCACACTGGGCCCTGACGGCCGGCGAATACGAAGACCAAATCGGGCCCAATTGGTCGCGCGCTGAGTTCTCATCGCTCATGCACTTGTCGAAGCTCTGAGGCAGGTCCAACCCCATTGCCTTATCGGTTTCTACCGATCCTCTGCAGGTAACTTCAACGTTGAGTTTCGGGACGGTATCGGAAACGGGTGTGAGCAGCTGAGTAGCCGCCGCCATGGCCATGATAACAGGGTGCATCGGATATCCTTTCCAGGTCTTTGCTGTCGTTGCCCGTGGGAAAATTCATAGCTGCAACAGAAGAATTGGCCGTGTGCGTCCTCGTGGCATGAATGCAGAGCGGAACGAGCGCTCCGACCGGAGCTCGCGTTTTCGTCAGGCAATTGGCCTTGCTGTGCCGCCTCGGCTCTCCGGATCTGCTCTTTCACCGCTTCCAGAGTGAAGCTCGCGCCCGGATCCCGGTGCCGTACAACCGCCCGGCGATGGAAGCTGAAATGCCGCATCGTTCCGTTGATCTAGATCAACGACGGACTGCATGGAATTGAGCGCCCGCGCTTGGGTCAGAGGTGTTGCAATTCCAGCGCGACGGGCAAATCACTTCGGGTTAGCGGAATCGTGTCAAGCTTGCGAGCGAGAAATATTCTGCTTTACAGAAATTGAGATCCGTGGTCTAACCCCGCCCAGCCCGCGCCACCTGAGGGACGTTCGCGCGATCGTCACGGAACGTGGTGCGGGTTGCGATGGACGCTGCGGCGTCAGGCGGGCTTGCTCGCCGGGCGAAACGTTCGCAGCGGACGGCGAAGTCGTGTGGTCCTGGCGCCGCGACCG
>Ga0187815_10000108_pt1 | contig 40480 bp, 46 predicted proteins | sample NC_S_5_FD_132962 | JGI IMG/M metagenome (GOLD analysis project Ga0187815, IMG submission 132962) | Wetland sediment microbial communities from Neuse River Estuary, North Carolina, USA - ASW-S_5 | ecosystem: Environmental > Aquatic > Freshwater > Wetlands > Sediment | place: USA: North Carolina... | reverse complement strand
GAATCCTTCCGCGGCAAGTCCCGCGTCCAGCAGCACCAGATCGTCTATCAATCCTTGCGCGGCCAGATGGGCGGCGTGCTGCACGCGCTGGCGCTGCAAACCGGCGTGCCGGAGGGCTAAAGGCCGAAAACAAGGCGGAGATGCCCATGGCGGACAATCCGCGCGGCGCGATGTTTCGCGTGCTAGTGCCCGACCGGCACGCCCGCGTCACCAATGCCGAGCTGTTCTTCGACCTCGTCTTCGTCTTTGCCGTTACGCAGCTGTCGCACACGCTGCTGCATCACTTCACGCCGCTTGGCGCGTTGCAGGTCACGCTGCTGTTTCTCGCGGTGTGGTGGGTGTGGGTCTACACCACCTGGGTGACCAACTGGCTCGATCCGGACCAGACGCCGGTCCGCATCCTGCTCTTCCTGCTGATGCTCGGCGGCCTCGTGCTGTCGACCACGATTCCGAAGGCGTTCGAGGAGCGCGGGCTGTGGTTTGCCGGCGCCTATGCGACGATGCAGATCGGCCGCACGGCGTTCTGGCTGCTGGCGACGCCGAAACACCGCACGCCGGTGCGGCACAACGCGGCCCGTATCCTGGTCTGGCTATGCTGTTCTGCCGTGTTCTGGATTCTCGGCGGGCTCGCCGAAGGCGAGACGCGGCTCTATCTCTGGATCGTGGCGCTGGCGATCGAATATGTCTCCGCCGCGGTGCGCTTCTGGACGCCGGGCCTCGGCTTTTCCTCGGTGGAGGCCTGGGCGGTCGAAGGCGGCCACATGGCCGAGCGTTGCGCCGGCTTCATCATCATCGCGCTTGGCGAAGCCATCGTCGTCCAGGGCGCGACCTTCGCCGAGCTCTCCTGGACGCACGAGAATGTCGCCGCCTTCCTGTCGGCGCTGGTCGGCAGCATCGCGATGTGGTGGATCTATTTCCACAAGGGCGCGGAGGCCGGCTCGCAAAAGCTTTCCAAGTCAGCCGAATCCGGGCGGCTGGCGCGCCTTGCCTACACCTATCTGCACATGCCGATCGTGGCCGGCATCATCCTTGCCGCCGTCGCCGACGAACTCGTGCTCAAGCATCCAGGCGGCCATTCCGACACCAGAACCGTGCTGGCCGCCGTCGGCGGCCCGCTGCTGTTCCTGGTCGGGACCATCCTGTTCAAACACGCGATCCGCGGCTTCCTGCAGCTGTCGCACATCTTCGGCATCATCGCCCTCGCAGCCACGGGCTGGTTTGGGCGCGATTTGTCGCCGCTATGGCTGTCGATCCTCACCACCGCGATCATGGTCGTGGTCGCGGCATGGGAGTCGCTGTCGCTGCGCTCGGCTCCGGAAGCGTAGCGCTATTTCTGCTCGACGACGCTCTTGAGCACGAGATCGGAAAGCCGCACCACGAGCGCGCGCAGCCGTGCATTTTCCTCGAGCAGCGACACTACGTCGTGCTCCATGCCGGCATCCCAGTCGTGGTCTTCTTCGCTATGAAATGAGGTCGAGGACCGGGACGTCTGCCCGGTCGATTGCGGAAACGCGTTGCTCATAACTAACATCCCCTGGCACAAACTCACCCCAGCCAAGCCGCGCGCGGACCGTCGTCTGAGTCGGCGTCAAAATTTCGACCATAAAAGGGTATTCGCTGGTCATGACCATTCGGGACTCGACTTGAGAGTTCAGGAAGGTTTAATGAGTTTCTGCTACCTTCGCTAACGACGAAGATGTCTTCACGGCGCGGCGGCCCTGACATCTTTTCGCCATGACCCAGACCAGCGCGATAACCCTCACCCCCACGGGTACCCCGTGGCTGGGAATGCGCGCCTATGAAACAACATGAAGCGAAAGCACTGATCCTCGAAGAATGGGACCGCTGGATCGCCAAACAGGCGGTCGAGCCGGGCGGTCCGACGGGCAAGGATTCGCTGAAGTTCTTTTTCGAATTGGAAGACAGCAAGTCGCCGCTATTGGATTTCCAGTCCCGCGGGCACGACAAATGGCGGATCATCCATGCCTGGCTGCTGAGTGCCGAGCGCGTCAACGACGTCTGGGTGCCGGCGCCACGCATCGTGCCGTCACGCCGGCCGCGGGTGGCACGCGACAAATTTCGGGCGAAAACGTAAGGACAGGAGCTGAGGCGCGCGCCTCAGGTGACGAGCAGCCCGGCGGCGAGCGCAAGTCCGCAGACGTAGGTGAAGAGTGCGCCGAAAAGCCGTGCCGGGTTCGGCCGGTTGAGCGATGGTCCGAACAGCAGGCCACCTGCAAGCGCGAAGCGCGCGACCGTGGCGAGCACGATGGTTGCGACAATCCAGACCGGGGCTGGCCTCGTCGCGTACCAGAGGAACAGCACCGCGAAGAAGGGGACATATTCGGCGGTGTTGGCATGTGCCCGCACGGCGCGATGGAGCGGATCGACGGGACTTGCGTCATGACCGATGCTGCGTCGGTTTTGTCGGCGCTGCAGTGATACGTTGAGGCCGAGCCCGAATAGCAGCAGTCCGAGCAGCGCGGTGCAGATGATGGCGATGTTCATGGCTTCCCCCAATCCCCGAGAGGCGGGAGAACCTAGCGTGGGGCGGCGTGGTCTTTCAACCTAGTCGCCGGATGCGACCAGCGCATGGACCGAGAACATGCGGCCCTTGTCGGTCCAGCTCTCCTTCACCTGCCAGCCGGAGGCCTGGGCCAGCGCCGTGAAGCGGTCAAAGCTGTATTTGTAGCTGTTCTCGGTGTGAATGCTCTCGCCGGGACGGAACGAGAAATGATGGCCGAGCACGCGCACACGCTGCGCTTTTCGGCTGATCAGGTGCATCTCGATGCGGTGGCGGTCGCGGTTGTAGATCGAGCGGTGCGTGAAGCCGGAGAGATCGAAATTGCCGCCGAGCTCGCGGTTGATGCGCTCGAGCACATTGAGGTTGAAGCGTGCGGTGACGCCGGCCGCATCATTGTAGGCGTCATAGATCGTGCGCTCATCCTTCTCGAGGTCAATGCCGATGATCATCTGCGCGCCGTGCCCGAGGATTTTCCGCGCGGTGCAAAGGAAAGCCCGCGCCTCCTGGGGCTCGAAATTGCCGAGCGTCGATCCCGGGAAGAAGCCGACCTTCGGCATGGCGGCTACCGCGTCCGGCAGCGCAAACGGCGCGGTGAAGTCGGCCACGACCGGATAAACCCCGAGTTCCGGAAAATCGCGGCGCAGGCCGTCGGCCTGGGCCTTGAGGAAGTCGCCGGAAATATCGACCGGGATATAGGCCGCAAAGCGCGAGCGCTCCAGCAGCAGCCGCACCTTGGTCGTGGACCCGGCGCCGAACTCGATCAGCGCGGCGCCTTGCGGGATCAGCCTTGCGATCTCGCCGCCGCGCTCGCGCAGGATCGCAAGCTCCGTGCGGGTCGGATAATATTCAGGCAGCCGCGTGATCTGCTCGAACAGCTCGGAACCCTTCGCATCGTAGAAATACTTCGGCGAAAGCTTCTTGGGAAATTTCGCGAGATCGCCGATCACGTCGCCGGCGAATGCGGAAGTTGCCTCGTCAAGGCGGTGCGTTTCGGACAACGCGGGGGCATGTACGTTCATGATACTCTCCCGAACGCGCTTTCCCGCGCGCGTGATCGACGATGAAAATCAGGCGTAACCGGCGAGGCGCAGCCCGGTGAATTGCCAGCGATGGTGCGGATAGAAGAAGTTGCGATAACTGATACGGCTGTGGCCTTCAGGAGTTGCAAGCGATGAGCCGCGCAGCACCAGCTGATTGACCATGAACTTGCCGTTATATTCCCCGAGCGCGCCCTCGATGGCGCGATAGCCGGGGTAGGGCGAGTAGGCGCTGCGGGTCCATTGCCAGACGATGCCGAAGGCGTCATTGAGTAGGCCCGCACGCGCCGCGACCTCCCATTCCATCTCGGTCGGCAGGTGCGCGCCGGCCCAGCGCGCGAACGCATCCGCCTCGTAATAGCTGATATGGCAGACCGGCGCTGCCGGGTCGACCGGCTGCAGGCCGCCCAGCGTCATGATCTTCCATTCGCCGCCGATCTTTCGCCAATGGCCGGGCGCTTCCCAGCCCTCATTCGTGACGGTGGCAAAGCCGTCCATCAGCCACAGCGTGGCGCTACGGTAGCCGCCGTCGGCCATGAAGGCGAGCCACTCGGCATTGGTGACGAGATTGCGCGCCAGCTTGACCGGGCCGACCAGCGCGCGATGCGCCGGCTTTTCGTTGTCGAAATGAAAGCTGTCGTCAGCATGTCCGACGGTATGGATGCCTTCGTTGAGCGCGGCCCATTCCTCGCCGCTGCGGCTCGAAGGCGGGAAGGTCCAGGCCGGATCGTAGGCCGGCGGAATCGGGTTCTGCGCGAAGGCATGCAGGATGTCCGTGTACATCAATTCCTGATGCTGCTGCTCATGATTGAGGCCGACCTCCACCAGCGGCGCCAGCTTCGTCAGTGTGGCCTGGTCCGACGCCTGGAAGAATTTCACGACCGCCGCATCGACATGCCGGCGATAGGTGGTCACCTCGTTGGCGGTAGGCCGGGTCAGGTGTCCCCGCTGGTGCCGGGCATGCCGAGGGCCGGCGCTGACGTAATAGGAATTGAAGAGATAGGCGTAGTCGGGATGGAAGGGCGCATAGCCCGTACAATGCTCACCCAGCAGGAATTGCTCGAAGAACCAGGTTGTATGGGCGCGGTGCCATTTCGCCGGGCTGGCGTCCGGCATCGACTGGATCAGCTGGTCTTCGGGCGAGAGGGGCGCAGCGCGCCGTTCGGTCTCGTTGCGAACCGCAAGGTAGGCGTCAACCAGCCTTTGGGAGAGGATCCCGGGATCGGCAAACAGTGACGGAGCAGGGGCGGTAAGGGAAGCCGCGGCGGAGGCTGTTTTCGTCACGATGGTCTCCAATCAGGGAGAGAGAACGTTGCTCTGGCAGACAGGTTCCTCAGGCACAGTTCGTCCTAGATAGGGCGTCCGTTTCAGGAAAAAAGCCTTTGCGGCCCATGACATTGCTGCCGTCAGGCTATGGCAGCCTCTGGCAGGCGTGGGCCAGCCCGTGCCGCATGCCCGCTCCCCGCCATTTTATTTTGGACAAACAAGGGTTTGGGATTACATATAGGGCAGTCACCGGGTTAGATCGGCCGGACTGGGCCCGCGATGGCAGCGCCGCAAGGGGCCTGCCCAGAAGGAAACGAATATGAGCATCGAACAATTTATCGACAACGAGGTGAAGTCGAACGACGTCGTGCTGTTCATGAAGGGCACGCCGCAGTTTCCGCAGTGCGGCTTTTCGGGTCAGGTGGTGCAGATCCTCGATCACATCGGCGTCGGCTACAAGGGCCTGAACGTCCTGGAGTCGGCCGAGCTGCGCAACGGCATCAAGACTTTTTCGAACTGGCCGACCATTCCGCAGCTCTACGTCAAGGGCGAGTTTATCGGCGGCTGCGATATCGTCCGCGAGATGTTCCAGGCCGGCGAATTGCAGCAGCTGTTCGCCGACAAGGGCATCCCGGTCAACGCCGCGGCCTGAGGCCAGCGCCTTGGCGGCGCGCCAGATCGGCAGCGCGCGGCTGGAAGTCATCGTTGCGGACATCACGACGTTAAGCGTTGACGCCATCGTCAACGCCGCCAATTCGTCACTCCTCGGTGGCGGTGGCGTCGACGGGGCAATCCATCGCGCGGCCGGTCCCGAATTGCTTGCGGAATGCCGCACGCTCAATGGATGCGCGACCGGCGATGCCAGGATTACACGCGGCTATCGGCTGAAGGCCCGTCACGTCATCCACGCGGTTGGGCCGGTATGGAATGGCGGCCAGCGCGGCGAGGACGATCTGCTCGCCTCCTGCTATCGCCGCGCCATCGAGCTGTGCCACGGGAACAATCTCACCTCTGTCGCCTTTCCCGGAATCTCGACCGGCGTCTATCGCTTTCCCGCTGACCGCGCGGCCGAGATTGCGGTCGTCACTACCGCAAACGCGCTGAAATCGGCCCCCACGGTCACACATGTCATTTTCTGCTGCTTCTCCCGAGACAGCGCGACGCTCCACCGGGAGGCGCTTGCCGCCTTTGGGACGCCTTGCCCTGACTGACCCTCCGCGTGCTGATGCAGGAGGGGGGTTAATGCATTTCAGAAATTTCATGCATGTGCCCGCTGTTGGCATGCTATTGGCACTGCTCGCCATGTCGCGGCATCTCGACCGGCGTCTATCGCTTTCCCGCTGACCGCGCGGCCGAGATTGCGGTCGCCACTACCGCAAACGCGCTGAAATCGGCCCCACGGTCACACATGTCATCTTCTGCTGCTTCTGCCGCGACAGCGCCACGCTACATGAACAGGCACTTGCCGACTTTGGCAGCCCTTGCCCTGACTGACCTCTCCGCTACACTCCCTGCGACGATGCAGGAGGGGTTGATGCACTTGAAAAACTGCGTGCGTGCGCCGGCCTTTGGCGCGTTGCTGGCGCTGCTCGCCATGTCGCCAGTTGCCGCCCAGGGCACCTTTTCCAGCGAGGGCACGTTCGATATCCCGGCCGGCGCGAAATTCAATCCGGAGAAGCTCGCGAAGATAACCGCCTTCTTCAGGAACGAAGTGGACACCGGGAAGATCTCCGGCGCCGATGTCCTGATCCGGCAGCGCGGCAAGGATGTCTACCACGAGACCTTCGGCGTGCAGGACGTGACGTCGAAGGCGCCGATCACCGACAAGACCATCTTCCGCCTCTCGTCGCTGACCAAGGCGATCACCTCGGTCGTCGCAATGCAGCTGATCCAGGACGGGAAGATGAAGCTCGACGATCCCGTCTCGAAATACATTCCCTCCTTCGCGAAGGTGAAGGTCGGCGTTGAAAAGAAGGCCGAAGACGGCACGAAGACGCTTGAACTGGTGGACCCCGTCCGCCCCATGACCATCCTCGACCTGATGCGCCATACCTCGGGCATCACCTATGGCTTCTACGGCGACAGCCTGGTGCGCAAGGCTTACAGGGACGCCAACATCTATGCGGGCGACTTCGACCTCGCCGAATTTGCCGAGCGCATCGCCAAGCTGCCGCTGCACAACCAGCCGGGCGCGCTCTGGCAATACGGCCATTCCACCGACATCCTGGCCCGCATCATGGAGATTGTGTCCGGCAAATCCTTGCTCGAGATCGAGAAGGAAAAGCTGCTCGACCCCATGGGCATGGTTGACACCAATTTCTTCGTCACCGAGCCGGAGCGGCAGAAGCGGCTTGCCCAGCCGCTGCCCAACGACAGCAATTTCCGGGTCGGCCGCGAATACCGGACCGAGGTTCGCCAGAAATGGGAATCCGCCAGCGGCGGCATGGTCACGACCATGGACGATTTCTCGAAGTTTGCGCAGATGCTGCTCAATGGCGGCACGTTCGAGGGCAGGACCTATCTCTCTCCCGAGACGTTCAAGACGATGACGACCGACTATGTCGGCCCCGGCTCGGGCGTCGAGCGGGATTACTTCTATTTTCCCGGGGACGGTTTTGGCATGGGGCTCGGGCTCGCCGTGCGCACTGATCCCGGCAACGCCAAGCCGCCGCCGCCGGGATCGCTGGGCGAGTTGAAATGGGACGGCGCCAGCGGCTGTTACATGGTGATCGACCGCAAGCAGGAGATGTTCTTTGTACTGCTGGAGCAGACGCCCTCGGAACGCCAGCGCATCCAGCGCACCCTCAAGTTGCTGGTTTACGAAGCGCTGGCGAACTGAGAACGCCGTACTGCGCTGCCTTGCCGCGGCAGTGGTTGCGTTTGCTCTGGCCGCCGGCTGGGTGTTCGAGTTGCGCGCCGAACCCGGAACGCCGGCAGTTGGAACGCTTTCACCGGCCGCGCTGAAGCAGCTCGGCGACTCCATTCGCAGCGAGATCGCGGGCGGCAAGATTCCCGGCGGGGTCCTGCTGATCCAGCAGCACGGCAAACCGGTCATCTTCGAAACCTTCGGCGTTCGGGACCCCGACACGAGGCTGCCGATGACGCCGGACACGATCTTCCAGATCTATTCGATGTCGAAGGCTATCACCTCGGTTGCGGCGATGATGCTGGTTGAGGAGGGCAAGCTCGCCCTTGACGATTCCGTGGCGAAATACATTCATTCCTTTGCAGACGCCAAGGTCGGCGTCGATCTGTCCGATGAATCGGGAAAGTATCCGCTCAAGCTCGTGCCCTTGAAGCGCCCGATCACGATCAGGGACTTGCTGCGGCACACGTCCGGCATCACCTACGGCTTCTTCGGCGAGTCGCAGGTGCAGAAGCTCTATGCCAACCCGCTGTTGTACGCCGGAGATTTCAACAATGCCGACTTCGCCGACCGGATCGCCGTGCTGCCGCTCGCCGATCAGCCCGCCACACGCTGGAATTACAGCCATTCGACCGACGTGCTCGGCCGCGTCATCGAGGTGGTTTCGGGGCAGACGCTCCATCAATTCGAAAAGCAGCGACTGTTCGATCCGCTCGGCATGACCGACACAGCGTATTATGTCGCGAACGAAGCGAAGTGGCCGCTGATTGCCAAGGGATATCTCGTCGATCGCTTTCGGGTCGCAGGAATTACAGATGACCCTTCGCAGCCGCGGCGCTGGGAATCCGGTGGAGCGGGCCTGGTCTCGACGACCTCCGACTACGCCCGCTTCCTGCAGATGCTGCTGAATGGCGGGGAGCTGGACGGCAAACGTTATCTCAAGCGTGAAACCGTCGCGCTGATGACGTCCGATCAGATCGGGCCGGAGACCGGGATCATTCATGATCCCTTCTATTTTCCGGGCCCTACCAGCGGCTTCGGCCTGGGTTTTGCGGTGCGCACCTCACCGCCGCCTGGCACGAATTGGCCGCTCGGCGAATACCGCTGGGACGGCGCCGGCGGCAGCTTCTATTTCGTCGATCCCGTCGATGACATGTTTGGAATCTTCATGGTGATGGCGCCCACGCAGGGCGGACGGATTCAACTGAACCTGAAGACGATGATGTATGAGGCGATGGGGAAGGGCCTGCGCAAGGACTAGCGGATTACGCTACGGCGTTTCGCGCGATCGTCTCCCGATAGAACGCTGCGCTTAGCTTGGGCGTGCGGCGCTTGGTGTTGAAGTCGACATGGTACAGGCCGAAGCGTTGCTCGTATCCGTCTCCCCACTCGAAATTGTCCATCAGGCTCCACAGGAAATATCCCAATACCGGCACGCCGTCGGAGGTCGCTCGCTGCAGCTGCGTCAGGTAATTTCGCAGATACATGATGCGGTCGGTGTCGTAGATGGTGCCGTCGGGGGCCGGCTGGTCGCTTCCGGACGTTCCGTTCTCGGTGATGTAGATCGATTTCACCTTCCAGATCTTGGCGACGTGACGCGGCACCCAATAGATCGCCTCGGGACCGGGTCTCAGCCAGCCTGCCTTCATCTTGGGAAAAGACGCGGGAAACGGCGCGAGCGCAAAGCCGCGTTCATTGTCGGCGGCAATGACGTAGTGGTCCGGCGTGTAGACATTGAGCCCGACAAAGTCGACCGGTGCTGAAATGATGCGCAAATCCTCGGCGGTGTATTTCGGCGCATCCTTGCCGGCCTGGCCTAAGAACGCATCGGTGTATTTTCCCTCCATCATCACGGTCAAATATCCGGCGTTGAGCTCGCGCGTGGCGATCTCGGCTGCGCGGATGTTTTCAGGCGTGTCGATGGCGGGAACGCAGCTCACGGCATTTTCCGCCGGACCCACCCTGGTGTCTGCCTTTCCGTGCGAGCGGATCGCCTGCACGGCAAGACCATGTGCGAGCGCGACGTGATGACGGACCTGGTTCTGTCCCGATCTGGGTAATTTTAGACCGGGCGCGTCGGCGCCTTCGCCGTGGCCGAGGTGAACGTGTCTGGCGCATTCGTTGATCGTGAAAAAGTTCTTCACGCGGTCGCTCAGGCGCGCCGTGACATGGGCCGCGTAATCGGCAAAGGCTTTCGATGTGTCGCGCGATGTCCAACCGCCGAAGCGATCTTGCAGCGCCTGGGGCAGATCCCAGTGATAGAGCGTTGCAAACGGCTCGATGCCATTCGCCAGCAGTTCATCCACCAGGCGGTTATAGAAATCGAGGCCCTTCGGGTTTGGCGCGCCGGTGCCGTCGGGAAAAACGCGCGGCCAGGCGATCGAGAAGCGATAGGCCTTCGTGCCCAGCGCCTTCATCAACTGAACGTCTTCCTTGTAGCGATGATAATGATCGGTCGCGGTATCACCGTTGCTGCGATCGGAAATCGTCCCCAGCGTATGCGCAAAGCGGTCCCAGATCGACGGGCCGCGGCCGTCTTCCTTTGCGGCCCCTTCGATCTGGTAGGACGAGGTGGCCGTGCCCCACAGAAAGCCGCTTGGAAAGGTGGCGCGGGGCTGCCGATTCGGCTCGCTTTCATTGCTTCGGCCAGCCTGACCGTATGCTGCCGACGGCAGCGATAGGCCAAGCGTGGACCAGGCGGTAATTCCAGCGAACTGGCGACGGGAAAATTGGTTGGATGCCATCACTTCACGTGTTTGTGCCAGGCTGCCATTCGCCGCCCAGCCTTGATGCAGATCGGAAGCGGATGCTACAAACTCCTGTCACACCGCGCAAACCGTACAGGACATCACCCTTGCGCACGCCGCTGGCGCTCTTCTTCATTTCCCTTGGCATCGTCGCGACGGTCTGGTGGTGGTTGGCCTTGCCGGTTACCCTGGCGCGCGCCCCGATTGATCCCGCGGCGAAGCTGGAATGCGTTTCCTACTCGCCCTTCAGGGGCGATCAGACGCCGCACAATCCCAACCTGATCGTCGGTCCCGAGCAGATCGCCGAGGATCTGGCTGAACTCGCCAAAGTAACCAAATGCATTCGCACCTATTCGATCGATAACGGATTGGACAAGGTGCCTGAGCTTGCATCGAAGGTGGGATTGAAGGTCCTGCTCGGGGTCTGGCTTGGACGGGATCACGCAAAGAACGCGCTGCTCGCGGACACGGCGATCGCGCTGGCCAAGAATCACCCCGGGACGGTCAGCGCGATCATCGTCGGTAGTGAAGTGCTCCTGCGCGGCGACATGATCGTGTCGGACCTTCGGGAGATCATCCGCTCCGTCAAGCAGCGCATCGATATTCCGGTGACCTACGCCGACGTCTGGGAATTCTGGCTGCGCAACAAGGAACTTGCCGCTGAAGTCGATTTCGTCACCGTTCATTTCCTCCCATATTGGGAGGACGTCCCCGTGCACGCGGAAGACGCTGCCGCCCACGTCGATCAGATCCGGCTGCAGGTGGTGGCGGCCTTTCCCGGCAAGGAGATTCTGATCGGGGAGACGGGTTGGCCGAGTTACGGGCGGATGCGCGATGGCGCCTTGGCCTCGCGGATCAATCAGGCTCGCTTCATTTCCGAGATTCTCGAGCGCGCGGCGCGCGACAAGTTTCGCGTCAATCTGTTTGAGGCCTATGACGAGCCGTGGAAACGGAAGTGGGAGGGATCAGTAGGCGGCTATTGGGGCTCATTCGACGCGACCCATCGCAAGCCGAAATATTCGGCCGGAGTCGAAATCAGAAACTATCCGTCGTGGAAGCTGCAGATGGCGTTCGGGCTGGCCTTTTGTGCCTGCGTGTTCGGAACAGCCGTGTTGGCCTTGAGGCTGCGGCCATCATCGCCGCGAACGACGGCATGGGTGGCCGTGGCGATCTGCGCAAGCGTCAGCGGGGTTCTGCTCGGAATTGGCGTCGAAAAGATGCTGCTTGAAAGCTTCGGCACCGGAGGCTGGCTGCTCCAGGGCTTGCTGCTGGCCGCAGGAGTGGCTGCGCCGCTGCTTTCGGCGCATGCCCTCATGACAGGGCTTCCGCTTCCGACCTTTGTTGAAGTCCTGGGACCGTCGGACGGCCGAAGCCCGCCCGTGATGGCGCGAATCCTTGGCGTCACCCTGATCATGACGACCCTGTTGGCGACCGAGACAGCGCTGGGCCTGGTGTTCGACGGACGCTGGCGCGACTTCCCGTTCGCCAGCCTCACCATGGCCGTGGTGCCGTTCTTCGCAGTGGCCATGTTCAACACTGCCGAATCGGGCAAACGGCCGCTGGCCGAGGCTGTGTTCGCGGGATTGTTCGCGCTCACCGTGCCCTACATCGCCTTCAACGAAGGACCGCAGAACTGGCAATCGCTCTGGACCTGCGCGGCCTATGTCGTACTCGGCGTCACGCTGTGGCGTCCGCGCGCCGTCACGCTGGTCGAAACGGCAGTGGATGCCGCGCCCGCCGTCGTCATGGAGCCGGCGCGGCAGATGTGAACTCAACAGGATCGGTGCGGCTTACGCGGCGCGCACGATCTCGCGCACGTGGCTGATCATTTCCTCGATCATGCCGGCAGTGACGTCGAGATGGGTGCAGGCCCTGATCCGGCCGTCCATCACCGCAAGCAGCACGCCGCGCGGGCGGAGTGCAGCCACCATTTTCTCGCCGGAGATACCGGCGCCGTCCGGCTTGAAGAAGACGAGGTTGGTCTCGGGCTGCTGCACCTCGATGCCGTTGATCTGCGACAACCCGCGCGCCAGCGCGCGCCCATTGGCATGATCCTCGGCCAGGCGATCGACGTGATGATCCAACGCGTAGATGCAGGCCGCGGCGCAAACACCGGCCTGCCGCATCGAGCCGCCGAGCCGCTGCTTCCAGCGCCAGACCTCGTCGATGAAGGCGCGCGAGCCGGCGATGACGCCACCAATCGGCGCGCCAAGGCCCTTTGAGAAATCGATCCAGACCGAATCCCATCCGGCGGCCATGTCGCGCGCGGAAATCCCGGTGGCGACGGTGGCGTTGAGCAGCCGTGCACCGTCCATGTGCGTGGCCATGCCATTGGCCCTGGCGATCTCTACGACTTCATCCAGCGCCGGCTTCTTCCAGATGGTGCCGCCGCCGATATTGGCTGTCTGCTCGACGCTGACCAGCACCTGCGGCGGCTGGTAGCGCGAGCGCGGATGCAGCGCGGCCCTGAACGTCTCCGGCGAGAACTGTCCGTCGTCGCCCCTCAGCGGCGTGATCTGGAAACCGCCGAGCGCGGCATGCGCTCCGCCCTCGCGTGCGATGATATGCGCGGTCTCATGTGCCAGGATCTCGTCGCCGGGCCGGCAATGCACCAGTGTCGCCGCGACATTGCACATTGTGCCCGACGGCATGAACACGGCAGCTTCCTTGCCGAGCAAATCCGCCACCCGCTCGCACAGCGCATTGACGGTCGGATCGTCCCCGATCTGCTCGTCGCCAACGTCTGCTCTTGCCATCGCTTCGCGCATGCCGGGCGTCGGCCGCGTCTGGGTGTCCGACAACAGATTGATGCGCACTGGCGGCGCCTTGGGATCGCGCGGGGGAGGGGTGTAGTGCATTGATGGTCCTCGTTTTTCCGGGCCAATTGAATCACGACCCGGACCAGCTGTCAGTACCTGAACGCTGTCAGAAATCGAGCGGGCGACGGGCTGCATGGCGAAAGCGCATGATAACGATCTCGTTTTCGCCGACCCGATAGTCGATCAGATAGGGATAGGGATTTGTTGGGAGGCGCCGAACGTTCGGACGGCTGGTCGCACGTCCGGCGTAAGGTCGTTCCTGCAGGAGTGACACGAGCGCAAGGATGCGTTCCCGTACGTGCACCGCTCCCTGAGGCGATCGCGCTTCAATGTAGGTAAGGGCTTCGTCGATCTGTGCGAGCGCACGGCGTGTGTATCGAACGTTCACCGGCCATGCTTCCTCCACATGGCACTGACTTCCTCTGCGGAAGCCAATTCGCCACGCGCAATCTCGGCTTCAGCTTCGGCGAGATCGGCATCTTCCTCTGGCGTCAGCTGGATTGGCGGTTGATCGACGCCGGCGAGCTGTAGCAGAACACGCGCGAGCTCATCCTGTTGCGCGTCGGGGAGGGCGGCAACCTTGCTAAAGGCCTGTTCCAACAATCGGGTCATTATGGAAGGGTATCACAACAAAAAGGCCCCGGCAAAAACCGGGGCCTTTGATATCGTGAAACTAGAAACCGATCAGCGCGAATAGAATTCGACGATCAGGTGCGGCTCCATCTGGACCGGGAACGGCACGTCGGAGAGGGCGGGGATGCGGCCGAACTTGGCCGTCATCTTGCCGTGGTCGACTTCCAGGTAATCCGGCACGTCGCGCTCCGGGAGCTGGCTCGCTTCCAGCACCATGGCGAGCTGCTTGGAGGCTTCCTTCACCTCGATGGTGTCGCCGACCTTGAGCATGTAGCTGCCGATGTTGACCTTGCGGCCGTTCACCTTGATGTGGCCGTGGTTGATGAACTGGCGCGCAGCGAAGATCGTCGGCACGAACTTGGCGCGATAGACAACGGTGTCGAGACGGCGCTCGAGGAGGCCGATCAGGTTCTCGCCGGTGTCGCCCTTCATGCGGCCGGCCTCGACATAGATGCCGTGGAATTGGCGCTCGGAGATGTTGGCGTAGTAGCCCTTCAGCTTCTGCTTGGCGCGAAGCTGCACGCCGAAGTCGGAAAGCTTGCCCTTGCGGCGCTGGCCGTGCTGGCCGGGGCCGTACTCGCGGCGGTTCACGGGGCTCTTCGGGCGGCCCCAGATGTTCTGGCCCATACGGCGATCGATCTTGTATTTCGCCTCACTGCGCTTTGTCATCGCGTCCTCTTGGTCATGAATTTACGGTTTGAGGAGACGCGCCCTCCTGTGCACCGGGATGGTCCCGGGGCTGACAGGTCCGGCTTGAAAGCTCAAGGACGGACCACGGGTCGCGAAACGCAACGCGGGCCGAAAACCGGCCCGCGAGCAGGGCGGTTTCTAGGCAGAAACGGCCCTGATGTCAAACAAATGCGGCCGGTTTCTACGGTAGAAGCGTCGTTCCGGGGTGGTCCGCAGGACCAGACCCCGAGATTCCAGGTCCGATGCTCTCGCATCGCCCCGGAATGACGGCCCTCGGCCATCAGCTTCCGACGATCCGGACCTGTTTCGGCTCGTTTTGCAGCCGATTGCTGCGGATTTCGGCCGCGATCTCCCCGTTTAGGACCTGTTCCAGCCGCGTCAGGGCCTCGGCCATGGGAGCGGCATCAGCGACGCGGTGGTCCCAGCGCAGCACCACATCGAGGCTCTGATCGGCCCCCAGCACCCCGTAGCTGAGCACGAAGGGGCCTGGACTCAACGCATGCAGCTCCCCCGGGCCATAGGCGGCTACAGAGGTGACGCCAAAACTGCCGAAGAAATTGGCCCGCTGGCGACCGAGATTGAGGCCGACAGCCCACAGAAGACGCCGCAACGGCAAGGCGAGCCGGGTCACCCGCAGCATTTTCCGGAATGCCGGCACGGCCTGGATGGGCGCCTCCTTGGCCTGCCGGATCAGGGCATCGACCTGGCTGAGGGGGATCTCGTCGGGGGCGGTAATTCGCTGCGGCAGCACGCAGTCCTCGCCGTCCTGCGTGCGGGCGATCGCCACCATGGCGACCGAGCGCGGCAGCTCGTAAAAGCCGGGCCAAGGCCATTTGACGTAGAGGGTGCGCAGGACCGGCTGCTCGCGGGCCACCAGCGCAAAGGCTTTCACGAAGATCGCGGCCCAGCCGGGCGGGCTTGCGGCCTGCGCTCGCGCTTCCAGGAGCGGCCGCACGTGGACGGAGCGGGTCAGCGACACGAAGGGCACGCGGATCGAAGCGTGCATGAGATCGGCGATGAGGCGGCGCGGTATGGAGATTGTTCGGACCGTTCCCCGCATCCTGGCTCAGGTTCCCCGTAAAAATGGACAAACAGAAAGCCGGCGAGTCGGGACCGGGCCCGCTCGCCGTCCCCTCATCTAGCACGAACCGGCCGATTTGGGGCCAGTGGGATAAGGTATCAAGGTGCCGGCTTGGCCAGCGGCTCGCCCGCCTTGACGACGTAAACCCCGAGCACCTTCATGGGCTTGTCGCCGCTGGTCTTGGCGTCGTGAACCGCGCCTTCCGGGATCTGGTAGGAGTCTCCGGCCTTGAGCTTTCTCGGCGGCTGGCCGTCGATCAGAAGCTCGAGTTCGCCCTCCAGCACATAGCCGGTTTCCGCACCGGGATGGATGTGGCGGCCGGCGGCGGCGCCGGGCGGAAGTTCGGCAATCGCCGTAACGGTGTTGTAGCCGGCCGGGAAATCCACCTTCTGCAGCGGCGTCCGCTTGATGCCGCTCTGCTGGGCGATGGCAACGCCGGCTACGGCAAAACTTGCAACAGCCAATCCGAGAAAGAACTTTTTGGTCATATCGAACCTCCGAAAGGATTGCAGAATAGCAGTCCGATCGGGGGCCGAAAAGCGGGGCGCGTCAGCGCTTGATACCTTCAAGGCTGGCCGCGATGCCGCGCTGGAACAGCGACCAGTCGAAGCCGAGCGCAAGGGCCACATAGCCGCGCGCGATCATCGCATTGGCTTGCTCCGCCGTGCGGGCCACGCCGCCGATCGGCACGCCGCTCTTCAGGATACCTTCCTCGGCGCGCTTCATCAGCGTCACTACCTCGGGATCATCGGGCAGGCCGCGCTTGTTGATGGAGGTGGCGAGATCTCCCGGGCCGATCACGGCAAGATCAATGCCTGGTGCAGCCATGATCTCGTCGATGCGCTCGACCGCCTCGACATGCTCGATCGTGATCATGCAGATCATGTCGTCATCGGCGGTTGCCATATAATCGGCCATCGACACGTTCCAGCGGAACGGCGCATGGAAAGGCCCCCACAGCCGCTCGCCTTTCGGAGGATAGCGCACGCTGCGGACGGCCTTTTCCGCGTCCGCGCGGCTGCAGATCATCGGAAAGTTGATGCCGAGCGCGCCGAGATCCATCGGCGCCTTCGCCAGCCAAGGCTCGTTGGCGGCGATGCGCAGCATCGGCACGCAGGGCGTGCCTGCGGTTGCCGTGATCATCGCATGCGCGGAGCCGAGATCGATTGGGCCATGCTCGAGATCGACGATGATCCAGTCCAGCGACTGCGCCATGATCCGCACGGTCTGGATGCTCGGGATGGTGGCTATGGCGCCGAACGTGGGGCGGCCCTCGCGCCACATCTTCTTGAGTCGGTTGAGGGCTGGCGGGGATGTCGCTGTCAAGGGAAGCGCTCCGGCGGGATGTCCGCGGAGGCTAGCAGGTCAAGCCGGAACGCGGCCACCGAAAAACGGCGTTAGCGCCCGACTAAGCGCGTGTGGGCGTCCCGTCGTAAAAATCATCTCGGCGCCGGCGCCGTTGATGGTCGCGCCGGGCTTGCCGATCAAATTGACGACGCGCCGGGCGATCGCCGGCGCCGGATCGATCCAGTCGACCGGCCAGGGCGCAAGCTTCGCCAGCCGGTCCAGCAGCAGCGGATAATGCGTGCAGGCCAGCACGACCGTATCGGTACGCGCGGACGCATCCGAGGCGCGGCCCACGAAGCACGGGGCGATCTCCGCCGCGATCTCGGCATCGCTGACCGTCTCGCCGCTGAGCGCTGCCTCCGCCAGCGTCGCCAGTTCGGGCGAGCCCACCAGCGTCACCTCGCAGCCCTGTGCGAAATCGCGGATCAGGCCGTGGGTATATTCGCGCTTCACCGTGCCCCTGGTGCCGAGCACCGACACGCGCCTGGTTTTCGAGCTGGCGCAGGCCGGCTTGATGGCGGGAACCGTGCCGACGAAGGGAACGGTGTAAGCGGCCCGCAACTGCGCCATGACCAGCGTGGAGGCGGTATTGCAGGCGATCACCACGAGGTCCGGCGCGTGCTGTGCGATCAGCTCGCCCATCAGCGGCAGCACGCGGGCAATGATCTCTTCCTCGCCGTGGTGGCCATAGGGAAAGAACGCATCGTCGGCCACATACACGTAATGCGCATCGGGCCGTGCAGTGACGATCTCACGCAGGACGGTGAGGCCGCCGAGGCCGGAATCGAAAACAAGTATCGTGGGAGGTGATGCCACGGCGGGAACATAGCTCATCCGCGGTTACCATTCAGTTGTTTTGGCCGGCCGACCGGTCCGCCCCGCGGCTTTGGCCCGCAAGCGTGGCAAATTTGGACCGAATTGGCGTAACTTTCCTTCAGCGGGAGCGGATGAATCCATTGATGGCCGACACGGCGGCTGCATCCTGCATGAAGAATCCATGAGCGCCACGCGGGCCGCACGGATTGGGAGCGGGCGCCCCCTGATTGTCGATCCATTGCGTTGACGCCCGGCCGCCGGACCAGGCGACAAAGGAAGCAACCGCAGACGCCGGGGTGGCGTCGCATTCGTCGTTGCGGTGATGAATGACCAGAGTTGCTGGCAGTCTCGACGGCGAGCCAAGGCTCGATCGTACGTTATCATAAGCACCGGAGACCAGAACGACACCACTGGCTTTGGCTCCGGCAGCCAGTGCATCGGCAACGTCGATCGATCCGCGGCTCATTCCCACCAGGATGACCTTGCGTCCGTTGTCGGACGCGCTTTGCGAGAGCGAGGCGGCTTGTCCCGATGACGTTGTCACCACGACGGAGACGCCAGACCCGCCAATCCGCCCCTTATTGCGAACAAGGAAGTCGGATGCAGTCGCGCCGCCGGCTCCCGGCATCAGGATGGCCAGGATGGGTTTCCCTGTATCAGGCGTGGGGGATTCCTGACTTTGGTGGACTGTGCCGCCGCCATTCGCCGCCACGCACCCTCTGACGGCGGGAGATGCCTTCGCGCGACACTCTTCGAGGCCGCCTTCGCCCTGTTGCATGCACGCGGCAACGATGGGGCGCCCCACTGTTTCGCGGCAATGTTCCAGCGCCGGATTGGCGGATTGCGCGAAGACGGACGTTCCGGTCAGAGTTGATAGTGCAGCAACGCCTGCGACCCACCAAGCGCGGCTGATGACTCCCATCCAACTCAAATCGGATCTCCATGGCGGCGCTCTGGCATCACTGCATCAAGCACGGCGCGGATCGCGAGCGGCACGGCGGCCTGACGGTCTGCTCTATAGCGCCATGAAGCGGCAAGGGCGCCGTAGCGCCCGTCGCTCAGGCCTTGCCGAATACGCGCCCGAAGATCGTATCGACATGCTTGAGGTGATAGCCGAGGTCGAACTGCTCGGCGATCTCGGCATCGCTGAGATACTTCTTCACATCGGCGTCCTTCTTCAGCAGCGTCTGGAAGTCACCTTCGCCGCGCCAGACCGGCATGGCATTGCGCTGAACGAATTTGTAGGCATCCTCGCGGCTCGCGCCCTTCTGCGTCAGCGCGATCAGCACGCGCTGCGAATGCACGAGCCCGCCGAGCCTGTCGAGGTTCCTTTGCATGTTGGCCGGATAGACCAGCAGCTTCTCGACCAGACCGGCCAGGCGGATCAGCGCGAAGTCGAGCGTCACCGTGGCGTCGGGGCCGATCATGCGCTCGGCCGAGGAGTGCGAGATGTCGCGCTCGTGCCACAGCGCCACGTTTTCCAGCGCCGGCGTCACATAGGCGCGCACCATGCGCGAGAGCCCGGTGAGATTTTCCGACAGCACGGGGTTGCGCTTGTGCGGCATGGCGGAGGAGCCCTTCTGGCCCTCCGAGAAGAATTCCTCGGCTTCCAGCACCTCGGTGCGCTGCAGGTGGCGGATTTCGGTCGCCAGCCGCTCCACGGAAGATGCGATCACGCCGAGCGTGGCAAAATACATCGCATGCCGGTCGCGCGGAATCACCTGCGTCGAGATCGGTTCGGGGGTGAGGCCCATCGCCTTGGCGACATGTTCTTCCACGCGCGGATCGATCTGCGCAAAAGTGCCGACCGCTCCCGAAATCGCACAGGTCGCCACCTCCTTGCGCGCGGCGACCAGCCGCTCGCGCCCGCGGGAGAATTCCGCATAGGCATAGGCAAGCTTGAGCCCGAATGTGACGGGCTCGGCATGGATGCCGTGGGAGCGGCCGATGGTCGGCGTCATCTTGTGCTCGAAGGCGCGCGTCTTCAGCGCCGCCAGCACCTTGTCGATGTCGGCGATCAGCAAATCCGCGGCGCGGACCAGCTGCACATTGAGGCAGGTGTCGAGCACGTCGGAGGAGGTCATGCCCTGGTGCACGAAGCGCGCCTCGGGGCCGACGATCTCGGCCAGATGGGTGAGGAAGGCGATGACGTCGTGCTTGGTCTCGCGCTCGATCTCGTCGATCCGGGCCACATTGAAGGTGGCGTCCTTCGCCTTGGCCCAGATGGTCTTGGCGGCCTCCTTCGGGATCACGCCGAGCTCGGCCAGCGCATCCGCCGCATGCGCCTCGATCTCGAACCAGATCTTGAAACGCGTCTGCGCCTCCCAGATGGAGGCCATTTCCGGGCGGGTATAGCGGGGGATCATCGAGGACTCTGACGTTTGGGGGTTACGCCGCGCTTTAGCAGACGGGGGGAGGTGAGACAAACCTTCTGGTTCCCCGGCGCAAAGTCGCGTGGAAAAGGCGCGGGGCCGGCCGCCGAGCTCGTCATGGACGGACAAGCCCGGCCCATGACGGGAAGGGCGTAGTGTGGTCCGGAGCCCTCCAGTCACGGAAGTGTGACTAACAGATATTGAAATCTGTCAGCGCAAGATGCTATATCCATTTTCGACGCCCGAGCATGGTGCCGGAGAGGCCCATGCCAAGAAAAACAAGGGACGCGGGCGCCACGCGGGTTGACTGGCCGTAACGGCGGCAGCCCCAAGAACTCAAGGATTTGCAACCATGACTACTGAAGTTCTCCATCTAGCCACTCAGTTCCAGGTCTGGGTCAACCGGTTGGTGGCTCGCCATCTCGAGGCTCAGGCGGCGAAGTTCGCCCGCTAAGCCGCCGATCCAGCCGGGACGCAAAGGGGGTTTGCATGAACGAAGTCGTCGTTTTGACTCCGGAGCGGATTCTGGAAGCGACCGAGGAGGTCTTGCGCCGCTACGGGCTGGCCAAGGCCACGGTCGTCGACGTTGCACGTGCGCTCGATGTGAGCCACGGCAGCGTCTACCGGCATTTCCCGAGCAAGGCTTCGCTGCGCGAGGCGGTGGCCAAGCGCTGGCTCGATCGCGCCAATGCGCCGCTGCAGAAGATCGCCGAAAGCACCGGCCCCGCGCCGGCACGGTTGGAGAAGTGGCTGCGCACGATGATGGACATCAAATACAGGAAGGTCTGCGAGGATCCCGAGATGTTCGCGACCTATCTTGCGCTGGCGCGGGAGGCCTGCGCGGCGGTAAAGGCGCACAGGGAGCGCCTGGTCGAGCAAGTCGCGCACATCATTTCCGACGGCGTCAAGCAGGGCGCCTTCCAGGTCTCCGACGTCAAGTCGGCCGCGTTCGCGGTGTTCGACGCCACCACCCGCTATCACCATCCCGCCCATTGCGACGAATGGAGCGATCCGGCCAAGGCCGCGCGGATTGACGGGCTGCTCGCCCTGCTGCTCAGGGGCCTGGAGGCCCCGCGCAAGCGCTGATGCTCACTGCGCTTTCCGCAATTGTTTGATATCCATCAGTGTCCGGCCGGGATGGACTGATAAGGCCGGGCTCGACAGGATCGTTGCGGGGAAAATCTTGCGGCTGGCCATCTTTGCCGACATTCACGCCAACCGGCAGGCCTTTACCGCATGCCTGGACGCCGCACGCGCGAAAGGCGCGGAGCGCGTGGTTTGCCTCGGCGACATCGTCGGCTATGGCGCCGATCCCGAATGGGCCGTGGATACGGTGATGGAGCTGGCGGCCGCCGGCGCGCCCGTCGTGCTCGGCAATCACGACCATGCCGTTGGTACCTCCGCCGAGACCATGAACGCCGAAGCGCAGGCCGCGATCGAATGGACGCGCGGCCGCCTGAGCGCGCCGCAGCGGCAGTTCCTCAGCAGCCTCCCGTACACGGTGACGGAGGAGACGCGCCTCTATGTGCATTCGGAGGCCTCCAATCCCCCACGCTGGCGCTATGTGCGCGATGCCGCGGACGCCGGGCGCAGCATGATCGCGACCTCCGCGCACGTCACGTTCTGTGGCCATATTCATCGCCCGGCGCTCTACTCGATGTCGGCCACCGCCAAGATGACGAGTTTTGTGCCGGTCACCGGCGTTCCCATCCAGCTGCTGCGCGGGCGGCAATGGCTCGCGGTGCTCGGCTCGGTCGGCCAGCCCCGCGACGGCAATCCCGCCGCCTGCTTCGTGATGTTCGATACGGAGAAATCCGAGATCACGTATTTCCGCGCGCCTTATGACGTTGACGCGGCAGCCGACCGCATCCGCGCCAACGGCCTGCCGTCATGGCTTGCCGATCGGCTCCTGATCGGACGGTGAGCGATGACCAAGTCGAAGATCGAGCCCGGCACCGTCATCGACGGTTTTCTCATCGGCGAGCAGGTGCACTCCGGCGGCATGGCGACGCTGTGGAGCGTCACCCATCCCGGCATTGTCGCGCCACTGCTGATGAAGATCCCGCGCGTGTCGGAAGGAGAGGATCCTGCCGCCATTGTCAGCTTCGAGATGGAGATGATGATCCTGCCGCGGCTCTCGGGCCCGCACGTGCCGCAATGTTTCGGCACCGGCGATTTCGCGCGGCAAGCCTATGTGGTGCTGGAGCGCATTCCCGGTCAAACGCTCTACCGGCGGCTCGACGACTTGCCGCTGTCTTATGAGGAGGCGAGGGTGCTGGTCGGCAAGATTGCCGACGCGCTCGCCGACCTGCACCGGCAGAACGTGGTGCATCACGACATCAAGCCGAGCAGCGTCATGTTCCGCGACACGGGCGAGGCTGTGCTGATCGATTACGGCCTGTCGCATCACGATCAGCTGCCTGACCTCCTGCAGGAGGAATTTCGCGTCCCCTACGGCACGGCGCCCTACATGGCGCCGGAACGGCTGTCGGGGGTGCGTGACGATCCACGCAGCGACCTGTTTTCGCTCGGCGTGCTGCTCTATTTCTTCACCACCGGCGAGCGTCCGTTCGGCGAGGGCGAGTCGATGCGCGCGGTGCGGCGCAGGTTGTGGCGCGATCCGTATCCGCCGCGCCGTCTCAGGGCCGACTATCCGCCCTGGCTGCAGGAGATCGTGCTGTGCTGTCTCGAGATCGAGCCGGCCTGGCGCTATCCCACCGCCGCGCAGCTTGCTTTCGATCTCGGCAATCCCGACCAGGTCAAGCTCACCGCACGCTCGGAAAAGTCGACGCGGGATCCGCTCACGACGGTGCTCCGCCGCCGCTTCAACCGCGGCGATGTGCTGGCGAAGCCGAAATCCGACGTCGCCGCCCAGCTCGATTCCAGCCCGATCGTCGTGGTTGCCATTGATCTGACGGAAGATGCCGAGGTGCTGCACGATGCGCTTCGCGTCACCGCGGGGCAGGTGCTGGCGACCTTGCCGGCGGCGCGCCTTGCCTGCGTCAACGTGCTCAAGCTCAATCGTCTGACCGTCGACCGCACGCTCGACGAGGAGGGACGCAACAAGCATGTCGACCGCATGGTCGCGCTGAAGCACTGGGCGCAGCCCTTGAGGCTCGACGAAGGCCGGCTGACTGTGCATGTGCTGGAGGCCTTCGATCCCGCCGACGCCATCCTTGAATTCGCCCGGGTCAACCAGGTCGACCGTATTGTGCTCGGCGCGCGGCAGAATTCGTTCACGCGCTCGCTGCTTGGCAGCGTCTCCGGTGAGGTCGCAGGCCAGGCGCCGTGCACCGTCACCGTGGTGCGGCCGCCGCGACGGGCGGGGCAGATGGAGGCGGCGGAGGGAGAGGGCTAGGCCGTCCTGCGTCGGCAAGCTCCGCGAGGTCCTCATGACCGCGCAAGAGCGACAGCCATGTCGGCGGTGACCCGAAGCGCGCTGATACCCTCTTTTGCAGCGGCGCGAGCCTGCCTAAAATCTTTCCCGCGGCTAGCAAAGGGGGCGCAGAACATGGATCGATTTCTAGAGGGACGTACGGCGCTGGTAACAGGCTCCGTTCAGGGCATTGGGCTCGCGATCGCCAAGGCCCTTGCGTCGGCGGGCGCGCGTATTGGCGTACACGGGCTGGCGGGAAAGGACGAATCGGCTGCCGCCGTTGCGACGATGTTGACCAGCGGTGCCCCCGAAGCGCGCTTCTTCGATGCGGATATGCGCTCACCGTCCGCGATTGACGCGATGATGGAAGCCGTCGATGCGTGGGGCGGGCCGGACATCCTGGTGAACAATGCCGGCATCCAGCACACTGTAAGCCTCGCCGATGCCACGCGGCCGGTGTGGGATGCCATCATCGCGGTGAACCTCTCTGCCGCATTCGACACCATGCGGCATGCGCTGCCGAAAATGGCGCGGCGAGGTTATGGACGGGTGATCAACGTCGCGTCCGTGCACGGGTTGGTCGCCTCGGTGGACAAGGCTCCTTACGTCGCCTCCAAATTCGGCTTGATCGGTATGTCTCGGGTTGCGGCGCTGGAATACGCATCAGCCGGCTCCCGAGACAGCGGTGGCATTACCGTCAATTGCATTTGCCCGGGCTTCATCGAGACGCCTCTCATCGAACCGCAGATATCGGCCCGTGCCGAGCGCTTCGGCGGCGACCGCGACGCCGGAATTGCCGATTTGCTCGCGGAGAAGCAGCCGAGCAGGCGAACCTCGCGTCCCGAGGAGGTGGGCGCGCTCGCGCTTTGGCTCGCCCACCCAATGTCCCATAACATCATGGGAGCGGCCATTCCGATTGACGGGGGCTGGACGGCGCAGTAGCCGGGGCGTGTTCGGGCATTCGCGGCGCGGCAGAATTCGTTCACGCGCTCGCTGCTCGGCGGCGTCAGGTGAGGTGGCACGGGCGCCATGTACCGCCACCGTGGTTGCGTCCGCCGCTGCGGGCGGGACGCGAGCCAGCAGGAAGGTTAGTTGCAAATCATGAGTCGTTTCTGGAGTCCGGTCGTCCAAACCCTCTCGCCCTATGTGCCGGGCGAGCAGCCGAAGCAGGATGGCATCGTCAAGCTCAATACCAACGAGAATCCTTACCCGCCTTCGCCGCATGTGATGGCTGCGATTGCCGCTGCGACGCAGCGTCTTCGCCTCTACCCCGATCCGCGCGCGACCGTGCTGCGCGAAGCGATCGCAGCGCGCTACGGCGTTGCGGCCGAGGAGGTGTTCGTCGGCAATGGCTCGGACGAGGTGCTGGCGCATGCCTTCCAGGCGCTTCTGAAGCATGATGCGCCGCTGCTATTCCCCGACATCACCTACAGCTTCTACCCGGTCTATTGCCGTCTGTACGGCGTCCGCTACGAGGAGGTGCCGCTCGATGCCGCGATGCGGGTGCAGATTGCCGACTACCGGCGGCCGTGCAGCGCGATCCTGCTCGCCAATCCCAACGCGCCCACCGGCATTGCGCTTTCGCGCGAAGCGATCGAGGCGCTCCTGACCGAACATCCGAACCAGTTGGTGGTCGTCGACGAGGCCTATGTCGATTTTGGCGGCGAGAGCGCGGTGCCGCTCGTCGCGCGCCACGACAATCTGCTTGTCATCCAGACCCTCTCCAAGTCGCGAGCGCTGGCGGGCTTGCGCGTTGGCTTTGCCGTCGGCCAGCGGCCGCTCATCGAGGCGCTGGAGCGGGTGAAGGACAGCTTCAACTCCTATCCGCTCGATGGTCTGGCCATCGCGGGCGCGGCCGCGGCAATCAAGGACGACGCCTGGTTTGAGGAAACGCGCCAGCGCATCATGGCGAGCCGTGAATTGCTGGTCCGCGGTCTGGCTGATCTCGGCTTCGAGGTTCTGCCGTCGTTGGCGAATTTTCTGTTTGCACGTCATCCCCGCCATGACGGCGCCGAACTGTTCGCCCGGCTGCGGGAGCGCGGCGTGCTGGTGCGTCATTTCCAGAAGCCGCGAGTCCAGGATTTCCTGCGCATCACGGTCGGAACGGAAGAGGAGTGCAGCCGCTTGATGACGCTTGCGCGTGAGTTGACCTGATCGCGCGAGGCTCGGCTGCCGTATTCGAATTGCATGAAGACAGGCGTCTTTTGTTGGCCCGCAAGGCGCTACTTTCTCCGGCATGATCCGGCGACAGATCGGACTGACTGTCTATGAGAGTGTGGCGAACAGGGGCTGTAATGAACTCCGGCCTCACGTCACTTTGGGTTCTTCCGAGCGCGTGCCGATACGTTCAGCTCCACCGCCTCGCGAATGAGCGCCTTCAACGCCTTCTCATTGATCTTCTCGCCCTCATGGATATCGATGGCGCGGCGGGTGCCGCCTTCGAGGCTCGCGTTGAACAGGCTCGAAGGGTCCTTGAGTGAGGCGCCCTTGGCAAAGGTCAGCTTCACGGCGGCCTTGTAGGTCTCGCCGGTGCAGATAATGCCGTCGCGCTCCCACACCGGAACGCCCAGCATCGAATTCGACGGCTTTCGCCATTTCACTTCCTCGACCACATCAGGATCGGCCTGCTTGATGATGGCGCGGACGCGCGCGAGCGTCTCGCCGCGCCAGTCGCCGAGCTTCTTGATCCGCGCATCGATCAGGCGGGAAGGGGAGTCTTCTCCCTTTGCTTCCGTCACGGCGCTCTTCTTCGTGGTCGCTTTCTTCATGGTTGAGGTCATTCCACTCCAGGCAATGGTATGCCATCGTAGGATGGGTTGAGCACTTGCGAAACCCATCACCTTTGCCGCTGAAGGATTGATGGGTATGGCGGAGCCTGTCATCGGGCGCGCGTTCGCGCGACCCGTTGGCGCCAGCCATCCAACGAATGCCGTTTCCTCACATTCGCTCACCGGGCAATTTGCTGGCCTGCTTCACCCAGGCGATAAACTGCGCTTCGTCGAGCTGACCCTCATGGATATCGAGATAGCGCACTTCCTGTTGCTTGGACTCGCCGGGCGGGACCGCGCGTAGCGATGCGCCGCGGAAAAACGCTACTTTGACGTACTTCGTGAAGCAATGAAAGCTGAGGAACCAGCCGTCGTCTTCGATGCCGTATAACGGCGAGTTCCATTTCACCGCTTTGTGCACGCCGGGCACAGCCGTCTCGACCAGCGTATCAAGCCGGCGTCCGATCTCGCGTTTCCAGCCGGGCATCGCCGCGATGTAGGCCTGCACAGGCGCGTCACCGTAGCCCTTGGCGATCTGGGGATTGCCGCCCGAGAGGAGCACCGGCTTCGCTGTGGCTCGCTTTGCGCTCGTGGCAGGCTTCTTCGACGTTCGTTCGGCCATTGTGTTCACACCATTTCCGCGGCGCTACGTAGCTGTGTCGGATGGGTTGAGCCCTTGCGAAACCCATCATCCCTTTGCGCGGAAAGGACTGATGGGTCTCGCGGAGCCTGTTATCGGGCGCGCGTTCGCGCGACCCGTTGGCTCAACCCATCCTACGAAATTGATCCGGCCTGCGGGCTGCGCCATTTTGCGGCATAGGGCAACGCGAACATGTAGAGACCGCTGATCAACAGCAAGACGAGTGCGATCAGCGCCAGCACGCCCACCCAAACCGCTTGCTTCTCCTGTATCATGGCGACCACATTGATAATGACGGCCAGCGTAAAGGCAATCGACAGCCAGCGGTAGGTCTGCCGGATCAACTTGTTCCAGTTCATTCGATACTCCTTACAACGCGCGAAGCGATCTCACTGCGCTCGTGCCAAGACCTGATCCAGCTTCTCAAAGAACTGCTTCCAGCCGGCATGCGCGCCGCCAAAGGCCTGCTTCTGGTCGGGCCGGAAGCCGGTCTGCTCCATGCGAAGGCGCGTGCCCGTAGCTGTCGGAGTGAGCGTGAACGTCACCACGCTTTCGAGGTTGAAGGCCGCATCGTCGTGCCGGAAATTCCAGGTGTAGGACAGCTCCTTCTCCGGCTCGACGACCAACACCTCGCAGTCCAGCACGCCGCCCCATTCGCCGCGCAGATTGAAACGGTGACCCACGCGCGGGACAAAATCATTTTTCATGAGCCACTCCTCGATCAGATGCGGCTGCGTCAGCGCGCGCCAGAGCTTTTCCGGCGCATGGGCGATGTCGCGTTCGACGACGACAGTGCGCAGTTCGGTTGCCGTGGTGTTCATTGGTCCATCCTTTTCAGCAAGTCTTCGAGGTCGTCGAATCGCTTCTGCCAGAACCCGGTCAGCTGGCTGGTCCAGTCGATCAGCGGCGCCAGCGCACTGAGCTGCGCGCTGTAATGCGTCTGGCGCCCTTCGTGCCGGTCGCGCACCAGCCCGGCCTGCTTGAGCAGCCCGAGATGTTTCGAGACCGCCGGCTGCGAGATCCCGGCCCGCGCGGTGAGGGCGCCAACCGTCTGCTCGCCGTCGCGGCACAGTCGCTCGAAGATCGCCCGCCGCGTCGGATCGGCAAGTGTCCGGAACAGCACATCATGAGCCTTCGACATCTGGATCGATAACCCGTTGGTTATAGATCGACGTATAACCAGCGAGTTATGGATGAGTCAAGCCTGACATGGCTTAGCGAAACGGCCAATTCGCGAGGAATTTCGAGGCGCGTGTGATGTTCCTCACGGCCTCGCAGGCGCAACTGTCGCAGTATCGCGGCCGTAGATCGCGCCGTTGAACCCATTGGCCGGGGTGGAGACACATACGATGTCATGTCACCCGAATCCGGCGGCAAGGACTGCATCTGGCATGGAAAATCCTACTCTCTTTCTCAGCCGCCTCGGCAAGTTCGCCTTCATACCGATTGGATTATTGCTCGTGCTCGGGGCCGCCTGGGCGGTGTGGTCCACCAAGGCATGGATCGCGCATTCGGTCGAAGTGCAGGGCAAGGTGGTCGAGATGGTGCGAATGCGCGATAGCGATAACACCGGCTATCTGTTCGCGCCCGTCGTGCGGTTCCAGACGGTGGAGGGCCGCTCCGTCGAATTCGAGTCCAGTCTGCGGAGCAATCCGCCCGGATACCGCACCGGCCAGACGGTCTCGGTCCTCTATGATCCCGAAGAGCCTCGTTCGGCAGCAATCAAGGGCTTCTTTTCACTTTGGTTCATGCCGATCATCCTCGGCTTCATCGGATCCGTCTTCCTGATCGTCGGAACGGCGATGGTCGCGATGAGCGGCTGGGCCGCGAGAATTTTCGGCCAAGACATTTCATCGCTCGATCCGGCCGCCGCACGCTCCCATTCTCCGTCTCCATCGCACTAAGCGTGTCCTGTTGCCCGATGCATCCATGATCCCGTTCCGCATTGAATTAGATCGGCTCCCGCTGGCAAGGACATTCGTGGGCCTGCTACTGGTGGCCGCAGTGCTGCCCGGCTCGGGCCTGTGCGCTCCGGCCGCAAGTGATGCTCGCGCAAAACTCTGGAACACCTGCCGCATGGACAACGGCGCGGCCGGGCTTGCGGCCTGCATGGCGATCATCAACACGCCCGGCATTGCAAAGCAGGAGCGCGCGGCCGCCTACTACAATCGTTGCTACAATTATCTCCTGCACCACGATTATCGAAATGCGCTGGGAAATTGCGACCGCTCCCTTGAAGAGAATCCATCGTTCTTCGACCCTTGGCTGGCGCGGGCGGTGATCCGCGGCGGACTTGGCCAGTATGACCTCGCCATCGTCGATTCCACGAAAGCGCTGGCTGTGGCGACGAACAACAACGACCGCGCGGGCGCGCTGCGCTGTCGGGCCTCGATCCATGTGCGAACCGGCGGCAGCGCGCAGGCGAGGGCGGATCTCGATCAGGCGGCGAAGCTGCAGCCCGGCAATGTCTACAATTTCATCAACCAGGCCGACTTCCTGTTGCAGCTCGGCCGCCCCAATGAAGCGTTGCAGCAAGTCGCGCTGGCGAAGGCCGCGCGCAATGTCGGCGACTTCTCGCAACAGAAGGCGGCTGCGGACATCGGTCTGTTGCACGGCAAGGCGCTGGTCGCATTGCGGCGTCATGCGGATGGGCTTGCGGCGCTGGCAGCGCTCATCAAGATCGATCCGCAAAATGCCGAGGCGTTCGCGCTCAGGAGCCTGGCAGCATCGCGCACGGGTGACCTCGCCGTCGCCAGGGACGCGCTGGCGAGTGCGCGCAAACTGCCGCTGTCCAGCGTGGATGCGGCCGATGCGCTGCGCGAGGCCGAGCAGCTGTTGCGTGAGCTGGACAGCGCGCTCGCGCCGTCCACCCAGCCATCGCCGGCACCTGCTCAGCCCAGACAACCGCAGCTTGCCAATCGCATCGCACTGGTGATCGGCAACGCCGCCTACAGAAACGTCCCGGCGCTGCAAAATTCCAGGCGCGACGCCGAAGCGCTGGCTGCGGAGCTGGACGCACTCGGTTTCCGCAAAGTCACGCTGCTGCGCGATCAGACGCGCGAGCAGATGTTTGCGGCCTTGCGGGATTTCGCAGGGGAGGCCGAGCGGGCCGATTGGGCTGTCATCTATTTTGCCGGCCACGGCATCGAAATGGGCGGCATCAACTGGCTGGTGCCCATTGATGCCCAGTTCCGGACCGACCGCGACGTTCGCCTCGAGGCCGTATCGATCGACGAACTCTCCACCGCGATTGAGGGAACGCGCGGCCTTCGGCTGATCGTGCTGGATGCATGCCGCAACAATCCATTTGCGCCGCAGATGCGCCTTACCAACAGCACGCGATCGATTGGAAGCGGGCTGGCGCGGGTCGAGCCCGAGGGCGGGACCATGATCGCCTATGCGGCGAAGGCCGGCCAGGTTGCCAACGACGGCGACGACGGCAACAGCCCGTTCATGAAGGCGCTGCTCCAGCGCCTGAAGCAGCCGGGGCTGGAGATTTCGATGCTGTTCCGCTTCGTTCGCGATGACGTGCTGGCGGCCACAGGACGAAAGCAGGAGCCATTCGTCTACGGTTCGCTGCCGAGCGAGCCGTTCTACTTCCGCCCCGCCACAACGGCTTCGCGCTGAGCCAGGGGATCTCCGCAACTGGCCGGCTTACTAGCGGCGCCAACCGGCAGCCACCACGATTCCGGCGATGAAGGCGATGCTCAGCATCGTCAGCGGCTGGGCGCGTGTGATTTCGGCCAGCACGTCGGGAAAGCGGGGCGGGGCCGCCGGAATGACAACGTGCGGCTTGCGCATCGTCTCATCGTGACTGACTGCCTCGGGGGCGAGGGTGGCATTTTCCATCGGGCGGCCCACGAATTTCAATTCGAGCTATCAACCCGCACCGGCATCGCTTGTTCCATTTCGCCCGCGGCGCCGCTCCCTTTGCCCCATAGTCCCGCGATGGTCGCCACCCGATCAGGTGGCGTGACGTTTAGGCCACTACCCCGCGAAAACTTTTGGCTGATGCGGGCAATAATCACAAAACAGGCCGACAGCGGCCGTTTCTCCCTCCCAGACTGCGCGGATCACGTGAGACCTTCGGGAAATTGAGATGCATCGTCATCGACGTCTTCGGTCACCACAGGCAGCGGCGGCCCTCGTTGCGCTGGGCGCGATTGCGCTCGCACCGGCGGCAGCTTTCGCCGATGCCGGAGGCGTCGGCTTCTGGCTGCCAGGCAGCATGGGCAGCCTCTCAGCCGTGCCGGGTCAACCCGGCTGGAGTCTCACCACCGTCTACATTCATCTCGAGGCCAATGCCGGCGCCGGCAAGGAGCTGCAGAACAACGCCTCCATCGTCACCGGCCTGCATGCGCGTGCCGATGCGGTGGGTTTCCTGCCGGCCTACACCTTTGCGACACCGGTGCTCGGCGGACAGTTGACGATCGGCGCGGCGCGCGTGCCCCGCAATGTCGGGGTTAACATCGGCGCCACGCTGACCGGACCGCGCGGCAACCAGATTTCAGGCAGCGCTAACGACGAGCGGACTACATTCGCAGACGTGTATTATCTGGCCACGCTGAAATGGAATCAGGGCGTCAACAATTACATGTGGTATGTGCTCGGCAACATCCCGAGCGGCACCTACGATGCCACGCGGCTCGCCAATCTGAGTCCCGGCTACACCGCAGTCGATAGCGGCGTCGGCTACACCTATCTCAATCCTGCGACGGGGCATGAACTCTCCGCCGTCGCCGGCTTCACCTACAACGGCATGAACGACGCCATTCAGTATCGCAACGGCATCGACTTCCATTTCGACTGGGCGGTCGCAATTCGTCAGCAAGAGCGTCCTTGTCGGCTTCGCCGGCTATGTCTACCAGCAGGTCACCGGCGACAGCGGCGCCGGCGCCAAGCTCGGCGCGTTCAGGGGCCACTCGGTCGGCATCGGGCCGCAGATCGGCTTCTTCTTCCCCGCTTGGGAAGGATATACCGGCTATCTGAACCTGCGCGGCTATTGGGACGTCGTCACCGAGAACCGGCCGACCACCCAGACCTTCATGGCGACGCTCACCTTTGCGCCGTCAGCGCCGGAGCACCCGAAGCCGCGCGGGCCGAGGCATGTGAAGTAGCCGGCCGCGCCGGATCGGCTAGTTCACCGCCTGCGCTTCTGGGAGTTTCCACTTGCCGCTCAATATCTCCGCGCGCGGGCGATAGAGCCGCACGGTGTAGTTCCAGCCCTTCATGATCGGCAGGCAATTCGGGATCTTGCCGTCGCAGCCGCCGAACTGGACGGCAACCGAGCCGTCGTCGGATTTCTTCGCGGTGATGTTGTTCAGCGAATAGGCGTTGAAGTCGTTCTTCTGGAAATAGCCTTCGGCGTTGTACAGGCTGATCGACCAGAACGCGTCCACCGGCACGTCCTTGACGGCAAGCTTGTGAACCGTCGTACCGTCGTTCTTGCTCGGAGTGACGTTAAGATAAGTGGCGTCCTTGTCGGGATTGCCGCCCCAGCCCGTCGCGGTGCCGATCAGGTGGCGAACCGGGTCGACTTGGTCCTTTGCGCCGAACGCGCGCTTGAAATCGGGAGTCGTCGCGCCAAGAGCAATCAATGCCTCGCGCACTTTCTTCTGACTGACGGGATCCCAATTTGGCAGTTCGACCTTGCCGGCGCCTTGCTGATCGATCTTGATGGCATCCTGCAGCGCATGGACTTGCTTCACATCGGTGGGATCACTGGGGTCGACCAGCGTGCGGATTCCGACGAGCATGTAGCGGGTGCCGACATTCCCCTTGTCAAACCTGTATTTCCCCGCACCATAACGCACGCCACCCACGACATAGTGATCTTCGTTGAACGCTTGCAACGACATGAAGCGTTTGCCTGCATCGGGCAGCGTGATCGTTACCGGACCGGCCGCAAGATCGAATACGCCCGATGAATAGAGCGTGTCGCGGTTCGCCCGCACCACGGGCTGCTTGTCGACGGACACGACCTCACGGCGGTGCAGAAGCTTGCCAGGGCCGCCGGCGTCCTTGGCCGAAGCCGCGAAATACATGTCGCTTTCTGCGCGGTTGAAATTGTCCGGCGTTACCGGCACCGGATTTTTACCCTGGGCATGCGCAATGCCGCCGGCCGCTACCAGAAAGATGCTGAGGACAATTTTCTTCATTGCTTGGCTCCGCTTCCGATCGTGGTGCTTGCCTTCTCGACATCAGGAAGTATCCACTTTTTCTCGAAAAATTCCTTCTTCGGCGCGTAGAAGCGGGCCATCAGCTCGAACTTCCGGGTCGGGTCGGTGGGCACCCAGTTCGTCTCCTTGCCGGCAGGCGCCGCGGGTCCGAAGTAGATGTCGACCGAGCCGTCGGGGTTCTTCTGCAGGTCGGCGGCATTCGACGCCCGGCTCGCGCGCGGCATGTTCTTGATCAGCGCATGCGTCTGCCGGTCGTAAGCGGTTACGGACCAGTACTGCGCGACCGGCACATTCGGCGGCACCCGGAGCCGATAGGTCTTGCCGCCATCATAGGCCTGGCCGTCCTTGTCGCGGATCGTGATGAGATAGAACTGGCCGGCGCCAAGACGCTTGATCGCGATGTAGGCGTAAGTGTAGGCCACGCCCCTTGCATCGATCGCGTATTTGTCGTGGTTGGCGTAAGTCGAACTCTGCCCCTCGACGGCCTCGGGCAGCGCCGGCATCGTCCAGTGGGTGTCAGGATAGAAGACCGGGAAGCCGGCGTCATAGCGCTGCTCCAGCAGAGCCCTGGTCTCGGCGATGGCGGATGTGAGGGCTGTCTGCGTCTTCTTATCCGGATTGAACGGCTTTCCTTTCTCGATGCCGATGCTGCGGAGCTGGTCGATCATGGCGCGGTCGCGATCGATCCAGGGCTCGCTCTGCACCACGCGGTCGAGCGATTGGTAGAAGCCTGCGTCGTAGCGGATGGTTGAGTCGAAGTTGATGTCCTTGACGTCGGTGAACACTGTCTCCGGCGGATTGGCAGCCGCGGACAACGGATAGAACTTCACACGCCTGGCATAGGCGATGGACGCTGCCACGTCCGCATCGCTGCGGCTCTTCAGGTTGGACCGCATGAGCGCGTAGCCGGTGTAAGTGTCCGAGGGGAGAATGCTGTAGCCGTCGGGAATCGCGCCCTTATAGCCAGGCGGAAGGATGACAAACTTGCCTCCGGCACCCTGGTCGATGCCGAGCAGACCCACGTCCTCCAGCGAGGTCTGCCAGACCGTCACGATGTTGCCGTTGAGCGAGCCATGCTCGTCGCCGGGCGGTATCTCGAACACCATCGGGCCGGCATCCTTCGTATCGAAGAATGCCATGAAGTAGAGCGTGTCGGGATTGGGCGTGAGCGTCTGGTTCTTCCAATCGAGTGGTCGGCCCCAGTAGATGAACTGGTTCACCTTGCCCGGCGTCTTGGTCAGCATCTCTTGCCGCATCAGGTCCGCGTTGACGGCGGGCATGCCCCAGATCGCAGCTTCGATCGCACGCCGTTCGGTCATGCGGCGGTTGAGATCATCCGCCGAATTCTGTGCCTGCGCGGTCGCAGTCGCGGCCATCAGGGCGAGCGCTCCCAGAATGATTTTCACGACGGTTCCTCCCTCAAAACGGAATGATGTAGTCGAGAATCGCGAGCTGCCGCAGCAGCACGCGGCGGATGACGTGGCTGACCGTGACGTGATCGGTGAAGATCGCCGCGGTCCCGGTGGCGCCGGCCGGCAGTTTTCTCGCAAACTCCTCATCATCGAGCTTCACGCGCACCACGAAGGGTATCGTCTCGATTTCCTTCGGCAGCACCGCGGTGCCCGACACCGGCGCTTGTCCGGTCGCGACGGCCTGAAGGATGCTTTCGACCTTGCCGGTGAACACCTGGCCCGGCGCAAACTTGAACGCGATCTCGACCTCCTGGCCGGGCGCGATGTAGCGCGCGTCGATCTGGTTGATCTCGACCACGATGCGGCTGTCCGCAGTGTCGATGAAGGCCATCACCGGCGACAGCGGCAGGTTCGCCACGCGCGCGCCCTTACGCAGGCCGACGTTGGTGACGTAGCCGTCGGCCGGCGCGCGCACCACCGTCTTGTCGAGATTCCACTTCGCGGCCTCGAGCTGGCCCTTGAGCTGGTCGACCTCGGATTGCCGCTGCTGCACGTCGAAGGCGCGGCCTGCGTCGCGCTCATAGAGCGTCGTCATCTGCGAGAGCCGCATGTCCGAAAGCTTGAGCTGCGCCTCGATCGTCTTGACCTGCGCCTCGTAGGGCGTGGGATCGATCCGGAACAGCACGTCGCCCGCCTTCAACGGCGTATTCGCGGTGACCGGGACCTCCGTCACCTCGCCCGCGACGTCGGGCACGATCGACACCGCATTACGATAGACCAGGGCGCGGCCCTGTGGCGCCCCCCAGCCCATCGGGATGAACAGGCCGAGATTGAGCAGCAGCAGCACGATCAGCGGCGAGATCTTCCAGAACGTGTTGAAGCGAATGGCTCCGATCCACACCAGCGCGAACAGCAGCGCAATGTAGGTCGTCATCAGCGCGATCATCATGGCTGCGAGTTCCCGGAGAGGCGCGGCGCGGGCACGTCGACATAGGCCCAGATCAGCGCGATCGGCCACAGCGGAAAAGCCAGGATCAGCGTGATCCAGCCCGCCACCCGCACTGCATCAGCCCATGGATGCCCGCGCGATCTCGCAATGTGCCCCGGCAGCCAGCCGAGCAGGCAAAACACGAACACCAGCACGGCGAGCAAGATGATGAGAACGATCCAGGCGAAGACGTCGTAACCGCTCATCGCTTTGCCTCCGTGCTGTTGGCGGCAGGGAAGACGCCCTGGAGGAAAGCAAGTCCGCGCACAGACAAAGCGGCGAGGCCGGCCTGCCACGTGCTGGAACGAAGGGGAGCCAACATCGTAGTTCCCTTACACAAGCTTCGGATACAAAATTCTCAGCCTGACCGGCCCGCCTGGAGGCGGGCCGGTTCAGATGGCGCTGTCAATCAGCGAGCCTGTAGCTGCTGCTGGATGATCCTGGTCAGTTCGGCGCGAACCTTCTCGACATCGACTCCTTCGGCCAGCGCCTTCTTCTGCTTGATGCCGTCCATCATGCTTTCCAGGATGTTGGCGGGATTGAAGCTCGGGGGGAACGAGCGCGGTGGGAACTCCTTGAACGTCGCGACGAACTGGAAGACGTCGTCCATCGTGCCGTATACGGAGCCAACATGGTTGATCTGCCAATCCCAGAACGTGTTGGACGTGATGTCGGCACGTTCGAACGGGTCCTGCATCAGGTTGAAGATCTTCTGCAGGCGGAGCGTCGTGAACGGTTCGGCCCAGACGCCCATCGTGCCCTCCTTGCGCTGCTCGGAGAAAACGTACTTGTAGTCTCCCTTCCGGAAGCCCACGAGCAGTCCGTCGTCGTCGGCATAGAAGAACCCGCCGCGGGCGCTCTTCGTGCCGTTGTTGTTGGCGGCCGTTCCGCTCACATTGCGCAGGAATTGCGACTGGTCGAATCCGTCAAGATGTACCCTGTAGTTTATCCCATTGGCGGTGTAACCCGCCTTCAGCTTGTTGACGATGTCGGGCTCGCCGGCAATGGCGCAGAGCGTGGGTATCCAGTCGTTGTGGCTCATCAACTCGTTGCTGACCGTGCCGGGCCTGATGTTTCCCGGCCAGCGCACCAGACACGGAACACGGAACGCTCCTTCCCAGTTCGTATTCTTCTCGGAGCGGAACCAGGTCATCGCGCCATCCGGCCATGTGTTCATGTGCGGGCCGTTATCGCTGGTGTAGACAACGATGGTATCGTTGGCGATGCCCATGTCGTCGAGCGCCTTGAGCAGCGTCCCGATCGTGTCGTCATGCTCCAGCATGCCATCGATGTACTCGCTGTCGCCATGAGTATATCGACCTCGATGGCCGCTCCGGACATGCGTCCGCAGGTGCATGCGAGTGGAATTGAACCAGCAAAAGAATGGCTTTCCGGCTGCCTGCTGCCGCTTCATGTAGTCGATCGCCGCGGCTGACGTCTCGTCGTCAATCGTCTCCATCCGCTTTTTGGTGAGCGCACCGGTATCCTCGATGGTCTGCTTGCCGATCTTGCCGAAGCGCGGATCGACCGTGGGGTCGTCACGGTCGGTCGCCTTGCACCGCAAGACACCGCGGGGGCCGAATTTGGCGCGGTAGGCCGGATCCTTTGGATAGTCCGGCAATTCAGGCTCCTCCTCGGCATTGAGGTGATAGAGATTGCCAAAGAATTCGTCGAAGCCGTTCACGGTCGGCAGCGACTCGTTGCGGTCTCCGACGTGGTTCTTTCCGAATTGGCCGGTTGCATAGCCGAGATTCTTGAGCAATCCACCGATCGAGGGGTCAAGCTGGCTCATCCCCATCGGTGCGCCGGGAAATCCGACCTTGCTCAGTCCGCTGCGGATGATGTGCTGACCGGTGAGAAAGGCCGAGCGGCCCGCCGTACAAGACTGCTCACCGTAGTAGTGCTGCATCTTGAGGCCTTCGCGCGCGATGCGGTCGATGTTCGGCGTCTCGTAACCCATCAATCCGTTGGAGTAGGCGCTGATATTGGCAATGCCAATGTCGTCGCCGAAGATCACGAGGATGTTCGGCTTGCGGCCGGATGTCGCGGCAGCCGGCGCCACCGATGGCGCCGGCGCGGCCTTCTGCGCCTGCGCCAGCGCGCCCGATGTCAGCGTTGCGGCCGCCACAAGGGTAGACGAACCAAGCAAGAGGTTGCGGCGGTCGATCATCTTCTTCTCGTCATCGCTCATCTTGACGCTCCGTGGATGTGAAGGACTCCTCAACTCTTCGCAGGCAGAACGGGTGACCGCACCACGCAGCGGAAGCCGACATGGCTGGTCGAGGTATCGACAGCTTCGGCATGGCGCGCGGCCGGCCGGTAGCGGCGGCAGTAATTCGGGGCGCAAAGATGCGAGCCACCTTTCAGCACCTTGCGCGGAATTTTGATTGCGGGCTGACAAGGGTCGTAGCTCGCATTTTCCGGCCCACCGCGCGGATTCTGCGGAACACAGCATGCCTTCGGCGCATCGGCCTCGTGCTTCGTCGACCACCAGTCGGTCGTCCATTCCCAGACATTGCCGATCATGTCGTGGAGGCCGTAGCCGTTCGGCGGAAAGGCCGCCACCGGCGAGGTACGCTCGTAACCGTCCTCGCCCAAATTCTCGATCGGGAAATTGCCCTGCCAGGTATTGGCCATGTGCTTGCCGCCGGGCGTCAGGGCATTGCCCCAGGCAAACTCCTCGCCGTCAAGTCCGCCGCGTGCGGCGAACTCCCATTCGGCCTCGGTCGGCAGATCCTTGCCGACCCACTTGGCGTAGGCGAGCGCATCGGCAAAGGAAACGTGCACGACCGGATGATTGTCGAGCACGTTGATGTTGCTCTTCGGGCCATAGGGATGCCGCCAGTCGGCGCCCTTCATGAAGGTCCACCATTGGCTCCAGTCGCTCAGACCGGTGAGGTGGCGCGGCGGCGAGAACACGAGCGAGCCGGCATAGATCATGTGCGGCAGCGCGCCAGGATAGTCCTTCGGGTCCGGCGGCACTTGCGCCGTCGTGACGTAGCCCGTCGCCTTCACGAATTCCTTGAACTGCCGGTTCGTCACCGGCGTGCGGTCGATCCAGAAAGGGTCGACCGAGACGCGGTGCGCGGGCGCTTCCTCGGGATAATGGTGGTCCGAGCCCATGCGGAACGTGCCGCCGGGGATGAAGACCATGTCGTCCGGCTGACTGCCAGTCGTCGGATGTTCGTTTGTTTCTGCCCCTGCCGGCATCGCGACTTTTTCCGGTCCTGCGCCTTACGGGCAGTCGTCCCGGAACCACTGCGTGCGGTAGGGATCGGTGTAGTACCAGCGCATGCCCTGCGCCGGTGCTCTTGCTGGCAGCATTGTCGGCTCCCTTTGTTACTCAGCGCTGCGAGCCCTTTGGCAGCGTTACGTCAGCCCTCTTGTCTCTTGTTGGCCATTCGTCAGGACGCGTTGAGCGCTTCTATTTTTCGTTGTATTTCAACGATAAGGGAAAAGCGGACGTCTGTGACGTCCAGTTTGTGCCAAATATTCAAGGGGGTGTTGCGGGCGATGGAGATAGCCTGCCCCTATGGGCCCGGCATCCGGCCGGCGGTCGAAAACCTTGAAGCAAATGCGACCGACTTCGTGAAAGATTGCTGCATAGGTGGTTCTCACAGATGGGTCCCGCTGGGCACAACAGCGTCACAATTTGTGCTTGGAGATTGTCCAGTATTTGCGGGAACCTGTTTGCCCAAGGACGAGGCAGGCGCGATGGGGCAGTTTGCGTCGCTGCAGACACGGGAGGTCGAAGGCTTCGAGGAGTTCGGCGAAGTCGTCGTCGGAACTCACCGCGAGGTCGTCCAGCTCGAGCACGGAAAGCTGTCCGGCCGCCTGTCGCATGCATCGATCGGCCGGCTTCGCATTGACCTTGCCAGCTTCAATCTCGGTCTGAGGACGAAGGGCGCGTCGGTCGAGGACCGCATCGTCATCGGCATGTTGGCGGACAGCGGCAAGCGCGTGACGCGTTCGTCTTACGAATCGAAGCCCGGCGATGTGCACGTGTCCCCGCCGGCTGGCGAGCATGAAAACCGGTACTATGGCGGTGCCAGCGTCATCGTCGCCTCGATACTACCCGAGGACATCGGCGCATCATTTGCCTCGGAAGGCGCCCTGGGCGATCCGGCGGCCTGGCGCAGAAGTCATTTCAAGGGCAGTACATACACCGTGCGGAATGTTATTCCGCGCGTGCAAGGGCTCGTCGCCGGACTCGGCGATGCGGCACTGAATGCGGAGGCCGCGGAATTCTGGAAGCGCGCGATCATCGAGGCGATGAGCGCCAGTATTCTCGACCACATGTCGTCGGAACGCGATGGTCCATTGCCCTCCGCACTGAAGATCGTGCGGCAGGTGGAGGAATATCTCGATGCGGCCGAGCCGGCGCCGATCCATATTTCGCAAATTTGCAGCCATATGCATCTCTCGCGGCGGACGCTGCACCGCGCCTTCGAGGAGGCGCTCGGCATCGGCCCGATTGCTTTTCTGCGTCACCGGCGGCTGTGTGCCGTTCATTCCGTTCTTCGCACGGCGCAGCACATCCGTACGATTTCGGATATCGCCATTCAGTATGGCTTTCAGAACCTCGGCCGATTTGCCGGGTATTATCATGAGCTGTTTGGCGAGTATCCGTCCGAGACCCGCCGCCGGAATTTCAGCCTGGTGCCGGATGTCTCGCGCCAATAGCCGAATCTGCCGAGCTATTTCAATCTGATCCGCCTTGGGTTCGCCATAAATCGTCAAGCGTTCGTCAATTCCGAATTGGCGCTTGACACTTCCGTAAATCGGAACTATATTCCTCCCACCTCGTGCCCTCCAAGAGGGGCGTATCGCCATCGTCACGACACGTTGGGCGCGGGATGCGATGGACGCAGCCGTTTCAACGGCGAATGATTTGGCTGCGGACGGCGAAGTCGTGTGGTCCT
>Ga0187815_10000107_pt1 | contig 40500 bp, 37 predicted proteins | sample NC_S_5_FD_132962 | JGI IMG/M metagenome (GOLD analysis project Ga0187815, IMG submission 132962) | Wetland sediment microbial communities from Neuse River Estuary, North Carolina, USA - ASW-S_5 | ecosystem: Environmental > Aquatic > Freshwater > Wetlands > Sediment | place: USA: North Carolina... | reverse complement strand
CGACCGCGAAAGCGCCATCAATTCCGCACCCCACTGGAGGTCTACAACGACCATCTGCGACTCACTGAGGCGAGCGCAGGAACGATTCACTAATCATGTTGCGCGTGGACCTTGAAACCGCCACTCTAAAGCAAATGGCGCTTTAGGATGCTCAGATCAATGCGATAGCCGCGCGCGCAGGTAGACGATCACCGACCATATGTCGTTCCTGGGCAATATTCCCTTGTACGCAGGCATGGCGCTACCCATCGGCGCACCTCCCTCGGCGATCGTCCAATACAGGTACGAGTCCGATCCCGCCATGGGCATCTGCGCAAGTTGCGTGAGATCGGCCGGCGGAGGCGACAGGTTCCGACCGGCCACGCCATCGCCGGTACCGCTTGCCCCATGACAGGCGGCGCAATTCTGACTATAAACTTCGGCACCTCGTTCGATGGTCGCCTGATCTAGCGACAGCGGATCGTGCAATGTGCCGTAGGGGGCAGGAATGCCGGACGTCATCGCGAAGCGATGCCGCGCCGCGTTCCGCATCATGCCGTGCCCCATCATACCGGGCCCCATCATCCTCTGGCCCACCAGGCCGGTCGTCAGTGCCAGGAGGAATGCGACGACAAGAACGATTTTGATCATTGACATGATGGCATGTCCTTCAAGGCAACCTTATGAAGAGGCCAATCGCTTTTCCACCTCCAACACGTTCCGCGTCGTTTCGAAAACTGCATCGGGATTCAAGCTCATAGAGTCGATGCCGATGTCCACCAGGTATTCGGCCATTTCCGGATAATCCGAGGGCGCTTGCCCACACAAACCGGAATGGCGCCCGTTGCGGCGCGCGCCTTCCACGGCGAGACGAATCATTGCTTTCACGCCGGCATCGCGTTCGTCGAAGTCGAAGGCCACGATCTCCGAATCGCGGTCCACGCCGAGCGTCAGCTGCGTGAGGTCGTTGGAACCGATCGAAAACCCATCGAACAGCTTGGCGAAGGCGTCGATCAGGATCACGTTGTTGGGTATCTCGCACATCACGTAGACCTCCAGCCCGCCCTCCCCTCGCGCGAGGCCATGCGCGGCCATCGCCTGCAACACCTTTTCGGCCTCGTCGATGCGGCGGCAGAACGGGATCATCGGCGTGACGTTGACCAGGCCCATCTCTTCGCGCACACGCTTGAGCGCGGCACACTCCAGCGCAAAACCCTCCGCATAGGCAGGATGCGCATAACGCGAGGCACCGCGAAAACCGAGCATGGGGTTGGCTTCGCTGGGCTCGAACCAGCGACCGCCCAGCAAGCTCGCGTATTCATTGGTCTTGAAGTCAGACAAGCGAACTATCACGGGTTTCGGATAGAAAGCGGCGGCGATGGTGCCGATGCCCTCGGCAAGACGCCGCACGAAATACTCACCAGGCGTCGCATACCCCTGGGTGAGACGCTCGATCTCGCCGCGCACCGAGGCATCGTCAATCTTTTCCGGATGCAGCAGTGCCATCGGATGCGCCCTGATGTGCTCGGCGACGATGAATTCCATGCGCGCCAGTCCCACGCCGTCGTTCGGAATGAAGCTGTTCTGGAACGCGACATCGGGGTTGCCGATATTCATCATGATCTTCGTTTTCGGCCGCGCCAGCGCCGACACGTCCAGGCGCGTCGTCTTCACCGGAACGGCCCCGGCGTAGACGTGACCGACAGCCCCTTCGGCACAGGAGATCGTCACCGTTTCGCCGGTCTTGATGGTTTTCGTGGCATCGCCGCAGCCCACCACGGCGGGAATGCCGAGTTCGCGCGCCACGATGGCCGCATGGCACGTCCGTCCGCCGCTGTCGGTCACCACGGCAGCGGCCGTCTTCATCACCGTACCCCAATCCGGTGTCGTGCGCTCCGCGACAAGGATTTCGCCCGGCAGGAACGTATCCAGTTGCCGGACGTCGGTGATCACCCGCGCCACGCCGGTGGCGACCTTGCCGCCCACGGCCCGGCCGTCGACGATTGCATCGTGCTTGCCTTGCAGCGCGTACTGCTCGATATAGCGCGTGGATCGCTGCGACACCACGGTTTCGGGTCGCGCCTGCACGATGTAGATCTGGCCGTCGCTACCGTCCTTGGCCCATTCGATATCCATGGGCATCGGATGGCCCGCCTTGCCGCTGTAGTGCTTTTCGATGCGGATGGCCGCGTCGGCGAGCGTGAACACCTCTGCGTCGTCGATGCAGAAGCGTGTGCGATCGGCGTCGGAAACCGGAACGTTGCGCGTCGTAACGCCGCTGCTTGCGTCGGCGTAGATCATCCTGAACGCCTTGTCTCCCAGCGAGCGGCGCAGCACGGCACGATGTCCGTCGTTGAAGGTGGGTTTGAAGACGTAGAACTCGTCCGGGTCCACCGCTCCCTGCACCACGTTTTCACCGAGCCCGTAGGCGCCGGTGATGAACACCAGGTCGCGGAATCCGGTCTCCGTATCCAGCGAAAACATCACGCCGCTCGCTGCCAGGTCCGAGCGCACCATCTTCATCACGCCGACGGAGAGGAACACCTTGAAGTGATCGAAGCCCTTGTCCACGCGATAGCGGATTGCGCGATCCGTGAACAGGCTGGCAAAGCAGCGCCGGATGGCGTCGAGCAAGCGGTCTTCACCGCTGATGTTCAAAAACGACTCGTGCTGCCCGGCGAAGCTGGCGGTGGGCAAGTCCTCCGCCGTGGCGGAGCTGCGCACGGCGACGGTGAGCTGCGGGCCGAACTCCGTTATCAGGTTCCGATACGACGCCAGGATCTGCGTAGCCAGATCGGCGGGAAGCGGCGCCGCATAGACGATCTCGCGTGCCACCTTCGCGCGCAATGCAAGACCGTCGACATCGGTGACATCCAGCCCTTCCATGACCTTGCGCAAGCGCGACCAGGCGCCCGCTTCGTCGAGTACATAGCGGTAAGCGTCGGCAGTAATGGCAAAGCCATTGGGTATCTTCAGGCCTTGCGGCGTCAGCTCACGGTACAGCTCGCCCAACGATGCGTTCTTGCCGCCGACGGCAGATACATCGTCGACACCGATGTCGGAGAACGGGCGTATGTATGGGCGACGGGCGTTCATGCGCACTCCTCACTGAGATCACCGGTTTGACATACGCAGCGGCAATCCGGGTTGCACCATTCCAGATTGGCGCCATGTCTCAGCCGCGCGAAATGTTGCTCCACCCCAGTTCCGCAGGGGTGGTCAGATGCGGCAAGACGCCAATCACGCTGCCATTTGCTCCGGCTTGATTATGGTCAAGTCGGATAACCACACCCATGTTGAACTCTAGGTCCGTACGAGTAAGATCGATTTGATCCAACGCAACTCCCGGGCAACCTCTTCAACGCCGTCTTCGTTGCGGGTCGCCAGCCAAGGTCCGGAGTGACGCCACCCCATGTGCCTCGCCATTCCCATGCGCGTCGTCGCGATTGAAGGCCACATCGCCCATTGCGAGGCCAAAGGGATCGAGCGCGATGTCAGCTTGTTCCTGCTTCAGGACGCCCAGGTCGATTGCGGCGATTTCGTGATGGTGCACGTCGGCTACGCCATCCAGAAAATTCACCCGCAGGCGGCACGCTCCGCGTGGGAAACCTATGACGCCATGGTCCAGGCGGGCGACAACTGAGGGCGTGGCACGGAGCCATCCTATGCATGAACTCTCGATATGCCACGCACTGCTGGATCAAGTCGAGGTCCTTGCCGCCGAGCACGGCGCGCAGCGCGTCGCTTCGATCACCGTCAGCATCGGGCCTCTTTCCGGGGTGGAACCGGATTTGTTGCAAGCCAGCTACCCACTGGCCAGCGTCGGAACCGTCGCCGACGGAGCCCGGCTCGAGATCGTGAGAACACCGCTGCGCGTGCGTTGCGAACAATGCGGCGCGGAAACGGCGGCCACGCTGAATCGATTGGTTTGCGGCGCCTGCGGCCACTTGCGCACGGTGCTCGTCAGCGGCGACGAGTTGCTTCTGACCGATGTGGAACTGAGCGCGTAAACGGCAACGAAGGAGTACGGACATGTGCGATACCTGCGGCTGCAACCTCACGCCCGCCAACCGGCAGTTCGTCTACCGTCCCGCCAACGGCGAGGGCACGGTCACGGCCGTGAGCGTGCTCAGCCATCTGCTCGCCAGGAACAACGATGCCGCCGCCCACAACCGCCAGCACTTCGACGCGCACGGCGTGCTCGCCGTCAACCTGATGTCCTCGCCCGGCGCGGGAAAGACCTCCCTGCTCGAAGCGACCATCGACGCACTGAAAGACGAGTTCAGGATCGCCGTGATCGAAGGCGACCTGGAGACCGAAAACGACGCCCGACGCATTCGCGCCAAGGGCGTACCGGCCATCCAGATCACGACGGGAAGCGCCTGCCACCTCGACGCCCATATGGTGCACGACGCCCTGCATGAGCTCGCGCTCGACGACGTGGACATCCTCTTCATAGAGAACGTCGGCAATCTGGTCTGCCCCGCCAGCTTCGACCTCGGCCAACATCGGCACGTCGTGCTGCTCGCCGTCACCGAGGGCGACGACAAGCCGGCCAAGTACCCGGTGATGTTCCGCGTCGCCGAGGCCGTGCTCGTCACCAAGACCGACCTGTTGCCTTATCTCGACGATTTCAGCATCGGCCATGCCAGCCGCAACGTGCGGGAGCTGGCGAATGCCGCGCCGATCATGCCGATGTCGGCGCGCAAGCACGTTGGACTCGACGCATGGCTAGACTGGTTGCGCGGCGAGTTGGCTGCCCGGCGTGCGCACCCGGCGCCCGGCAGCGTGCCCGGCCACGCCTCCGCCCCCATCGCCGCGGAATGAGCCCATGTCCGTAAGCGCCGGCGAGTGGCTGCGACGCATTCATGCGATGGCGTTGCCGCGCACGGTCAAGATCATGAACGTCTGCGGCGGTCACGAACGCTCGATCTCGATGGCCGGATTGCGCGCGGCGTTGCCGGCGAACATCGAACTGATTCCCGGACCCGGCTGCCCGGTATGCGTATGCCCCGAGGAGGACGTGTACTGCGCGATCCAGCTCGCGCTGCGTGAACGCGTCATTCTGGTGGCCTTCGGCGACATGCTGCGTGTCCCCGTCAGCGCGCCGAAGAGCGAAGCGCGTTCGCTCGATCAGGCGCGCGCCGCCGGTGCCGACATACGCCCCATCGCCACGCCGATGGAAGCGGTGCGCATCGCGCGCGAGAACCCGGATGTGCCTGTCGTGTTTTTCGCCGCAGGCTTCGAAACGACGAGCGCACCGGTGGCCGCGATGCTGATCGAGGGCGTTCCGCAAAATCTCTACCTGCTGCTTTCCGGGCGGCTGACCTGGCCGGCCGTAGCGATGCTGCTGGATTCGGATACGCCGAGCTTCGACGCGCTGATCGCACCGGGGCACGTGTCGACCGTCATGGGGCCGGAAGAATGGCAATTCGTCGTGGACAGACACGGTCTGCCCGCCGCGGTCGCTGGCTTCACGCCGGAATCGCTGCTGGCCGCCACCTATTCCGTGCTGCGGCAAGTACAGGAACAGCGCTGCTTTCTCGACAATTGCTACGCCGAAGTGGCGCACCCGGGCGGTAACCCCACGGCGAGGCAGCATCTTGCCGACGCGTTCGACGTGATCGACGCACCGTGGCGCGGCGTGGGCAGCATTCCCGGCTCGGGCTTCGCGCTCAAGCCCGCCTACGCCGCGCACGATGCGCGCCTGCGGTTTCCCGTCCACGGCGACGACGCGCGCAAGCGCGCCGGGGAGATGCCGCCGGGCTGCGACTGCGCCAAGGTCGTGCTGGGCAAGATCCGTCCCAACGAATGCTTCCTGTTCGGACGCGCCTGCACGCCCCAGCATCCGATCGGCCCGTGCATGGTGTCCGACGAAGGAGCGTGCCGCATCTGGTGGGCGAGCGGCATCCGCGAATCGAAGAAGATGGCGATGTCATGATGCAGCATGACTTCGCGCCATGAGTACCCGGGGTACCCAGGTGGCTGTGCGGCTGTGGTTGGGCGGCCAGGTCCAGGGCGTGGGGTACCGTCCGTTCGTCTATCGGCTCGCGCGGCGTCTGCAGATCGAAGGCTGGGTGCGCAACCGCTCCGGCCAGGTGGAGATCGAGGCCGTCGGCGAGCCTGCCGCGCTGGAGCAATTCCAGCGGGCGCTCGTGCACGAAGCCCCTCCCCTGGCCAAGCCAAGGATCGTATCGTGCGAGGAGATCCTTCCTTTCGATGGCACAGGCTTCGCCATCCTGGACAGCGAGGAAAGCGCGTGCGCCGACGTGCACATGCCGCCCGATTACTACGCCTGCGACGATTGCGTGCGCGAGCTGCGCAATCCGAACGATCGCCGCTACCGCTACCCCTTCATCAACTGCACGCAGTGCGGACCGCGCTATACGCTGATCGAGCAGCTTCCATACGACCGCCCCCACACCAGCATGGCGGCGTTTCCGCTGTGCCCGGATTGCCGCAGGGAATACGACGCCCCCGGCGACCGGCGCTTTCATGCCGAACCGCTCGCCTGCCCTGTTTGCGGTCCGCAACTGATGTTTGTGCAGGGCGACGCCGTCGTCGAAGAATCCGCCGAGGCGCTCGCCGCCTGCATCGCCGCGCTGAAGGCGGGCCTGGTCGTTGCGGTCAAGGGCATCGGCGGCTACCACCTGATGTGCGATGCCACGCGAGCGGCTGCGGTGGCGAAGATACGCCTGCGCAAACCGCGGCCGGCCAAGCCGCTGGCGGTGATGTTTCCGGTCGACGACGATCTTGCCGCGCTGCGCCGCGCCGTGGAACTCGACGCCGAGAGCGAGCGCAGGCTGTGCGACGTCATGCGTCCCATCGTGCTGGTCAAACGCCGGCGCAACGGCGGCTTGTGCGAGGAGATCGCGCCTGACCTGAACGACATCGGCGTGATGCTGCCATACAGTCCGCTGCATCATCTTCTGCTCGGCGGCCTCGGCGTGCCGCTGGTCGCAACCTCCGCCAATATCAGCGGGGAGCCTGTGCTGACCGAACAGGCCGACGTTGCAGCGCGATTACATCACGTCGCCGACGCCTGCCTGCACCACAATCGGCCGATCGTGCGGCCGGCCGATGACCCCGTATTGCAGGTGGTCGCCGGCCGCGCACGCATGTTGCGTATCGGGCGTGGCAACGCGCCCCTGGAATGGGAACTTCCCCACGCGATCGAACACCCCGTGCTCGCGGTGGGCGGGCACGCCAAGAACACCGTCGGCATCGCCTGGGGCAGGCGCGTGGTGATCTCGCCGCACATCGGCGAATTGAATACGCCGCGCAGCCTGGAGGTATTCCAACGCACCATCGCCGACCTGCAGCGCCTGTATGGCGTGCAAGCCGAACGTGTCGCCTGCGACACGCATCCCGCTTACGCCAGCACGCGCTGGGCGGAGCAATGCGGCTTGCCAGTGACGAAAATTTTTCACCACCACGCCCACGCATCGGCGCTTGCCGGCGAATATCCGGACGTCGAACGCTGGCTCGTCTTCACCTGGGACGGAACCGGCTACGGCGAGGACGGCACGATCTGGGGCGGCGAAGCCTTGCTCGGGGCGCCGGGATCGTGGCGTCGCGTGGCGACAATGCGTCCGTTCCGCCTGCCGGGTGGCGAGCAGGCCGCACGCGAACCCTGGCGCAGCGCCTGTGCGCTGGCATGGGAGACGGGAAGCGAATGGAACGCTGCGCCGGAGGGTGCGGACGTACTTCACCACGCATGGCAACGACGTCTCAATGCCCCCACCACGAGCGCCGTCGGCCGTTTGTTTGACGCTGCCGCGGCCATGCTCGGGCTGGTGCAGGTGGCGAGTTTCGAGGCGCAGGCGCCGATGATGCTCGAAACCGCGGCGCGCAGCGCGTGGCCGGCCAGGCCCAGTCACCTGGCGATCGGAAAAAACGCCCGGCAGCTGTGGGAGGCCGACTGGGGCACCTTGCTGGCGATGCTGCAAGACCAAGGCATGTCCATCGCCGCGCGTGCCGCCGTGTTTCACGCCAGCCTGGCGGCGATGCTGCTCGACACCGCCGCGCGCGTCCGTGCCGAGCACGGCTCGTTCGCCGTCGGCCTTACCGGCGGTGTCTTCCAGAATCGGCTGCTCGCCGAGCATGCGTTGACCGGGCTCGGCGATGCCGGCTTCGACGCCTACCTGCCCGCGGACATCCCTGCCAACGACGCCGGCATCAGTTTCGGCCAACTCATTGAAGCCACACAGGCAGCAACATGACGATGCGAGACACCCATATCCTGCTGGCGCACGGCAACGGCGGCCGGCGCATGCGCGAACTGATAGACGAGGTGTTCGCGCGCCATCTCGCCAACCCCTGGCTGGATACGCACGTGGATGCGGTCACGTTGCCGATCCAGGGCAATGAAATCGTGATCACCACGGACGGCTTTACCGTGCAGCCGCTGGAATTCCCCGGCGGCGACATCGGTTCGCTCGCCGTCCATGGCACGGTCAACGATCTCGCGGTGGCCGGCGCGACCCCGCTGTATCTGAGCCTCAACGCCTTCATCGAGGAAGGGCTGGCGATCGAACAACTCGAACGCATCGTCGCCAGTCTCGCCCAGGCCGCCCAGCAGGCAGGGGTCCAGGTAGTTACCGGCGACACCAAGGTCGTCCGCCGCGGCGAGGGCGGCGGCCTGTACCTCGCCACTACCGGCGTGGGCACGCGCGATCCGCAGTTGCGCCTGGGGCTGGATCGGGTCCGCCTCGGCGACGTCGTGCTGGTCAGCGGTCCGGTAGGCGATCACGGCATTGCCGTGATGCTCGCGCGGGAAGAATTCGGCTTGCGTGGCGACGTCGCATCCGATTCGGCGTCGGTGTTTCCGCTTTGCCGGGCGCTGCTCGACCTGCCGGGCTTGCGCTTCATGCGCGATCCTACGCGCGGCGGGCTGGTGACGGTGGCGCACGACATCGCCGCGGCCACGCAGGCCCAGGTGCGCCTTGACGAACTGCAGATTCCCGTGCGCGATCCGGTGCGCTCGGTTTGCGAAATGCTTGGTTACGATCCGCTCTATCTCGCCTGCGAGGGGCGCGCCGTGGCCGTCGTGTCCCCCGGTTCGGCACAGGAGGCGCTCGCGCGCTGGCGCGGCATGCCGCAAGGCGGGCAAGCAGCGATCGTCGGAACGCTGGTCAGCGGCCGGACGGGCGTCGTGCTCGCGACCGAGCTTGGCGGTGAACGCATGCTCGACGAACTGGAAGACGAGCCGCTTCCGCGCATCTGCTGAGCTCGCCGTTCAGGCGAAGGCTGGAGTGACGTCAGGCAGGAAGTGCCTTGTGGCGAGAGCCGAGTTCGGAGCGTGGATCCATTCCCCAGGCGGCAGTGCGCCGTCACGCGATGAGCAGGCACAGACCGAACGCCGCGGCGCCAAGCCCCGCATATCGAACGAAGCGGGGCCTGTCCAATTTCTTCGCCAGCAGTCCCAGCGCGATGCCGCAGCCGTGCAAGGCGATCGTGCTCAACACGAAGCCGGCCCCGAAGGCCAGGCCCGAGGCGTTCGCCGGCATCTCCGCACCGTGCGCGATACCGTGGCACAGCGCAAACGCCCCGACCAGGACGCTGCCCGCCAGCGACGGCAAGCGCACCGCGGCAGCGACCAACAGACCCAGCACGAGCACCGATGCGGCGATGCCCGGTTCGACGAACGGCAGCGAGACGCCCGACATGCCGATGGCTCCGCCGATCGACATCGCCGCCACGAAACTGAGCGGCACCAGCCACAGCGCACGGCCACCGCACTGGGTGGCCCACAGGCCTACGGCGAGCATGGCGACCAGATGATCCATGCCGGTAAACGGATGCGCCAGGCCATGGGCAAGACCGTACATCTGCCCCACCACGACGTGCGCCTGCGCCAGCGGCGCGGCAACCAGCATGGCGAACATCCAGGCCAGCCGAGTGGCCATGCGCTTTGCGCGCGCCCGATCGTTCATCGTTCTCTACTCCCGCATGCATGGAGGCTCGGTTCAGGGGTTTTCGCGACGGACAAGGGCATCCGACACGGCCAGCGCTCAGCCACTTCGGCCTCGATCATCGCCGCAACCACCGCTGCCGCATGGCGGACCGCCGCGCTCGGCGCCGCGTTGAACGATACGTCGCCGATCTCGATGCCATAAAGAATCAGTGTCTCGGGCAACAGGTCCAGCGCACGGGCGAGTTCGAGTGCCGATGCCACGCCCAGGCCGTGGCTGGAGGCAAGGGTGTCCTGCCCGAGCAAGGCCGGGTCGTCCAGCCGATGGATGGCGCCGGGTTCGCGGCCGCCCTGCATGGCATCGATCAGCACGGCCGCATCCGTGCCTTCCAGGTAACGGATCAGCCTTGTGCCCGGCCGGTCCAGTGCTATCACGCTGACCTGGCAGGACGGGTGATCCGGCCAATCGCTTCGCTGCAGCGTATGCGCGACACACCATCCAGCTTGATCGTCGCCGGCCGGAGAGCCTATCCCAATGATGGCCACGTGCGTCATAAGCGCTCCGCCTTCAGCTTCAGGAAATGGGTTGCGCAGGAAATGCAGGGGTCGTAGTTGCGTATCACCTTCTCGCAATGCAGGCGCAGCTCATCGTCGCCATGCTGCAGGCCGAAGGCCTGCAACGATATGCGCAGGTCTTCCTCGATGCGCGCCTGATTCTGGCTGGTCGGCGGCACAATGCGTGCCGCGACGATGTGGCCTTCGCCATCCACCTCATAGCGATGCCACAGCAGACCGCGCGGCGCCTCGGACCAACCGTAGCCGACGCCTGCGCGGGGCGTCACCGCAACGGCCGGCTCCTGCACAGGGGCATAGTCCTGCAGCAGGCGCACGGCTTCCGATATCGCGTAGTGCACCTCGATCGCGCGCGCCAGCATGCTGTTGAACATGTTGCGGCTCGGCCACGTCACGCCGGTGTCGTGCATCAACTGCTGGATGGCGTCCGGCAGGCGGTCGCGATTCAGGTTGAGCCGCGCCAACGGCCCGACCAGATAGGGCGCATCCCGGTAGCGGCTGTACAGAGCCGTCGAGTGTTCGACCTGGTACTCGGCAAAGTGGCGATCGTAGGCCGAGGCGTCGATCGCGAGCCCGTCGCTGGCCACGACCCTGCCGCGGTGAATCGGATACTCCGTGGCATCGCGCATGCTCACGCAGGTAAACGCCTGATCGTCGTCGGGCACGACGATGCCTGCGGCCCAATGTACCAGCGCCTCCGACTCGGGCAGCGCCGCGCGCAGCCTGGCGAGCAGCGCAGCCACATCGCCGGGGTGCGGGGCATGGTGAAAACCGCCCACCTTGACCCCCACCGGATGCACCGAGCGGGCGCCGAGCAGGCTCATGATGTCGTTGCCTAGTCCCTGCAACGCGAGACCGCGGCGCACGATGTCCGGATGGTCGTGCGCCATGGCGATGGCGCTGTCATAGCCGAAGTAATCGGGTGCCGCCAACAGATGGATGTGCAGGCAGTGGCTTTGTATCCACTCGCCGCAGTACAGCACGCGGCGCATCGCGTGCACCCACGGCCCGGGACCCACGCCGAACAGGCTCTCCAGGGCGTTCACAGCGCTGATCTGGTACGCCACCGGGCAGATGCCGCAGATGCGCGCCACCATGTCCGGCACTTCCTCGTAGGAGCGGCCTTCGAGGAATTTCTCGAACAGACGCGGCGGCTCGTAGATCTGCAGCGTCAGCGTCTCGATGGCGCCGCCGCGGATGCGCAGGTGCAAGGCGCCCTCGCCTTCCACCCGCGCCAGCACCGGCACGTGGATGTCGACCTTGCGTGTCTGTGTCTCATCCATGCTGCTTCTCGCCGAATTTCAAGCCGGCCGCGTGAAACACGGGCGCTGCGCTGTCAATGAACAGAAAGCGCCGCGCAATCGCTTCCGGCACCAGGCCCAGGCCAGCGAAACGCCGACCCAGCGCGTCGGTATTCGGGTTCTCGACGGGACCGTAGCAGGCGTAGCAATCGCGCCCGAAACTGGGGCACAAGGCGCCGCAACCGGTGCGCGTCACCGGCCCCATGCACGGCAGGCCCTTGGCCACCATCACGCACACCGCCTGCTTGCGCTTGCACTCCATGCAGACCTTGTCGTGCTCTTCCGCCGGCACCACGCCGAACAGCAGCGCACGCAGGGCGCCCAGGATCTGGCGCTGATTCACCGGACAGCCCCAGAGCTCCAGATCGACCTTGACGTGCTGGGCGATCGGGGTGGAGGTATCCAGACTGTGGATGTAATCCGGCGTGGCATACACACCCGCGATCCATTCGCGCGCGTTGGCGAGATTGCGCAAGGCCTGCACGCCGCCCGCGGTGGCGCAGGCGCCGATGGTGACCAGAAAGCGCGACTGCTCGCGCACGCGCACGATGCGTTCCAGGTCGTCGGGCGTCGCGATGCTGCCTTCGATGAAAGCCACGTCGACCGGCGCGTCCGGCTGCACCGGGCCGGCCTCGGCGAAGTGGATGAAGTCCACCAGTCCGGCCGCCTGCAGCAAGGCGTCGCCAAGATTCAGGAAGGCCAGCTGGCATCCATCGCACGAGCTGAACTTGTGCACGGCGACCTTCGGTTTCACTGTCGCATCCATGGTCAGAACCCCCTCGTCTTGAAAAGGTCTTTCACCTGCGGATACGAGAAAACGGGACCGTCCTTGCATACGAAGTCCGGACCGTACTGGCAATGGCCGCAATGCCCGACCGCGCATTGCATGCTGCGCTCCATGCTCAGGTAGATGCGTGCTTCGGGCAGGCCGCGTGCGGTCAGATTGGCGATGCCCGCGTGCATCATGCCCTCCGGTCCGCACATCATGACCGTGGTGCAATCCGGCACGACTTCCGCGTCGTCGAACACCTCGGTCACCAGTCCAACGTGCCACGGCCACAAGGGGCCGCTGTGGTCGGACGCCAGCAGCACGTGGGTGTTCGGCAGCGTGCCCCAGTAGGCGTAGCGCTCGCGCCAGATCAGTTCCTCGACGTGCTTGACGCCTTGAATGATGGTCAGGCGCCCAAACTTCTCGCGCCGCATCAGGATGTAATTGATGACTGCAACCACCGGCGCGCAACCAAGCCCACCCGTCACTACGAGAACGTCGTGGCCTTCGGCTTCGCGCAGCGGCCAGCCTCGGCCATAGGGGCCGCGCAGGCCGATCCGGTCGCCGGCCTTGAGCTGGGCCAGACCATTCGTGACGCGGCCCACGGCGCGGATGGTGTGGTCGAGCACCGTCGGACCGTGCGGATCGGAGACGATGGAAATCGGCACCTCGCCCACGCCGTACAGGTACACCATGTTGAACTGGCCTGGCGCGAAACGGTAATCGTGCCGCTGCCGTTCATCGGTAAGGCGCAGGCGCAAGGTGAAAATCGTCGGCGATTCCTCGGTACGGCCGATGACCTCCGCCTCCATGGGAAGGACTTCACGCGTCATGGCTGCTTCCCGCAGATCGCGTTGGCTTCTTCCGTGATGTCGATGCCCACTGGACACCAGCTGATGCAACGCCCACAGCCCACGCAACCGCTTCGGCCATATTGCGCATGCCAGCCGCCGAGCTTGTGCGTGAGCCACTGGCGATAGCGTGTGCGCGTATCGGGCCGCACGGTGAATCCGTGGACATAGCTGTGCCCCTGCGTGAAGCATGAATCCCACTCGCGCACATGCTCCGAGCTGTCGCCATCGAGCTTCGGCACTTCAGCCTCGCTATGGCAAAAGCAGGTGGGACAGACCGAGGTGCAGTTGCCGCACGACAGGCAGCGTTCGGCGACGTCTTTCCACCGCGGGTGTTCCAGGTTGGCGAACAGGCTTGCCTGCAGGTTACGGCCCGGCAACGACCGTTGTTGCACCTCGGCGGCATGCCGGCTCTGGTTGTCGGCGGCCGCCGCCTGTGCCTGTGTCGCGCCCGACAATTGCAGCGCCCCAAGGATCGCCGCGCCGCGCTCGCTGCCGGATTCGGCGACGAAGCCGTCATCCAGCTCTGACAGCGCCATGTCGAAGCCGTAGGTCGCGCGCGGACCATCGCCGGTGGAAACGCAGAAGCAGGTCGACGCTGGATGGCTGCAATGCACGGCGACGATGAACATGCCGTTGCGGCGCCTGGCGTAGTTCGGGTCGGGATAATCGCCGCCGAGGAAATGCCGGTCCTGCAGCGCGAGCGCCGCCAGGTCGCAGGCGCGCGCGCCGATGACGGCGAGCGGCTTGTTGACCGGCGGTTGTGCGTCGAACACCAGGCTGCCGTCTTCGCAGCGCTTCGCCCGCCACAGCGTCTCCCGCGGTGCGAAGACGAACGGCTTGATGGCTTGTGGTCCGTTTGCCCACGCAAACCGGCGAGGGCTGTCGGTGATGCTGACGCGATACGAGCCTGGCGCCTGCTCCACCGACACGCCTTTGGGCAATTCGCCGGCGCCGTCGATGTGTTCGTATACGATTGCGCCGTCGCGCAGCTTCGGCCCGATGCATTGGTAGCCGGCACGGCCGAGCGCGTCCAGCAAATCCTGCAACTGCCCGTGCGGAAGCCATCTCGGGGTTTGATCAGACGCGGAATGTGCCGTCGCAGGGTGCATCGCTCCCTCCTCAGTTGCCATCGCGTGCTTCAACCGTTTCACACGGCCCGAGGAACGTTACTACGACACTGCAGGCATCACCACGCCGCACCAGGGCGATTCGGCGTCCATTCCGGATGGACGACCATGCTTCGAGCGCGGCGTCGGCGATGATCTCGGCATTCTTCAATGCCCTATCGGACATCTTGATGGTGTACCCGGCGCCGGACCGCTCGAAAATCCGCCCGCGGGGCCTGTCTGCTCTTTCCACGACCGCGGGCACCTTGGCAACACGGCGCTCGCCGGCACCTGTTTCCCTCAGCACTGCAAGCTTGATCGTCATGTGAGCGATTCCGTATCTTTATCCGGCGTGCTGCGCGATTTTCCGCATGAGGTGATTTGCGAATGGCCAAAGGCCGCGCGTCATCGGTTTAACCCTTCATGATGTTCCCACCTGACTCCGCAGCTGGGCGGAGGGCGCATCGAGCGCGGCATCGGGGCCCAGCGGTGGCGGCCCGGCGGCCTGGAGTTCTCGTAATTCGGCGTCCGTAAACATGCGCGAGCGGGTTGCGAATCGCACGCCTTCCGGCGCTTCCAGCGAAAAGCTGTCGCCTCCGCCAGTAACGACGTCGATGATGAGCTGGCAGCTCGAAAAGTATTCGAACGTCGAGGCGCCGATGTAGAAAGGACTCCCCTCGATGGAACCCAGGAATACGTCCCTCGGGCCCACGCGAAAATCGCTCTGCCTGAAACACATGGGCGCCGTTCCCTCGCAGCATCCGCCCGACTGATGAAAGATCAAAGGACCGAATTCGTATTTCAGGCGGCGAACCAGTGCCGCGGCCGACGGTGTAGCGATCACGCGCGGCGGCATGGGCTTACTCCTTCTGATGGCATGTTCCGGGGTGCCGCACGACTCGGTGCGGCACCCCGGGCGACGATCCGCGCCGAGACTCCTAGAACAGGCCGGCAGCCTTCGTGCTGTAGCTCACCAGCATGTTCTTGGTCTGCTGGTAGTGATCCAGGATCATCTTGTGGGTCTCGCGACCGAAACCCGACTGCTTGTAACCGCCAAATGCCGCATGGGCCGGATAGGCGTGATAGCAATTCGTCCACACGCGTCCGGCCTGGATCTCGCGCCCAACCCGATAGAGGTTGTTGGCGTTGCGGGACCATACGCCCGCACCAAGGCCATAGGGCGTATCGTTGCCGATCGCGATGGCGTCGTTCAGATCCTTGAACTTGGTGACCGACAGCACCGGCCCGAAGATCTCCTCCTGGAAGATCCGCATCTTGTTGTCGCCGACAAAGACGGTCGGCTTGAGGAAAAAGCCTTTATCCAGATCGCCGCCCGGATATGCGCGCCCGCCGCCCGTGGCGAGGTGAGCCCCCTCCTGCTTGCCGATGTCGATGTAGTTGAGGATCTTCTCGATCTGCCCATGTGAGCATTGCGGCCCCATCTGGGTCGACGGGTCGAGCGGGTTGCCCACCTTGATCTTCGCCACGCGCGCTACCGCCTTCTCCATGAATTTGTCGAAGATCGATTCATGGACCAGCGCGCGCGACGGGCAGGTGCAGACTTCGCCCTTGTTGAAGGCGAACAGCGCAAATCCTTCCAGCGCCTTGTCCAGAAAATCGTCGTCTTCATCCATCACGTCCGCAAAGAAGATGTTCGGCGACTTGCCGCCGAGCTCCATGGTCTGCGGAATCAGCGTCTCCGCTGCGTATTGCATGATCTGGCGGCCGGTCGTCGTTTCGCCGGTGAACGAGATCTTGGCGATGCGCGGATTGCGTGCCAGCGGCGCGCCGACTTCAGAACCGTGGCCGAACACCACATTGAGAACGCCCGGCGGCAGCAGATCGCCGATGAGCTCCATCAGCTTGGCAAGGCTCAACGGCGTATCCGATGCCGGCTTGATCACCACGCAATTGCCTGCAACCAGCGCCGGCGCTAGTTTCCACGCCGCCATCAGCAAGGGGAAGTTCCAGGGAATGATCTGCCCGACCACGCCCATCGGCTCGCGGAAGTGATATGCCACGGTGTCGTTGTCGAGCTCGGCCAGCGAGCCCTCCTCGGCACGAATGCAGCCTGCGAAATAGCGGAAGTGATCGGCCGCCAGCGGCACGTCCGCCGCCAGTGTTTCGCGGATGGGCTTGCCGTTGTCCACCGTTTCGATATTCGCAAGGACGTGCAGGTTTTCCTCGATCCTGTCCGCGATCTTGTTGAGGATACGCGCACGCTCTGTCGGTGAAGTCCGGCGCCATCCATCCTTGGCCTTGTGCGCAGCATCGAGTGCAAGTTCGACATCTTCCGCGCTTGAACGCGCCACTTGCGCAAGCTCGCTCTGATCGAGCGGACTGATGTCGGCGAAATAGCGCCCCTTCACCGGCGCCACCCATGTGCCGCCGATGTAGTTGTCATATTGCTTGCGCAGAGTCGACGGATGAGGTTCGAAGATCTGAATCGGTTTGGTCATCGCTGCATCTCCTGGTCGCGAGGGCTGAGACTGCCAATTGGCGCGCGGGGCAACTCACGTTACCCATGAAGAATGCGTTGCGCGGAGAGGCGGGCATTGATCGAGATCAACATCTGCGAAGGCATGCTGGCCTTAATGTCGAATCGGGCAACCGGTCGGCCAGGGATGCAACCTGATGGCAGACCTCGATTGATCGCTGGGAACATACGTCGGCGAGGAGACCGATCTCATGTATACGACCATCATGGTGAATCTCGATCTGTTCGGCGACTGCAACAATCTTTTGAAAGTTACGGCCTACCTGGCCGAGCGCTTCAATGCCGAGGTGATCGGCGTCTGCGCCAGCACGGCGATTCAGACCGTCACTTACGATGCCGGCTCGATCACCGGCGAGGTGATCGAGCTCGATCGAAAGGAAGTCAAGCAGGGCATGCAGGCCGCCGAGGAACAATTCCGTGCCGCACTTGCCCACTGCTCCGGCCGCCTGCAATGGCGTTCGCAGGTGGCGATGGACTCTCCGACGGGTTTTGTGATCCGCCAGGGGCGCTGCGCCGACATGTTGATAACAAGCGGAGGCCAGAGCGGCGTCCTGTTCGACAACAAGCGTAACGTCAATACCGCCGACCTGGTCATGCAGGCAGGTCGCCCGGTTCTGATCGTGCCCCAGGGGATCGAAACGTTGGCTGCCAGGAACATCGTGATTGCATGGAAAGACACCCGCGAAACGCGACGGGCCGTCATGGATGCATTGCCTTTTCTGATCGCCGCGGCCCACGTCACCGTCGCCGAGATCGTCGAAAACGAAACCGACTCAGCTACCGCCACCGCGGATGTCGACGACGTCACCCAATGGCTCCACCGTCACGGCGTGCGCGCCAACGGCTTGGCGGTGCGCCGCCACGGCAAGACCGCAGCCCAGCTCGAAGGGATCGCCAGGAGTGAAGGTGCCGATCTGCTGATCGCCGGTGCATATGGGCATAGCCGATTCCGCGAATGGGTACTTGGCGGGGTAACCTTGGATCTTCTGCAGCAAACGGGCTTGTGCTCGCTGCTATCGCATTGACGGCGCAACCACACGAACATCGACAACGGGATTGCCGATACCGATACCCAGCTCCCGCAGCGATGCGACGACCTGAAGGATGAGCCTCGATTGAACGTCCGCCAGCAGCAGGTAGTTGCTTACCGCAAACATCAGATCGTAGTTGATCAATGCTTCGTCGAATGAACTGGCATACGCCGTCGGAGTGGACCCCGGCATGATGCCGGGACTCTTGCGCGCGGCGTTTTGGAGAGCGTCGATCACCTGCGCAGGCGACACGCTGTGATGGACGGTGAGGCGTATGGTGCCTACATGGGAATCGTCCAGGCGACTGTGATTCGTTACGGTCGCCTTTGCGATGACGCTGTTCGGAATCACCGCCAGGTCGTTGGAAAACGTCTTGATGCGTGTCGCGCGCCAGTTGACCTCGATGACCTGGCCTTCGATGCCATCCTTCGTCGCGATCCAGTCTCCCGCCGCAAACGACCTTTCCACGTTGATCGCCAATCCGGAAAAGACGTCGGACAAGGTGTTTTGAAGCGCAAGCCCAAGCACGATTGCAAGTACGCCGGAAGTCGCAAGCACCGTGGAAACGGGCTGCTTGAAAACGATGTCCATGATGCCGACGAAGGCCACCACATAGATGAGCGCCGATGCCAGGTCCGCGAAAAGCTGGCGCGCATGCGGCTGGTTGTCGTTCGGAAAGACGGTGCGGCGAAGTACCCGATCCAGCAGGCTTTTGAGAAACCACGCCCCCAGGATCCACCAAAGGACCTTCAGCAGCTCGGACGGCAAGTGCGACGCTCCCGCGGCGCCGACAAAGAGGTAGCGTCCGAGCGGATTGCTCCGCCAGGGCGATATGGCGGTAACCAGCACGAGCGCACTCCCCAGCCATAGCAAGGAGCGATGGGGTCGAAGCGGACGTATGAATCCGCACACCAGCAGCGCGGCCAGTACTGCCAGCAGGCAGCCATCGGTCCAATTGAACGCGGCGTTTGCGAGAGTGCTCATCGGGTTGACTGGATAAGCCGGCGGGCGAGGTTTCCTCTCAAGGCGAATATATCCAGGCGTCCGCGCGCGAATGAAACCTTGTGCGTCAAGATCCCGCGCAAGGCTTCACGCGGGCGGCGGAGCGGGTTCGGCGGGCGGCGCTTCGTTGCCGCCGCGCTGGCCAAGCCCCATGGTCAATGCCGTCAGCCCGGCAATGCCTCCCAGTTGCATGCTTTCGGCTGCCGTGCTCGGAACGATGACAATGGTCGAATTCTCCTTCAAGCCCTCGTAGAGCATGTTCATCGCGCGCAGATGGAACGCCGTCGGGTTCGTCGCATAGGTCTTGGCCGCCTCGCCGAATTTCTCGGCGATCTGCCGCTCCGAATCGCCCAGGATGACACGGGCCTGACGCTCGCGCTCTGCCTGCGCCTGCATCGACATGGCATCTTCCAAGGCAGGGGGTATCAAGACATCCTTGACCTCGACCGAAATGACGTTGATGCCCCATGGCTCGGTCCGCACGTCGATGATCCGCTGCAATTCGCTGCTGATCTTCTCCCTGCCCTCCAGCATGTCCGAAAGCATGGTCTTGCCGATCACGTCGCGAAGCGCCGTCTGCGCCGCCCAGCTGATGGCGCTTTCATAATCGGCGACGTCGAGCGCTGCCTTCTTCGGATCGACGACTCTCCAGAACTGCACGGCGTCGACGTCGACGGGAACGGTATCCTTGGTGAGGGTCTTCTCGGCCTTGAAGGCGCTCGTTATCACACGCGTGTCGATCCAGTACGCCGCGGTTTCGATGATTGGAATGATGAAAAACAGGCCGGGCCCCTCGATCGAGCGAAACCGTCCGAGCCGCAGAACCACGACGCGATTCCACTGCGCCGCGACCTTGATGGAATTGGAAACCGCGGTGGCGACGATCAGGGTTGCGACGAGGATCCACCCGCTTCCCAACCCCGGGGACATGCCGTACACGGCGAACGCCAGCGCCACACCTGCCACCAGAATGACGATGAAAGCGAACTTTGCAAATGCACTGCCGGGATTCATGCCATACCTCCGCATGCCGCAGGCTTCAACATCGAAGCAAGTCGACTGATAACCAGCCTAGGCGAACCAACCGGCTATATGTTGATGCAGGTCAATCGCCCCATCCCGGTTGTTCGCCAAGGCTCGGTTGTACCACGCATGTCCCCGCGTGGGCCGGTTACAGGCAGTTCTACACCAGGCTCCGCGGCGGCGGCGTGACGATGGCGTCCGCGCTGCCCGCACGGCGCGTCGCCGAGGTCGGATCGCGGTTCGTCGCATGGATCGAGCGTTCTGCCGCGTCGCCCGCAAACCGCCATGGTTCAGGCTTGAGGAAGACCGCTGCGTTGCGCACACTGCGCCACCACGCGCGACCGCCGGCATAGGACAAGGGGTTCGATGCACCGCGCCCGACCACGGGGGAACCCATGCAACGCCTGCCCGGCCTCGACCTGCTGCGCGCCATCGCCATCGTCTGGGTGATGCTGTTCCACTCGTGGATGATCGGCGGCCTCGGCGCGCCGTTCCAGCCGGTGGCCGACTACGGCTGGATGGGCGTGGACCTGTTCTTTGTACTCAGCGGCTACCTGATCGGCCATCAGCTGCTGGAGCCGCTGAGCCGGGGCGCACCGTTGCGCTTCGGTGCGTTCTACCTCCGCCGCGCCTTCCGCATCCTGCCGGCCTTCCTGGCCGTGCTGGCGGTCTACCTGCTGTTTCCCGCCTGGCGCGAAGCGCCGGGCATGCAGCCGGCGTGGCAGTTCCTCACGTTCACGCTGAACCTGCTGATCGACTACCGGCACAACCAGGCGTTCTCGCATGCCTGGTCGCTGTGCGTGGAGGAACATTTCTACCTGCTGTTTCCTTTGCTGGCCTGGGGGTTGGCGCGGCGCTCGTCGCGGGCGCTTGTCGCCAGCAGCGCCGTGCTCGTCGTGGCGGCGGGCTTGCTGTTGCGTGGCTACGCCTCGCTGCACGGCAAGGACTGGCTCGAAAGCATCTATTACCCGACCTGGACGCGGCTGGACGGTCTGCTGGCCGGCGTGCTGCTCGCAGCGATCCAGATCTACCAGCCGGACGGTTGGACCGCCCTGCAACGGCGCGCCAACCCGCTCGCATGCGCGGGCCTGCTGCTGGTTGGCGCCGCGATCTGGCTGTTCCGCGACAAGACCGCCTTCGCCGCCAGCGTGTTCGGTTTTCCGCTGCTGTCCCTGGGGTTGGCCCTGCTGGTGGCCGCTGGCGCCGGCACCACGGGCTGGCTGGGGCGGTGGCGCGTTCCCGGCGCGGGCTGGGTCGCCGCTATTTCGTACAGCCTCTACTTGAGCCACAAACTGGCCATCCATGCGATACATGGCGTGCTGCTGCGCTGGCCCGCAGTGCACGGGCTCGCCGCCTTCGCAATGTATGCGCTCGCGATAGCCGCCACCGGCGCACTGCTCCACTATGCCGTCGAGCGGCCGTTCCTGCGCCTGCGTCGGCGACTGGCCGATGCCGGTTCGCGCGGCATCGTCGAAGCGCAGGCCGAGTCAGCCTGAGCGCGCTTTGCGATTGAATCGTCCCGCATCAGCCCCATGTGGAACGGGTCGCGGTCCGCCGCTTGTTCCACACGACACCCCATGAGCGACTCCGCCCAGCCCCGTCCCGTTCGCCGCCTCAGTGCATTGCGCCAGTTGTCGCCGTTCCTCAGGCCACACTGGCGGCTGGCCCTGGGCTGGCTGATGTTCCTGGGCCTGTCGTCCGGCGCATCGCTGGTGCTGCCAATGGCGTTCCGCCACATCATCGACCAGGGCTTCGGACATTCCAGCCAGTCGGTGATCAACGAGACCTTCATCGCCTTGTTCGGCGTGGCGCTGGTGCTCGCCATCGCCACCGCCGCGCGCTACTTCTGCATCACCTTGCTCAGCGAGCGGGCGCTGGCCTCGCTGCGGCAAAAGCTGTATGCGCAGGTGATCCGGCTCGACGTCAGTTTCTTCGAGCGCAGCCGCGTCGGCGAGCTGCTGTCGCGCCTGAGCGCCGATACCGAAGTGGTGCAGGCACTGATCGGTTCCGGCGTGTCGGTGGCGTTGCGCAGTGCCGTGATGCTGATCGGTGCGGCGGTGGCGATGGTGTGGACCGCGCCCTCGCTGGCCGGCCTCACCGCGCTGGTGATTCCGGCCGTGATGCTGCCGATCCTGGTGTTCGGCCGCCGCGTGCAGAAGCTCTCGCGGGCCAGCCAGGATCGCCTGGCCGACGCCGCCGCGATTGCCAACGAAACGCTCAACGCATCCACCGCGGTCAAGGCGTATGCACGCGAGGATATCGAGAGCACCCGCTACGGCAGCGCAATCATGCGCGCGCTGGCCACTGCACGCCGGCGCATCGGCATGCGCGCGCTGCTGACCATGGCGGTGATCGTGCTGGTGTTCGGCGCGATCACCCTGGTGCTGTGGGCCGGCGCGCGCCACGTGCTGGCCGGCACGCTGGACGCGGGCGTGCTGGGCCAGTTCGTGCTGTACGCCGTATTCGCCGCCGGCTCGGTGGCCGGCCTGTCCGAAGTGTGGGGCGATGTGCTGCGCGCGGCCGGCGCGATGGAACGCATCGGCGAACTGCTGGCCGAGCGTGCCGAGATCGTCGACCCGGCACAACCGCTTGCCCTGCCCCGCCCCATGCATGGCGCGCTGCGTTTCGACGGCGTGACGTTCCATTACCCGACCCGACCCCATGCCCCGGCGCTGCACGATTTCACCCTGGACATCCGCCCCGGCGAAACGGTCGCCCTGGTCGGCCCTTCGGGCGCCGGCAAGAGCACCGTATTCGCGCTGCTGCTGCGCTTCTACGACCCGCAAAGCGGCAGCATCAGCCTCGACGGCATCGACCTGCGCGCGCTGACCCTGTCCGAGCTGCGCGGCGCCATTGCGCTGGTGCCGCAGGAAACCGTGATCTTCAGCGGCAGCGCCGCCGACAACATCCGCTTCGGCCGCGAAGGCGCCAGCGACGAGGAAGTGCGCGAAGCCGCCCGTGCCGCCGAGGCGCACGACTTCATCAGCGCACTCGGCGACGGCTACCAGGCCGAAATGGGCGAACGCGGCGTGCGCCTGTCCGGCGGCCAGCGCCAGCGCATCGCGATCGCCCGCGCGATCCTGCGCGACGCCCCGCTGCTGCTGCTCGATGAAGCCACTTCATCACTCGATGCGCAATCGGAGGCGGCGATCCAGCAGGCGCTGGAACGCCTCGAAAAAGGCCGCACCACCCTGGTCATCGCCCACCGCCTCGCCACCGTGCAACGCGCCGACCGCATCGTCGTACTCGACGGCGGACGCATCGTGGCGCAGGGCACGCACGAGAGTCTGCTGGCCGAGGGCGGGCTGTATGCGGAGCTGGCGCGGTTGCAGTTTGTGGCTTGAGGGACTGGGGTCGAGCAAGCGACTCCCGATTCTGGCAAGCATGACTTTCCCACGCGCGACATTCCCGTCGACGCACTTCATTCATCGCCGTATACGAAGGTTCATCCCATGAAAATTCTCCTCGTCCTCACTTCGCACGACCAGCTCGGCCACACCGGCGAAAAAACCGGCTTCTGGCTGGAGGAGCTGGCCGCTCCTTATTACGCCTTCGTGGACGCTGGCGCCCAGGTGACACTGGCCTCGCCTCAGGGCGGTCAGCCGCCGCTGGATCCGAAGAGCAACGAGCCGGCGTTCCAGACGGATACGACCCGCCGATTCGAGGCCGATGCCACTGCTGTTGCCGCGCTGGCCACGACCAGGAAGCTCGTCGACGTTGACGCCGCCGATTTTGATGCGGTGTTCTATCCGGGCGGGCACGGTCCGCTTTGGGATCTTGCGGAGGACCGCACGTCGATCGCGTTGATCGAGAAGACCGTAGCATCCGGCAAGCCGGTGGCCCTGGTATGTCATGCCCCCGGCGTGCTGCGCCATGTCAAAGGCGTCGATGGCAAGCCGCTGGTGAACGGCAAGGCAGTCACCGGCTTCTCCAACGCCGAGGAGGAAGCGGTTGGCCTGACCAAGGTTGTGCCCTTCCTGGTCGAGGACATGCTCAAGGCGAACGGCGGCGTCTACTCCAGCGGTGCCGATTGGCAGTCGCATGTGGCGGTCGACGGTTTGCTGATCACCGGGCAGAACCCGGGTTCGTCGGAAGCGGCCGCTCACGCCTTGCTCAAACAACTGTCATAGGCAGTGACGAAACCTCAGGTCCACTTTCTCGCAGTGATAAGTGAACCCGATCCGATGTCGGTGGTAACGGTTTCGAGTCGATCACCTCCCTTTTGACTGACTAGCGCTTCGCGCTGGACTTGGCCTGGGAAAGCCAGAGACGCTGGTGTGCAAGGTCCATGGTGATGATCCATTGGCGCAGGATCGGCGCGCCGATGTTTCCATCAACGACGAGGTCCTGCACCTGCGCACTTCCCTGCAACCTGATGTGCGGGGCGAGTGCAAGATTCGCGGGCTGGCCGCGCGTCACTGCAGGGTCCAGCCCGAGAGCGGCGGCAACGGCGCGATTGACGATCAAGGCGCCGTCGCTGCCGCAATCAAGCTCGAACCAGAGCTTTCCCTTCGCGGTAGGTACCGCCACCAGCGGAGTGAGCGACGCGCCGCCCACCTCCCGCGCCAGGCGCATCGGCAGCTCGGTCGCGTGCGCGGTGCGTGCTTTCGCGCTGGCCGGCGTCTCGACGATCAGGCGGCCGCCCGACAGATCGAGCGTGACCACCCGCCCTGCAAAAGCGTCCAGCGCCACCGACCCGTCCAGCGGCGGCGCATCCTTCGGCAGCAGTTTGGAAAAATCCCACACCCCCGCCTCGGGGATCGTGATCGAGTGGCCGGCAACCTTCAGCTTCACGCCATCGCAGCGCGGCAGGTCGAGGCGATCCCCGCGCATCCGCATACCCGATAGCCGCCCCCAGGGCTCGCATTTGGCCTTGTCCGCACCAGCGGGCGTGAGCACCGTCAGCCCGCCGGCGGTATCGAGCAGCACCGTGGCCGGGCTGCCGCCTACCCGCACCTGCATGGATGGCACGGCACCCAGGTAGGGCGTCAACGGAACCACCCATGCCGGCGCAGGTTCCGCAGCGCGGGAAACCGCAACCGCCCCGAGGGCGATCACGAAGGCGATGGACCATCTGTGTTTAGGCACGTTGCCGCTCCTGGACGGGGTGCCACACAAGATAGCGGCCCGGTCAGCGTGCACCATCGGTCGAAAGTCATTCGACGCGATTCAATGCGAGGAGCGCTTCTGCTCCGCATCCACCGCACGCTTGATGGCGGCCACGAATTCGCGCCGCGCGGCGACCAGTGCGTCGGACGTCGCATGCGGCCACGAGGCCACCTGGGCGATCACCAGCCTGCGCGCGGGATCGACATAGACCATCTGGCCGAAGATGCCGATGGCCGCGTAGCTGCCGTCGGTATCCGTCCACCACAGGTAGCCGTAGCCGCGGTCCGGCGCGTCGGTGCTCGCATGTTCGCGCGTGGCGCCATGCAGCCAAGCCGGTGCGATCACCGGCTTGCCGTCGATGCGGCCGCCGCCGAGCATGAACTGGCCCAGCCGGGCGTAGTCGCCCAGCGTGGCCGAGAGGCCGCTGCCGCCGGTGTCGCTGCCATCGCATTCGTCCTTGATCCAGTACGCGTCGGAAGCCATGCCATACGGCTTCCAGAGAGCCTCAGACAGGTACGCCGCCAGCGAGCGATGCGTGGCCCGCTGCACCAGGATGCCGAGCAGGTCGGTCTCGGCCGTGTTGTAGTTCCAGTGCGTGCCGGCCGGCCATTGCCGCGGTTGCCTGATCAGGTACGACAGCACGTGCGCGCGGCCGTCGACGCAGGCGCCGAGATACATCCGCGCCACGTCCGACTTCGCGTCGGCGTAGTCCTCGTTCCAGCGCACGCCCGAGGTCATCGTCAGCAGCTGCTCCACCGTGACGTCGGCGTAGGCGCTGCCGCGCAGTTCCGGAATGTAGCTGCCCAGCGTGTCACCCATGCCGTGGATGTGGCCCTGTTGCAGGGCGATCCCGAGCAGCACGGACGTCACCGACTTCGCCACTGAGAACGAGGTCCAGCGCTGCTGCGGCCCGAAGCCCAGCGCATAGCGCTGCAGCCGCACGCGGCCATCCTGCAGCACCATCACGCCGGCGACGTGGTATTTCGCCATGTAGCCGGCCAGCCAAGCCGTCCCGTCGTGCCCACCCACCCGCAACGGCTTGCCTGCGGGCAGCGCATGCACGTGCGCACCATGCGCCGCGCGATCACTGGGAAAGCGCTCGTACATCCGCCGGAACTGCGCGTCGCGCTCGGCCTGCGGCCAGAACAGCACGCCCTCGCGTTGCTGGCCGATGCTGGGCCTGGCCGGCTCGCTCGCGGCCGACGGCAAGGCGGCTCCCAGGCACAGGGCGACGACGATCAGACAGATGCGAAGGCTTGCAGGCATGGCGGTGCGCGGCGACAGCGAAACCGCAATTCTACTGGCTGCCATGGCACGAAGCCGTTGGTGCCGTGCCCGCAGCGAAAAGCGTTCGTGCAATTCTTGGGCCGTGCCGGCCTTCATCCCGCCAACATTGATGCTCCCAAGAAGCCTCGTCATGGGCCGGAAGTCGTCTCCCGGCTATATGACGCCCCTGCTACCGTTGCATTGCCTCACCAGAGGAGCAGGAGATGAAGCTTTGTACTGTTGCCTTCGCGACACCTGCAAACGTGCCTCGCTGGAAGCGATGGCTCGCGTACTCGCCATTGGCGCGTATCGGCATCTTCATTTTGGTCTTCGTCGGTATTGCACTCCCCGTGAAGACCATGATGCTGCATGCCGGCTGGGGTTCAACAGCGGCAGCTGATATCGACGGACTGACCTCGCTGGTCGTCTTCGCTCAGACCATCCCTGCCTTGCTGGCCTATCTTTTCCTGGTGCGCGTCATCGAGCGCCGGCGGCCTACCGAACTGGCATGGAGCAAGCTTGTTTCACGCAGTCTGGCAGGCATCGCTCTGGGCGCAGCGATCTTCGGTACCGTGATCGGCGTGCTGTGGCTGGCGGGCAGCTACCACGTAGATGGCACGACATCCCCGATGAAACTTCTGGTGCCGTTCATCATGGTCGGTCCGAGCGCGGCCATCGGCGAGGAAATCATGTTCCGCGGCGTGCTGTTCCGAATTTCCGAAGAAGGCCTGGGAACCTGGGCTGCTCTTCTGATCTCCGCCCTCGCTTTCGGGGCAGTTCATCTGGGCAACCCGAATGCCACACTCTGGAGCAGCCTGGCAATCGTCATCGAAGCCGGGCTGCTGCTTGCGCTGGCCTATCACGTCACACGCTCGTTGTGGTTCTGCATGGGCCTTCATGGAGCCTGGAACGTGATGGAGGGGCCAGTATTCGGCAACCCCGTATCGGGTCTCCCTCCTCGAGGCTTGCTGAATTCGCACCTGACCGGACCAGACTGGCTGAGTGGCGGCTCCTTCGGCCCCGAGAACTCGCTGATCGCAGTGGGGTGCAGCCTTCTGGTGGCATTGGCCTTCCTGATGATCGCACTCAAGCGCGAAACGATCGCACCGCCGTTCTGGGCACGGCGCGACACCAGGCACAGCTGACGGCCATCCACTCCAGACGCGTCCCTGCCTGCAGCATGCGTTCGCCCGGCATAGCCGCCCAAGCGGAACGCGTCCCACACTTCGCTGGCCTGAAAAGCAAAGCCCGCCGAAGCCGGGGGCTGGGACGAGCCGTGTCAAACAAGGGGATGGCCCGGGGAAGCACCGACAGGTCGGGAGGTGGCCCTGCCGCGCCAGGCAACTCCGTGCGCTACTGGTCGGAGCACTCTGGATTGAATTGGACGAATCGTTGGTGCCCGGACCCGGAATCGAACCGGGATACCCGTAAGGGTGAGGGATTTTAAGTCCCTTGCGTCTACCAGTTTCGCCATCCGGGCAGTGAGCGCAATGCCTGTGCGCAGGCGGCGCGAATCGTAGCATGCGTTCGTGACGCGGCTGCGCGTACACATCGGCACTACTCCAACGCCGAGTCTGTTCGAGGTGGATGCGCTCGTCAGCTTCGGCCTACACGTTGGCACGCCATGCGCCGATGGATTGCGATCCTGAGACTTGGCATTCTGAACTTGCCCGGGAAGTCGAGCCCCTAGCCGATGCACCGGGTACGAGCCAAGCATCCCCCTGTACGGCTCGCCAGCCCCGCTTCGGCGGGGCTTTTCTTTGGCCGCTGTCTGGCCTTGCAACCAGATGCGCACAAGAGCAAGTACAAAACGCTTGTCGCACGTAAAGTGAGCGGCTTGCCGATCACCTTTCGCCGCATTGCCGCTTCGCCGCGATCCGAAAAAACTCGCGTCATCGGAAAACGACGCGGGCTTACGCGGGTTTGCCGCGCGAGAACGAGCGGCAAACCGTCGCCCCCTCGTTTTTTCGATCGAATCCTGGAAGCGAAAAAGGCGCCCAAAGGGCGCCTAAGTCGTTGAGAACAATGGAGGCCTAGGTCGGAATCGAACCGGCGTACGCGGATTTGCAGTCCGCTGCATGACCACTCTGCCACCAGGCCATTGTCCGGCCGTTGCGATCGTGAACGATCACCAACTGCTTGAAAAAACAAAACCCCGGCGGCGCGAGGTTTTGCTGGAAAACTGGAGCGGGAAACGAGACTCGAACTCGCGACCCCGACCTTGGCAAGGTCGTGCTCTACCAACTGAGCTATTCCCGCTTGAGGAGCCGCAAATGATAGCAGAACAGCGGCGAATGTGAAGCCCTCGGCCCATGCTTCGTCGCATCGGATTCCGCGCCGCACGCACGGCCCGGAAACGAGGAAGCCCCGGCGGACCGGGGCTTCCTTTTGAATCTGGAGCGGGAAACGAGACTCGAACTCGCGACCCCGACCTTGGCAAGGTCGTGCTCTACCAACTGAGCTATTCCCGCTTGGGAGCGCGCATTCTAATACGCGAACGCGTCGCGTCAAGACTCCCTTGCCTGCCTTGTTCACCCGTCGCCATGCGCGCCCGGCTGCCGCGGCGCGGCGCCGCGCAGGATGGGCCAGGCCGCATGCAGGTAGTACAGGCCCGACCAGATGGTGAGCACGCCGGCGATCACCAGCAGCCCCTCGCCGATGTGGTAAAGCCTCAGGGCGGTGGCCTCCTTCTCGTGCTGCACGATCAGCACCACCAGCGCCACGATCTGCATCACCGTCTTCAGCTTGCCGATGAATGCGACCTTGACGGTGGCGCGCATGCCGACTTCGGCCATCCATTCGCGCAGTGCCGAAATGCTGATCTCGCGCCCCACGATCACCGCTGCGGTCACCGCCATCACGATGCTGGACCAGCCCTCCGGGTGCGACTCCACCAGCAGGAACAGGGTCACCGCCACCATCAGCTTGTCGGCCACCGGATCGAGGAACGCGCCGAAGGCGGAGGTGAGGTTCATTCGCCGCGCGAGGAAGCCGTCCAGCCAGTCGGTGATCGCGGCCAGCAGGAACACGATCGCGGCCGTGATGTTGTGGCCGGGAAACGGCAGGTAGAACACCAGCACCATCACCGGCAGCAATGCCACGCGGAACAGGGTCAGCCAGGTGGGAAGGTTGATTTGCATGGGAGAGCCTGCGGGTTTGCCACAGTGTCGCACGCCGCCGGGCCGCGACGCAGCAGAACCTTCAACCGTGCAGCGCGGCGTAGATGCGTTCGGCCAGGCCGCGGTCGATGCCCTTCACGCGCATGAGCTCCTCCACGCCCGCCGCCTCCACCCCGGCCAGGCCGCCGAAGGTCTTCAGCAGGGCGGCGCGGCGGCGCGCGCCCACGCCGGGCACGTCCTCCAGCACGCTGCGCTCGCGTGCCTTTTCGCGGCGCTTGCGGTGGCCGCTGATCGCGAAACGGTGCGACTCGTCGCGCACCGCCGCCACCAGATGCAGCGCAGGCGAAGTCGGGCCGGGGTGGATCTCGCGCCCCTGGTCGACCAGGATCAGCGTCTCCTCGCCCGCACGCCGCGCCGGCCCCTTGGCCACGCCGACCACGTGGATGCCGGCGACGCCGAGCTCCTTCAGCACCTCCAGCGCCTGCGCCACCTGGCCGCCGCCGCCGTCGATCAGCAGCACGTCGGGTTTTGCACCCTCGCCCTCGGCCACCTTGCGGAAGCGCCGGGTCAGCGCCTGGTGCATAGCGGCGTAGTCGTCGCCGGGCGTGATGCCGGTGATGTTGAAACGGCGATAGTGCGATTTCTCCGCCCCTTCCGGCCCGAACACCACGCAGGAGGCCACGGTGAGCTCGCCGCGGGTGTGGCTGATGTCGAAGCACTCGATGCGCCGCGGCGGCTCGGGCAATTCCAGCAGTTTTTGCAGGTCCTCGAAGCGCGTGCCCAGGGTCTGCCGGCTGGCGAGGCGCTGGGTCAGCGAAGCCTGCGCGTTGCGCTCGGCCATCTGCAGGAAGCGCGCACGTTCGCCGCGCACGCTACTCTTCAGTTCCACCGCATGTCCGCTCTGTTCCGTCAGCACCTCGGCGAGCACGGCCTGATCCGGCAATTGCTCGCCCAGGATCAGCTCGCGCGGCACCGGGCGGTCCAGGTAGTACTGAGCTACGAATTGCGCCAGCACGTCGGCCGGTTCAGCATCCAGCGGCAGGCGCGGAAAGAAGTCGCGCGTGCCCAGGCTGATGCCGTCGCGGAAGAACAGCACGCTGACGCAGGCCAGGCCCGACTCGATGCGGCAGGCGATCACGTCCATGTCGGCGCTGGCGCCCTGCACGTGATGCTGCGCCTGCAGTTGCCGCAATGCGGCCACCTGGTCGCGCAGCGCGGCGGCACGCTCGAAGTCCAACTTCGCGCTGGCCTGTTCCATCGCCGCGGCCAGTTCGTCGATCACCGCGCTGCTGCGGCCTTCCAGGAACATCTCGGCGTGGCGCACGTCGCCGGCATAGTCCTGTTTCGAGACCAGCCCCACGCACGGCGCGGTGCAACGGCCGATCTGGTACTGCAGGCAGGGCCGCGAGCGGTTGCGGAAATAGCTGTCCTCGCACTGGCGCACCTTGAACAGCTTCTGCATCAGGCCCAGGCTCTCGCGCACCGCGAAGGTGCTGGGAAACGGCCCGAAATAGCGCCCCGGCAGGTTTTTCGCGCCACGGTGGAAGGCCAGCCGCGGATAGTCCTCGCCACCGGAAAGATAGATATAGGGATAACTCTTGTCGTCGCGCAACATGATGTTGTAGCGCGGCTTGAGCGACTTGATCAGCTGCGATTCCAGCAGCAGCGCCTCGCCTTCCGTGCGCGTGACGGTGATTTCGCAGCGGGCGATCTGCGCGATCATCGCAGCGATGCGCGGCTCCAGGCGCGGCTTCAGGAAATAGCTGCCCACGCGCTTCTTCAGGTTGCCGGCCTTGCCCACGTACAGCAGCTCGCCGTCCGCATCGAAATAGCGGTAGACGCCGGGCGAGGTGGTGAGGGTGCGAACGAAGGCCTTGCCGTCGAAGGCCTGCGGCGATGTTGGCTGCATGCGTGGATTCTAGCCGGTTAGCTTTGTAGCGGCCGCCATCATGGGTGTTCCCTTCGCGCGCCGGACGCCATCCGGGGACTTCAGCGGCCGGCGTCGTGCAAGCGCTCGATCAGGCCGGCGACACCGCGTTCGGCCAGTGCCACCGCTGCGGCAAAACCGGCGGTGTCGCCATGCCACGGATCGGGAAATTCCATCGGCGGCGCCACGCCGGTCCACCCCAGGAACAACGCAGTCCGCTCCACCTGTTCGGGCGTCGCAGCGAGCTTGCGCAACTCGCGCAGGTTGTCGCGATCCATCGCCAGCAGCAGGTCGTAGTCGGTGAAATCGCGCTCGCGCAGCTGGCGCGCGCAATGCGCCGACAGGTCGTGGCCGGCGGCGCACGCCGCCGCGATCATGCGCGGATCGGCACCCTCGCCCGCATGCCAGCCGCCGGTGCCGCAGGAAGCCACGGCCACGCCCAGCCCCGCTACGGCCAGGCTCTCGCGCGCCACGGCCTCGACCAGCGGCGAACGGCAGATGTTGCCGAGGCAGACGAACAGTACGCGCCGCACGATCATCCCTGCTTCTTCAACCATTGCTCGGCGCGCGCGAGATCGGCCTCAGTGTCGATGCCGGGCGGGAACGGCTCGGGCGTCAGCCGCACGGCGATCGCGTGGCCATGCTCCAGCACGCGCAGCTGTTCCAGCGACTCGGCCTGCTCCAGCGGCGTGCGCGCCAACCGCGCGTACTGCGCGAGGAAGCCCGCGCGGTAGGCGTAGATGCCGATGTGGCGCAGGAAGGGCACGCCTGCGGGTAGCGTTTCGCGGCTCGCGGCAAACGCATCGCGCGCCCACGGCAGCGGCGCGCGGCTGAAATACAGCGCACGTCCGTTCGCGTCGCGCACCAGCTTCACCACGTTGGGGTCGAACAGTTCGTGCACGTCGGAGATCGTGGTCGCCAACGTCGCCATCGGCGCAGCGTCCTCGGCCAGCGCGCGCGCCACCTCGCGGATGCCAGCAGCGGGCGCGAACGGCTCGTCGCCCTGCAGGTTCACCACGATGGCGTCGTCGGCCCAGCCGCACAATGCGGCGCATTCGGCCAGGCGATCGCTGCCGGACGCATGGTCGGTGCGCGTCATGCACACCTCGACGCCCTGCCCGGCCAGTGCGTCCGCAATGCGTCTGTCGTCCACCGCCACCACCACCTTGGCGGCACCTGCCTGCAGCGCCCGCTGCGCCACCCGCACCACCATCGGCACGCCGGCGATCTCGCACAAAGGCTTGGCCGGCAGACGGGTGGAGCCGTAGCGGGCGGGGATGGCGACGACGAAGGGCGGAACAGTGGGCATGGCGACCTCGAACGAAAACCGGCTGCGACTCTACCGGATTTGCCGCTGCTTGAAGCTCACCGCAAGCCCAAACCGTTACCCCAGCCCATCTCTCGGGTGAAGAGGGGCTTGAGCATCGGAATCAGTCCACAACCTCCAGCGCGAAGCCGCAGCCGTTGGCCAGCGCCATGAACCCAGGGAACGAGGTGGCCACGTGGCGGCAGTCGTTGATGCGCACCGGCGCCTGCGCCGTCAGGCCGGCCACCGCGAAGCTCATCGCGATGCGGTGATCGGTGAGGCTTTCCACCGTGCCGCCGGCGAGCGTGCCGCCGTGGATGGTCGCGCCATCCGGCGTTTCGTCCACCGTGATGCCCAGCGCGCGCAAGCCCACGGCCATGGCGGCAAGGCGGTCGGACTCCTTGACGCGCAACTCGGCGGCGCCGCGGATGACGGTGCGGCCTTCGGCCACGGCCGCGGCGACGAACAGCGCGGGAAACTCGTCGATCATGTCGGGCACCAGCGTCTCGGGCAGTTCCACGCCGTGCAGCGGCGCATGGCGCACCACCAGGTCGCCTACCGGCTCTCCGCCGCTGGTCTTCTCGTTCTCGATACGAATGTCCGCGCCCATCAGGCGCAACGCTTCGAGCAGGCCGGTGCGCCGCGGGTTGAGGCCGACCGCCGGCAGGCGCAGCACGGAGCCTGGCACGATGCTCGCAGCGACAAGGAAAAACGCCGCCGAGGAGAAATCCGCCGGTACGTCCACGTCGGTGGCGCGCAGTGCGTGGCCGCCGGAAAGCTTCGCGCGGCCGGGCTCGAACGCGATCGGCCAGCCGAACGCGGCCAGCATGCGCTCGGTGTAGTCGCGGGTGGGATGCGGCTCGATCACCTCGGTCTCGCCTTCCGCATACAGGCCCGCCAGCAGCAGCGCGGACTTCACCTGCGCGCTGGCAACCGGTAGTTCGTAGCGGATGCCGTGCAGGCGCTGGCCGCCGTTGACGCGTAGCGGCGGCAGGCCGTCCTGGGTGTCGATGCACGCGCCCATCGCGGCCAGCGGATCAGTAACACGGCGCATCGGCCGCTTCGACAGTGAGGCATCGCCGACCAGGGTGCTGTCGAAGGCCTGCCCGGCCAGCAGGCCGGCCAGCAGGCGCATGCCGGTGCCCGCGTTGCCGCAGTCCAGCGCTTGCGTGCTTGCACGCAAGCCATGCAGGCCCACGCCATGCACCAGGCGTTCACCATCGGCGGGAGTGTCGATGCGCACGCCGAGCTGCTGCAGCACGGCGGCGGTGGCGCGGGTGTCCTCGCCTTCGAGGAAGCCGCGGATGTGCGACGAGCCATCGGCCAGCGCGGCGAACATCAGCGCACGGTGCGAGACCGATTTGTCACCCGGCACGCTCACGTCGCCCCGCAGCGGTCCGGCCGGGCCGCTGCGCCAGTCCAACCGCCCGCTCACGGCAACGCCACCGGGTAGGAGCCGAGCACGCGCAGCTGCGCCACCGACTGTTCGATCTCTTTCACCGCCACTTGCAAGGCTTCGTCCTGGATGTGGCCTGAGACGTCGATGAAGAACGCGTATTGCCACTTGCCGCTGTGCGCGGGGCGCGACTCGATGCGGTTGAGGCTCACTCCCTGCTGCGCGAACGGGCTCAGTACGTGGTACAGCGCGCCGGGCTGGTCGTTCACCGTGATCAGCAGCGAGGTGCGGTCGTTGCCCGAGGGCGGGAACAGGCTGCGGCCGATCACCAGGAAGCGCGTGGTGTTGTCGGCGCGGTCCTCGATCGCGGTGGCCACGGTCTTCAGGCCGTAGACCTTGCCGGCCGTCTCGCCGGCGATCGCGGCCGCGTCATCGGCGTGGCGCGCCAGCCGTGCCGCCTCGGCGTTGCTGCCCACCGCCTCGCAGGTCACGTTCGGCAGATTCATTCGCAGCCAGGTCTTGCATTGCTGCAACGACTGCGCATGGGCATAGACGCGCTTGATGTCCTCCAGCCGTCCCGACATCGAATGCAGGCACTGGTGCACGCGCAGCTCGACTTCTCCGCAGATGCGCGCGTCGGAGGTGAGGAACATGTCCAGCGTCACCTGGATCATGCCCTGGCCGGAGTTCTCCACCGGCACCACGCCGAAGTCGGCATGGCCGGCGGCGACCTCCTGGAATACCTCCTCGATGCTGCCCAGCGGCAGGCCGTAGGCGGCATGGCCGAAGTGCTTGCGCACCGCCTGCTCGCTGAAGGTACCTTCCGGGCCGAGATAACCGATCTTCAGCGGGTCCTCCTGCGCCAGGCAGGACGACATGATCTCGCGGAACAGCCGCACCATCTCAGCATCGGACAGCGGCCCCTTGTTGCGGTCCACCACCATGCGCAGCACGTGCGCCTCGCGCTCGGGGCGGTAGTAGTCGATTGCAGACAGCCCTTCGCCCTTCACCCGAGCCACTTCCTGCGCCCAGTTCGCGCGCTCGGAGATCAGCTCCTGGATCTGCCGGTCGATGCTGTCGATGCGCTCGCGCACACTTGTCAGCGAGGTCTTGCTGTCTGTCATGTCGGATGTCTAAACGGATGGAAGGCCAAATGTGGCTGCCGATGATGCCCGAAACGCTCAGCCGTGTCGCGTCGCAAAATCGCGCATGAACGCGACCAGCGCCTCCACCGCCTCCGGCGGCACCGCGTTGTAGAGCGAGGCGCGCATGCCGCCCAGTGCCTTGTGGCCCTTGAGCGCGATGAGGCCGGCGGCCTCGGATTCGGCGAGGAACGGCGCGTCCAGCGCGCTGTCGTGCAGGGTGAACGGCACGTTCATGCGCGAGCGCGCGGCCGGATCGACCGCGTTGCGGTAATAGCCGCCGGAACCGTCGATGGCCGCGTACAGCCACTCGGCCTTGATGCGGTTGCGCTCGGCCATCGCGGCGAGGCCGCCCTGCGCCTTCAGCCACTGGAAGGTGAGCCCGGCGAGGTACCAGCCCCAGGTGTTCGGCGTGTTGAGCATGGAATCGTTCGCCGCATGCTCCGCGTAGCGGAAGATCCGCGCCATCGGCCGCCCGGCGCGCGCCAGCAAGTCGCGACGCACGATCATCAGAACGAGGCCGGAGGGGCCGATGTTCTTCTGTGCGCCGGCGTAGATCAGGCCGTAGCGGCGTACGTCCAGCGGCGCCGAGAGGATGTCGGAGGACATGTCTGCCACCAGCGGCACCTCGCCCACGTCGGGGACGACATGGTGCTGCACGCCGTGGATGGTTTCGTTGGGCGTGTAGTGCACGTAGGCGGCGTGCGGGTCGAGCTTCCATTCCTCGCGCGGAGACAGGCTGCGGTAATTGTCGGCCTTGCTGTCGGCCGCCACATTCACCCTGACGTAGGGCGCCGCTTCGCTGGCGGCCTTGGCGCCCCAGTGGCCGTTGACGATGTAGTCGGCACTGTCGCCCTCGCCCGCCAGGTTCATCGGGATCTGTGCGAAGTGCTGGGTGGCTCCGCCCTGCAGGAACAGCACGGCATAGTCGTCGGGGACCGCGGCCAGTTCGCGCAGGTCCGCCTCGGCCCTGGCCGCCATCGCGATGAAGCGCTTGCCGCGGTGCGACTGCTCCATCACCGACATGCCGCTGCCGTCCCAGTCAAGCAGCTCGCGCTGCGCGCGTTCGAGCACCTCGCGCGGCAGCGCCGCCGGACCCGCACTGAAGTTCCACACCTGGCTCACCGATCGATCCCCGTGACTACGTTCGCCGCATTATGCCGCGCCGCAGCATGGAGCAGTCAATGAGATCTTGATTGAACACTGCGGCCAAGGATGGCCGCCCGTTTGACCCTCGCGATCATGGACGAGCGCAAGGATCAGAAGCGTATCCACAGCACCAGCGCGATGCCCAGCGCCAGTACCGCGGCGGTGACGATCAGCCACCACACCTCGCCGCGCGGGCCAGCGACGTCTTCGGGCAGGGCCGGCGCCGGCGGCTCGGGCGGCGCGATCACGGGCTCCGCCTCCATGCCCGGTGCGTCGAGCAGGAAGCGATGCGGCCCCAGGCTGATCTGGTCGCCGGGCTGCAGCACCACGCGCTGCACCGGCACGCCGTTCACCCGCAACGGATAGGTCGTCGACGCCTGCGTCGCCTCGAGCACCAGGCCATCGTCCTGCCAGCCCAGCTTCAGGCTCGCCGTCTCGCCTTGCGGCAGTTCCAGCGGGCAGCGGCCGTAGGGCCCCAGCTCCAGCCCGTTGCCGACCGGCAGAACCCGCCCCGACAGTGCACCGGCCAGCGCACGCAGCGCCGCGGTGCAGCGCGCCTGCGCCGGAACTACCATGGCCTCGCGCTGCTCCGGCGAGGCATCGTCGCGCAGCAGCATGCGGCAGTCGCCCACGCTCAGCATGTCGCCGGGACGCAGCAAGGCGCACTCGCGCACCGGCCGAGCGTTCACGTACACGCGCGTAGCCGAGGGCAATACCTGCAGCACCCAGCCGCGCCGGTCCTGTTCGATGCGCAGATGCCGCGGCGCCGCCTGCGCTGCCGACAGCACCAGGTCGTTGTCTGCCGCACTGCCTATCCGCAATGGTGCCTTGGCCCACAGGAAATCTTCGCGGGCAGAATGGAGAAACTCGATGCGCATCGCCTTACCAATCCATTGACCGATGCACTCTAGCATGCGATTCCTGAGCACTCGCTCACGTTTTGCGCGACGTCATGCAGCGTCGATATCGCGTCGCGCAAAGACTTATCATGCTTCGTCCCCGACGGAGCCCCGCATGCCCAGCATCGACATCCACCGCCCCCATCGCCTGCCGCTGCCGGAAGCCCGTGCGGTGGTCGAGAAGGTGGCCGCACGCATGCACGAGAAGTTCGACCTCGAGGGCCGCTGGCAGGGCGACACCCTGCACTTCTCCCGCCCCGGCGTGAACGGCCAGATCGTCGTAAGCGACGACGCGATCCGGGTGCGCGCCGACCTGAGCCTGCTGCTGTCCCCGCTCAAGGGCATGATCGAGCAGGAGATCCGGCGCAAGCTGGACGAGCACTTCGCCTGACGATTCGCCGCGGCCGCCCTCCATGGCAGCCGCCCTTCGGGCCATCGCTGGCGCGAGTTCAAATCATCGCTCCAGGCGATATTTTGATCGTGCGCCCGACCGTGGCATACTTGCCGGCTTACGCGGTCACCACGGCCGCGGGCGACCCGGAACACATGGCCAAAGACGACGTCATCGAAATGGAAGGCACGGTCCTAGAGACCCTGCCCAACACCATGTTCCGCGTGCAGCTGGAGAACGGGCACGTGGTCATCGCCCACATCTCCGGGCGCATGCGCAAGCATTACATCCGCATCCTCACAGGCGACAAGGTCAAGATCGAAATGACCCCATACGACCTGAGCAAGGGGCGGATCACCTACCGCATGAAATAAGGCGACCGCCGCACCGCCACGAAAAGGCCGCGCTATGCGCGGCCTTTTGTCTTGCCCGACGATCCCGCCAGCCGGCCGTCACTCCACCACGGCGGGCACTTTCTCGGCGGCTTCGCAGCCCACCAGCAGTTCGCCGTCCTTCACGCCCAGCCTCACCTTGCCGCCATCGGCCAGATTGCCGAACAGCAGCTCGTCGGCCAGCGCACGCTTCACCCTCTCCTGGATCACCCGCGCCATCGGGCGGGCGCCCATCTGCGCGTCGAAGCCATGTTCGGCCAACCAGCGGCGCGCCTCGGCGTCCACGTCCAGGCTGACGTGCTTCTCGGTGAGCTGTGCCTCCAGCTCGATCAGGAACTTGTCCACCACGCGCAGGATATGCTCGAAGTCCAGCGCATTGAACTGGATGATCGCGTCCAGCCGGTTGCGGAACTCCGGCGTGAAGCTGCGGCGGATCACCTCCATCGCGTCGGTGCGGTGGCTCTGTTCCACGAAACCGATGCTGCGCCGCGCGGCCTGCACCGCGCCGGCATTGGTGGTCATCACCAGGATCACGTTCTTGAAGTTCGCCTCGCGCCCATTGGTGTCGGTGAGCACACCGCGATCCATCACCTGCAGCAGGATGTTGTAGACGTCCGGGTGCGCCTTCTCGATCTCGTCCAGCAGCAGCACCGCATGCGGGTGCTTGGTCACCGCCTCGGTGAGCAGGCCGCCCTGGTCGAAGCCCACGTAACCCGGGGGCGCACCGACCAGGCGCGACACCGAATGCGCCTCCATGTACTCGGACATGTCGAAGCGGATCATTTCGATGCCGAGCTGCAGCGCGAGCTGGCGAGTGACCTCGGTCTTGCCAACGCCGGTGGGGCCGGCCAGCAGGAAGCTGCCGATCGGCTTGGCCGGGTCGGCCAGGCCCGAGCGGGCCATCTTGATCGAAGCGGCCAGCGCCTCGATCGCGGCATCCTGGCCGAACACCACCATCTTCAGGTTGCGCTCCAGGTTCTTCAGCACGTCGCGGTCGGAGGCGGAGACCTGCTTGGCGGGGATGCGCGCCATCTTGGCCACGATGTATTCCACCTCGGCCACGTCCACCTTGCCGCTGCGCTGGTCCTCGGGCAGGAGCCTTTGACGGGCACCCGCCTCGTCGATCACGTCGATCGCCTTGTCGGGCAGGAGACGGTCGGGAATGTGCTTCACCGACAGGTCCACCGCCGCCTTCAGCGACTCGTTGGTGTAGATGACGTTGTGGTGTTCCTCGAAGCGCGAGCGCAGGCCCTTGAGAATCTCGATGCTGTCGCCCACCGAAGGCTCGACCACGTCGATCTTCTGAAAGCGGCGCGCCAGTGCGCGATCCTTCTCGAACACGCCGCGGTATTCCTGGAACGTGGTCGAGCCGATGCAGCGCAGCTCGCCGGAGGCCAGCAGCGGCTTGATCAGGTTGCTGGCGTCCATGGTGCCGCCCGAGGCGGAACCGGCACCGATGATGGTGTGGATCTCGTCGATGAACAGGATCGCGCCCTGCTGCTTCTTCAACTGTGCGATGACGCTCTTGAGGCGCTTCTCGAAGTCGCCGCGGTACTTGGTGCCCGCCACCAGCGCGCCCAGATCGAGCGACCAGATGGTGGCGTTCTCCAGCACCTCGGGCACCTCGCCGTCCACGATGCGCTTGGCCAGGCCCTCGGCCAGCGCGGTCTTGCCCACGCCAGCGTCGCCCACGTAGAGCGGGTTGTTCTTGCGGCGGCGGCACAGCACCTGGATCGTGCGCTCGATCTCGTCGGCACGGCCGATCAGCGGGTCGATCTTGCCTTCCAGTGCCAGTTCGTTGAGGTTGCTGGCGTACTCGGAGAGCGGATTGCCCTTTGTCTCGCCGCCCTCCTCGCTCTCACGCTCGGCGCCGCCGGCAGGGCCGCCCGTGGCCTCGTCGCCCACCTTGGCGATGCCGTGCGAAATGTAGTTGACCACGTCCAGCCGGGTGATCTCCTGCTGGTGCAGGAAGTACACGGCGTGGGAATCCTTCTCGCCGAAGATCGCCACCAGCACGTTGGCGCCGGTGACTTCCTTCCGCCCCGAGGACTGTACGTGGTAGACGGCACGCTGCAGCACGCGCTGAAAACCCAGCGTGGGCTGGGTGTCGCGCTCGTCGCCGTGCGGCAGCACCGGCACGGTTTCGGCGATGACCCTCTCCAGCTCGTGGGTGAGCCGCGGCAGATCCACGCCGCAGGCACGCAACGCCCCCAGCGCGGACTGGTTGGCGGTGAGCGCGAGCAGCAGGTGCTCCACGGTCATGAATTCGTGGCGCTGCTCACGGGCCTGCTTGTAGCACTGGCCGATGGTGACTTCGAGATCCTTGCTGAACATCCGGACCGTCTCCGTTGCAATG
>Ga0187815_10000106_pt1 | contig 40642 bp, 40 predicted proteins | sample NC_S_5_FD_132962 | JGI IMG/M metagenome (GOLD analysis project Ga0187815, IMG submission 132962) | Wetland sediment microbial communities from Neuse River Estuary, North Carolina, USA - ASW-S_5 | ecosystem: Environmental > Aquatic > Freshwater > Wetlands > Sediment | place: USA: North Carolina... | reverse complement strand
TGATCGCGGCAATGTCGTAGCGCTCGCGCATGTTCTTGCAGAGCAGGTCCATCAGCGCGGTCTTGCCCGATCCGACCGGACCGCCGACGCCGACCCGCAGGGGACCGTGGGATTTAGGCATCGTCACTCTCCGTTGTCGTCCCGGACAAGCGAGCGTTAGCGAGCGCGATCCGGGACCCATAACGACCAAAAGCAATTGTTGCGCCGTGCTGGGGCTCCAGCTTCGCATAACCGCGAACATTTGTGGTTGTGGTTATGGGTCCCGGTCTGCGCCGGGACGACGGCGTGGATGGGTTCACGATCTGAACAACCTCGTATACTGCGTTTCGTGCCGCAGGCTGGCGAGATCGGCGCGGAAGGTGGCGCTGCCGAGATCGTCGAGCGAGGCCGACATCGCGCGCCTGGCGGTGGCGGCGACATCCGTCTCCAGCTGCGCCAGTATGCGCTGGCTGTCGGTCTGGCCAAGCGGAATCAATCGGCTGCCCGCGGAAATCCAGTTCGAGACCACCGCATGCAGGAAGGCGTGCAGCGCCGGTTCCAGCGGAATGCCATGCGCAGCGCTGACAAGGCCGACAGCGACCGGATACACAACCGGCCCGCCGCAAGCCGCGATCACTTCATCCAGGCCCTCGCACGACCACGCCGCACGCGAGGCGTCGATGAAGGCGCGGCCTTGCGTCGAGGTCTCGAGCTGGCGCTCGCGCGAGGGCACGAAGGCGGCGGCAAGCTCGGCGACGTCGTGCAAGGAAGCGTCGTCATGTGCCGACACGGCGCGGTGCACCTGTGCCAGGAATACGGCGTCGCAAAAACCTGCGCCGTCGGTGAGCATGGCCGAGAGCCAGTCGCGCAAGGTCGCGGCGTCCGTGATGTCGCCCGCCTCCACCGCCCATTCGATGCCGCTGGAATAGGAGAACGCGCCGACCGGGAAGGACGGCGACAGCCAGGTCATCAGCCGATAGAGCGCCGCAAGCTCGCCCTCGCTCATGGCGCGCGCCTCTTCCGGCCCGACGCTATTTGTGGTCATGAGCATGGGTGTCGCCGTGGTGATGCTCGTGGTCGCAATGCTCGTCATGGTGATGATGGCCGTCGCCATGATGATGCGCGTGATCATGGTGATGGTCGTGCGCGTGGTGATGGCCGGTGTGGCCATGATCGTGATCATGGTGATGGTCGTGCGTGTGGTGATGGCCGGTGTGGCCATGATCGTGATCGTGCGCAGCATGCCCGGCGGCATAGGCGCCGCCTTCGGGGTCGAACGGCGCCTCGATCTCGATCACGCGCGCCCCCAGCCCCGTCACCATCGCCTCGATGACGTGATCCCTGCGGATGCGCAGGCCCTTGCCCACGATCTGTGTCGGCAGATGGCGGTTGCCGAGATGCCAGGCGATCCGCACCAGATGCGCGGGATCGGCGCCCCTGATCTCGACCAGCGGCTCGGGCGCCGCCACAACTTCGATCAGACGTCCGTCTTCCAGCACCAGCGCGTCGCCGCCGCGCAATGCAACGGCATTCTCGAGGTCGAGCAGGAATTCGAGGCCACGCGTGCCCGTCATCGCCATCCGCCGCCGGTGCCGGTCGTCGAAGTCAAGCACGACGGTATCGGCCGGCGTTTCGACCCAGCGATACTGTCCCAGAACTTGCGTCGCGCGGATCATGCCTTGATGATGTCCACTTTGGCGTCGCTGATGATCTCGATCACGGTCGGCGAGGCCTTCAGCGGCGCGGAATATTCGCGCCAGACTTTCATATGCGGCGCACGGCCATGCGCATTGAGGTCGTCGCGCGTTTCCCAGCGCTCCACCACGACATATGTGTCGGGGTCGTGGATGCTGGTATGGCCTTCATAAGAAAGACACCCCTTTTCCTTTCGCGTCTCGGCGATGCATTTCTTGTGCCCGGCAATATACGTATCGCGCTGGCCCGGCTTCACCTGCGTGGTGGCGACGACGTAGATCATTACTTTCTCCCTATTCTTCTTGTTTCAGCGCACGGTGTTATGAACTATGCCGGGAGTGGTTTTAGAACATGAAATAGCGCTGTGCCAAGGGCAGCACCTCGGCGGGTTCGCAGGTCAGAAGCTCGCCGTCTGCGCGCACCTCGTAGGTCTCCGGATCGACCTCGATCCTCGGCGTAGCGTCATTGTGGATCATGCTCTTCTTGGAAATGCCGCTGCGGGTGTTTTTGACCGGATAGAGCGTCTTGCTGATCCCAAGCTTGCGGGCAAGCCCGCCGGTCATCGCAGCCCTTGACGTGAACACCACCGACGAGGCCGTGAGCGACTTGCCGAAGGCCGCGAACATCGGCTGGTAATGCACCGGCTGCGGGGTCGGGATCGAGGCGTTGGGGTCACCCATGGGCGCGGCCACGATCGAGCCGCCCTTGATGATGCAGTCCGGCTTGACGCCGAAAAAGGCCGGCGACCACAGCACAAGGTCGGCCAGCTTGCCCTTCTCCACCGAGCCGATCAGCTTGGAGACGCCATGCGCGATCGCCGGGTTGATGGTGTATTTGGCGATGTAGCGCTTGACGCGGAAATTGTCGTTGTCCTTGCCCTTGTCCTGGGCCAGCTGCCCGCGCTGCTTCTTCATCTTGTCGGCGGTCTGCCAGGTGCGGATGATGACCTCGCCGAGCCGGCCCATGGCCTGGGAGTCCGAGGACATCATCGAGAGCGCGCCGAGATCGTGCAGGATGTCTTCGGCCGCAATCGTCTCTTTGCGGATACGGCTCTCGGCAAAGGCCAGGTCCTCCGCGATGGAGGGATCGAGGTGGTGGCACACCATCAGCATGTCCAGATGCTCGTCGATGGTGTTGCGGGTGAACGGCCGCGTCGGGTTGGTCGAGGACGGCAGCACGTTCTTCAGGCCAGCGATTTTGATGATATCCGGCGCGTGGCCACCGCCGGCGCCTTCGGTGTGGAAGGCGTGGATGGTGCGGCCCTTGAACGCCTTCACGGTGTCCTCGACGAAGCCGGATTCGTTCAGCGTATCCGAATGCAGCATCACCTGGACGTCGTAGTCGTCGGCGACCGCGAGGCAATTGTCGATCGCGGCGGGCGTGGTGCCCCAGTCCTCATGCAGCTTTAGCGCGCAGGCACCGGCCTTGATCATCTCGACCAGCGCGGCGGGCCGTGCGGCATTACCCTTGCCGGAGATGCCGAGATTGACCGGGAAGGCGTCGAACGACTGGATCATCCGCGCGATGTGCCAGGGGCCGGGCGTGCAGGTGGTGGCGAAGGTGCCGTGCGAGGGACCGGTGCCGCCCCCCAGCATGGAGGTGACGCCGCTCATCAATGCGTGCTCGATCTGCTGCGGACAGATGAAATGGATGTGGCTGTCGAAGCCGCCCGCGGTGAGGATCTTGCCCTCGCCCGCGATCACGTCGGTGCCGGGGCCGATTACGATGGTCACGCCAGGCTGGATATCGGGATTGCCGGCCTTGCCGATCGCGCTGATCATGCCTTCCTTGATGGCGACGTCGGCCTTCACGATGCCCCAGTGATCGACGATCAGCGCATTGGTGATGACGGTATCGGCCGCGCCCTGCCTGCTCGTGGCCTGCGATTGGCCCATGCCGTCGCGGATCACCTTGCCGCCGCCGAACTTCACCTCCTCGCCATAGGTGGTGAAGTCCTTCTCCACCTCGATGATGAGATCGGTGTCGGCGAGCCGCACCCTGTCGCCGGTGGTCGGGCCGAACATGTCGGCATAGACGGAACGCTTGATCTTCACGGACATGTCAGCCCCTCACTTTACACTACCGTCAGAGCACACTCTTCGCGGCTCGGACGGCTTCATCAAATTTGGCATCAAGCTTCGAATTAACGCCGCGGCATCCGGCAACGACCTGCTCGGCCCAGATCGTGTAGGCGGCCAGATCGTTGCGCTGCTCCTGACTTGGCTCCGGCACGATCCGCGCGCAGACATTGCTGACCTTGTCGGCGATCTTGATCAGCTTCGCGCCCGGTGATTTGTACGGCGCATCCTCGACCTGCTTTTGCCGGCGTTGTGGCTGCGGAAGCGACATGTCGTCGGTCACCTCATCCACCAGCGCGGCGACACGATCGCCAAACCCTGCCGCGAGCTCCTCGGGCGTGGTGAGATCATCCTCGACGGTGTCGTGCAGCCAGCCGGCCGCGACCAGCTCGGCGTCGGTGCCGTCAGTAACTTCGTCAAGGATGTTCGCGACTTCGGCAAGATGGTTGATGTAGGGCTCATCCGGGCGCGCCTTGCGCGCCTCTCCCGTGTGCCGGTGCGCGGCGAATTCTGCGGCTTTGGAAACGAGGCGGATCGGCGACAGCATGGCGACCTCCGTTTTTGCCTCAACCTTGCCGTTGTCCCGATCGTTCCTGTCACTGCACGCTTTCCAGAACTACAGCTTGCCCATGACGTCACCGCGGAAGCCGTAAATCATGCGCTTGCCCGCAAGTGCGACCAGCTGCACGTCGCGGGTCTGGCCGGGCTCGAAGCGGACGGCGGTGCCGGCGGCGATGTCGAGGCGCATGCCGCGGGCTTTCTTGCGGTCGAATTTCAGCGCCGGGTTGGTTTCGAAGAAGTGGTAGTGTGAGCCGACCTGGATCGGACGGTCGCCAGTGTTGGCGACCGTCAGCGTCACGGTCTTGCGGCCGGTGTTGAGTTCGATCTCGCCGTTCTTGATGAAGAGTTCGCCGGGGATCATGTTTGCTGCCTCGCATTGCTCCGTTTCCGTCATGGCCGGGCTTGTCCCGGCCATCCACGTCTATCCGATAGCTCCGAAAGACGTGGTTGCCCGGGACAAGCCCGGGCATGACGATGTTGATAGATGCGTGCGCCTCATCGGATCGGCTCGTGCACGGTGACGAGCTTCGTCCCGTCGGGAAACGTCGCCTCGACCTGGATGTCGTGGATCATCTCGGGGATGCCGGGCATCACTTGGTCGCGGGTCAGGACCTGCGCGCCGGCCTGCATCAGGTCGGCGACGGTGCGGCCGTCGCGGGCGCCCTCGACGATGAAATCTGAAATGAGCGCCACCGCCTCTGGATGGTTGAGCTTGACGCCGCGCTCGAGCCGGCGGCGCGCTACCATCGCGGCCATCGAGATCAGAAGCTTGTCCTTTTCGCGGGGAGAAAGATTCATGCGGAAATACTCGTCAATTGAGAATTAGTTCAGCCAAAGGCGGGGCAGCGGCGAAGGCGACGCGCGGCCCAGCACCGTCATCATGTCGGCGCGCAGGGCCGCCGCATCTTGGGCACAGAAGCGCGCCATTGCAAAGCCGTTCCAGGCGGAGACGCCGACTTCGCCGCCATAGCAATCCGCGGCCTCGCGGATGCGCTCGACGACCGCCTCGTCCCCCGGCACGATCAGCGCCGTGGCAATGGCAGCGCCGCCCTTTGCGACCGCCGGCCTCGCCAGTTTTGCGCCGATGTCGCCATCGAGGTGGACGGTTTCGGCAAACACCAGTCTGTCGCCGCGGTGCAGGCGCCAGCGATCGACGAACTCGCCCCTCGTCATGCGCTCGCCCATCGCGGCGCGGCCGAACACCACGATTTCACAGAGCAGCAGCGAGGCGTCCTCGGCCACATCGATGTCGATCCGCCGGGATATTTTTGCACCGTTGAACAGGATGGTCTCCTGCGGCAGCCAGGCAAGATGCGCGCCACTTGCGACCTTCAGCGAAATGCCGAGCTGCGCGGCGGCATCCGGCGCGCGGTAGACCTTTTCGGCCGCCGCCGTCGTCAGCGTGAGACGGGCCCCCTCGCCCGCGGAGATCGCCATGTCAAAGCGGTCGCCACCGGCAACGCCGCCCGCGGTGTTGACGAACACGGCCGAGAGGCCCTCGTCCTCCGGCGAAGGAAAGCGCACGCGGAGCGATCCGGATTCATGCAAGGTCCCGCGGCGGGTCATGCCATCCTCGCAACGCACGTCGAAACGCACGGCGCCTTGCGCGCGGTTGGCCGCGAAAATCGCAGAAGCTTCGCGCATTTCCTTGCGCATCCATCCCTCGGGAAGCAGCCGTGCGCGGCCGCGTCGGATTGTTGTCACAGAGCCATCTGGCGGCTGATCTCGGCCGGATCGAGATTGGCGCGATCGCAGGAATATTTCACCGCGCCACGGTCCATGACCGCGAAATTGTCGCCGAGCTCGCAGGCAAAGTCGAGATATTGTTCGACCAGAACGATGGCGATGTTGCCGAGATTGCGCAGGTAAGAGATCGCGCGGCCGATGTCCTTGATGATCGAGGGCTGGATGCCTTCGGTCGGCTCGTCGAGCAGCAAGAGTTTCGGCCGCATCACCAGCGCGCGGCCAATGGCGAGCTGCTGCTGCTGGCCGCCCGAGAGGTCGCCGCCGCGGCGGCCGAGCATGTTTTCCAGCACCGGAAACAGCGAGAACACGTCGTCGGGGATGCTGCGCTGGTCGCGCTTCAAGGGACCAAAGCCGGTCTTGAGGTTTTCCTCCACCGTCAGCAGCGGAAATATCTCGCGCCCCTGCGGCACAAAACCGATGCCGCGGCGGGCACGCTCGTAGGATTTCAGCGGATTGAGGTCCTCGCCGTCGAAGGTGATGCTGCCCGACGAGATCGGATATTGCCCGACCAACGCGCGCAGCAGCGAGGTCTTGCCCACGCCGTTGCGGCCGAGCACGCACGTCACCTTGCCGGGCTCGGCGGTCAGCGACACGCCGCGCAACGCTTGCGCTGCGCCGTAATAGAGGTTGATCTTGTCGACCTTCAGCATGCTAGCGCCCCAGATAGACTTCAATCACGCGCTCGTTCGACGACACCTGGTCGATCGTGCCTTCGGCCAGCACCGAGCCTTCGTGCAGGCAGGTGACCTTGACGCCGAGCTCGCGCACGAAAGCCATGTCGTGCTCCACCACCATGATGGTGTGGTTGCGGTTGATCTCCTTCAGGAGCTCCGCGGTCATCTGGGTCTCGACATCGGTCATCCCGGCCACGGGCTCATCGACCAGCAGGACCTTCGGATCCTGCGCCAGCAGCATGCCGATCTCGAGCCACTGCTTCTGGCCGTGCGACAGGCTTCCGGCCAGGCGATGGCGCGCGCCGGTCAGGCGGATGGTCTGCAGCACCGTGTCGATGCGTTCGGATTCCTCCGCATTGCTGCGCCAGAACAGCGTGCCCTTGACGCTATGGTCGACGTTGAGGGCCAGCAGCAGATTGTCCTGCACGGTCTGGCTCTCGAACACCGTCGGCTTCTGGAATTTGCGGCCGATGCCGAGCTCGGCGATGCGCGTCTCGTCCAGCCGGGTTAGGTCGACCGTGCCGTCGAACAGCACCACGCCGTCGTCCGGCTTGGTCTTACCGGTGATGATGTCCATCATGGTGGTCTTGCCGGCGCCGTTCGGGCCGATGATGGCGCGCATCTCGCCGGGCTCAAGCGCCAGCGACAGGTTGTTGATGGCGTGGAAGCCGTCGAAGGAGACGTGCACGCCGTCGAGATAGAGCAGCGCTGAGGTCTTGCGGGTATCCATGACGTTCATGCGCGTTACTCCGCCGGATTCGGTTTCGGCTCGGCGCCGTCTTCGCGCGCGGCAGAGGCCGCATCGTCATCGCGCGCGGCCTTCCACGGCTCCCACCACGCATTGAAAGTGCCGATGATGCCTTTGGGCAGCAGCAGCGTGACCAGGATGAACAGCGCGCCCAGCATGAACAGCCAATAGGGCGCGAGCGGACCCGAGGTGAAGACGGTCTTCGCGTAGTTGACCACGACCGCGCCGAGCGCAGCGCCCACCAGCGTGCCGCGGCCGCCGACGGCGACCCAGATCACGGCTTCAATGGAGTTGCCCGGCGAGAATTCCGACGGGTTGATGATTCCGACCTGCGGCACATAGAGCGCGCCCGCGACGCCCGCCATGCAGGCTGACAGCGTGAACACGAACAGCTTGTAGGATTCGACGCGATAGCCGAGGAAGCGCGTGCGGGATTCGGCGTCGCGGATCGCCACCAGCACCTTGCCGAGCTTGGAGGTGACGACCGCGCGGCAGATCAGGAAGGTTCCGATCAGCGCCGCACAGCTCAGGAAGAACAGCGCGCAGCGCGTGCCCTCGGCCTGCACGTTGAAGCCGAGGATGTCCTTGAAGTCGGTCAGGCCGTTATTGCCGCCGAAGCCGAAATCGTTGCGGAAGAAGCCGAGCAGCAGCGCATAGGTCATCGCCTGTGTGATGATCGAGAGGTACACACCGGTGACGCGCGAGCGGAAGGCGAACCAGCCGAAGGCAAAGGCGAGCAGGCCGGGCACCACCACCACCATCAGCGCCGCAAACCAGAACATGTCGAAGCCGTACCAGTACCAGGGCAGGTTCGGCCAGTTCAGGAACACCATGAAATCGGGGAGGATTGGGTTGCCGTAGACGCCGCGGCTGCCGATCTGCCGCATCAGGTACATGCCCATGGCATAGCCACCAAGCGCGAAGAACGCGCCATGGCCGAGCGAGAGAATGCCGCAATAGCCCCAGATCAAATCGATCGAGAGCGCGAGGATGGCGTAGCAGGCATATTTGCCCCACAGCGCCACCAGATAGGTCGGCACCCGGAGGAAGGATCCTTCCGGCAGCAAGAGGTTGGACAGCGGAATCAGGATGCCGAGGCCGGCGACGATCAGAATGAACAGCGTTGCGGCGCGGTCGAGCGAGCGGGTGAGGATATGCGGCATCATGCTTCCACCGCCCGTCCCCTAAGCGCGAACAGGCCGCGCGGCCGCTTCTGGATGAACAGGATGATCAGCACCAGGATCGCGATCTTGCCGAGCACGGCGCCTGCCACCGGCTCCAGGAACTTGTTGGCGATGCCAAGCGTAAACGCGCCGACCAGCGTGCCCCAGAGATTGCCGACGCCGCCGAACACGACGACCATGAAGCTGTCGATGATGTAGCTCTGGCCAAGATTGGGGCTGACATTGTCGATCTGCGACAGCGCGACGCCGGCGATGCCGGCAATGCCGGAGCCGAGGCCGAAGGTCAGCGCATCGACGCGCGAGGTGGCGATGCCCATGGAGGCCGCCATGCGGCGGTTCTGTGTGACCGCGCGCATTTCGAGGCCGAGCGCGGTGTAGCGCAGCATGGCGAGCAGGATGGCGAAGACCGCCAGCGTGAAAACAAGGATCCAGAGCCGGTTGTAGGTGATGGTGATCTGGCCGACATCGAAGGCGCCGCTCATCCAGGAAGGATTGCCGACCTCGCGGTTGGTGGGCCCGAAGGCGGTGCGCACCGCCTGCTGGATGACCAGCGAGAGGCCCCAGGTGGCGAGCAGGGTTTCCAGCGGCCGTCCATACAGGAAGCGGATGATGCCGCGCTCGATGGCAACGCCGATGGCGCCGGCGACCATGAAGGCGAGCGGCACGGCGATGAGCAGCGAATAGTCGAAGAGCGCGGGATAGCGGGTGCGGATCACCTCCTGCACCACGAAAGTGGTGTAGGCGCCGATCATCACCATCTCGCCATGGGCCATGTTGATGACGCCCATGACGCCGAAAGTGATGGCTAGCCCGATGGCGGCGAGCAGCAGCACCGAGCCGAGCGAGAGGCCATACCAGGCGTTCTGCACCATCGACCACATCGCCAGATTACTCTGGATCGAGGAGATCGCGCCGGCCACGGCTTTCGCGACCAGCGGCGGCTGGTCGGTGCCGAGGCTGGTCAGGAGCGCCAGCGCTTCCTGGTCGCCTTTCGACTTGATGACTGCAACCGCGTCGAGCTTGTCCGCTTCGGAGGCGTCTTGCTTGAACAGCAGGATCGCCGCGCGCGCCTCGGCGAAGGCGGTCTTGACGGACTTGTTGGTTTCCTTGGCCAGTGCCTCGTCGACCGCGGATAGCGCGTTCTCGTCATGCGACTTGAACACCGCCTGGGCGGCGGCCAGCCGCCTGGCGGGATCGGGCGACATCAGCGTCAGGCTGCCGAGCGCGGCATCCACATGCCGGCGCAGGCGGTTGTTGACCCGCACTTCGCTGGCGCCGTCAGGCAGCTTGTCGACGGCGGCACCGGTTGTGGCATCGATGATCTTGCCGTCGGCTTGCTTGATGAAGACCTTCTTGCTCTCGGGATCGGCGAACAGCCGTTCGTCTCCGAGCGCGCCGATGATGCGAGGGGCGAGCGGATTTCCGGACGCGGCGACCGCGGCGATGGCTTCCGCGGTCTCGGCGAAATCGTCGTTGGCGAATTTGGCGACCGCATCCTCGAACGGGCCCGCGCAAGCCGGCGCCGTGAAGACGAAAATCAGCAGAAATGAAAGGACAGCCGCGCGAAGGCGGTCAAATATATCGGCAGACACTGGACTTCCCCGGCAGGAGATTTGGAGAAGGCGGCGGCAGCGCCGCCTTCTCCGTTGTCGTGATTGTCTTGCGGGTGCGTTTCAGATCAGGAGCCCCTCATCAGGAACCCTGGCCGCCGCACTTGTTGAGCTTGACGTTGTAGTTGCCGCACTTCTTGTCGACCCAGTCGCCGATCAGGTCCTTGGAGCCCTCGAGCTCCTTCGACCAGGCATCGCCGGGGACGAGGCCCGGGGTCTTCCAGACCACGTCGAACTGGCCGTTGCCCTTGATCTCGCCGATGAACACGGGCTTGGTGATGTGGTGGTTCGGCAGCATCTTGGACACGCCGCCGGTCAGGTTCTTGGCCTCGATGCCCGGGAGGGCGTCGATCACCTTGTCGGCGTCGGTCGACTTCACCTTCTCGACCGCCTTGACCCACATGTCGAAGCCGATGACATGCGCTTCCATCGGGTCGTTGGTGACGCGCTTCGGATTCTTGGTGTAGGCCTGCCACGCCTTGATGAACTTCTCGTTCTCGGGCGTCTTGATCGACTGGAAGTAGTTCCAGGCGGCGAGATGGCCGATCAGAGGCTTGGTGTCGATGCCGGCGAGCTCTTCTTCACCCACCGAGAACGCCACGACCGGGATGTCCTTGGCCTTGATGCCCTGGTTGCCGAGCTCCTTGTAGAAGGGAACGTTGGCGTCGCCATTGATGGTGGAGACCACCGCCGTCTTCTTGCCGGCCGAGCCGAACTTCTTGATGTCGGCCACGATCGTCTGCCAGTCGGAGTGACCGAACGGCGTGTAGTTGATCATGATGTCTTCCTGGGCCACGCCCTTCGACTTCAGGTAGGCTTCCAGGATCTTGTTGGTGGTGCGCGGATAGACGTAGTCGGTGCCCGCCAGCACCCAGCGCTTCACCTTCTCCTCCTTCATCAGGTAGTCGACGGCGGGGATCGCCTGCTGGTTCGGGGCGGCACCGGTATAGAACACGTTGCGCTCGCTCTCCTCACCCTCGTACTGCACGGGGTAGAACAGGATCGAGTTCAGCTCCTTGAAGACCGGGAGCACGGACTTGCGCGACACCGAGGTCCAGCAGCCGAACACGACCGCGACCTTGTCCTTGGTGATGAGCTCGCGCGCCTTCTCGGCGAACAGCGGCCAGTTCGAGGCGGGGTCGACGACGACGGCTTCGAGCTTCTTGCCGAGCACGCCGCCCTTCTTGTTCTGCTCGTCGATCAGGAACAGGATCGTGTCCTTCAGCGTGGTTTCGCTGATGGCCATGGTGCCGGAAAGGGAATGGAGGACGCCGACTTTGATGGTCTCCTGCGCCTTGGCTGGGCTGAACGCGAGGCCGAGCACCAGCCCGGCGGTGGCCACCAGCCAGCGACGGCGGCTCATCCTCGCAATATCGTGCGTGAATTGAGTAAGCATGAGGTGTCATCTCCCTGACGCAGACGCGTTAAACGCTGCGAGAACGGCCCCACGGCCGCCTGCGTTAAGGGAATCGCAAGACTCGTGCCACCGGTCCTATGCCGGCTAAACCACTGGAATCCCGACAGAATACCGCTTCGTCCCGAACATTCCGAAAAATGACTGCCCAAGCCTTGAGCGGAAAAAATGTACGCTTTGGCGGCAAATAGCCTAATTTCCAGCCAAAGCTAGGAGATTGGCTAATTTTCTGGCAGAGGTCTTCGGTGCTAAAATACCGGACAGCCATGCGGATGGCCCAAGCAACCCCTCCATCTCACGTAGAATTTTTGCCGGAATAGAACCATGCCGGGGAATTCACCTTGAAACCGGCGGGCTCATCAGCCATATCCACGGCGGCCCATGGAATCATCAGTGAGATCGTCAGTGATGAACGGGCCGCCGCGAGCCGCGTGTTCTGAGCCCGTTTGACGGCGTTCTGGCTCGCCATTCAACCAGCCAACCAACCTCGATACCCAAAACACGCGGGTGTCTTACGATGACCTCGCGCGCTCCTGGCCTGTCCGCCGGGCGCCTGCCGTTTTGATGGAAAGAACTCCGTTTGACCTCCTTTCAGGATTTCGGGCTCGCCGATCCCATTTCGCGTGCCCTTCTCGAAGAGAATTACCACACCCCTACCCCTATCCAGGCCCAGACCATTCCGCTGGCGCTGTCCGGCCGTGACGTGGTCGGCATCGCCCAGACCGGCACCGGCAAGACGGCCGCCTTCGCGCTGCCGATCCTCAACCGCCTGCTCGAAAACCGCATCCGGCCGCAGGCGAAAACCTGCCGCGTGCTGGTGCTCTCGCCGACGCGCGAACTGTCCGGCCAGATCCTCGACAGCTTCAATGCCTATGGCCGCCACATCCGCCTGACCTCGACGCTGGCCATCGGCGGCGTGCCGATGGGCCGGCAGGTCCGCGCGCTGCTCGGCGGCGTCGACGTGCTGGTGGCCACCCCCGGCCGCCTGCTCGACCTCGTGCAGGGCAATGCGCTCAAGCTCACCCAGGTCGAGTTCCTGGTGCTGGATGAAGCCGACCGCATGCTCGACATGGGCTTTATCAACGACATCCGCAAAATCGTCGCGAAACTCCCGATCAGGCGGCAGACGCTGTTCTTCTCGGCCACCATGCCCAAGGACATCGCTGATCTCGCCGACGCAATGCTGCGCGATCCCGCACGCGTGGCGGTGACCCCGGTCTCCTCCACCGCGGAGCGGATCAGCCAGCGCATCATCCAGGTCGATTTCGCGGCCAAGCACGCTTTCCTGGCCGAACTTCTGCAACAGGAACCGGTCGACCGGGCGCTGGTTTTCACCCGCACCAAGCACGGCGCTGACAAGGTGGTGAAAGGGCTGGCAAGAGCCGGCATCGCGGCCGAAGCCATTCACGGCAACAAGTCGCAGAACCACAGGGAGCGCGTGCTGGGCGCATTCCGTTCGGGGCAGATCCGCACGCTGGTAGCCACCGACATCGCCGCACGCGGCATCGACGTCGACGGCATCAGCCATGTCGTCAATTTCGACCTGCCCAACGTGCCGGAAACCTACGTCCACCGCATCGGCCGCACGGCGCGCGCCGGCGCCGAGGGCGTCGCGATCTCGCTGATCGCGGGCGCCGAGGAGATGGGATATTTGCGCGATATCGAGCGGCTGATCCGCATCAGCCTGCCCCGCGAGGACCGCCGCACCCCGGGCGGCCGCGAGGCGGCAGCGCCCGCCCCGCAGCACCGGCCCGGGCGGCCTGCACCCCGCGTGCATCCGCACCGGAACAATGACGGTGCGCAGCCTGCGAAAGGGCCTCGCCGGAGGCGCCGCGGTGGTGGTAATCATGGCGCCGCTCCGCAAGGCGGTCGGCATGAGTCGGCCCGCCCACAGGGCGGCCAGGCTGACGGGATCCAGGGAGTTGCCTTTCTGCATCGTGAAGGCCGGCCGAAATTCAAGCCAAACCGCAACCGACGTCCGCAGCACTAGCCGCCCACCGACCTGGAGAGAACCATGGCTAAAGAGGAGCTGATCCAGTTCGAGGGACTGGTCACCGAAATCCTTCCCGACGCGCGCTACCGCGTGCAGCTCGACACCGGGCACGAGATCGTTGCCTATACCGCAGGCAAGATGAAGAAGAACCGCATCAAGACGCTGGCCGGCGACCGCGTCACCGTCGAGATGTCGCCCTATGACCTGGAAAAGGGCCGCCTGATCTTCCGCCACAAGGACGAGCGACCGGCCTCGACCGGCCCCGGGCCCCAGCGCGGCCCCCAGCGCGGCGGTCAATTCCGCGGACGCAGGTAACAAAACCGGGATCACGCGTGGCATTTTCATGACACGCGTGCCCCCCTCTCGAACAAAGGCCGTGCAACAAAAATTCGCGCACCTCAGGATTGTTTTGAGGCCTGTATTCGAATACTATTGACTTATCGAGTTTCGGCCGGACGACATTAGCTATCCACCGGTGCAGCCGGTTCAGACGCTGACGACCCTTCCAAAAATTCGATCTCACCCAGCCTATCGAAAGTGGGCTTCGACTTTTTTTACTAGAGGACTATCCCCGTGAGCATGGGAACTGTGAAGTGGTTCAACGCGACCAAGGGCTTCGGCTTCATCCAGCCGGATGACGGCGGCAATGACGTGTTCGTGCACATCAGCGCTGTCGAGCGTGCCGGCCTTGGCACGCTGCGTGAAGGTCAGAAGATCTCCTACGAGATCGTGGCGGACCGCCGTTCCGGCAAGTCTGCAGCCGACAATCTCCGCGTCGCCTGACGCGGCTCTCCGGGGCATTCCGGGCATTCAATCGCCGATGCGAAAAGGCCGCGCCTTGAGGCGCGGCCTTTTTGTGCTGACTCTAGTTGTGTTGACTTAGGGCCTGCCGGCCGCAGGGTCAGGTCCCGCAAACGCTGGCGTTGTAGAGCACGCAGAGCGAGATGCGCGGACGCGTATAGGTTTGATCGCTGAGCGAAACGCCGGCCTTGGCCATCATGTAGCCGACCGCAGGCACGTATTTGTAGCTGACCTCACTGTAGATCAGATAAGTGCCGCCAATCTGCAGCGCTGTCGGCAAGTTGATCGAGCTGTTGGCCACGCGATCGGCCATGCCCGATCCTTTGCTCCATATCACCTTGCCGTTCAGCGTGGCGGGATCGACATAGATCTCGGTCACCCTGGTGTTCAGACTGGTGAGCGAGAACGGGTTCATGATCGCCTTGCCCGTCGTGTTGAAATTGGTGATGTCGTTGTCAGTGACGCTCGAGGACTGCGACACGAGGTCGGACATCGTGCGCGCCACCAGCGTCACCTTGCGGCTGGCGGCGACACCCGAAGAGAATTCCACCATGCCGAAAAACAGTGCCAGCATCAGCGGCACGATGAAGGCGAACTCGATGGCCGCATTGGCGCGGCGGTCGCCGATGAAGCGGCCGACCAGGTTTGCGGAATGCAGAGAAAGCTTGTCCATGGCTGGCGTTCCCCTGCTTCAAGAGGGCTCGATATGGAAAGCCGAGAGGCCTGTGAGCAGCCGCTTGGCGTTGCTGGTGTTCCGGCCGATGTTGGCGATGTTGTAGCCGAGGCCGGTGACAAAGAGCGGCCAGCGATAGAACGCGCGGACCACCACCGTTCCGGTCGAGTTGGCGGGCGGAACGCTGAAGGCAAGGCCGCTGCTGTCGTAATTCCCGGCGCCGTCGATGGGGTCGGTGATCGTGATGGTCGAGCCGGCCGGATAATATTTGACGTCGACGTCGATTCCCGTGCAATTCAGCAGCACCGCGACCCGGTTGCACAGATCGGCCTTGAATTGCGCGACAGTCGTGTTCGTGTTGTTGATCTGATTGGTGTAGATCAGGCGGCCGCTGTCCTGCACGCCGGACTCCAGCACCTGACTTGCGAAGAACACGATGCCAGTCTCGATGATGGCAAACAGCAGCGCGAAGAACGGCACGGCGACGAGCGAGAATTCGACCGCTGCCGAACCGCGGTTATTGCGGCGGAATCTTCGGAACAGTCTTTTCGGCGGGGCGGAAACGGTGGAGGCGGGCATCCCTGATATCCCTTTGGGCGACAGTCGCCGGAGGGCAGAAATACGCGAAACAGATTGTTGAAATGTTTCGGCCGTTTCGAACAGTCCGGCCAGGCCTGTTAGCAAAGTCTTAACCATTCCCGACAAGCAAAAGCCGCGCAGCGCGATTCGCGCGGCGCGGCTTTGCGCAATCCTCTGATATCAGTTCGGTCCCTTGGTGGTCGCGGCGGCGCTGCCGGAGGCCGTGTTGCTGAGCGAGCCGGCCTGGTCGATCGTCGCCTTGAAATATTCGCCGCCGTCGCCAAGCGTGACGCGGCGCTGGCAGATCGGCATGCAGCTGTAGGATTCCCGCTCCACGCCGCGATAGACGGTGACGAGCTGGTCGGACGGGCCTTCGACCTGAATGATGCGGTCCACCAACACCTCGCCGGCGCGATCGAGCGCGATGAAATTGGTGGCGCCGTAGCCCTTGCCGGTGACGACGATAATGCCGCCGGGCTGCAGGGTGACGTCGGCGATCAGGGGGTTGCCCACCACGATGGTGGCGACCTTGCCGGGCAGCCTTACCAGCTTGGCCTGATCGACATTGACCGCGATGGAATCGGGGATCGGCGGCACCGGTGCGGCGAGCGCCAGCGCCGGCCACAACAACAGTCCCAGGGCGATGGAACGGAATCCGAAACGCGCAGAGGCGCGGTTACGCAAGGTGTACGCCATACTCTACTCCGGGACGTTGACGAGCCGGCCTAAGCGATACGCAGCGGAACCGGCGCCCGATGAGGCTAAAGTGCCCACAATGTGTGAACTAATCGCAAAGAGCGCCGGGAAAATTGCTCGGTATTTCCCTTTGATTTCAAGCGGGAGGGGCAGCAGCCTGGCGCCTGAACGGATAGGCCAGCTGGCCAGCGATCTCGTTTGGAAAGCCGGCCTGCTCGACAATGCCGTAATTGTTGGGGAGACGACCTTGCGGCATGTACCAGGTGCCGAACACAAGGTCCCAGAGCGGAAAGGTGCCGGCAAAATTCTTGTTGCCGCCCTCCTCCGGCGAAGTGTGATGCCAGCGGTGGAATACCGGGGTCGCTAGCACGTAACGGAACGGGCCGAGGGTCCAGTTCAGGTTGGCGTGCACGAAGGCCGAATGGAAGATGTTGAAGGGGGCGAGCCAGACCATCGCGTTCGGCGATAGGCCGGCGAGCAGCAGCACGACGTCGACGCCGATGGTGCCGAGCAAAAGATTCACGGGATGGAAGCGCGCCGCCGAGATCCAGTCGAGATCCTCGGAGGAATGGTGAATGGCGTGGTACTTCCAGAAGCCGCCGCCATGGAACATGCGGTGCAGCCAGTACAGCATGAAGTCGGCGAGCACCAGGAACAGGATCGCCTGCACCGGCAGCGGCAGCGCCGACAGCGGGCCGTGGCCGTTGTCGTAGAAGGCGATCAATTCGTCCGCGTCGTGGATGCTGAAGAAGAAGCCGGCGCCGACCACCAATAGCCCGATGCGGAATACCCGTGCGAACAGCGGCACGAAGAACCAGTAGCAGACGTCGGTGACCAGCTCGCGCTTGCGCCACCACGGCTTGCCGGGATTGCAGGCCCAGAAATGCGCCAGCACCGTAAAGACGAGGGCCAGCACAATCGTCACCGGCACCACCTTGGCAATCGTCTGGCCGATCATTTCGACGACTTCCATGGGCAGGTTCGACATCGGGGCCTCATCCGCGAGCAGCAGCATCGCAGCGTTACGCCGCTGCGCTTAAGGAGCCATGAACGGCGGCGCGCATCGCCCCATCATAAGGGGGATGCTGGAAAATGTCGTTCTTTATCAAAGCCTTTAATGGCACGTTTACTGTGCTTAAGAACGGCCGGTTGCACCCGGTTTTACCTGATCAAATTAACCGTGCTGCAATTGTCGCACCCTAGGGTACCCCGATGGTCACGGTGCTGAGAACGCCGGCTCGACCAAACCTAGTTCGACAGCCACGTGTACATGGAGTTGAGTCAATGAAAAATCTGCTTGCCCGTTTCGTGAAGGACGAGTCCGGCGCTACCGCGATCGAATACGGCCTGATTGCCGCCGGCATTGCGCTGGCCATCATTGCCGTGGTCAACGGCCTCGGCTCGAACCTGAACACCAAGTTCAGCTCGATCAACAGCTCGCTCAAGTAAGCGGTGATGCGAGCGTAGCTTGCATAAAGGCCCCGGGCGTCCCCGGGGCCTTTCTTCTTCAAGCTCTGCAAAAGTACCGAGTGTTGCGTATGCGTAAGTCCCCGCCGATCAAGGCCGCGGCTCTTTCTGCGGCAAGCCGGCTCGACCGTTCCACGGCACTGGTCTGCCTGTCGCTCGTGCTGGCGCTGCTGATGCTGTCGGCCCGCATCGCAAGCATCTGGTGAGACGGTCCGTCGTTTCCCGATCGTTCATCATTGACCGCTAGGCTCGCGGCTCCGTTCCCTCGCCGCGCTGGGCACAACAGCCATGATCCTCGACATCGCACGCCTTCTGCTGTTCCCGGCGCTGATGGCGTTCGCGGCCGCAAGCGACCTCTTCACCATGACTATCTCCAACCGGGTGTCGCTGGCGCTGGCCGTGGGCTTCCTGTTGCTGGCGGTCGCCTCGGGCATGGGGGCTTACGACATCATGATGCACGTCGCGGCGGGTGTTGCGGTGCTGATGATCGGGTTCGGCTGCTTTGCCATGGGCTGGGTCGGCGGCGGCGACGCCAAGGTGGCCGCGGCCGCGGCCCTCTGGTTCGGTTTTGCCCATCTCATGAACTATCTGCTCTACGCCTCGCTGTTCGGCGGGGCGCTGACCCTGCTGCTGCTGCAGTTCCGGCAATGGCCGCTGCCGGTGTCGTTCGCGGGCCAGCCCTGGCTTGCCCGGCTGCATGCCAAGGAGACGGGCATCCCCTACGGCATTGCGCTGGCGATCGGCGCACTCATGATCTACCCGGAAACGGAATGGATGAAGACAATCGATCTGTCTCACCTTGTTATCCGGTGATTTCAGCAACACCGGCCAAGTAACTCCCCGTTAAGGCAATTTCCTCACGCTCCATTAACCATGCTTTGACGAATAGCTGGTCAACTCCCGTTACAGCGGCGGAAGCGTCGCAGAGTAATGTGGAAAGTGAAGCGTATGAATCCCGCGCGCCTTGCAGTCCTTGCCGTTGCCGTCATCGCAGGCGGTATTGCCGCATATCTGGCAAGTGGATCAGACGACAAGCCCGCCACCCAGCCCGTCGCGCAAATGCAGACGGTGGACGTTCTCGTCGCCAAGAACGAGATCGGCCTCGGCCAGTCGGTGAAGCCGGACGATCTGCAATGGCAGACCTGGCCGGCGGCGACCGCGAGCGGCAACTTCATCAAGCGCCCCGACCGCCCCGAAGCCACCAAGGAAATCACCGGCTCGATCGCGCGCTCGCCCTTCATTGCCGGCGAGCCGATCCGCGAACCCAAGCTGGTGAAAGCCGACGGCTCCGGCTTCATGGCCGCGATCCTGCCGACCGGCATGCGCGCCATCTCCACAGACATTTCGCCGGAAACCGGCGCCGGCGGCTTCATCCTGCCCAATGACCGCGTCGACGTGATCCTGACCAAGCGCGAGAAGAATGCGGACAACAAGAGCGTGCCCGAGATCATCGAGTCCGAGATCATCCTGTCCAACGTGCGCGTGCTGGCGATCGACCAGGCGCCAAAGGAAAAGGAAGGCCAGAGCGCCCTCGTCGGCCGCACCGTGACGCTTGAGCTCAAGCCCGAACAGGCCGAAACGCTCGCGCGCTCGCGCCAGATGGGCACGCTGTCGCTGGCGCTGCGTTCCATCGCCGACGTCAAGATGGTCGAGCAGCTCGACGAGGACGGCAAGCAGCGGGCGCGGCGCGGCGAAAGCGTGAACGTGGTTCGCTACGGGGTCGTCAGCCCGACGACCGTTCAAAAGTGACGATGGGGACAGCGGCAATGAAGTGCAGGGGATATAGACCGACGCTGCGGAGCCTGATGTCCCGCGCCCTGTCGCTTTCGGCGGTCGCAGCTCTGATGTTGAACCAGGCCGTGGTCATGCCTGCGACGGCCGGCGACTACCGCATCGGCGCCTCGCCCTCCTCCGCCGACGGCCAGACCAACGCGCGCTTCCTGTCGCTCGGCGTCGGCAAGTCCGTCGTCATCGACCTGCCGCGCGACGTCAAGGACGTCCTGGTTGCCGATCCCAAGATCGCCAATGCCGTGGTCCGCTCGGCCCAGCGCGCCTACATCATCGGCGCTGCTGTCGGCCAGACCAACATCGTGTTTTTCGATTCGGCCGGCCAGCAGATCGCCGCCTATGACATCGCGGTGAAGCGGGACCTCAACGGCGTGCGCGCCGCGCTGAAGCAGATCATGCCAAATTCCGAGATCCAGATCGATGGCCTCGGCGACAACATCATGCTGAGCGGCACTGCCGCGAGCCCGATCGAGGCGCAGCAGGCCGGCGATCTCGCCGCCAAGCTCGCCGGCGGCCAGGAAAGGGTGGTCAATTCCATCGTGGTGCGCGGCCGCGACCAGGTGATGCTGAAGGTCACCGTCGCCGAAGTCGCGCGTAACATCATCAAGCAGCTAGGCATCGACCTCAGCGGGAGCCTGAATTACGGCACCTCGGTCGTGAGCTTCAACAACCGGACTCCGTTCACGGCCTTGGGCCGCCCACTGGTCGACCTCAACAACATCACCGGCACGTTCGGAGCCGGCGCCAACGTGACGGCCGTCCTCCGCGCCATGGAAAGCGCGGGCGTGGTGCGCACACTGGCCGAGCCGAACCTGACGGCGATTTCGGGCGAGGCTGCGACCTTCATCGCGGGCGGCGAATTCCCGATTCCCGCCGGCTATTCCTGCGATCCCGTCACGCGCGTCTGCACGACGCAGATCTTGTACAAGAAATTCGGCATCTCGCTCAATTTCACGCCTGTCGTGCTGACCGAGGGCCGCATCAGCCTGCGCGTGATGACCGAGGTCTCGGAACTGTCCAACGAAAACGCGATCACGCTGAACCAGCAGGGTAGCTCGCTGACCATTCCCTCGATCCGCACCCGCCGGGCCGAGACCACGCTGGAAATTCCCTCCGGCGGCTCGATGGCGATGGCCGGCCTGATCGCCGAACAGACCAAGCAGGCGATCAACGGCCTTCCCGGCCTGACGCAACTGCCGGTCCTCGGCACGCTGTTCCGCAGCCGTGACTTCGTCAACAGCCAGACCGAGCTGATGGTGCTGGTGACGCCCTATGTCGTGCGCGCGGTGGCGCAGAAGGAGCTGTCGCGGCCGGATGACGGCTTCTCCAACACGAGCGATCCGCAGGCCGACCTGATTGGCAATATCAACCGCATCTACGGCGTTCCCGGGCGGGTCGAGCCGGCGCGGAACTACCGCGGCACCTATGGCTTCATCACGGACTAAGGGCGGGCAAGGACGATGACAATCACAGCCAAATCATCCGCCGACCGCCGCCGGGGCTTGCGCCTGGCGGCGACGCTGATCGGCGTTTCCGTCGCGCTCAGCGCCTGCAAGACTTTCGAGGCCCCGATCGTAGCCGCCGAGCCCTATCCGGCCGACTATCGCCTGCGCCATCCGATCGCGGTGACGGAAGCCGATCGCTCCATCGTCGTGTTCATCGGCACCGGCCGCGGCGGCATGACCGCGGGCCAGCGTGCTGACGTCATGGGCATGGCGCAGACCTGGCTGCGCGAAGGCACCGGCGGCATCAGCATCGACATGCCGACGGGCACGCCGAATGCGCGCGCCGCGCACGAGACGCTGCGCGAGATCCAGGCGATGATCGCCGCCGCGGGCGTGCCGCCGCGCGCCGTCAGCGTGCGCCAGTACCAGCCGAAGGATCCGCGTTTCATGGCGGCGATCCGGCTCAACTATCCGAAGATTGCGGCGACCGCCGGCCCTTGCGGCATCTGGCCGGAGGACCTTGGCCCCTCGATCAAGAACCCCAGCTACTTCGAGAACAAGTCCTACTACAATTTCGGCTGCGCCAGTCAGCGCAACCTCGCTGCCATGGTCGACGAGCCGTCGGATCTGGTGCAGCCGCGCGCGGAAACGCCGGCGTACACCATGCGGCGCAACGTGGCTTTCGAGAAGTATCGTAAGGGTACGTCAACCACGACCCTCTATCCCGAAGCCGACAGGGCCAAACTCAGCGATACAGGCAAATGATCAGTTACGCGCGCCAGAACCAGGAAGAACAGGCTGAAGCCACCCCGACGCCGGTCGACGATCACATCGCGCCGGCGCCGCGGGTGTCGGTGCAGGCTTTCTGCGAAACGGTCGAGACCGCGGCTGCCGTGCAGTCGGCGGGCGAGGACCGGCGCCTCGGCAAGGCGCATCTGAAGATCCAAATGGGGGGCATGGTTGCCGCCATCGAGGCCTATCGCTCGGCGCCGACGCCGAACGTCATAATCCTCGAGGTCGAGAGCCGCGCCAACATCCTGACCGGCCTCGACCAGCTCGCCTCCGTCTGCGACGCCGGAACCCGCGTCGTCGTGATCGGCCGCGTCAACGACGTCGCGCTGTATCGCGAACTGGTGCGCCGGGGCGTCAGCGACTATCTGATCGCGCCGGTGACCGCGCTCGACGTGGTGCGCTCGATCTGCAACCTGTTCTCCGCGCCGGAAGCCAAGTCGGTCGGCCGCATCATCGCCGTCGTGGGCGCCAAGGGCGGCGTCGGCTCCTCCACCATCGCCCACAACGTCGCCTGGGCGATCGCCCGCGACCTCGCGCTCGATTCCGTGGTCGCCGACCTCGACCTCGCCTTCGGCACCGCCGGCCTCGACTACAACCAGGACCCGGCGCAGGGCATCGCGGATGCGGTGTTTTCGCCGGACCGCGTCGATACCGCTTTCGTCGACCGCCTGCTGTCGAAATGCACCGATCATCTGAGCCTGCTTGCCGCGCCCGCGACGCTGGACCGGGTCTATGATTTCGGCGACGACGCGTTCGACGCCATCTTCGACACACTGCGCGCCTCGATGCCCTGCATCGTGCTCGACGTGCCGCATCAATGGTCGGGCTGGACCAAGCGCGCGCTGATCGGCGCCGACGACATCCTGATCGTCGCCTCTCCGGATCTGGCGAGCCTGCGCAACACCAAGAACATCTTTGATCTCCTGAAGGCGGCGCGGCCGAACGACCGTGCGCCGCTCTACTGCCTCAACCAGGTCGGCATTCCCAAGCGCCCCGAGATCGCCGCCACCGAATTCGCCAAGGCGATCGAGAGTCAGCCGATCGCGACCATACCGTTCGAGCCGCAGATGTTCGGTGCCGCCGCCAACAACGGGCAGATGATTGCGGAAATCTCTGCCAATCATCGCACCACCGAGATGTTCCTGCAGATCGCGCAGCGCCTGACCGGGCGCGGCGAGACCAAGAAGCCGAAGAGTTCGTTCCTGTCACCCCTGCTCGGAAAGCTGCGCGGCAAGTAAGCCGTCCGGAGTGTCGTCGTGTTTGGTAAGCGTACAGATAGCGACCAGCGAGTTGTAAAATCCCCGGCCCCCGTGCCGGCGCCTTCGGCTGCCCCGGCCGCACCGGCGGCCGCCCCCGCCGTCTCCTCCCCGCCGCTCGCACCCGCCAAACCCCCGCCGCCCGCGCCTGTGATCGAGAGCCGCCGGTCGGACAACTACTATCAGGTCAAGGCGACCATCTTCGGCGCTCTGATCGAGGCGATCGATCTCGCGCAGCTCGCCAAGCTCGACAGCGAATCGGCGCGCGAGGAAATCCGCGACATCGTCAACGAGATCATCGCGATCAAGAACATCGTGATGTCGATCGCCGAGCAGGAAGAGCTGCTCGACGATATCTGCAACGACGTGCTGGGTTACGGCCCGCTGGAGCCGCTGTTGTCGCGCGACGACATCGCCGACATCATGGTCAACGGCGCCGGCACCGTCTACATCGAAGTCGCCGGCAAGATCCAGCGCACCGGCATCCGCTTCCGCGACAACCAGCAGCTGCTCAACATCTGTCAGCGCATCGTCAGCCAGGTCGGCCGCCGCGTCGACGAATCCTCGCCGATCTGCGACGCGCGCCTTGCCGACGGCTCGCGCGTCAACGCCATCGTGCCGCCGCTGGCGATCGACGGCCCCGCGCTCACCATCCGCAAGTTCAAAAAGGACAAGCTGACCCTCGACCAGCTGGTCAAGTTCGGCGCGATCACGCCGGAAGGCGCGGAGATCCTGCAGATCATCGGCCGCTGCCGCTGCAACGTGCTGATCTCCGGCGGCACCGGCTCCGGCAAGACCACGCTGCTGAACTGCCTGACCAACTATATCGAGCACGACGAGCGCATCATCACCTGCGAAGACGCCGCCGAGCTCCAGCTGCAGCAGCCGCACGTGGTGCGGCTGGAAACCCGGCCGCCCAACATCGAAGGCGAAGGCCAGGTCACCATGCGCGAGCTGGTGCGCAACTGCCTGCGTATGCGACCGGAACGGATCATCGTCGGCGAAGTCCGCGGACCCGAGGCGTTCGACCTGCTGCAGGCCATGAACACCGGCCATGACGGCTCGATGGGCACGCTGCACGCCAACAACCCGCGCGAAGCACTATCGCGCTGCGAATCCATGATCACCATGGGCGGCTTTTCGCTGCCTTCGCGCACCATCCGCGAGATGATCTGCGCCTCGATCGACGTCATCGTGCAGGCCGCGCGCCTGCGCGACGGGTCGCGCCGCATCACCCACGTCACCGAGGTGATGGGCATGGAAGGCGACACCATCATCACCCAGGATATCTTCGTCTACGACCTGGTCGGCGAAGACGCCAACGGCAAGATCATCGGCAAGCACCGCTCCACCGGCATCGGCCGGCCGAAATTCTGGGAGCGCGCGCGCTACTACAACGAGGAGAAGCGGCTCGCCGCGGCGCTCGATGCCGCCGAAGTCAAGCCGAATACCTAAGGGCCGCACCATGAACATGCAGAACCTCGCACTGAGCTTTCTCGCCGCCACCGCAGTCGGCGGGCTCGCCTGGGTGTTCATCTATCCGATGATGTCCGGCGAGCGGCAGGCCGCGGCCCGCCGCGAGCTGGTTGCCAAGCCCGAGCCTGCGGCGCGGCGCGCCGACAACAAGGCGCAGAAGTCGCGCCGCGAGCAGGTCGAAGGCTCGCTGAAGGAGATCGAGGCGCGCGCCAAACAGAGCAAGGCGACGCTGAGCACCCGCCTGATGCAGGCGGGACTGGGCTGGAGCACGCAGAAGTTCTGGATGATATCCGGCGTGCTCGGATTCATCGGCTTTGCCATCGCACTCGTTGCCTCGGGCAGTCTGCCGGGCGCCATCGGCATGGGCTTTGCGTTCGGCTTCGGCGTACCGCGCTGGCTGCTCTCGTTCCTGAAGAAGCGGCGCGAGAAGGCGTTCCTTGCCGCCCTCCCCGATGCCGTCGACGTCATCGTGCGCGGCATCAAGGCCGGCCTGCCCCTGTTCGAATCCATCAAGGTGGTCGCCGCCGACGCGCCGGAGCCGCTGCGCAGCGAGTTCAGCGCCATCATCGAGACCCAGGCGATCGGCATGCCGCTGGGCGAGGCCTGCTCCCGCCTCTACGAGCGCATGCCGGTGCCGGAAGCCAATTTCTTCGGCATCGTGGTCGCGATCCAGCAGAAATCGGGCGGCAACCTCTCCGAAGCGCTCGGCAACCTGTCCAAGGTGCTGCGCGACCGCAAGAAGATGGCCGAGAAGATCCAGGCGATGTCGATGGAAGCCAAGGCCTCCGCCGGCATCATCGGCGCGCTGCCGCCGATCGTGATGATCCTCGTCTACCTCACGACGCCGGAATACATCTCGCTGCTGTGGACCGATCCGAAGGGCCAGCTGATGCTGGTGGGCTGCGTCATCTGGATGTCGATCGGCGTCATGGTGATGAAGAAAATGATCAATTTCGACTTCTGACGGTGCTGGCATGGTCGATTTCCTGATAGCGAAACTGCACGACGTCCGTTTCATGACCATGCTGCTCGCGGCCATCGCCGCGAGCCTGACCGTTTACACGCTGGTGATGCCGCTGCTCGCCGGCGAGAACATGGCCAAGCGCATGAAGGCGGTGGCGAGCGAGCGCGAGCGCATGCGCCAGCGCGAGCGCGAGCGTCTCAACAAGTCGGAAAAGGTTTCGCTGCGGCAGACGCCGAAGCAGCTGGTCTCCCGTGTCGTGGAAGACTTCAATCTCACCAAATACCTTGCCCAGGAAGCGGCGCGCGACAAGCTCGTCATGGCGGGCTACCGCGGCCCGGCGCACTACGTGACTTTCCTGTTCGCCCGCGCCGTGACGCCGATCTTGATGTTCGTCGGCGCCATCCTTTACGTCTTCGTCATTTCGCAGATGGAGAAGTCGCTGCCGGTCAAGATCGGCATTTGCGTCGGCGTCGCCTATCTCGGCCTGCAGGCGCCGATGCTGTTCCTGAAGAATGCCATCAGCAAGCGCCAGCTGCAGATCAAGCGGGCGTTTCCCGACGCGCTCGACCTGCTGCTGATCTGTATCGAGTCCGGCATGTCGGTGGAAGTCGCCTTCCGCAAGGTGGCGAGCGAAATCGTGGCGCAGTCGGTGGCGCTGTCGGAAGAGTTCACGCTGACCACGGCCGAGCTGTCTTATCTGCAGGACCGCAAGGTCGCCTATGAGAACCTGGCGCGGCGCACCGGGCTCGAGGGCGTCAAGTCGGTTTGCCTGGCGCTGCAGCAGTCGGAACGCTACGGCACGCCGCTCGGCCAGTCGCTGCGCGTGATGGCGCAGGAGAACCGCGACATGCGCATGAACGAGGCCGAGAAGAAGGCGGCCGCCTTGCCACCCAAGCTCACCGTGCCGATGATCCTGTTCTTCCTGCCGGTGCTGTTCGTCGTCATTCTCGGACCGACCTACATCAAGATCGCGGCGATGCAGTAACGGCCTCACTCGCCACCCAGCACACCGCGTCATCGCCCGGCTCGACCGGGCGATCCAGTATTCGCCGGCAGGAATTTTCAGCCGAGAAGCCGCGGCGTACTCGATCACTCGCTTTCGCGGGTGATGACAGTCAGTGGGCGAGTGAGAACCGCCGGCTAATCCGACGCATCCTGCGCCACGACGGGCGGCTTGCCGCGGGCGGCGGTGCGCGGATGGTCCTTGCGAGCAAGCATCTGCTTCAGAATGGCGACGTTGGCAGCCGCCTCATCGGGCGGCAGGTCGGCGCGCGCGATGGTCTCGGCCTCGGCAAAGCGGCCCTGCAGGCCGACGGCAAGCGCAAGGTTCTGCCGCACGCGCGTATCGGCCCGGCCCGTGGCCTGGGCCTTGCGCAGGGTCTCCTCCGCGCGCGGCAGCTCGCGCGAGAGCACGTAGGACATGCCGAGGTTGGACAGCACCGAGGGTTCGTCCGGCGCAATGCGCAGCGCGCTCGCATAGTAGCCGCGGGCTTCCTCGTGCTTGCCCATCTGGTCCAGCGCCGTGCCCTGCACCGAGAGGATGCGCCAGTCCGGATTGTCGGGCGAATGCGCGCGGCTCAGCACGTCGAAGGCCTGCTGGAAATTGCCGTTGTCGGCGAGCGCGCGGCCGTAAGCCGCCAGCAGCTGCTTGTTGCCGGGATGGGCGAGCGAGGCCTGTTCCAGCACGGCGGCTGCCTGGGCACGCTGGCCGTTGGCGCGCAGCGCCGTGCCATAGCGCAGCGCCGCTTCCGCATCCCTGGGGTTGGTGCGGTAACGCTCACCATAGACCTCAGCAGCGCGGCGCGGATCGGTTTCGCCGGCGGTGTCGGATTTCGAGGTAAGCGAGCCCGTGATGTCGCCCATGGTCTTGCAACCGCCGAGGCCGATGGCCAGCAGGGCCGTGATGGCGGCAGAGCCCAGCAACCGGGCAAGGGAAAGACGACACATGGCACATTCTCGGGTCGCGGAACCGAATGGGCCAGCAATAGACTGTTAACCCTAACGTCTGGTTAATCGCCCGCTTCCGGGCACGGCCAAACGCGTGTAGGTAGCGGCAAACGCCTCATCTTCCTGCCATCCTCGGGACAAGCATGCCTTCCCTATTCGAGACCGCCTCCAAAGCTTCCGCCATTCCCATCACCTTCGCCACCAAGACGACGTGGGACGCGATCAAGAAGGCTCTGCCCCCCGAAGCGCGGCAATTTGCCGAAGCCAACGGCTTTGCCGCAAAGCCTGGCAAATGCCTGATCCTGCCGGCGGCGAATGGCGCGATTGCGCAGGTGGTCTTCGGCATCGAGGAGGAGACCGCGAAATCGCGCGACCCGTTCCGCGCGGGCGCCCTGCCGGGGCTGCTCCCGGCCGGCACCTATCGTTTTGCCAATGCACCACATGACGCCAGGCTTGCCGCACTCGCCTTTGCGCTGGGCAGCTATCGCTTTGGGCGCTACCGCAAGGTCGACAACCCCGAGGTCCGCCTGGTGCCGCCCGACGGGGTGGATGCTGCGGAGCTGGCGCGGATGGCGGAGGCCGCGTTCCTTGCCCGCGACCTCATCAACACGCCCTCCAACGACATGGGGCCGGCCGAGCTGGAGACCGCCGCGCATGATCTGGCGAAACGCTTCGGCGCAAAATTCTCCTGCATCGCGGGCGAGGAGCTTGCGAAAGACTTCCCCCTGATTCACGCCGTCGGCATGGCCTCAAGCCGCGCGCCGCGGCTGATAGATTTCACCTGGGGCGATCCCAGCCATCCCAAGGTGACGCTGGTCGGCAAGGGCGTCTGCTTCGACACCGGCGGGCTCGACCTCAAACCGTCGAGCGGCATGCTGATCATGAAAAAGGACATGGGCGGTGCAGCCAACGTGCTGGCGCTGGCGCAGATGGTGATGGACGCCAACCTGAAGCTGCGGCTGCGCGTGCTGATCCCGGCGGTGGAGAATGCAGTCGCCGGCAACGCCTTCCGCCCGCTCGACATCTTCAAGTCGCGCAAGGGCATCACGGTGGAGATCGGCAATACCGACGCCGAGGGACGGCTGGTCCTTGCGGATGCGCTGGCGCTGGCCGACGAGGAGAAGCCGGAGCTGCTCGTCGATCTCGGCACGCTCACCGGCGCGGCGCGGGTCGCGCTGGGACCGGATTTACCGCCCTTTTACACCAATGATGAGACGCTGGCCGCCGACGTCGCGCGGCTGGCGCGGCAGGAGAACGATCCGTTGTGGCGCATGCCGCTGTGGCCGGCCTACGATTCGTGGCTGGACTCGAAAGTCGCCAACATCACCAACGCCCCGTCGGGCGCCTTTGCCGGCTCCATCACCTGCGCGCTGTTCCTGCAGCGCTTCGTGGAAGCGGCGAAAAGCTGGCTGCATGTCGACATCTACGGCTGGACGCCGTCGGCAAGGCCCGGCCGCCCCGAGGGCGGCGAGTGCCAGGCCGCGCGCGCCATCTACAAGCTCTTGAGCGAACGCTATGGATGACCCGCGCCTGACGCCGGCCCGGCCTGACGTCGCCGCCAAATATCTGGAGGGCAAGGTCAAGGCCGCGCGCTTTGTCGAGGGCGAGGTGCTTGAGGTGATCGACGCGATCGCGCCGCTGCGGCGGCTGCCTGCCGCCGACGCCGAACAGATGACGCAAGCGCTGAGGGGCGAGCGCGTCACTATCTATGACCGCAATAACGAAGGCTGGGCCTGGGGCCAGCTCGGCGGCGACGGCTATGTCGGCTGGCTGCCGGAAAGCGCGCTGGCCAAGCCCGCGGCGTCGCCGACACACAAGGTCACGGCGCTTACCACGCTGGTCTTCCCCGGCCCTTCGATCAAGCTGCCGCCGCTCACCTCGCTGCCGCTGGGCGCCCGCGTGAGCATCGCGCGCGAGGATGCAACTTTCGCAGTGACGGCGGACGGGCATCATCTGCCGCGGCAGCATCTCGGCCCGCTCGATGCCTACGCATCCGATTTCGTCGCGGTCGCCGAACGTTTCGTCGGCGCGCCCTATCTGTGGGGCGGCAAGAGCGCCTTCGGCATCGACTGCTCCGGGCTCGTGCAGGTGGCGCTGACGTCAGCCGGCACCGGCTGCCCGCGCGACAGCGACATGCAGTGCAACGGGCTTGGCCGGGAACTGAGCGCTGCCGACGCAGCACATCTGCAACGCGGCGACCTGATCTTCTGGAAGGGCCATGTCGCGATCGCGCGCGATGCCGACACCATCGTGCATGCCAACGCGCATCACATGGCGACCGTGATCGAGAACGCGAAAGAGGCAATCGCGCGGATCAAGGCGGCCGGCAGCGAAGTCGTCGCGATCAAGCGGCTATAAGGGCGTACCGCAGCGCCCCTTTGCGCGGTGCAGCACTGGCCTGGACACAAATCGCGAAAACAACCCCATGCAAAGTAGGTTGTTGGGCCTCCGTCTTGCTGCACGCGCTCCGTTTTACGTCGCCACCGATCCCGCCGGCGCGGCCTCGATCCGGAACGCCGCCGCGAACAGCGCGCGGGTGTAGTCGCTCTTCGGATTCTTGAACAGCTCCGAGGCCGGTCCCTCCTCCACCACCTTGCCGTGGCGCATCACGATCAGATGGCTGGCGAGCGAGGCCACCACGCGCAGATCGTGCGAGATGAACATGTAGGTGAGATCGCGCTTGCGCTGCAGCTCGCGCAGGAGATCGACCATCTGGGCCTGGAACAGCATGTCGAGCGCGCTGGTCGGCTCGTCGAGCACGACGAAATTCGGCTCCAGCACCACGGCGCGCGCAATCGAGATGCGCTGGCGCTGGCCGCCGGAGAATTCGTGCGGATAGCGGAAGCGCCACTCCGGCTCGAGGCCGACGTCCGTCATCGCCTTGATGACACGGGCATCGCGCTGCTCTTCCGACAGAGCGGGCTGGTGGACGGTAAGGCCCTCGGCGATGATGTCGCCGACCGACATGCGCGGGCTGAGCGAGCCGAACGGGTCCTGGAACACGATCTGCATGTCGCTGCGCAGCGGCAGCATCTCCTTGAAGCGCAGGCCCTGGATATTCTTGCCGAGGAATACGATCGGCCCGTCGGAGGAGATCAGCCGGAGCAGCGCCAGCCCGAGCGTGGTCTTGCCCGAACCGGACTCGCCGACCACACCCAGCGTCTCGCCCTTGCGCACGGCGACGCTGACGCCATCGACCGCCTTGATGTGGCCCACGGTGGAGCGGAACAGCCCGCGCTTGATCGGGAACCAGACCTTTAGATCGTCAGCCTTCATCACCACCGGCGCGGTGGGGCGCGGCGGCGCCGGATCCGGCTTCGGCTCGGCCGCCAGGAGATCGCGGGTGTAGGGATGTTTCGGCGTGGAGAAGACCTGCTCGACCGCGCCATGCTCGACGATCTTGCCCTTATTCATCACGCAGACGGTGTCGGCGATGCGGCGAACGATGCCGAGGTCGTGGGTGATGAACAACAGGCTCATGCCGAGCCGCTGGCGGATGTCGGCAAGCAACGCCAGGATCTGCGCCTGCACCGTGACGTCGAGCGCGGTGGTCGGCTCGTCGGCGATCAAAAGATCCGGCTCGTTGGCCAGAGCCATCGCGATCATCACGCGCTGGCGCTGCCCGCCGGAAAGCTGGTGCGGATAGCTGCCCAGCCGCGTCTCGGGATCGGGAATGCCCACTTGCGTGAGCAGCTCCAGCGTGCGGGCCCGCGCCATCGACCCGCCGATGCCCTGATGCAGCGACAGCATCTCGCCGATCTGCGCCTCGATGGTGTGGAGCGGATTGAGCGAGGTCATCGGCTCCTGGAAGATGATCGAGATGTCGTTGCCGCGGACCTCGCGCATCTCACGCTCGCCGGCGCGCAAGAGCTCGCGGCCCTTGAAATGGATGGTGCCGGAGGGATGCGAGGCAGCCGGATACGGCAGCAGCTTCAGGACCGACAGCGCGCTAACCGATTTGCCGGACCCGGACTCGCCGACCAGCGCGACGCATTGCCCGCGCTTGATCGAGAACGAGACGCGATCGACGGCAAGCGTCTTGCCGAAGGCAACCGAGAGATCGCGGACGTCGAGCAGGGGCTGGTTGATGGCGTCCATGCCTGTCACCCCTTCTGGAACGTCTTGCGGGGATCGAAGGCGTCGCGCACGGCTTCGCCGATGAAAATCAGCAGTGACAGCATGATCGCCACCGCAAAGAAGCCGGTGAAGCCGAGCCACGGCGCCTGCACATTGGCTTTACCTTGCGACAAGAGTTCGCCGAGCGAGGGCGAGCCGGGCGGCAGACCAAAGCCGAGGAAGTCAAGCGCCGTCAGCGTCATCACCGAGGATGATACGATGAACGGCAGGAAGGTCATGGTCGCCACCATGGCGTTCGGTAGCAAATGGCGGAACATGATCACGCGATTGGAGACGCCGAGCGCACGCGCCGCCTGGATGTATTCGAAATTGCGTCCGCGCAGGAATTCCGCGCGCACCAGGCCGACCAGCGATACCCAGGAAAACAGCAGCAATATGCCGAGCAGCACGAAGAAGCCGGGCACTAGCACCGAGGACAGGATCAAGAGCAGATAGAGATAGGGAATCGAGCTCCAGATCTCGATAAAGCGCTGGAACAGAAGATCGATCCAGCCGCCGAAATACCCCTGCACGCCGCCGGCGACGATACCGATGATCGAGGACAGGATGGTGAGGGTGAGGCCGAACAGCACCGAGATGCGGAAGCCGTAGATCAGCCGCGCCACCACGTCTCGGCCCTGGTCGTCGGTGCCGAGCCAGTTGTATTCGAGGTCGCGGCAGCCCTTCAGGCCCTTCTTCTCCACCACTGGCTTGCACTGCGCTTCCGTCAGCATCCAGGTCGGCGGCGATGGCGCGGGCGTCGGCAGATCGAGATTGTGGGTATCGTAGGAGTAGCGGATCGGCGGCCAGACGATCCAGCCGCCCTTGTCCGCGATCAGCTTCTGCAAGTAGGGATCGCGGTAGTCGGCCGTGGTCTCGAAGTCACCGCCGAAGGTGGTCTCGGAATAGCTGACGAAGGCCGGCCAGTAGAGATGGCCGTCATATTTGATCAGGAACGGCCGGTCGTTGGCGATCAGTTCGGCGAACAACGAGACCACGAACAGCACGAGGAAAATCCACAACGACCAGTAGCCACGGCGGTTCGCCTTGAAATTCTGCCAGCGCCGCCGGTTGAGCGGCGACAGCGCAAAGGGATGCCGCGTGATCGGCACGGCCGTGCCGAGCGGCGACTGGGTCGAGGTCTCGACCGGCTGGGGCGCGAGCATCGTCATCAGACCTCCCGCGCCTCGAAATCGATCCGGGGATCGATCCACATATAGGTGAGATCAGAAAGCAGGCCTATCACGAGGCCGACGAGGGAGAAGATGAAGAGGTTGCCGAACACCACGGGATAGTCACGGTTCAGCACGCTCTCGAAGCTGAGCAATCCGAGCCCGTCGAGCGAGAAGATCGTCTCGATCAGCAGCGCACCGGAGAAGAAGGCGTGGATGAAGGCGCCTGGGAAACCCGCGATCACGATCAGCATGGCGTTGCGGAAGACGTGCCCATAGAGCACCTGGCGCTCCGTGCAGCCCTTCGCACGCGCGGTCATCACGTATTGTTTGCGAATCTCATCGAGGAACGAATTTTTCGTCAGCAGCGTCATGGTCGCGAAGGCGCCGAGTCCCATCGCGATCAAAGGCAGGGTGATGTGCCAGAAATAGTCGATGATCTTCCAGTACCAGGGGAAATTCGACCAGCCGTCGGAGGTGAGGCCGCGCAGCGGGAACCAATTGAGAAACGAGCCGCCGGCAAACAGGATGATCAGCAAGATTGCGAACAGGAACCCGGGGATGGCGAAGCCGATGATGATGACAGCCGAAGTCCAGGTGTCAAAGCGCGACCCGTCGGCGACGGCCTTGCGGATGCCGAGCGGAATGGAGATCAGGTAAGTCAGGATCGTCAGCCAGAGGCCGAGCGAGATCGAGACCGGCAGCTTCTCCTTGATGAGCTGGATCACGCTGACGTCGCGGAAATAGCTCTTGCCGAAATCGAAGCGGGAATAATTCCAGACCATCAGGAGGAAACGCTCCGGCGCGGGCTTGTCGAAGCCGAATTGCTTTTCCAGGTTCTTGACGAAGTCGGGGTCGAGACCCTGCGCGCCACGATATTTGGAATTGACCGCATCGGCCGAAGCGCCGGCCTGCGGCGTGCGGCCGGCAAAGTCGCCGCTGGCAGAACCCGAGATGCGCGAGGAGCCGCCGGTATCGGCGCCGGAAAGCTGCGCGAGCACCCGCTCAACGGGGCCGCCCGGCGCGAACTGCACCACGACAAAGGCGACGAAAAGAATCCCGAGCAGGGTCGGGATCATCAGAAGAATGCGGCGGGCGATATAGGCTGCCATTACTGCTTCGCCTGATCGAGTTTCGCGGCCTTGGCGGCGTCATGCCACCACAGGATCCGCTCGCCGACGCCAGATGAATAGCCGTCGACATTGTAGCGCGGCAGCTTTTCGGGACGCGCAAACAGGTCCCAGTATGCCAGCCGGTGGGTCTTGTTGTACCATTGCGGCACCCAGTAGCGCCCGGCGCGGAATACGCGGTCGAAAGCGTGGCAGGCCGTGGTGAGTTCTTCGCGGCTGTCGGCTGCGATGATCTTTTCGATCAACGCATCGATCGCCGGATTTTCGATACCGGCCAGATTGTAGGAGCCCTTGGTCTTCGCGGCCTGCGAGGAGAAAAACGAGCGCATGGAATCGCCAGGGGTCGCCGACATCGAGAAGCGCTGGATGGTCATGTCGAAATCGAAGTCTTCCACCCGCGCGCGATACTGCACGGCATCGACCAGGCGCGGACTTGCCTCGATGCCAAGCGTGACGAGGTTCTTGATATAGGGTGCGTGGTGCGGATTCAGCGAGGGTTCCTCGTACAGGAACTCGATCTTGAACACCTCGCCGCTCGGCAGGTGCCGCTTGCCGTCCTTGATGACGTAGCCGGCATCATTGAGCAGTTGCTGCGCCTTGCGCAGCAGCGTGCGATCCTGCCCGGAACCGTCGCTGACCGGCGGAACGAAGGGCGCGCCGAACACTTCATCGGGCACCTGGCCGCGGAACGGCTCGAGCAGCTTCAATTCTTCCGGCGTCGGCGGACCGCCGCTCACCATCATGTCCGAGTTCTGGAACGGCGAGTGGGTGCGCGCATAGGCGCCATACATGATGGTCTTGTTGGTCCACTCGAAATCGAAGGCATAGATCAGCGCCTCGCGCACGCGCGGATCCTTGAATTGCGGGCGGCGGGTATTGATGAACCAGCCCTGCGCGCCCGAGGGCGTTTCGTCCGGCACCTCCTCGCGCTTGACCCGGCCGTCCTTGATGGCGGGGAAGTCGTAGCGCGTCGCCCAGATGCGGGCGGTGAATTCTTCGCGGAACAGATAGTTCTTGCCGGTGAAACCTTCGAAGGCGACATCGCGATCGCGATAGAACTCGTAACGGACCACGTCGTAGTTGTAGAGACCGCGGCAGGCCGGCAGGTCGGCGCCCCACCAGTCCTTGACGCGCTCGTATTCGATGAAGCGGTTCACCTCGAACTTGCCGACCTTGTACGGCCCCGAGCCCAGCGGGGTATCCAGCGTCGATTCGTCGAAGGCGCGCGTCTCATAGTACTTTTTCGAGAAGATCGGCAGGCCCGCGACATAGAGCGGCACGTCGCGCGCGCGCTTCTCGGCAAAGGAAACGGCAACGGTCGCATCGTCGAGCGCCTCGGCACCCTTGACGTCGCGCATCTGCACTTGGATCAGAGGATGACCCTTTGCCTTGAGCGTGTTGATGGACCAGGCGACGTCATGCGCCGTGATCTTCGAGCCGTCATGGAATTTCGCCTCGGGACGAAGCGTGAAGCGATAGGTGAGCTTGTCCGGCGAAATCCGCACGGATTTCGCAGCCAGCCCATACATCGCGTCCGGCTCGTCGGCGGCGCGCGCCATCAGCGCAGTGAAGGTGAGGTCCATGCCCTGCGCGCCCTCGCCCTTGAGGATGAAGGCGTTGAGCGAATTGAAGGTCTGGTACGACTGGTTGTAGCTGCGCACCGACGGGATGGTCGAGAACATGCCGCCCTTGGGCGCGGCGAGATTGACGTAGTCAAAGTTCTTGAAGTCGGCGGGATATTTGAGGTCGCCGAAAGCCGAGATCCCGTGCACCTCGGCGCCGGCGGCCTCGTCCGCAGCCGCGGCCGGCGAGAGCCGCAGCGCAGCGAGCGCGCCCGCGCCAAGACCCAGAACGTGCCGGCGAGAGAGAGCCGCCATGCGCAAAATGTCCTTCACGACCGCTTGATCCGGGCAGCCTTCTCGGCATCGTACCACCAGATCGTCGGGAAGGCCGACAGGCCGTATTTCGGCATCTCCGCGGGACGGCTGAAGCGGTCCCAGCGCGCCGTACGCTGCTTGGGATAGGTCCACTGCGGGACGACGTAGTGGTTCCACAGCAGCACGCGGTCGAGTGCTTTTGTTGCTGCAATGAGGCCCTGCCGATCCTTGGCGAAGATCACACGGTCGATCAGCTTGTCGATAGCCGGATTCTTGATACCGATGTAGTTGTCCGACCCCGGCTCGTCGGCGGACTTGGAGCCCCAATGCTCGCGCTGCTCGTTACCCGGCGACAGCGACTCGCCCCAGGACGCGATCGTCAGCATGTCGTAGTCCCAGTTGCGAAGCCTGTTCTCGTACTGGATCGCATCGACACTACGAACGGACGCCGAAATACCGATCCGTTCCAGGGAAGGCTTGTAGAACAATGCGACGCGTTCGAAAGCGGGATCGTCGCCCCGCGCCAACATCTCGATCGTGAAGGGCTCGCCGCTCGCGGCGTTGACGAGCTTCCGATCACGAACCTCAAAGCCCGCCTCCTTCATCAACCTTAGCGCCTGCTGCAGATTGCTGCGAACCGCCTCCGAGCTGCCTCCGACCGGGTTGGAATAGGCGGTCGTGAACACCTCCTTCGGGACATCCGCCCGAACGGTCTCAAGAATCTCCAGCTCCTTTCCCTCCGGGAGGCCAGTCGCCATCAATTCGTCGATGCCGTGGAAATAGCTGCTGACCCGCGTGTACTGTCCGAAGAAAATCTGCTTGTTCATCTCTTCGAAGTCGAACGCAAAATTGAGCGCACGCCGCACCCGGGCATCGGCAAACTTGCTGCGGCGCGTATTCGGCACGAAGGCCTGCATCACTCCCGACTGACGGTTCGGGAACTCCTCCTTCAGCACGCGTTTGTCGATAACGGCCGGAAAATCGTAGGCCGTTGCCCAGTTCTTCGCGGTGTTCTCGACACGAAAATCGACCTGGTCGCCCTTGAAGGCTTCGAGTGCAACCGTTGAATCCCGAAAATACTCGTAGCGGAGTTCGTCGAAGTTGGCTCGGCCGCGAGAAACCGCAAGATCGCGGCCCCAGAAGTCCTTCACGCGCTCCATCGTGATCGACCTTCCGGCGACGAAATCCTTGATCCGGTAGGCGCCGGATCCGAGCGGCACTTCCAGTGTGGTCGCCGAGATATCGCGCTTGCGGCCCTCCGCGTTATTGCCTTCCCACCAATGCTTGGGAAGCACGATCAACTGACCGACGATCAATGGGAGTTCGCGGTTGCCGGGACCGTCGAAGGTGAATTTGACCTCGCGGTCATCCAGCTTCTCGGTCTTCACGACATGACGATAATACGCCGAATACGTCGGATGATACTTCTTGAAGGAGTCCATCGAGAAGACGACGTCGTCTGCCGAGACCGGCTTGCCGTCGTGCCACCTGGCCTCCGCCCGCACGCGATAGATCACCCAGGAGAAATCGTCCGGATGACGAACCAACTCGGCCAGTTCCCCGTACTGCGTCGAAGCCTCGTCGAGCGATGGCGTCGTCAGTGGCTGATAGATGAGCTGAACGGCGCCGGCGATCGCGCCCTTCACGCCCGCGACCACGAGGTTGAAATTGTCGAAGGTTCCGAGGGCAACGTTGCGGACGATGCCGCCCTTCGGCGCATCGGGATTGACGTAATCGAAGTTCTTGAAGTCGGCCGGGTATTTGATGTCGCCGAACAGCGACAGCGCGTGGCGCCAGGCCGGCTCGGCGGCGGATTGGGCGGTGGCGGTGTCGATGAGGGGAAGGCGCGTTAGCGCCGGGGCCATGGCGGCGACGGCGCCGCTCTGCAGAAGGTGTCGTCGGGAAATTGCCAAAACGAGAATTCCTGTTGTGAGCTGTGGACGAACGGCCGGAACGCCCCCCGGTTCTCAAGCCCCGATCATTTCATTGAGGACCCATTATACGGCAAGGATTCGGTTGATTATGTTGCTTTTTCCTCATCTTGCCAGCCCGCCGGCTGTGCGGCTGCGGCGAAAGGCCCCGGGAAACAAGCACGTGACCCCTTAAAACCGAAACGGCCAGGCATTGCCTGGCCGTTTGAACGGTCTGTCTGTCGTAAGCCAAGCCTACTTTGACGCCGTCGGCAGCGGCACCGGCTTGTCGGCCAGCGTAGCCAGATAAGCGATCACGTCGGCGCGCTCGCTGTCCTTCTGGATGCCGGCAAAGCCCATCGCGGTGCCCGGAATGAAGCTCTTCGGGTTGGCGAGGAACTTGTTGAGGTCATCGAACGTCCACTCGCCGCCCTTGGCCTTCATGGCAGCCGAGAAGTTGAAGCCGCCTTTGCCCTCGCCCTTCTTCTCATTGACGATGCCATAGAGGTTCGGGCCGACGCGGTTCGGGCCGCCCTTCTCGAAGGTGTGGCAGGCGGCGCACTTCTTGGCGGCGGCGGTGCCCTTCTCGACGGAGGCGGTCTGCAGCAGTTTTTCGATCGGCTCGGACGGCGCGGCGGCCGCAGCGGCGCCGCCCTTCGACACTTCCTTCACGGCGATCTCGAAACCCGGCTTCTCCGGCATCTTGGGCGTGAACACCGCACTGGCGGCAAAGCTCGTCACCAGGAGCAGGATGCAGGTGCCGAGGACGGCGCCAAGGATCTTATTGAGTTCGAAGGAGTCCATAGTGGATCAGGCCCCTAGCCGGAAGGTCACGTAAGGCCGACGGAAGCGGCCCGCGGGAAGGAAATAGCCTCAGGAATCAGGCTTTCGCGCCGCACCCTCAGCAGGGTTCAGATATCGGTTTGCCCCGCCTCTGGCAACCCGGTAAAACGCGCCCACTATCACCCGCTCCCCACTATTCCGGCCGGTTTTTCGACCCGTCGGCAGCCCCGTTCCCCATGCCCGAAAACCGCGTTTTGGTGCTGATTCCCGCCCGCATGGCGGCCAGCCGCCTGCCCGGCAAGCCGCTGCTCGATATCGCCGGCTTGCCGATGATCGTCCATGTGCTGCGCCGGGCGGAGGCCGCCAAAATCGGCCGGGTGGCGGTGGCGACCGATACGCCGGAAATCGCCGCCGCCGTGCGGGCAAACGGCGGCGAAGCCGTCATGACCCGGGCCGACCATCCGTCCGGCTCCGACCGCATCCATGAGGCGATGAAGCTGCTCGATCCGGAAGGTGCGGCCGAGATCGTGGTCAATCTGCAGGGCGATTTCCCGACCATTTCGCCGCAAAATATCCGCGACGTGCTGCCGCCGCTCGACGATCCCGCAGTGGATATCGCAACGCTGGCAGCCGAGATCCACACCGAGGAAGAGGCGCTCAACCCGAACGTGGTGAAGGCGGTCGGCTCGCCGATCGGCGGCCGGCGGCTGCGCGCGCTCTATTTCACCCGCGCCACTGCGCCCTCAGGCGACGGGCCGCGCTACCACCATATCGGCCTCTACGCCTATCGGCGGCCGGCGCTGGAGCGCTTTGTTCAGCTACAGCCTTCGCCGCTGGAGCAGCAAGAAAAGCTCGAGCAGCTCCGCGCGCTGGAGGCGGGGATGCGGATCGACGTCACCATCGTGGACACGGTTCCGCGCGGGGTCGACACGCCGGCCGATCTCGAAACCGCTCGCCGGATGCTAAGCCCTCGTTCCGATTAAACGAGGACTTGGCCCAATACGTGGACCCGTTTCTTCACCGAACCGGTCCCATTTCGCTCGAAAACGCTATTTCAAACGGCTGAGCGGCTGTTACAAGGCGCGCCAGGAAGACCGAGATGACAAAAAAGCAGAAAATCGCATTCCAGGGTGAGCCGGGCGCCAATTCCCATATCGCCATCGTCGAGGCCTATCCGGACGCCGAGCCGATGCCCTGCGCGACCTTCGAGGATGCGCTGGGGGCAATCTCCAGCGGCGAGGCCGATCTCGGCATGATCCCGATCGAGAACTCGGTGGCCGGCCGCGTCGCCGACATCCATCATCTGTTGCCGGCCTCCGGCCTCTATATCGTCGGCGAGTTCTTCCTGCCGATCCGCCACCAATTGATGGCGCTGAAAGGCACCAAGCTCGCGGACATCAAGACGGTGGAGAGCCACGTCCACGCGCTCGGCCAGTGCCGGCGCATCATCCGCAAGCTCGGCATCAAGCCGATCGTGGCGGCCGACACCGCCGGCAGCGCCCGCGACGTCGCCCAGCGCCAGGACAGGACCGTCGCCGCGATCGCCTCGCGCCTGGCAGCGAAGATCTACGGCCTCGACATCCTGGCCGAGGACGTCGAGGACGAGGCCCACAACACCACGCGCTTCGTGGTGCTGGCGCGTGAGCCGAACTGGGCCAAGCAGGGCTCGGGCCCGCTGGTCACCACTTTTGTTTTCCGCGTGCGCAACCTGCCGGCTGCGCTCTACAAGGCGCTCGGCGGCTTTGCCACCAACGGCGTCAACATGACCAAGCTGGAAAGCTACATGGTCGACGGCAATTTCTTCGCCACGCAGTTCTATGCCGACGTCGACGGCCACCCCGACGACCGCGGACTTGCGTTCGCGCTGGAGGAGCTGAAATTCTTCTCGCGCGAATTGCGCATCGTCGGCGTCTATCCGGCCCACCCTTTCCGCGCGACGTTCAGCGAGAAGGAAGAGTGAGATCTTGAGCAACCGGCAACATAGGTAACACTTCAAACCGGCGACATGGGTAACACAATTCCCGTTTCGTTCAGGTCTGTTGCTGTGTGGGCTGTGGGCCCTGAGGGCAACGCGCAGCGTTGTCCTCA